>Ga0316217_10001011_pt1 | contig 38228 bp, 13 predicted proteins | sample 1anoAmetaG_FD_203633 | JGI IMG/M metagenome (GOLD analysis project Ga0316217, IMG submission 203633) | Freshwater microbial communities from Trout Bog Lake, Wisconsin, USA - 1anoA | ecosystem: Environmental > Aquatic > Freshwater > Lake > Hypolimnion/Profundal zone | place: USA: Wisconsin...
TCAATCAAGTTGCAAACGACGGAGATGCGCGGGTCGCTCCAGGCGGCATGCAGCACGGCTTGACGCGTGGTAAGGCCAAGCTTGTCCAATTCTGGCAGGCGCTTTGGCACGTCGCCGAGATTGCGCATGGTTTTCATGGCCACGAGGCCAATACCGGCTTGGTGCGCGGCGTCGAGGGCCTTGTCGAGGGGGCCATCCTTGGGATAAAACGGATTAAAGGCGAGCATGATCATGTCTAGAAAACCACCCTCCGCTGCCGCGTTCAAGTAATCCGGCAGCCGGTTGTCGTGGCAGGAGAAACCGACCATTTTCACCTTGCCGGAACTCTTCAATTGCTCCGCCACCTTCTTGAAGGCGTCGCGCTTGGGCCAGTTCAACGAATCCTCACCGTATTCACGGGGCCCGATGCCGTGGATAAAAAATGCATCGAGATAAGTGGTGCTGCATGCGGCCAGGCGGTGGTCAATCAAGGCGAGCATTTCCTCCGGGCTTTTGGGCCCGTCCTTGGAAACCAGAAAAACATCTTTCCGGCGCTCCGGATATTTGGCCAGCCAACTGCCGAAAATCTTTTCCGATTGCCCGTTCATATACACCTTGGCGGTGTCAAAATAACGGATGCCCATGGTCCAAGCCAGGTCGAGAAAATCTGGACTCAAGGAGCCGGCCATGCCGCCCATGCCCAGCATGGTGGCCTGCGGGCCGCATTTGCCGAGCTGGCGGCGGGGCAGGGTGTCGGCAGTCACCGGCGCATCGCTGGCCCGGGCCGACGGCGCCAACAGTGACGGCGCGGCGGCCAGCGCCACCGGCAGGGTGAGGGTGGATTGGAGAAAACTCCGGCGGGTTAGGGGTGATTTTCGGGCATTCATCTTCAAGGAAGGTAAGATTCAGTGTGGCGCACGAAAGTTGCTAACAGCCGCGATTCGCAAATGGGGCGCGAGCGAAGGAAAATAAATTCATGCTCTGACCTTACCCGCGTTCTGGATATTGCGCAAGTTTGAATGAACTGGCGGCTAAGTAATTGCGCAAAACTTCCCCGATCTGCGCAAAACGTCTATTGTCATTCCGGTGGTTCGTTGTAGATTTTAACTAATGCAGGCCACGGTTGTTCCTGAGATGGTCGGTTGCGTCCGACTTACGCGCGCCAAACAGGACGCCATGTCCCGCGGAGTTATACGGGCGGGCTTGGAGTGGGGCTGTCCTTTCATTCTCTATTGGGAACGGTATAACAACGAAGTCCGCGACGGTCGGCAGCGCGGTTTCTGGCTGATTGACGATGGCGGCGTCCAACAGCCGATTTACCATACCCACCAGCAATTATATGATTGGGCCAAACAATATGTGGCCGTCTTTAGTCAAACGAACCAGCGCGTTCCAACGTCCGACGAATACAGCAAAGCGGCCCTTTCATTTCTGAACAGCCTGCCTTCCATACCGGAAAAATAGCACGCTTTGGGGCAGGCGCCGCCACCCCGAATCGGGGTGACCAGCCGCTATCGGGGAATGGCATCCGGCCGGAATTGGTTCGGTGAAGCATCAAGGATGCGGCGAAAGGCCGCCCGCAAATTCTTGCCGGTGCCAAAGCCGCAGGCGCGGGCAATTTCTTCGATTGGCTTGACGTCGCTGTCGGCGAGCATGGCTTTGGCCTTGTGCAGTCGCAGATGGACGAGGAAGATCGCCGGTGAAGTCTTGCGTTCCGCGCGAAAATGCATTTCCAGCAACCGGCGGGAGACGCGGGCGGCTTCGGCCACCGTGTCCATGGTAAAAGAACCTGCATAGTTCTGCTGCATGAATTCAATGGCGCGTTTGACCGCCGCATCGTCGGTATGAATGACGTCGGTGGAAGCCCTGGCCACCACCTCGGAGGGATCAATCCGAACCGGTTCCAACGGCGGCAGTTTTCCCCGCATCAATTCATCCAGCAACCGGGCGGATTCATAGCCCATCTGATACGCATTGATGCACACGCTCGTCAATTTCGGAGTGGAAAACTCACAAACCATCAAATCGTTATCCACCCCCATCACGGCCACATCCGCCGGCACGCGCAGTCCGATTTCACGGCAGGCGGACAAAACGATGAGCGCGCGATAATCGTTAACGGCAAAAAGGCCAACCGGGAGCGGCAGGGTTTTTAGCCAGTTCTTGACCGGTTCATAGCGTTCATTCCATAAAGCATCCCGCGTCATGTGAGGCAGGCGGAAGCTGTTGACTTTCAGCTTGGCTTCCCGGGCCGCCTGGCTGAAGCCATCCAGTCGTTCATCCGAATAGCACCGGCCCCGAACCCCATGAAAAGCCAGGTTTTTCAGCCCCAGCCCCAGCAGGTGCTCGGCCGCAAGCTGGCCGATGCGCTGGTTATTGAGCGCCAGTCGGGGAATTTTGCCGTCGAATTTCGGATCCTCCCCGATGTTCACCACCGGGATGCGCCGTTGGCGCAACAATGCCAATTGTTTGAGATCGCTGGTCTGAATGATAATCCCGTCTATCTGCCACGATTTTAGCCGGGACCAATCGAGGGGAAAATCATCGCCGCTCTCATGGTGCACGGGACAGGCGGTCAATAGCCACTGGTGGCTGCGCGCGTAATCATTGACGCCGTAGAAGAAGCGCGTGATGCCCCACGGCTTCTCGGCGGGCAGTCCCAGGGCAATTTTGGGCCGATGTGTCTTCATAAAGTTACGTTTGCGCAATCGTAAATGCTTTCGCAAAAGATACCAGTTTTGCGCAAACCGTCCATTGTTATTTTGGCAGCGCGCCGTTAAAGTGTTTTTATGCGAGCCCAAAATATGCTGTTTTCATGAATGATAATATGAAAAGAACCAAAGAGCACTCAGCCCGACTCGTGAAGGCGCAGTGGAAGAAACTCGGCGGGAGGAATGCCGGTTCGCTGGGAACCGGGCGAATATTGCGGGCCATTTAAAAACGTGATTGTTGCACAATTGTAACCTGATCGAAGTGCGTTTGTCTTAATATAATGGCATTATTATCTTGGGGCATATGCCAGCTTGTCCGGCGAGCTGATGCCACCGTTGCCGGACTTATAGGCATCGCGTCCGCGCCATCGAATTAGTTCAATTTGACCAGGCTGTGTTAGCAGTCTGGTATAAGTGTAACAGTGTATTAGCCATCAAAAACCAGCAAGAAATAACCAGCCGTATGAAAATGAATCAGCGAAAATTTATCAGTTTGGCTTTGGGAGCTTTGGCTCTTGTTGCCTGCCCGGGCGCGCAAGCCCAGTCCACCTATTCCAACGCCGTCATGGCGCTGAACCCGGCGGGCTACTGGCCGTTGACCGAAGCCGGTGCGCCCTCCTCGGCAGGCCTGTACGTGGCCACCAATCTGGGCACGCTGGGTGCCGCCGGCCAGGGCTATTACCAAACATGGTGGCAGACCAACGGCGTTTCCAACACGCTGACGAACATGAATTCCATCGTTCATATTGCTGGCGCGATCGCCGGCGACAGCGACACGGCCCTGTCGGAGGGGCGGCTTGGCGAGTACGTCGTCATCCCGCGCAACACCAACGGCGTGCCAAATGCGGGCGTGACGCTCACCGCGCCGTTCACCATTGAGACTTGGATTTATCCCACCAATGCCTCGGCCAACACGCTGAAACCCATAATTTCGGAAGGCTTTACCAGCGTTCAGGCCGCTAATGCGGGCTACCTAACGACCACCGAGGGCACCACGCTCGGCATGTACAGCGGATTTTTGTATTTTTCCACTTTTAACGGCCCCAACACCGGCACCAAGACGGAGATTGACGCCCCGGCAGGCGGCGGAGTGTTGCCGCTCAATCATTGGTACCATATCGTGGCCACGTTTAATGGCACGACGATGAGCCTGTACACCAACGGAGTGTTGGTGAGATCAGCCAATCCGCCCGCAAATGCCTTCGGCCAGACCTATGTGCCCGACCCCGTTTCGCCCCTCGTCATCGGCGGCGGCAACGAGCCGGGCGGCGGCGGCGGCGCGAGCGATCTTTTCGGCGGCGGGATTGATGAAGTGGCGATTTACAAAACTGCTTTGACGGCCATGCAGATCACGAACCATTGGGCGACGGGCACCAATGCAGCTCTCCCAACCTACCACACGGTGATCCTTGGTGACAGCCCCGCGATTTATCTGCGTTTGAACGAGCCGGCTTTCACCGGTCCCAGCGCCGTAACTGCGCCGGTGGCCAATAACGTCGGTTCACTCGGCGCGGCAGCCAATGGTTATTATCTGTCCGGTGCCGCGCCCGGCGTCGCCGGGCCAGCCTATGCTGGTTTTGGGGCCGGCAGTTCTGCGGTGGCTTTGAACGGTTTCAACTCGGTCGTGGACATTGGCGGCGGCAGTTTGCCGGCGGCGCTTAATCCCATCACTAATCAGCCGGAGACGGTCACAGCGTGGTTCAAGGGTAATCCCGCTGATTGTGTCACCCGTTTTCAGACTCTAGTGGGTCACGGCGCTGCGAGTTGGCGCGTGAATTTGGATAACAACGCCGGCGTGCAGTTTAATCCCGGCAACGGCCCGCAACTGCAATTCACCGGCGTGCAGGATGAGTTGAACAATGGAATGTTTGTCAATGACGGCAACTGGCATTTCGTCGCGGCCGTTTCCGACGGCACCAACGACTCTCTATATCTTGATGGCCGGCTGGCCAAAAGTGCCACCGGCGTGGGCAGCGTCGGCAATGGCAGTCCGCAGGATCTGATTTTGGGCGGTGACCCGCAATACTTGGTTCCGCTGCCGATCTCGTCCGGCGGCCCGGATCGCGATTTTGACGGTAGCCTCGCCCAAGTGGCCTTTTTCACGAATGCCCTGACGGCGTCGCAAATTCAAGGGATTTACGGAGCCGCCGGCGTGCCGCCCTCCCTTGTGACGCAGCCAACGTCGCAGGCGTTGGATGCCGGGACCGTTGGCAGTATTCCGGCGGTAGTGGGTGGGTCGTCCCCCAGCTATCAGTGGTACTATCAGGGGGGTGGGGCCGCGGCGGGACAAACCACCGGCAGCTTGACGTTCAACCCAGTTACGACCGGCAGCGCCGGCAGTTACTACCTTGTCGCCACGAACACCTGGGGTGCTGTGACCAGCGCGGTGATTCAGGTGACCGTCTTTCAGCCCGGTAGCTATGCCTATGCCGTAGAACAGTTGAAGCCGGCGGCTTACTGGCCGTTGAATGAAACCAACCAGCCCCCGCAGCTTTTGAATCTCACCGCCGTCAACTACGGCACGATGGGGTCGGCTGGCAATGGCTATTATGGCGCCTGGTACCAACCCTCGGGCAACACGTGGTACCTCACGAACAATATCGTCCAAACAAACGCGATTACCTATCCCAACGACGGCAGCAAGGCCATGGTGTGCCAGGGCGCTCCGGGGCAATACGCCATTGTTCCCCGCAATACCAACGGGGTAGCCAATGCCGCGGTGGCGCTGAATCCGCCGTTCTCAATCGAGGCTTGGCTCAAGATTGGAACCACGGTTGGCGCTTTGGGCTCCATCGTCAGCCAGGGCGGCACGGTGAACCTGAACACGGGCGGCCCCAATCCCAACAACCCCTATTATGGCGGTCTGGGCAACGGTTGGGCAGGCGTCGAGTTGGGCCAGTATCAGGATTATATCTTCCTGATGGTCCAGTCCACCAATGCCGTCGGCAACAAAAACAGTGAACTGGACACGAGCGCTTATAACGCGGGAACAGGCTTTAAAGTCGGCCAATGGGTGCATGTCGTGGCCACGTTTGACGGTACCACCGAAGCCATCTGGACCAATGGTGTTCTCTGCAAATCGAAAACTGGAATCAATAACTCGCTCGGCCAGAAATATGTGGTGGATCCGACCACTCCGCTGATGATTGGCGCGGGCAGCGATGTCTCGGCCTCCTACGGCCAATCCTACATCGGAACGATTCACGATGTGGCTATTTACAATAGCGTGCTTCCGCAGTCCAGCATGCAGACCCATTTTCAAACTGCCTTTGGCACGAACGCCACTTATGGCGGTAATTATACCAACGCGGTGTTGGCCGACAGCCCGACACTCTATTACCGTTTGAATGATCTCCAATCCCAAGTCAATGCCGGCTATCCCAGCGTCACGTTCCCGGTGGCCACCAACTTCGGCGTGGCGGGCGCGGCGGGCAACGGTGTTTATCAACCGGGCGTGACTCCCGGCGTCGCCGGTCCGCCCTTCGCCGGCTTCGGCAGCAACAGCACGGCGGTGGCCTTCAACGGCTGGCTTGGCGGTGTGGACGTGGGTGGTAGCAACCTTCCAGCTATGCTGAACCCCACCGGGATTAAGCCGCTGACGGTGGTGAGCTGGTTTCAGACCGGTCCCGCTGACTCTCCGGGACGCTTCCAGGAAATCCTGGGTCATGGGGATAGCTCCTATCGCTTGGCGCTCGGGCAGGTCGCCGGGGAGAATCATTTCAATCCCGGCCCTGGTCCTGAGCTGCAGTTCACCAGCGCCGCGGACGTGGCCACCAATGGCTTTGCGTTTAACGATGGCAACTGGCACATGGCGACCGGCGTTTCGGATGGAACCAATGACTATCTTTACTTGGATGGCCGATTGGCCAGAAGCAACAACACACCCACGGGCATCAACATCGTGGGCAGCACCCCGGACCTCCTCATCGGCGGCGACAGCCAATACACCACTGCCAACTGGAATTCGGCCAACACGGTTCGCACCTTCGACGGCCAGCTCGCGCAGGTGGCGTATTTCACGAACGCTCTGAGCGCCACGCAGATTCAGCTGGTTTATGGCGCGGCGGGCGTTCCCCTCACGCTCGTCCAAGAGCCGGCACCAGCTACCACCAATAATTCCGGCAGTACGGTCTCGATTACCGTGGGCGTGCGCGGCAGTTCACCCATGTATCAATGGTATGCCACGAACGTGAATTCCAGCGTGGTGACGCCACTTACCTTCCAGACCAACGCGAGTTTGGTGTTCAATCCGGCAACTCTCAGCAATAGCGGTTATTATTTTGTCATCGCAACCAACGCATTCGGCAGTTCCGTCACCAGCAGCGTGGCCCAATTGATTGTGGTGGGGCCGCCGCTCATTTTGGCGCAGTCTCCGTCTAATATCGAGGTGTTCCAAGGGACCAGTCCCATCCTGCAGGTGACCGCGCAAGGTCCCGGGACATTGGCTTATCGGTGGAGTTCGAACGGCATTCCCATTGGCGGGGCTACCGGGACGGCGTATAATCCCAGCACCGTGGCCATAAGCACGAATATCTATGCCTGCATCATCAGCAATACCTACGGCGCGGTGACTAACAGTCCGATCGTTTTTGCCGTGATCACGGATCCCACCGCGCCCTTTCCAACGCAGGTGTTGACTGACGGTCCGGTGGCATATTATCGTTTGGATGAAGCCGGCGGTACGACAGCTTATGACTATGTCGGTGGCAACAACGCCACTTATACCAATGTCAATCTTGGCATGTCGGGTTACACTTCAGTATCCTCACAAAACCCGGTGAACAGCGATCCGGCCGAAACGGCAGCCGGGTTTGGCTTTAGCCCGCCCAACGATTACGCTGGCAATGTTCCCAGCTATCTCAACTTCGGCGCACCCAGCGGCAGCAACGCCGAATTCTCAGTGGAAGCCTGGGTTACACAGTATGAATATGTCGGCGGTGGCGACTGCATTGTGGGACTTGGCTACGGCAACGGTGGTGAGCAGTTCGTGCTCGACACCGGGAACCTGGCGGCCGGTGACTTGCGTTTCTTCGTGCGCAACGCGGCGGGAGTAGGCTTCAATGCCAACAGCACCAGCAATCTGCTCAGCGGCGGCTTGTGGCATCACGTTGTTGGCGTGTGTGACGAGGCGGGTGGGCATGTCTATGTTTATCTGGACGGCAAACAGGTGGGGAGCGCCGCCATTACGGCCGGTAGCGGTTTGTTGAGCTCTTCCGAGCCATTGACCATTGGTGCGCGCGAGTCCGCCAATTACAGTGACACGAACTATGACTTCCAGTTCTACGGAAGTGTGGACGATGTGGCGGTGTACAACAAGGCGTTAAGCGCAGGCCAAGTGCAGTCGCATTATCTTGCGTCGGGTGTCCCGCCGCTGATTACCGGCCTGGCCCCGTCCTCGGACGTGACGACCAACCAAGCTGCCAATGTGGCGTTTACGGTGGCCGTTAGCGGCACCGCGCCGTTTTCGTATCAATGGCTGGATAATAACAACAATCCGATTCCGTGGGGCACCTACGCCACGTTGGTGATCACCAACGTGCAACCCGACCAAGCTGGGACGTACACGGTTAATGTGACAAACTATTACGGCGGACCGGTGTCCGCGTATGTCAACCTCACAGTTACTCAGGTGCCTCAGCTTGTTTCGGACATTACGCCGTCCAATGTGACGGTCTATGCCACGGTTCCCGTCACCCTGTCGGTATCGGTTTCTGGCACGCCGCCGCTGAGTTATCAGTGGTATGAAAACAGTGGCACGGCCATCCTCAACGCGACCAATACGACGTATGCCTTCCCGGCTCTGCTGGGCACCAACACCTACTATGTGTCGGTGACCAACAGCTATAGCGTCGGCAGTCCGCTGTTGAGCAGCACCGCCACCGTCGTGGGGATGCCAGCAACCACCTTGACCCCGACCAATTACACGGATCACTTGGCGATCACGTTTGCTGGCTACAACCGCAGCGCAACGTTATCCGACTTCCCGGTGCTGGTGCGGTTGAGCACCAGCATCCCGGGATTCAATTACAACCACTTTGCCGATCCGTCAGGCGGTGACCTGCGGTTCACCGATTCGGGCGGCATCCGCATCATTCCGATTGAAATTGATCAATGGAACACCAATGGCGAGTCCACCGTTTGGGTTCAGGTTCCGGTCCTCTCCGGCACGAACACCACCATCTGGGCGTACTGGGGCAATCCGACCAACACTACACCGTTGCCGGGTACGAATGTTTGGGTGCCGCAATCTTGGGAAGGCCTGCCGGCGTACGATTTGGTGTATCACCTTAAGGAGGGGGCGTTCCCCTTTGCTGACAGCACGGGCCAGAATCCGGCGCTGACGGGCGTGGCACCTGCGAAAACCACGGGCGTTGTCGGTACCGGCGCCCTCTTTAATGGTACGAGCACCTTCATGGACGCAGGTCAAGTGCATACGACCAACCAGTTCACGTTGTCGGCCTGGGTCAATATCGCCCCCAATGCCAACAGCGAACAAACGATCTGCTGCAACAAGGCGGGTGGCTGGAACACAGCGGGCTTCGATTTCTATGTCAATGGCTGGCAAACCAACGATTCCGTGATATATTTCGACACGGCCGACGGTGTCGGCGGCGATGTTCATGCCAGAAGCGTTCCTCAGACCGTGGGTTTCGGGCAATGGCATCTCCTCTCCGGTGCCATGGATGGCGTCAATGGCGCGGTTCACGTTTACGTGGACGGCGTGGATCAAACCATCAATGCCACAGTAGATTCGGCATTCCAAGCGACCAATTATGTGCGCTTTGGATCGCTCCTGACCGGCCTCCCCGGTGCGTCAGGCGCCGGCGGTTCGTATTTGGACGGTTCCCTGGACGAGACACGTATTCATGGCGGCATTGAGTCCTCGAACTGGGTCTGGGCAAGCTGGATGACAGTGCAACAGAATTCCAACTTGGCGAACTACTCGGCCGTGTCCAGCACCGCGCCGGTCAGAATTTACGCTCAATTCACCGCCGGCAACTTGAATCTGAGCGGCGTGGGCGGATCGCCTGGTGCAACTTACTACGTGGTCGGTTCCACCAACTTGGCACTGCCGGTGGCACTATGGCCAGTTTTGGCCACGAACACCTTTAGCAGCTTCGACGTCTTCAACGTCAATATGCCGCTGAACGTGACGACGCCGACGTTGTTCCTGCGCATCAAGCAGTAGGACTGAATCAAGATGACGGGCGGCTGGAAACTGTTTTCCAGCCACCCTGAGCCAAAAAGTGTGCATCAAAATGAATGTGAGAAATGAATGGAAGGCCACAGCCAAGTGGCGCAACGGGTTTACGCTGATCGAATTGTTGGTGGTGATCGCCATCATCGCCATTTTGGCGGCCATGCTCCTGCCGGCACTCAGTGCCGCCAAAAAGCGGGCGCAGGCAATCATGTGCATGGGCAATACGCGTCAGTTGATGCTGGGTTGGAAGATGTATGCGGGCGACTACAACGGCAATCTGGTGGTGAATCACGACGGGGGCGGCGCCAGCGATGTTACCTTGTCTTGGGTGACCGGGTGGCTGGATTACGCCGGTTCCGCGGCGGACACCAATACCAGTTACCTGACCGATCCGCAGTTGGCTCTGCTGGGCTCGTATTTTAGCAAATCGTCCGGCAGCTTTAAGTGTGCAGCAGACCAAAGCTGCACGATGGGGGCTAACGGAATACCGCGGGTGCGCAGTTATTCCATGAACGCGGCGCTCGGCCCGGGGGGGGAGCCGGAAGGTGATCAACATATGAAAGCAAACGACTGGCTAAAATATCCAACTTATCGGACCTTTATCAAGGAAAGTGAAATGATTGCGCCGGCGCCTGCGGATCTTTGGGTTTTGATTGATGAAGATCCTGATAGCATTAATGATGGATCGTTTGCGGTGCAAATGCCGGCGAGCGCTCCGGCAACGATGTGGATTGATATGCCTTCCAAGGCCCACGGCAATTCCTGTGGCTTTTCCTTCGCCGATGGGCACTCGGAAATTCACAAGTGGTTGAATCCAGGCAATATTTCCACCGTAACCTATACACCACTCAGCAAAGGTCTTCCAGCGTTGAGTGACCCGGATATTTTGTGGCTCGCCAGGCACACCTCTTCTCGCATGGATGGTGTAGCCTTGCCCTATTGAAAAGAAGCACTAAGAGATCTGGTTCCGTTTGTGAAAGCCAACTGAGTTTAATGCAGCTTGCGAATACATTGGCCGGCTATCTGGCGAGAAGCGTCCGGCTCTTTGCGGCCGTTCTGCGGATAGGTTTTGGGCTGGGTGGCCTGGCAACCTTGGCCCTGCTTGCGACCTCTCCTGCCGCCACTCTATCCAACCCCGCCGTGGATAATTACAATGTGCGTGTTGGAACGGAGACTTTTGCGGCACTGTATAAATTCACCACCAACACGGCGCTGGTGGAAACCGCCCGGGCCATCACCAACATGGGTAGCGACACCATCAAGCTTTATCTAGGCTCCGACGCCTCATATCAGGAGGGCGTGGCCCTGCCGTCGTATATCACAAATTTGCTGACGCTGGTGCGCGATGAAACCAATTATCATCAGGTTCTTGACATGCCGTTCCGGCATTTTGTCATGTGGGCGTATCCGCTGGAGAATTCGGATGAGTGGTGGGGCAGTGGCTACAATTCCGCGCACGGTGGCAAGGACTATCAGGAAATGTATAACCTGACGCAATACCTGCTCACGAACTACAACAACTCCGGGAAGACATTTTATCTCGGCCACTGGGAAGGCGATGGGTATCTACAAGTGAGCAACAGTTGGTCAATCACCAATCCCAGCCCGGCGACCATTCAAGGCATGATTGGCTGGCTCAATAACCGCCAGCAGGCTGTGGATGACGCCAAGCGCGCCACGATTTTTACCAATGTCACGGTTTACAATTATGCGGAGTGTAACCGCGTGCGTGATGCCATGCTCAACGGCCCAAATAATAATCAGCGCGTGATCAACTACGTCGTCCCTTATGTCAGCAATTTGGATTGCCTGTCCTATTCCTCGTACGACTCGCAAAATCTGAGTGCCTCGGATCTGTACACGACGCTCAATTACATGGAATCCATGTTGCCCACCAACAAGGCGACCACCGTTCCGGGGCCGCGGATGTGGATTGGGGAATATGGCTGGGGCTACGAATCCGTGGCGGCCCAGGAGCCAGTTGACCGGTCCTACATCCAGCGCCTGCTAGGATGGAATTGGAGCGGGAATTGCCTGCCCTTCATCCTGTTCTGGGAAATGTACAGCAATTACAACCCCAACGGAGCAACTAATTTTTGCTTGATTGATTACACTGGCAATAGAGTGCCATCGTGGTATCTGCAAAGTTACTTTTGTAATAATGCCCGGTTGCTCACCGCGCAATTCGCGGAAAACAACGGACGGCTGCCGACCGATATGGAATTCTCCTCGATGACCATGCCGATGCTGAATCAGCCCCTGAGTGCGCCGGTAGAGCTCGCTGTGGCCAACGCCGGGGCCACGTTGCTCACCAATAACGCGGCCAGCGTTTCCGGCACGCTCGCTCAGGGAATTTACGGCGACAGGGAGGCGAGCCTCTGGGTGTATTATGGTCCCAAAGATGGCGGTGTCGTGGCTGGCGCCTGGGCCAACAGCCAGTATGTGGGCGTGAACACCAATTTCAATCCCAAGACCTTCTCCGTCTTTTTAAACGGTCTTGTTCCCAACACGAACTATTTCTACCGCTTTTACGCCGCGAACCTGACCACGAGCGCTTGGGCGCAGGCATCCTCGCAATTCAGCACGGTGACGCTTAGCGCTGCAAACTACGGTTCGCAAATGATCATCTCGTTTCCCGGCTATAATCGCGGCCAGACCCTTGTGGATTTTCCGGTATTGGTGAATTTGAGCACGAATTTGCCGGGATTTTCGTACCGGCAGTTTGCCTCGGCATCCGGCGGGGATCTGCGATTCGCGGATGCAAGCGGGGTGACGCCAATTCCCTTCGAAATTGACGAATGGAACACCAATGGCATCTCCAGCGTTTGGGTCAATGTGCCTTCGTTGTCCGGAACCAACAATTTCATCTGGGCATATTGGGGTAATCCGCTCGCTACGAATGTGCCCCTCAGCTCGACCAATGGCGGAGCTTGGCCGAACTTCGATTTGGTTTGGCACTTGAAAGAGAGTGGGTTTCCGTATGCCGACAGCACCCTGCAATTTCCCGCGCTGTCCGGGGTTGTGCCGACACAAACCACCGGCGTTATTGGTCATGGGGAAGCATTTAACGGTTCGACAACGTTCCTGAACGCTGGAACCGTCGCCAATCTTAACAATGCCTTCACTTTGTCGGCTTGGGTGAACGTTTCCCCAGCCAACAACAACATCCAGACGATTTGGGCCAATCAAAAAGGTGGTTATGGATCGGCTGGCTTCGCTTTGTTTGTGAACGCATGGAACACCGAGAATGGCGCCATCTTGCTGGACGCGGGCAATGGGAGCAACGGCTCGGAAATGGCCACGGCCGCCGGCGCGGTCAGCTTCGGCAAATGGCATTTGGTGACGGTGGCCATTAACCGGACGAATCAAACGCTGGCGTTTTACGTGGACGGCGTGTCGGCGCCGGTGGTCAGCGGCGGTCCTTTGGTGACGGATTTCGTGAACAACGCCGGCTTGAACTTGGGTCGCTTCACCAACAACGCATCCTATTTTAACGGTTCGCTGGATGAGGTCCGCATCCAATCCGGCGTGCAATCCTCCAACTGGGTTTGGGCAACCTGGGCGACGGTCGCGTCCAACTTGGTTTTGGAAAATTATTCCACGGTTACGCAGCAACCGCCCGCGCTGACGCTAGGTGTTGGTGGCGGTGGCAGTTCCTTAAGCTGGATTGGCAGCGGCGTGGGTTTTGCGCTCTATACCACGACCAATTTGGCTTCGCCCGCCGCTTGGTTATTGGCCACCAACCAGGCGATCTTCAACAGCAATCGATGGCAAATCACCCTCCCTGCCGCCACCAGCGTCCCCCAGTTTTATCGTCTTAAATCGCAATGAACTTGTGTTTGTCGAAACCGGCGGGACGCGGCTGGGTTTCTTGGGGAAACCTGACCACCAACCTCTTGACAGCCAGTTGGCTCGTTGCTGTCATCAGCGCCAACGCGGCAAATATCAACGACGATGCCTTGTGGCGGCCGCGGTTGGTGACGCCGGCTATCGTGGCGTTGGATAGCGCGGTCAACCGGCAATTTCTGGCGGAGGTAAGGGCTTCCGCCTCGGCCACCCATTGGCGTGCGAGCCTAGCCAATGATTTGAAAACGTGGCCGTGCGAAATAGTGGCTTCAACTTATTCGACCATCAACCGCGGCACGGAACCGGGCTGGCAGGTTAAAATCAGTGTTCCCGCCGATGCGTCGCCGGAGTTGTTTGGCCTCACGGTTGCCTCGAGTGAAGGCGGGAGCGTGCAGCCGCAGGCGGTGAGCGTGGTGCCGGTATTTGCGACGAACTTCTACATCCTGCACATCACGGATGAGCAAATTGTCAACCAGTTTCACACCGACCCTTCGGGCCAGTTTCATGAAGGGAGCGGCACTTGGGAGGAGATGAATTGGATGCAGGAGCCGGTTAACCTCATCCATCCGCGCTTTGTGCTGATCACCGGCGACCAGATTGATTTCAACGGCGCGCTGGACGGTTGGAATCATTGGCCGAATTGGGGATTGCAACCCGGCGGTAAGAAGGAATTTACGCGGGAGGAGACCTTGGAAGTGGAAAACCGGTTGAGCGAATTATATAAGGATTGCCACAAGGGCTACCGCGTGGCTTACGTCGAGACGCCGGGAAACCACGACGTCACCCCGCCGCAGAAACTCCTCAAGGGCACGACCATTGATTGGTTTCCCATTTCCGTGCGCGCGTACGAGCAGCAATTCGGACAGCGCTCGTGGTCATTTCGCATGGGCGATTTTTATGTGCTGATGCATGATTGGAGCGATGCCGCGCTCAACAGCTGGGCCGCCAAGGACTACGATGCCGCCTTTAACGATTCGACGATCAAGTACCGGCTGATCGGCCAGCATTATCACGCCAAATGGAGCGGCGCACCAACGGGCAACTATCCGTTAACCCCGGCGGCGTGTGATCTGATGCTGATTGGCCACGGCCACAAGACCGTCACGGTCCAGTCGTCGCCGTATTATATTTACATGGAGCGCGCCGCCTTCTTCTGGGGCACAGCCGGATTCTTCAATTTCCAGCGCACTTCCGACGGTTGGACGTGCGACCAGACGGTGGCGCCACGCGATGAAGCCAAAGATCTGTTGCCGCTGTTCACCGACAATGGCGTCACCAAGAAAGTCCGCGCCAGCCAACCGGACGCGATGAATCTGATGACGAACTCCGTAACCATCACCAACGATCTGCCCCAGAATTTTTATGACGGGCGCGTGCGGTTCGTCCTGCATCGCGGAAGCTACCGGACGGTTGAAAATGGCACCATTCTGTCGGAATACGACTGCGTCAATGGCAGCAAGACGGCCATTTTAGTGCGCGTGAATATTCCGGCCAACGGTTCCATAACGGTAAGCATACCCAATGAACGGCTGTCAAGTTCCTAACCATCATGACCTACTTCATTATCATTTGTATTTGTGCCGGAACATTCGCCGGGGTGTGCCGAGCAGCCGCGGAAGTGCCGGGCGAAGCCCGCCCCAAGCCGGTGGAGTTTCCCGTTGAAAATGCCCACGCCACGGGCAACAAGGTCCAGTCGTCCGACCTCTATCCACAATCCCGCGCTCCGCTTATCAACAACGCGCGACGAAAGCGCAAGCTCCCGCAACCCGGCCAGCCATTGTTCCGCGGCGATGATCTAGTGCTCAATTCCGGCTGGGAATTAATTGAGGCGCCACGTCTTCAAAAGGCTGATGGCGCCACCTTGTCAAGGTCCGGCATCAATACGCAGGACTGGTATGATGCCACCGTGCCCGGAACCGTGTTGACGACTTTGGTCGAACAAGGGGTTTATCCCGATCCCTATTATGGTCTGAACAACCTGCTCGTTTCCGACAGCTTGGACAAGCAGGATTACTGGTATCGGACGGAATTTGCCGTGCCGAAGGAATTTGTGGGACGCAAACTCACCCTGCAGTTTAGCGGAATCAATTATTACGCCGAAATTTGGTTCAACGGGGAGTATCTTGGCCATATCACCGGCGCATTTATTCGCGGCCAGTTTGACGTCACGAAACTGGTCAAACCCGGTGCGGCAAATGTGCTTGCCGTCATGGTCGCACCGCCGCCTGATCCCGGTTTGGCCAACGAAGAATCGGTCAAGTTTGGTCCCCATACTTGTGGCGGCAAGTTGTGTTTGGACGGGCCGACCTTTGAATGCAGTGAAGGTTGGGATTGGATCCCGGGTATTCACGACCGGTGCACCGGCATTTGGCAGGATGTCATTTTTCGCAGCACTGGAGCGGTGACGATTGAGGACCCGCAAGTGATCACCAAGCTGCCGCTGCCGGATACCTCGCGCGCCTCGGTGACGATCGCTGCGGGATTGTCCAATGCGGCGGATTCGGTCCAGCACGGCGTGCTGAAAGGCTCTTTTGAGGGGGTGACCTTCGAACAGCCGGTGACGTTGCAAGCTGGGGAATCCAAAGTCGTCGGCTTCAAACCGGAAGATTTTTCGCAACTATCCGTGCGGCATCCTCGTCTGTGGTGGCCAAATGGCTACGGCAAACCGGAGCTGTATCATTTGCAGCTTAGTTTTGTCACCGCGGACAAAAGAATATCCGACCAGGCTGCGGTCCGCTTTGGCATTCGGGAGATGAGCTATGAGTTTGCCGTAAAGAAGGCCGACGGCGGCAGCCAGCGCATCGAGTTTACCCCGACCCTGGCGCTGGGCTCGGGCGGCAAGCTGATTGACAATCGCCGGGACACGATGGTCTGGGGGCCGGAGAACAAAGCCAAACTGGACGCCGCCATTGTTGCGGCCGGCGGCAAGGCGCCGACCACGCCCTTTTGGTGGGGCCAGAAACAGGAGACGATGGTTGCTTTATGGCCCGGGGCGGAACAATCGCCAGCCTTGCGGCCGGTGGAAGACAAGAACATGGGACCGTTTCTCGTCCTCAAGGTCAATGGGCAGAGAATCGAATGCCTCGGGGGCAATTGGGGGATGGACGATGCGATGAAACGCGTTTCGCGCGAGCGGTTGGAGCCGTTTGTCCGCCTGACTCGCGACGCAAACATGAACATGATTCGCAATTGGGCTGGCCAGAGCACGTCCGAGACGCTGTATGATTTATGCGACGAATATGGCATTCTGGTTTGGAATGATTTTTGGGGGAACACCGAGGTGCATAACTATGCGCCGGTGGACTTTGAGCTTTCGGCCCGGAATGTGGCCGATATTTTGAAACGCTTCCGCAACCATCCGAGCATCGCGCTCTGGTGCTCCGGCAACGAAGGCGTTCCTCCCGAACCGCTGCACGAAGCTTATAACAAGCTGATTTACGAGCTGGATGGGACGCGTTATTACCAGCCCAATTCGCGGCTGGTGAACTTGCGCAACAGCGGGCCTTGGTCCAACGTGTCCATGGAGAAATACTTCAACGATCTGAACCGCGGTTTCAGCACGGAGCTGGGTGCCAGTTCGATTCCTTCGGTTGACGTCATGCGCTCGATGATGCCAGCGGCGGATTTGTGGCCTTACGGTGATGTGTGGGCCTATCATAATCTCCACAGCCAGGGAGCCGGTGATCAGGCTTCCACCTTTGAGCGGCTCACCAGCCGTTACGGTGAACCGCGCAATGTGGATGACGTGTGCCGGAAGGCGCAGATGCTTAACTACGAAACCTGCCGCGCCATTTACGAAGGTTTTAACAGCCGGATGTGGAACGATTGCAGCGGCGTGATTGTGTGGATGAGCCATCCGTCGTGGTCCAGCCTGGTCTGGCAATTCTATTCTTGGGATTATGATCCCAACGGCTCGTTGTTTGGGGCGAAGAAAGGCGCCGAGCCAATCCATATCCAGATGAGCGTGCCCGACTGCCAGATCGCCGTGATCAACCATCGCTTGGCGATGAGGAAGGACCTGACGGCGCGCGCGACCATTTACAGTCTGTCCGGCCAGGTGGAAGCGGAGCGCAAGCGGGTGCTCGCAGCCGCTCCGGATGCCTGTACCAATGCATTTGTTTTGGACTGGCCCGCGACCGGTGCTCATTTGGTCCGGTTGGAATTGAGCGACGCCGAAGGGCATTTGCTTTCCGAAAATATCTACTGGCACGCCCGGGACGAGCATGAGTTGCAGCAACTGGATTCACTCCCGAAGGTGAGCTTGGCGGGCGCGATGCATATTACTCCGGGCAAAACGGGCACGGTGATCGAAGGCCAGGTTACCAATCCCAGCCAGACGCCGGCGTTGCTGGTGCGCTTGACGCTGCGGGATGCGAAGACCGGCCAGCGCATTTTGCCGGTCTATTATGACGATAACTATTTCTCGCTGTTGCACGGTGAAGCACGGGATTTTAGGATTGAAACTCGTGAGCCGGTGGAGGACGTGGTGGTGGACACTTCCGGCTGGAATATCGAAACCACCCGTTTCCTGAAAGCTTCAAACCGGGGCCGCAAGCATGATGGGAAACTCCGGCTGGTGACGTCCTCACCGGTACGCCCCGAGTTGCAGCCATCCTATTAATTTATTTGCCATACTCAGGATTGGCGAGGTGGCGGAGGAATGCCAAATTGCAGTGCCTCCCATTTGACCAGTCCCCAGGCATTTGATATTTTGTGCTTACCCGATATGAACCTATCCCGATTCAACCTCTGGCGCCGGCGATTACCGATATTCCGGCAGACATTTTCCTGCTATCGCTCACTATTGCCGTTGCTGGCCGCCACGATGGCCGTTTGCGGTGCGGAACCGGCCACGCTTGCGCCCAAGGCCGAGCCGGTGGCTCCGGGGATCTGGCGCCTGCATTTCGGCGCCTCGGAACAGTACACGCCAACGCATTTTCGCAGTGCGGCCATGGATACGGCGGGCCTTGAGAAAATGTCTCCCAGCCCGGCGATGCCATTGGACCCGGCCAAAATTTCGTTCCAAGTCTCGCAGCGGGGCTGCTCACTGCTGTTGCCTATGACGCCGGACGAAAGCATTTACGGCTTGGGCCTGAGCACGAAGCTTTTCGACCTGACAGAAGGCAAGAGTGGCCGAACTGGCCGACGGGTGTTTCTCAAGCCAACCGATTCGCCGGAGAATGAGCTGGGAGAATCCCACGCGCCAGCGCCATTTTATGTCTCGTCAAAAGGCTACGGCGTCTTTGTGGACACCGCGCGCGATGCTTCGTTTTACACAGGAAATGACTCCCCCGTGCGGGATCCCGCAGAAACCGGCGGCGGCGAAGTGCAAACGAGCACGACGGAACTTTATCGTGCCCGAACGCAACGTCTAAAAACGATGCTCGTGGACGTGCCGGCGGCCAAGGGATTGGACGTCTATGTTTTTGCCGGCCCAGCGATGCTGGACGCAGTGGAACGCTACAATCTTTTCTCCGGTGGTGGTGCGCTCCCGCCACTGTGGGGATTGGGAGTTCAGTATCGCGGCTACGCGAAATACAGCGCGGACGAATCCCTCTCGCTGGCCGCCCATATGCGCGCCGAACACATGCCCTGCGATGTTTGGGGGGTTGAGCCAGGTTGGCAGTCCAAATCCTATTCCTGTTCGTTTACTTGGAACACCAACCAGTTTCCCGACCCGGATGGCTTTCTCCAGAAAATGCGCGCCTTGGGCTACCGCATGAATTTCTGGGAGCACGCCTTCACGCATCCGACCTCGCCTATTTTCGAGGAACTTAAACCCTGGTCTGGAAATTATCGCGTGTGGAACGGCTTGGTCCCGGATTTCGCGGCCAGCCAAGGTCGGAAGATATTCCTGAAGCAAAACCGGGTCGCGTTGTTCGACCGGCAGGTCGAGGGCGTGAAATTGGATGAATGCGATGATCAGCCCGAATCGGCCGCGCCTTGGTCTTTTCCGGCCGCCTCCGTGTTTCCATCCGGTTTGGATGGCGAACAGATGCATTCCCTGTTCGGTTTGCTGTACCAGCAAACCATGCTCGAGCCCTACCGTGAACAGGGCCTGCGCACGTGGGGCCTCGTGCGCAATTCGCACGCCTTGGCAGGTTCCCTCCCGTATGTCCTGTATAGCGATTCTTATGACCATCGGTGCTATGTGCGCGGCCTGGCCAATGAAGGCTTTAGCGGTCTGCTTTGGACTCCCGAGGTCCGGGACGCGGATTCGATTGAAGACCTTTATCGCCGCGTTGAAAGCGTGATTTTTTCGCCCGAAGCGCTGATCAACTGCTGGTATATGAAAAATCCTCCCTGGCAGCAGATTGATCGAGCCAAGAATAATGGCAACGAATGGATGCCTGACCATCAGCGAGTCACGGATGGCATCCGCAAACTGTTGCAATTGAGAATGAGCTTGGTGCCTTATCTCTATTCCGCGTTTAATGAATACCATCTTAAAGGCGTTCCCCCGATCCGGGCACTCGTTTTGGATTGGCCGACCGATCCCGCCGTGCGCGAAATTGATGATCAATACATGTTCGGTTCCGCCATCATGGTGGCGCCAATGTTTGCAGGCCAGAAGACTCGCTCGGTTTACCTGCCGGCGGGCGACTGGTATGACTTTTGGACACACCAGAAATATGCGGGCGGCCGGACGGTGGAGGCCACCAACAAGCTGGAACAAATTCCGCTATTTGTCAGAGGAGGAAGCCTCTTGCCATTGGCCAAGCCGGTGGAACATATCAGTTCCGACACGGTCTTTGAGGTAACCGTCTGCGGCTTCGGCGCACCGACCGCGGACTTCACGCTGTACGAAGATGATGGGGTTTCCAATGCCTTTGCGACGGGAAAACAAAACCGAATCCGGCTTCACTGGGACGCTCTGGGACATTTCGTTGAACGCACGGGCAAGTATGAGGGACAGCCACGTTTCCGAGTGGTTGACTGGCTGAGTGAATAGGGCGGTTGACGCCGCAATTTCGATGGACGCAAGGCGGGCGCGCTGAGGCTTCATGGGCAAGCCATGCATGCGGGTGTTCTCTTGGCAAACCAGCAAATGGCCGCTCCATTTTGTGCAAAAAATCACCACGCAACCGGCAGCAGTGCGGTGGCAACAGTGTCTGGGTCCTCGCGTTCCTGCAAGGATTGGACAACCGCCGCAAAGGAACGCGGCACCTTGCCTGCAAAAACCACTTTTCCACCCGCCAAGACGCGGATCGGCTGATCGAGATCCAGCAGTCGGTCCGACAGCCGCAGGGTCAGATTGCCCGTGGCGGGCAGTTCGAGGGTGATCGCCTGGCCATGGACATGTGCGGCATAGATTTCGTAGGGCTTCACCGCCCCTGACGGTCGCTCCAGCCAGTAGAAGCGCGTGTGGGTCACGTCGTCCTGCTTCCACACCACCCGCTTTGGCCACGTCACCCGCGAATGCGGCGACATGCGGGGAATCGCCTCGGCTTCCCGGCCCTGCATGTTGTGTGGCAGACCGGGATAAACCGTGAGGCGATGCGCGTAGCCCTCCGGGTCATTGGCCTGTAGTGCGTCCATTTTGGCGCTGAACTGGCGGACCACGACATTGCGATTGTAAGCGGCATCATCACCTCCCATGTAGAGGAAGAATGGCAAATTCCGCAAGCCTTCCGGCGTCACTTGGTTTGGATGGCCGGCGCACATCGTGGCCGCGGCGAGGCGGTCCGCCAGCCGTGGCGCGAGTTGATAAACGCCGTCGCCTCCGGCCGAGTAGCCCATGAGATACACGCGATTGGGATCCACGCCGCGTTGCATAACCATATCAGCGATCAGCCGGTCGAACAAATCGTCCACCCACGGCACATGCCACATGTCCCAAGTGTTGGCGGGGGCGCGCGGGGCGACGTTGATGCTGCCGGGGGGGAATTCGTAGCGGCCAAAATAACCCCGCCAGTTCAGGTCGTTTTCCGCCTCGGTTCCCTGACCGCCGCCGTGCAGCGTGATCCACAGGCTGTGTTTGCCATCCGGGGCGTCGCCAAAAACCTTTTCCATCCATTTCAAACTTTTATCGCCAAGCACGATCTTTTTGGCCGACAATTCTTCCGCCGCCGCCCCAGCCCGGCTTTTGAGCAGGTCATCCCACGCGAGAGCAACAACCCGTTCCGATTCCTCCCGGGAAAACGACAGGTCGGGGGCCGCGCCGCGTTGCGCTGCCGGACGCGACAACCATGCCTCGGCTGCCAGCAGGTTGGCCGACACCGGGGTGAGTTCGCTCCAGACGTAATCAAACGTGTGCGAATTCACACATGCTGCGCAGGGCAGGGTGGCTTCCTGCGCTTCGCCCGCGCGGATGAATCGTAAAATCACGCTCGCGGCATGGTTGGGCAAGGTGAAATCCGGCATGTCGTTGAGATCGGCGGAACCGGCCCGGGTGTGGTCGCGGGCGAGAAGCTGGCCGTTGGCGGAACGCAACTCAACCTCGGCGGGCAAACGTTCGCCGCCGGTTTTCTCGCGCAGCCGCACATGCACCATGGTCGCCGGAGCGTTGGTGTCCGCGGCGGGCGCAGTGTAGCGGGCGGAGACGTTCACCGCCGGCACTTCGCGCGATTCCGAATTCCAGGCCAGCGGAAAATACTGGCCAGTGTGGCGCCAACTGCTGGCGTAAATCTGATTCAGCGGATTCGTGCTCCGCACAGTCGTCGCGGCGTCGGCGTTGAACCAGGCATGGTCAAGTCCCTCCTGGCTAAACTCATCCGCGCCGGTGAAGAACCACCCGCCATCCCAAATCTCGACCCAAGTGTGGTTGCCCTCCTTCTGCGCCCAGGCGGGCACGCCAGCGATGCGCGCCGGCACGCCGACGGCGCGGCACGCGTCCACCAAGATGATGGCCAGACCGGTGCAAGTGGCTTTGCCTTGATCCATGGATTCCTGCGGACTTTGATTGTTGCGCTTGCGGGCCAGATTGTAATGGACATTGATTTGCTTGAAGAGCTCGCGGTTCAACGCCTGCGCGGCTTCCGTGGCGGTCTGGCAACCGCGCACAATCTCAGTGGCACGCCGGTGAAAATCCACCCGCCAGGGATCGCGAGGTTCGTCGAGCGACGCGTAGGGCAGAATGTCGTTGAAGAAGATCCGTTCCGGGACGGCGGCGGCCCACGGAAAATTTGTCCGCGCGGCTAAGGCCAGCGAAAGGTTCTCCAAGAGAAAATCACGGCTCAAAAACGCGCGGTCGCCGGCGGGCATGTTGTCCACGAGAAAATACGCGGCGCGCCGGCCGAGGTCGCCGAACTGGTCCGTCGCCGCGGCGATGAAAGTTTCGGTTTCCACAGGCATGGGTTCATCGAGTTGCAACCGCCGATCTTGGCGGATCCGCCAAACGCGCGTTTGGCCGTCGTTTTGGAATGCCACGGAGCAAACGTAGCCGTCGGCGGTCAACGCCAGGTCAGGCGCTGTCATTTGAGGGTTGAGGGTTGAGAGTTGAGGGTTGAGGCTGCCGGCGGGCCGCGCAGGTGGGTTCCAATTGAGTTCGTCCAGATTCGTGGCCCAGTGATGGTGTGCGTTCCAGAAGTCCTGTTGCGCGTAATAAATTTCCAGCGCAACATCGCGCGCCGGCTTGCCGGGAATGGCCGCGACAGGCACGCGCATTCCGGTCGGCTGTTTGGTGAATTGGACCAGTCCCCACATTTCCGGGCGATGCATGTCCACCACGCCTTGCGGCGACCAGACCCAATTGTCTTCCGGCAGGCCGGGCACTTTTTGATACCGCCCGCCGTTGGTCGTGATCTGCCACTCCACGCGCGAGAAATCAATGCGCCATTGCTCACCCTCAGTTGGCGGGCCTTGGTGACGCGCGTGTTCGGCGAGCACTTTCCAAGGGAAGGCAATTTCTACGGTCCAGCCGGCGTCGGTGTCGGCCGGTTGGTTTAGCGTGCCGTTGATGTGGACGGCGGTCTTGGCTCCGGGAATCTCCCATTCGTTGTGCGGTTTGCCCTGGTCCTGGTAAGGCTTGTCGAGCAGCAAATCCCACGTGGTGTTCAGGGCATTCATCTCAAACTCGTAATAGGGCTGTGTTTCACCTTTTGGATCCAAGAACACCTCGAAATCAGGATCCTGGAAAATGACCGAATCGTGGTTGGTCAGCGTGGCCCAGACGTGCGGCTCCTCCAGTTCCGCGGCTAGATAAAGATACTCGTCATCCCACAGCATCTTGGCCCTCGTCCGAAAACGCGGCTTTGGCTTGGCGTCGCCTTGGATGTCACTGAAGTCCTCCGTCCACGGCGCGTCGGCCCACGCGGCATCATCCAGCTTTCCATCAATTACAATTGGTTTGGCCGTGTGGCGGCAGAGATAACTTCGGGGGACGATCGGCTGCATCGCTTCGCGCCAGTCGGCTTGACCGGCTGTGGACAACCCGGCGGGTGCGGCCACGATCGAGCAAGCCAGCCAGCCGGCGACGCGTTGGAGCAGCTTCTTGGGAGATGGGATTTTCATTGAACAACGACGTTGCGGTTCTGTTTTTAGGTTAACATCAACGAAATCATCAGGCCTGGCAATGTTCTTTTGCCGGTACCGACCCAGTCGGAGGTTCTGAATTGCGACGATAAATGAGGTTTGGTTTCGTGACCTTCATGCATGACTTAAAACCTGCCCCCATCAGCGATAGGCTGTCCCGCGGTCTGGCCAGTCGTGCCTGCTTGCCGCACCAGTCATGACGCGGGTGAATCTGCGAAGCAAACAACCGATCTCTTAGTCCAATTGTAATACCAGGACGGACGCAATGGGGGACGGCGCTTCCATGGGCAGGCCGGTCAGGGTGTGGTTTTTTTCGACCGCAATGGGCTTCGGTCCCTCCGCCGTCAGCAGTTCTGCGCGGGCGATGGAGAGCCCGGTGAGTTTGAGTTTGTCCGTGTTCGGCCAGCGGAAGACAGTCAGGTACACGCGCTTGCCTTGGTGCGTGGAGTAAATGCCCGCGGGCAGATCGGTGATCGGAAAGGCCTCGGTGCCGTAGATCGCCGCTCCGTTGATCTTCATCCATTCGCCAATGTCCTGGAGGCGCGTGAGTTCCTCGTCCCGGATGGTGCCGTCGGGCTTGGGGCCGAGGTTGATCAGGAAGTTTCCGCTCATTGCCGCGCAACGGGTGAGCAGCTCGCAAAAATATTGCGGCGTCTTCCAGCCATCGCCGCTCCAAGTGCGGTGGTACCCCCAGGAATTCTCCGTCATGGTCATACAGGCTTCCCAGTCGGTGGCTGGCTGCGACTGGGGCAGTTTGCGCTCGAAACCGGAATTATAATCGGCAATGGAATCGTAGGCGCGCACGCGGTCGCCGAGCACCAGACCGGGGGACAGACTGCGGCAATAGGCCTCCAAGTCCCGGCCGATTTCCGGGCGAGTTTTGTACGAGGGATCCCAGCGGCCGTCGAACCAGAGGGTCGTGATGGGGCCAAATTCGGTTAGCAATTCCTTGATCTGATTTTTCATGTACTCGAGGTAATGCGCGTAGGCTTCCGCGTCGTCCGGTGATTTGATGGCCGCGCGATAGTCCGGGTGATGCCAGTCAATGATGGAATAATAGAACCCCATGTCCAGACCCTCGGCGCGCACGGCATCGGCCAGGGGCCTGAGCAAATCGCTTTTGTAGGGCGTGGAGGCAACGCTGTAATCGGTGCACCGGGAATTCCACAGGCAAAACCCATCATGATGCTTGGTGGTCACCACGACATACTTCGCGCCGGTGGCTTTGAATAATTTGGCCCACGCGACCGGGTCGTAATTGGTCGGGTTGAACTGCGGGACCAACGCGTCATAATCCGCGCGCGGAATTTTTGCGAATGCTTTGATCCATTCCGCCGCGCCGGTGACTTCTTTGCCCTGCCACCAGCCGCCCAGCTCGGAGTAAATGCCCCAATGGAGCATGATGCCGAAGCGGTCTGCGCGCCATTGCGCCATCGCGGGGTCCGTGCGCGGGACCCAGTCGGTGGCGTCGGACGCTTTGCCGTCGCCCTTGCTCTTGGCCAGGTCAGCGGTGAGGTTGGTTTGTGCGGGCGAGCGCACAGGCATCTGTGCCAGAAGCGCGGTTGCAATTAATGCGGCACGTATCCAATGGGCGGAACGCTGCCGCGGGGATAAACCTTTGTGTTTCATAAATAAAACTGGGTCAAGGTGCTTCGATGAATACGGCGATGCGTCCTCGCGCAGGAATGGTTACTTCAATGACAGCGCGCTGGCGGGCATCGAGCTGCGACGTCTGCCACGAGCCATCACCGACACGCCAGCGGGCACTTCCGGCCAGTCCAGCATAATAAACCGGCAGAGTGATGGTGCGGTGGATCTCCTGCGGGAGCGGGTTGTACAGCATTGCCAGGCCGCGGGTAGGTAGCAGCACGTTCACATGAAGCAAGCCATCCCAATCACGGCCGTCGGGGCGGCGCAGGTGAATGATGTCCGAGTCAAGAATCGCGCGATGTTGCTTGTAGAAACTCACCCATCGCTTGACGACTAGCTTGGTTTCGTCGGTGTCATAAAGTCGTGGCCCGCGATAGGCCGCCATCACGCCGGCGCCGAATAGATCCGCCAGCCTTGTTTCGTAATGTTCCAGATGATTTTTGAGCGGCTCGATGGTGGCCGCCGCGCCGCCACCGTGATACTCAGTCAGCGGGACAAACATCCATCCCATGCTTGGCGTTTTTTCCCAAGTGCCGTCGTAAATGTTCTGGCGCTCGATGATTTCCTGTTCGGCGCGCGGGAGGGACCAGTTGTTTTCGACATAGCCCATCGCAGTCTTGCTGGACCCGTTTAGAAAATGCCAATCGGGCACGGTCAGATAGATGCCCTCGCCCCGGCACCAACGGTAGAAGTCACGGATTTTCCCCCACTGCTCCCACTGCGAGTCGGCGAAGCCGGCGTGGCCGCTGTGGTTGGTGGCCGCGCAAAAATCGCCGGGATAAGAACCGTCGTTTTCAAGCACCGTCAACCCTGTGGCTGCGAACAAATCCTTAATGCGTTGAAAGTGCGCCGCGCCCCAGTCGGTCGCCAAACACGGTGTCTGGCCAAAGCGTGCCCCATCTTTGCGCCCGGCGGGCTTGTCGGTCAACTGGCTGATCGCCTGTGCCGCGCCGGGAACGCTCCGGCTGGCCAGTAGATCATAACCGCCAAGTGCGACCTGCTTTGCCGCTGCATAGTCCGCGAGTTCTTTCATTTGGGCACGGTAGGCGGCGTTGGTGTTTTCCGCATCAAAGCTGCTGCCGAAGGTCAGAATGTTCATTTCAAATCCGACCTCGGCGCATTGGTCCACAGCCAATTTCACTGCCTCCGGTTTGGCCGTCAGGCCGTGTATGTAGATGGGATTCTCTTGCGTCCACGGTGCGATCGTTCGCCACAGGCGGCACTCCGCCAATCCTCGCCGCTCGCGGTCTGTGCTATCGCGCAGCAACTCGAAAGCGCGGAACGATTCCCAAGTGCCACCAGATGCCACGTTCAGTTCAGGGCCGAACGGCGGCGCACATTCAAGCAGGCATGGCTTGAACTGGCCGTAATATTGGATGCCGGTGCGATAGAGCAGATCGTGAATCCAGCGCACGCCGGGGTTGTCCTTCTGCGCCTCCATGTCGCCGCCCATCGCGTAATCGGTGACGACAAACAACTGCGCAAAGCGGTCAATGAATTCGCGCGGAACCTCGGGCTGGTTGTTCGGCGGCGGGGTGGTGGCGCCGTAAACCCGCCATTCGCGCGGCGCGCCGGTATCCACCTTCGGCGCGGTCTCGACCAGCGCTAGCAACTCGGATTTGAAAGCGCTCAAATGCAATGCTGACGCGGTCCCGTTGCTCACCGTGATCCATTTGGAGATCAGCGGCAGGCCGTCGAACAATTCGTAATGAACGGCTACCGTCACCTTCTCGAGCGATGACGGCGCGGTGTAGCTGAATGTCAGGGCTATGCCAGGCGGCGGCCACAGTGCGGGATTCGCCATCCATTCCAACCGCGGCTTCCATGGAAAACGCGCCTGGGTTTTTCCCACCTCAAAACCAGCGCAGCGGAAAGCCGAGGGCTGGTTGGTCATGGCTTCGACCCATTCCGGAAGCAAATAATTTTGGATGGGCTGGCCCAGCAAGCCGCCAACCGGATAATCCTTGCCGTTCAATGTGAGTATCGCCTCGGGGCGCACGGAGCGTAGTTCGCTTTCGCCGGTCATCAGATTCTCCAACGCGACGGTGGCAGCATTAGGGGCCACCCGGAAGACACGACGAACGAGGCCGTTATCAAGCGCCACTTCGTTGGAATTTGAGGTTCGGTAAACGCCCGCTTGAAACGGCGCCGGGTTGATCATCCAGTCAGCAGCGGGAGCCTGTGCCGGGAGCGAAGGAAGCGCCATGATCGCTGTCCCGTATCCGCTGTCTGCGGCGCAGAATGCAGCAACCACACACCAGATGAAGCTTCGCGACATGATTTTCACCCTGAAATGATGCTGTCGAACCGGTCGGCTGGCCATTTTGCGTTGCAGGTCATCCCTTGGAAGGCAAGAGTGGTCGGGTTTGTCGGGACACATCTCCGCGTCCGTGGTCGAAGAACCTGGCCACCGCTTGGGTCCGGGAGCGGACGTGGAGTTTTTCGTAAATATGCTCGATGTGGGTATGCACGGTGCGATAGGAAATGTTCAACCGCTCGGCCACTTCCTTGTACAGGTAGCCCTTGGCCAGATGGTCGAGCACCTCCCGTTCCCGGTCCGTGAGCGACCGCATATCGCTGGAAATGGCGGCGGGGGCGGATTGCGCGAAGGAATGGATGATCTTGCGGGCGATGTTGCTGGCCATCGGCACGCCGCCTGAGGAGACATTGCGTACGGCGTCAATCAGTTCCGCGGATTGCACGGGTTTGAGCAGATAGCCGCTGGCCCCGGCGGCCAGCGACTGGAAAATCATGTCGGTGTCGTCATGCACGGTCAACATGACGATCTGGGTCTTGGGCAGCAGCGGCGACAGTTGCTGGACCGCCCAGACGCCATTCTGATCGGGCAGGTTGATGTCCATGAATACCACCTTGGGGCGCAATTGCGGGATGGCATTGACAGCCGCTTCGGCGCTGCCGAAGCTGCCGGCGCAAAAAATGCCCGAAGCCTGTTTCAGGATGTTCGCCAGCCGCTGGCGCACACCGGCATCGTCTTCAACCACAGCCACGCTGATGGCAGGTAAACTTGTCATGTCGCCCGCCAGTTTGCCGCAGGACCACGGTGGGCGACAATATGCAATTCTGCCGATGGCGCGACCGGGGGCAAGACCTCGCGGCCTCATGGTTCTGCCGGCTTTTCCGGTTGCAAGGGCACGCGCAATTTGATCACCGCTCCTTTTCCGGGCGCGCTGCGGCATTCGGCCTGGCCGCCGATTTCCTGGAGCCGTTGCTGGAGGTTTGTGAGTCCGCTGCGGTTGGGCGCGCTGTTGCCGGCCGGGGGTGGCAGCGGCGGGTACTCGAATCCTTTCCCGTTGTCTTCGATGCTGAACGTCAAGTGGTCGCCTCCCAGTTCGAGCCGCAGCCAGACTTCGGTGGCTTGGGAATGTTTGACGATATTGTTAAGGGCTTCGCGGGTGGCCAGAAACAAATTGTGACGGGCCGCGGAACTGAAGTAACTGGCGGGCAACAAATCCGGCAATTCCAAGCGGCACGCGACGCCGGCGAGGCGCAAAAAATCCTGGGCGGATTTACAAATGAAGACCAGGGATTGTTCCACGGTTTCATTTTTCCGGCTGATGGCCCATACCGTTTCATCGAGCGAGCGGGCCAGCGCCCGGGAGGAGGCAAAAATCTCCTGTAATTTGGCTTTAGTTTCGAGCGGCTTTTCGACCACGGCCTGGGCCGTGTCGCTCATCAAGGCGATCTCCGTCAAGCCCGCGCCCAAATTATCGTGCAGGTCGCGGGCGATGCGCTGCCGCTCCTCTTCGGCGGCTTGCCGGGTTTCGAGCAGCAGCAATCGCCGCTGCAACCGGGCGCGGCCAATTGCCCAGGCGGCAAACACCAGGGCGCCCATCAGGCTGATGGCGGCCATCGCACGAACCGAGCGGCGTTCCCACAGGCGCGGCACGATCTCGATGGTGACGGGCTGCTGGCTTTCCAGCCAGACGCCGTCCGGGCCGCCCGCCATGACGCTGAAGACATAACGCCCCGGCGGTAGATGATTATAGTCGGCCATGCGCCGCTGTCCGGCTTCCGTCCAGCCGTCTTCCAGGCCCTTAAGCTGATAGCGAAAGCGGATGGACGGCTCCAGCAAGTTGGGCAGGGTGAAATGAAATTCAAGCCGGCGCAGGCCCGACTTGAGGCGGAACACCCCATCGCTGGCCGGCGCTTGGACGTTGCCATCGCTGGAAACTTCTTCAATGGTCACCGGCCATCTGGTTCCGGTGCGGCCCAGGGCGGCGGGATTGAAGACGGCCACGCTCGTCTGGTTGGGAAACCAGAGGCGCCCATCCTGATCGCGCGCCGCGACGGGTTGGCCCCAGCCAGAGCAGACGGCGGTGTTGAGTCCTTCCGCGACGGTCAAGTGGCGTCCAGGCAACGAAGTGGCGCCCTCGGCCGCGCATTTGTCCAGCAATTCCTTGGGGCAACCGAAGATGCCATTGGCCGTGCCCAGCCAGAACCCGCCGGATCCATCCGCAATCAAGGCCATCAGATAATCGCTGGGCAAGCCGTCCTGGCTGCGCCATTGGTGGACCTGGTCGCCATGCAGGCGGAAAAGGCCTTGGCCAAAAGTGGCGAGCCAAAGGCTGCCTTGCGCGTCGAACAACAAGGTCCGGATTTCGGCATTGTCAATGGGTGAATGGGTGACGTAGCGTTCAAATTTCCCGCCCGTCTGCCGGAACAGGCCGGCATTGCGGATGGCGACCCAGATGCGACCATCGGAATCCTGGCCAATGGCGCACACATCATGCGATCCCAAATTATCACGATAATCAATGCCCTCGGCATTCCTGAAGATTTTTACCACTCCGTCTTTGTAGCAGGCTAAGCCGGCATTGTTGCCGAGCCAGAGGTTTCCATCCTTGTCTTCAAACAACGCCAGCACCGCACCCGCGGAGAAGCCCGCGACTTTCTTGAACTGTTCGTTTTCCAGCCGGAACAGCCCGCCCCTTAAGCCCGCCCAAAGATTGGTGTGCCGATCCTCGAAGAGGGCGAAGGCATACAGTGAACCGAGGCCTTGCGCGCGGTCGTAGCTGGTCCATTCCCCGTCGCGATAGCGAAAAATCCCGCCGCCGTAAGTTCCGACCCACAAACTGCCGTCGCGGCTGGCGCAGGCGGTCAGGATGACGTGGGGCGGCGACGCCGCTTCGGGATTGAGTATATTCACCGCCCGCGGATGCGCCCGGAAAAGCTGGCCGCCCTGGAGGCCAAACCACAAAATGCCTTCCTGGTCGCGCATGAAGGCGTTGACCGTGGTGTCGGCCAGCGGTCCTTCCTGAGTCAGCGGCTCCCACGCGCCCGCGGCCGTCCAGTGAAAAACGCCGCCCCCGCCCGTGGTGGCCCAAACGCCGCCGGTTTCGTCTTCCAACAAAGCCCCTATGGTGGAGCGCATGGAGTCCTGCGGCCAAGGATAGGGAGCGGCGGGTTCCCGCCACTGGCCGTCCTGGAAACTGAACACCCGGCCACCCAATCCCCGGGACGTAACCGTGGTCGCGGCCCACAGACGACCCTCAGCGTCGGTTGTGATGGCTACCACAGGCTCGGTGGAAGGCAGGGGCGTGGCCGGCGCGGCCAATTGTGCGCCATTCCAGACCACCAGCTTGCCGCCGGCCAGGATCCACAGTTGTCCCTGAGCGTCGGGCCGCACTGCGGTGACTTGATCGCTGGGGAGTCCGTTCGTTTGGGTGAACAGTTGCCAGATGCCATTATGATTTCGGCGGAGACCGGCTGCCCCAGAGGCCACCCACAGGTCGCCTTGGGCATCCTCGGCCAAGGCGGTCAATGGCTTGCCGCCGGTGACTGCCGCGGAAGCAACCTCCGTGAATTTCCCGCCGGCTCCTTGCAATAGCCGGCCTTCCGTGGTCCCCACCCACAACCAGCCTTGACGAACCGCCAGCAGGCAGGAGACTTGATCATTCGCGGGGAGGGAGAATTGTTCCGCCGGCAAAGGCTGGAACTGAACTCCATCAAAGCGCACGAGGCCAAGGTCGGTGGCGATCCAGAGAAATCCATCCGGTGTGCGGGCCAGGGCTTTGATGTCGCCCCAAGCCAGGCCGTCCTCGCTGCTCCAGCGGTGCAGGAGATAGTTGTTTTGAGGCCGCGGTTCGGCCGTCAGGCCTGCCAGCGCCATGCCTACGGTCAAGCCAACTGAGAGCAAATTCTTGCAGCAGGATTCAAATCCACTGGCCAGGCTATAGATTTCACGCAGAGAGCGCATGGAGGACCTAGCGCCGCGTGAGGGCACGCGGCCTACAGGCCGGGAAATGCGTTGGGTGGTTTCCCACATTGCGTGGCGCAGTCTATGCGCGATCAGGCGGCCGGTGCCAGTCAAAAGCCAATGGTGGTGGGTTGGAATTTGAACGCGGCCGGTATGGGAGAGAGTTGTGAGGTGTTTTGCTGAAATTCTGGCGGAGGCCCCCATGACAAAATTGATCGCAAACTGGTGTTCCTTTGTGTTTTAACAGATGGACGCGCAGGCGCCAGCTGGTGTGGACCACGCGCGAAGGCGCGCAGGGGGCCGGTTGACGGCGCGTCAACGGGCGGCACGCGAGGCACGTGCGAGACTGAGGGACCACAGGACTGAGAGCGGAGAACGGAGTGCGGGGGAGGGGACGGACCGGGAAACACCCAACATCCAACATGCAGTGAAGGGCGGAGGACCGAGGTCGGGACGTATCGGCAGTATTGCCGATACCAAGCAGGGTGCGTTATGCTATTATTGGTGAGCCTGACAGATGTCAGGTTGCGCCCTGACCCGTTGGCGGAGGGCCGAATTTGAACCAAATTTAACCAAAACGCAGCCAACCCAAATGAAAGACAAACCACCGGAGCCACAGCACATGAAGATACCTGCAACCCTCAAAACCACCTTAACGCTGGCCTTTACCCTGGCCGGCTTATGGTCTGCGCAGGCCGCCACCGACACATGGACGGGCGGCAGCAGCACCACGGGCAACTGGAGCGATGCCGCCAACTGGGGCGGCACGGCGCCCAACGCGACTGGCGACAGCTTTGTTTTTTCCGGCAGCACCCAGCCGGTCAATACTAACGACCTGGTGACGGCGAGCAGTTGGCTCCAGTTCAGTCCCAGCACGGCTTTGACCATCTATGGCAATGGGGTGACGAACAGCGCAGGCATCACCAATTCGTCGCAGAACAACACCTTGAATTTGCCGGTGGGGTTGGGTGCCAGCCAGACCATTTTCATCGCCAGCGGCACCAGCTTGACCCTCTCCAACCTGATATTTGCCGGCAACTATACCGCCACGGTGCTCGGGGGCGGTGCGCTCAATCTGAACGGCAGTTCGGTCAATCTGGCGAGTCTGGGCGCAACGGCCTTTATCGCCACCAATCTGGGCTCTTTCGACTATGTGAACAGTGCTGGCGCGCTCAACTTCACGGTGGCCACCAGCGGCACGACCACCATCAACCGCCTGGGCACCAATGTGAACATCACCGCCAGCAACTTCGGGGTGGGCCAGAACGGTCCAGGCGGAAGCGGCACTTCACAGACGGACAATCTGTATCTAGGCCAGACCAATGTCATTGACGCCGGGACCATTTATGTCGGCTACAACTCGGCGGCAACCGGAAATGCGTATCTTCGATTCGGCAGCGGGATCAACAGTCCTTCGCTGGTGATTCGGGGTTCGAGCGGGGGAACGAGCCGCGCGAATTTGAATGTGGGCTACATCCAAGGCTCGGACTATGCCCAAGGCCAGGGCACATTCGATTTGACGAACGGGGTCAGCAACAGCACGCTGGATGCACTGCTTGGCACGGTGATTATCGGCTACCGGACTGGCGGCGGCGGCAACTTTTCTTATTATGGCAATGGCACATTCGTATTTGGCGCCGGGACGTTGGATGCCACCAGCATAGTTTTGGGCCAGGCTGACACAAAAGCCAAAACTGGCAATGGCACCCTGACCGCGAATGGCGGAATGGTGAAAGTCCAGACCCTCACGCTGGGAAATCAAACCGCCGCCGTTTCCGCGGGCGCCGTCGCCGCTAACGGAACCCTGAACGCGAACCCGGGTTCGTTGATCGAGGCGGCGCTGATTCGTTCGGGCGCCGGGGTGGGGGGGACGACTACCAACGTGCGGACCATTAACATCAATGGCGCCACTCTGGCAAATTACGATGTCAGCACCAGTTTGGTGGTGTCCAATCTGGCCGTCACGCTGGCGGGCGGCAACGCCAACACGCTCCAGTCCAGCGCGGGGCAGATGATTGCATTCACCAATAATGCACGACTGGTCGGCACCGGCGGTTTCACGGTGACGGGCGGGGGCACGGTGCAACTCTTTGGCACGAACACGTACAGCGGCACCACCACCATTAACAATGGAACGCTGGCGCTGGTGGGGTACGGTTCGATATCCAATACTTCCCTGATCACGGTGGCGGGCGGAGCGACGTTCGACGTTTCCGGCCTCACGAATGCGTTTGTGCTGGGCAGCGGCCAGACGTTGTCCAATAGCGCTGCGGCGACTGGCATCCTCAATGGCAGTTTGAACACCGCTTTCGGCTCGGTTTCACTGACCTATGCCGCTGGGACGCCGGCATTGAATTTGAACACCGGCACGCTGAACCTTTCCTCCAGCACGGTGTTCACCATCAATAATACGGGCGCCTCCCTGCCGATCGGCAGTTATGTGATTATTTCCACCAATGCGGGCGGGCTGGTTACTGGCACGGCGCCGTCTGTCACCGTGAACGGCGGCGGGGTGGCCGCCGGTTGGGCCCTGGTGATCACCAATGGCGAGCTGGCGCTGAACGTCTTTGGCCGAACCGATACTTGGACCGGCGGCAGCGCCACCACCGGCAACTGGAGTGATGCCGGCAACTGGGGCGGCACGGCTCCCGATTCCGCTGGCGACACCCTGAGCTTCTCCGGCAGCGGCCGGCCCAGCAACACCAACAATTCCGTCGCCTCCGTGATCAGTGTGCAATTGAACACCAGCGCGCCGTTCGCCCTTTACGGGAATGCACTGACGCTGGTTGCCGGCATGACCAATTTCGCTGGCAACAACACTTGGAATATTCCGCTGACGTTCTCTGCAAATCAGAACTTTAATGTGGCATCCGGCACGGCACTGACGCTGGGCGGGACGGTGGCCGGCAGCTTCTCGTTAACCAAGACCGGTTCGGGCACGTTGGGTCTGGCCGCCGCCGACAGTCGCACGGGCAATACCATTGTCAGCGGCGGCACGCTGGCCTTGAGCGGCGCCGCTTCCATCGCGGGCACGCCTTTGATCAGCCTGGCTGGCGGGACTACGTTGGATGTATCCGGCTTGACCAGCACCTTCGCCCTGGGAGGCGGACAGATTTTGTCCAACACCGCCGCCGCTACCGCGAACCTTAACGGCAGCCTGAACACGGCCTCCGGCGCATTGTCGTTGAGTTGCCTTGCCGGTACGCCTTCGTTGGCGGTGGGGAATGGCACGCTGACCCTTTCGGCGAGTACGACCTGCAGCCTCAATAACATGGGGGCCGCGCTCCCGGTGGGCACTTATGTGATTATTGCCACGAATGCGGGTGGACTGGTGGCGGGAACGGCGCCGGGGGTCACGGTGAATGGTGGCGGGGTGGCGGCTGGGATGAGCCTGGTCATCACCAACGGAGAGCTGGATTTGATTCTGGCCACACGAACGGATACGTGGACTGGGGGCAGCAGTGCGAGCGCGAACTGGAGTGATGCCGCCAATTGGGGCGGGACCGCGCCGAACCCGTTTGGCGACAGCCTGATTTTCGCGGGCACCACGCAGCCGATCAATACGAATAATTTTGTCAGCACGGCCACTTGGCTGCTGCTGAATCCCAGCGCGCCATTCACTTTTTACGGAAATGCCGTTACCGTTGCCAGCGCGGTCACCAATGCGTCCCAAAACAACATTTGGTATAACCCGCTGGTTTTGGGGGGCAACGTGAATTTTAGCGTGGCCTCGGGCACGACGCTGACGCTGTCGAACGCAGTTTCCGGCACGGGCCAGGGGCTGTCGCAAACCGGCGGGGGAACGCTGAACCTGGGCAGTTTGGCCAACACTTTCACCGGACCAGTGGCCGTGACCGCGGGCACATTGGAACTGGGCAACCTCACGGGGTTGGAGACCTACGCTTTCCCCGGCAGCGCCCTGTTCGTGAACAACGCCACGCTTTACTTCAACGGTAACAACAACAGTTCAGCCATCACTCACACCTACAATTTTCCCAATCTGACGGGACCGATTGGGTTGACCAATGCGACCCTGTCTTTCCAAAGCGGCTCCAGCACCACGAAGGCGCTCAACGCGCCGGTGAGCTTCGGCGGCGCCAATATTGTGAGCTACACCTCGTCGAGTTACACGCATGAGCTGGATTTCGACGGTGCGGTCACGGGCGGCGGTACGCTGGTCTTCAACTGGAACGGCACGACCACGGGCCGGAGCATTGCGGTGAACAGCAGCGGCAACAGTTTTGCGGGCACCGTGATTCTGGGCGCCACTCCGGCAGCGGGAAATTTCAACCTGAACTATTCGCTGGGGCCGGCTGCTTTTGTGGTCTCCAATGCTTGGACGCTGGTGAACGGAGCGACCAACAACTTGGACAGCGCGACGGCGGTGACGCTGGCAAGCTCCAGCTCGGGCTTGAACCTGAGTTCGTATGGTTGGAGCAACTCGGCTGCTTCGTTGACCATCAATGCGGGCACCGTGACCCTGGGCAACGCCACGGTGGGAACCATCGTGTCCATTGGCAACCTCTCGGGTGCCGGGGGCACCATTATCAACAACGGCAGCATCGCGTCCTTACTGACGGTCAATCAGACCAGCAACCTCACTTATGCGGGGGTGATCACGGATGACGGCAGTGCGCCCCTGTCTTTCACCAAGAACGGGCCGGCCATGCTGACGCTATCCGGAGCCAACACCTATGCTGGCAACACCACGGTCCGCGCCGGCACCTTGGGAGTTTCCGGCTCGCTGGCCAGCCCCACCGTGACGATCAGCAGCGGCGGCACGCTGGACGGCAACGGCACGCTTTCGGGGGCAACGGTTGTCAATGCCGGTGGCACGCTTAGCGCTGTGGATAATGCGGCGTTCAACTTGAACAACCTGACATTTGGGGCAAGTTCCTCCGACCGCCTCACACTTACTTTGCAAGGTGATGGCACCACCGTTGCCGGCTATGTGGCGGTGGGCGGCAGCTTGGTCAACAACGGAACGGTGACGGTCAATGTCGTGGGCGCGTTACCCTCTACGACTGGCGCCTACACCCTCCTAACTTATTCGGGCGCGATAACCGGCCCGGGCACGTTCGTCAAAGGCTCTCTGACTTCCGGTGTGTTCGGATATCTCACCAACAATGTTGCCGCTTCGGCCATTCAACTGGTGGTCACGGGCAGCGATTATTTGCGCTGGGTTGGCTCGCCCACCAACGACTGGGATTTAGTGGGCAACAATGACTGGCGGTTTGGCAGCAGCGGGCTGCCGGGGAGTTTTGCCAACAGCCAGAGCGTGGTGTTTGACGACACGGCCTCGGGCTTCACCGTCAATGTGGCGGCTGCGGTGGCTCCGGGTGGCGTCAATTTCTCCAACAACGCGAATGGTTATCTCTTGGCTGGCAGCGGCAAGATCACTGGCGGCACCACGCTGGCTTTGAATGGCGGGGGCATCGTGACCTTGGCCACCACGAACGACTACACTGGGCTAACGATGATCAACGGCGGCACCTTGCAACTCGGCGATGGCACGGCCAACAACGGCACTGTCAACAGCGGCATCACCGACAATGGCGCGCTGGTCTTTGCCGATCCGGGCAATCAGACATACGCGGGAATCATTAGCGGTACGGGCACCGTGGCCAAGACGGCGGCGGGCGCGCTGACGGTATCCGGTGACAACACTTATACCGGGGCGACCACGATCAGCGGCGGTACGCTGGTGGCGGGAAACACGAATGCTTTGGGAACCACCGATGCCGGAACCACGGTCAGTGGTGGCACGCTGGATGTGAACGGCCAGAACCTCGGGGCGGAGGCGGTGGGCATTGCCGGCCAAGGCACGGGCACCAACGGAGCGGTGATCAATAATGGCCCGGCACAGACCCAGGCGTTGCAATCACTAACCTTGAATGCCAATGCGACCGTGGGCGGCAACAGTCGCTGGGATGTGCGGGGCAGCGGTTCCACTTTGAACCTGAATGGCCAGACCCTGACCAAGACCGGCACCAATCAGATCACCGTGGTGCAATCCACGGTTTCGGATGGCAATATCGTGGTCAACCAAGGCGAGCTTGGCTTCCAGGCGGGGGCCAGTTTCCCGACCGGTCTGGGTCTGATCACCGTGAATCCGGGCGGCACCTTGGGCGTGAGCGACTGGGGCACGGCG
>Ga0316217_10001015_pt1 | contig 38152 bp, 33 predicted proteins | sample 1anoAmetaG_FD_203633 | JGI IMG/M metagenome (GOLD analysis project Ga0316217, IMG submission 203633) | Freshwater microbial communities from Trout Bog Lake, Wisconsin, USA - 1anoA | ecosystem: Environmental > Aquatic > Freshwater > Lake > Hypolimnion/Profundal zone | place: USA: Wisconsin...
CCTCTGCTCGTTTTAACTCGCAAATGAAAACCACAAATTGTATAAACTATTCCCAGCCGGAAAATGAGTCTGAAATGACCTGCTTACTCAGAACCCTTCGGTGTCTTTTTTCAATGAGTCAACGGGCGGGCGCTGCTGGGCGGCTGCCAAGTGAACGGGCGGTCTCCTGCCCGCCTCGATTTCCCCTTGAGTATTTGGCCTTTCGCCTTCCTGCTTGGCGCAGGCCGGTGTGGCGAAATGGCAGACGCACAGGACTTATAATTAGCACTGCGCAAGCGACTCTTTTAGAACCACTTGGACTGCAACAGACTACCCAAACGTAAATTTAGAAAAGTGGGGCGGGAAGAGACTTTTTCGGCACCAGTTTCACGTGCCCGGAATATGCCCTGAGTTTTTTCCATTCTTGCGCCATCATCCATTCACATCGTGTAACCCGGCTTTTTGTAAAGCTGCTCCGGCTTGGCGAGAATGTCCGCCTGATAAACCTGCTTCGCCCAATCTTGTGGGCTGATTTCCTCCATCGCGACGGAAACAGATTCTTCGCCGTAATCAAAAATCTCCATCACGTTTTTGGTGATGGCTTCCGCGAGCCGCACCTTTTGCGGTTCGGATTTTCCCGGCCAGAGTTTGACGATGATATGGGGCATGATTTCTCCTTCAACTTTTGAGGTATTGTTCGTCGCTGACGTGTTCCATCCAGTCCACGACCTTGCCGTCGAGATATTCTGCGATGGCGATGTGCGTCATGGCCGTGGTCGGCGATGCACCATGCCAATGCTTTTCGCCCGGTGGAAACCACACCACGTCGCCTGGACGAATTTCTTCAATCGGCCCGCCTTCGCGTTGTGCGCGTCCGCAGCCTGAAATGACGATGAGTGTTTGTCCGAGCGGATGCGTGTGCCATGCGGTTCGCGCACCGGGGTCAAACGTGACGCTTGAGCCGCTCACGCGCGCGGGAGCGGGTGCTTGAAACAGCGGGTCAATCCGCACCATGCCGGTGAACCAGTCCGCCGGGCCTTTGTTCGATGCTTGCGAGCCAACTTTTTTGATTTCCATAATATTTTCCTCTCGGCTGATTTTGGTCATGGACGCAGCAAAGTTTTTATCGCGCGGCGTTCGTCCATAGCACGATAGCCTTCGGCCGCTTCATTGAGCGGCAGGGCCAGGTCAAAAACTTTTCCGGGATTGATTTTCTGGTTCCAGACCAAGTCAATCAATTCGGGCAAAAAACGGCGCACCGGCGCTGGGCCGCCATGAAGCCGGACGTGAGTGAAAAATAATTTCTCGCCGTCGAGTTCAACTCCGTGCGGAACGCCGACGTAGCCGACCGAGCCGCCCGGTCGCGTGGCCTGAATCGCCTGCATCATGGATTCCTGCGTGCCGACACATTCCAACACCGCGTCCGCGCCAACGCCGTTCGTCATCGCTTTGATTAGGGCAACGCCTTTGTCGCCGCGTTCGGTCACGATGTCCGTCGCGCCAAATTCGAGCGCGAGATTTTGCCGCGCCTGGTGTCGGCTCATCGCGATAATTTTTCCCGCGCCCATTTGCTTCGCGGAAAGCACGCCGAGCAGGCCGACTGCGCCGTCGCCGACCACCGCGACCGTCATGCCCGGCTTTACATCCGCCGCGACCGCCGCGAACCAGCCCGTGCCGAGAACATCGGAAGTTGCCAGCAAGCTTGGAAGCATTTCATCCGCAGGAATACCAGGCGTCGCAACCAAAGTGCCGTCCGCCATTGGAACGCGTAACAGCGGCGCTTGCGCACCGCCGACGAATTCCCGGTGTAGGCAAGACGACTGATAACCGGCGTGGCAGTGGGCGCAAGTGTTGTCCGAAGCGAAAAACGAACCGATGACGAACTGGCCGGGCTTAATGGTTCTGACCGCGCTACCGACGGCCTCGACGATGCCGCAATACTCGTGTCCCATCGGCGTTGGCGCGTCGTATTTGCTGATGCCGCGAAACGGCCACAAATCTGATCCGCACACGCAAGTCGCCGCCAGCCGGACGATGGCGTCCGTGGGTTGGAGGATGGTTGGTTCGGCACGTTCTTCAAACCGCACGTCGTTCGCACCGTAAAGAATGGTTCCTTTCATAATTCAATTCCTTTCGTTCAACGCATGATGAACCCACCGTCCACGGAAATTGACTGACCAGTCACATAACTTGCTGCATCACTGCAAAGCCACAGAACAGCAGTTGCAATTTCTTCAGGGCGGCCGACTCTTCCCATCGGGATGTTTTTCTCCATCGCCTTAAGGGCTTCCGCCTGACCGGAAGCGATCATTTGGTCAGACATCGGTGTTTGAATCAGGCCCGGACATACGGCATTGATGCGTATGCCTCGCGCCGCATATTCAAGAGCCGCGCTTTTGGTCAACCCAAGCACTCCGTGTTTCGCAGCGTGATAAGTTCCACGCTCTGCGCCGCCCACAAGTCCTCCGAGCGAAGAGCAATTGACGATGACGCCGTTTCCCTGCTTGCGCATCTGTTGCAACTCATATTTCAGGCAACTCCAAACACCACGGAGATTGATGGCGGTCACGCGATCAAAATCCTCCCGCGTCTGATCAGCGGTTTCGGCGAGAACATTTTGAACGCCGGCATTGTTGTAGGCCGCGTCGAGCCGTCCGAAAGTGGCAATGGTGTTCGCAGCCATCGCTTCCACCTGCGCGTCGTCAGACACGTCGCAACGGATGGCGAGAGTTTTGTGACCTTGGGCGGCCAATTCCCCGGCGGCAGAACGCACGGCCTTTTCATTCCAGTCTGCCAGCACGACTGAAGCACCGGATTCAGCAAAAGCCTTTGCTGTCGCTAAACCAAGTCCCGACGCCGCGCCCGTGACGAGCGCCACTTTGTTTTCAAATGAGAAATTTGGATTCATATGTTCAAATGTTGAAACCACTTTACCCCACGTTGAAAAATCCGTCTCTCGCGATACTGCGGTCGCTGTCGTAATCCTGCGGGAAACTAAAGAGAACTGCGGAACTCGGTGGGCGTGACACCCACAACGCGGCGGAAGACCTGGGCGAAATGGCTCGGACTGGTGTAGCCCACTTCGAGACCGATCTCGATGAGATTGCGCGACGTTTCGCGAATCAATTGCTGGGCACGCGTGATGCGCTGGCGCGTCACGAATTGAAGCGGAGTCATGCCGGTGGTTTCCTTGAAGACATGGGCAAAATGCGAGGAACTCAACTCCACCAGTTCGGCGAGAGCTTCGATTGAGATTTCTTCCGCCAGTTGCGCGGCGACGTAGTCCTCGACCTTGCGAAGCTGGTGAATGGGCAGCCCGCCGCGATAGACAGGCGTTTTCAGCGGCGTACTTGTGTATTTCTCGACGAGGTGCGCAGCGAAGAGTTGAGTGAGCGCGGCAACGCGGGGCGACTTGCCCGGCACGCGCGCGGCCAAGAGTTCCGCGCACGTCAGGCAGACGGGCCAAAGGATTTCGTCATGGCCAAAAAAATCCGCCACCTCCACGCGGTCAGCTTTGCCCGGATAACGCGCTTCCAGCGCGGACAGGAACGGCTCAACCGCGATGTGGACGGAAAGGACATCAAGCTCCTGACCGGACGGCGATTGGAAATCCACCTCGTAAGGCGTGCGCGAACGCGTGACGAAATGGTCACCCACATGAATCTTCCGTATGGTCCATGCACCGCCAACGTCGCGTTCCCGAAATTCCGCCGTGCCCCGAAGCGTGCAGGAAATGTGCGGTTCTGGCGTGGCCGGCACCAAAAAGCGATCCACTACGCGCGGAAACCGCCAGCGCCGGGCAAAAAGACCCGGCCACTGCAACGCGACGCTATCCGCCACCACTTCGCCGGTGAGATACCGAGGAAAAGCGGCAGCCGTGCTGCGATCAGGTGTGATTTTATTCCTCACGGATGTCACGCGGACTAGTCTAACAGAATCGTCACCAAAATGAAATCAGTCGAGGCATGACCATTAATTTGTATGCATGCGAATTCCGCGATGTATCGCCGCCGATTGGAACATCACAAGGACCAATAGTCCAGTATCGTTGTCTGAAACAATGATGCCAAGATGGACTGGCGGGGACTCCCAAGGAGTGGCGATCAGCAGACGCACAGGATTCCGGTCGTTTTTCCATCAGTGATCCCTTCATTTTGATGGCAAATCGAGGGGCAGTCTTGTAGTTTTTGGATGCATGGGATACAAAGGCGGGATACAAAGCCCACACGCCCGCCCGGAACTTGCGTAAGTTGTTGATTATAAAATGCCGGTGTGGCGAAATGGCAGACGCACAGGACTTAAAATTCCGCCAAAGCCAACTTTTGCCCCTTGCGACACCTTGCATTTAAACTTCTAAACACATTGTAAACACTACGCATAATTGAGTTTTGGCCCAATTTCATTGATGAGGTCAGAAAACCTCCGAACCTTACCAAAACCTTAGCAGTGAAAATCCCGCTGATTTTAAATTTTCTGGGGACACCAGCCAGAATAGTCTCCAGCGGCCCCCCTGAATTCTGGCAGCCTGCCACGCTGGCTGCGCCCCCCTCTGGCGATTTGCAAGTCCATGGATGAAGTTGGCGGAATGAGGATCGGGCGCGCCAGCGTCCAAATACGACGCAACGCCGGGCATCTCCGAACCATCGCTAACGACGATGAAGATCAGTCAGAGGCTCGAATCAACCGTTGCCCCACTACCCGCCCGCTACCCCTTTTGCGAAATATCCTTTCGGCTGCAACCGATTCCACACGGGAGTTCTCGCTCTTCTCAATGAAAAGCAACCAAACCCCTGATGTCGTTCACTAGTAAACCCAGCCCCATGCCTTTAACCCCCTTATGGGGCCAGTTTTCCCCGTCAGCGTATTTGGTATCGTGCGTCCAACTTCCCAGCGCCCTGCGGCCGGGCTGGGCTGTGCAGTCGTCGCGCCTGGTTCCTTTGATACCACTCGGAAGCCTCCGCCAGCACGCTCTCAAGGATCACCGTGCCGCCATCCAGCTAGGTCAGCACTGCGCGGCCGTCACCGAATTGCACCCGCGTTGCCAGCGCTGGTGGCCCGTGGGTAACGGTTCAAGGCGTTTCAAACCAGCTTCTGCGCCATCCACCACGCCATCCAAGCCGGTCAATTGGCAAAAAAAGCGCGCGCCCGGCTCACTGCTCTTTTGCAGCGACTTTTCGCCGCAGTTCCCCGATGGACCTGGCTGTAATGCCGGGTTCTACAAAAACGCGCCGGGCCGCGAGCCACGCGTTGATGCCCGAGGCCGGGATGCGGTAAGTGGTTTTCTCTAGGGCGCCCCGCAGCAATCCAGTCGTTTCGTTTGCCGAGTAGATTTTCGCTATGCAGTTCGCGCGCGCAGATGCATCTGGCGCGATTCACGGCCATTCCAGCTGCGTCGCCATTCACCGCGTTTCCATTGCAGGCTCAGGTCCGGCTATGGTGCGTTTGTGGAGACTACATATTTAGTTTCGGTGTAACGCTCTGGGCGCAAAGCTGTTCCGTCCCCCGGCAAGACTTGTTCGTGCATCTCGATCGATGAGGCGTGCGCTTCGGGAGCGTTTGTGTCCACAAGCTTGAACTGATATTCAAACGAAGCCCAATCGCCAAGAACGCCAACGGGGTGGGATTTTGATGAGATCGGTACGGCGACTTTGCCTTGTCGGAGCGCAAATGTATTTGCGTCTCGAATCACACTCGCTTTTAAGGCACTGGAGTTTCCAAAAATGCCGCCGTGATCTTCGCGGGTCAGAACATAGATGCCCGGAGTGATTTGAACAACCCCCGGATTGGCACACCCGGAAAACAGCAAGCTGATCAGCACGGTTGGTAGGAGGATGGTGGAGCGCCGGTTCATATTCACGCCCAAGAATCTAGCAAAATGCCACTTTTTGGCGAGAATTCTCCTGCTCATGTACCCGCATCCATCGGCTCACCCTACTCCACGCCAATCTCCCATATTCAAGCTTGCGTACGCCCCCTCGGGGGCTGGACGGCGAGTTTTCGGGCTTGACCGTGACGGCATCGGTTGGAAGTCTTTGCATGGCCTCTCTGATAGCCTGGCCAACCGCCAGTTGCAAGCCGGGGGCGGCGTAGCAGATGCGATGCTTCGCGCCGCGGATGAACGCAGCCATCCCCTTCGAGTCGAGTGCGCAAAAAATGTGGCGCGGGTTCAGGCCACGTCATTGTTCGGGAGCAAAACGGAAAAAGGAGCGCCCGGCTCACTGCACTTTTGCAGCAGCGACTTTCCGGCGAAGTTCACCGACGCTCCGGGCCGCAATGCCTGGTTCCGTAAAAACCCGGCAGCGCTCCAGCCATGCATTGATGCCACTGGCCGGGATGCGGTAATCTGGTCCTGCCGCACTGCCAAGGTTCACGCAGTCCGGCCCAAGCTCACCCGAGCGCAAGCGCCGAATGACTGTATCCGATGACACGGACAGCAGCAGGCAGGTCTCCGCGACCGAATAGTATTTTTCAACAGCGCGCATACCAGGTTCATGGAGGCCCGGCGGGAATTGTGTTTGTCCAAGCCGGAACGTCGTTGGTCGGAACATCACGCGACTGGGATTGCTTATAAATCTGTAAAACCTTCCCGAAAAGCGCCCGCGCGTGTTCCAATTCAATCGAGTCGAAATCCGTGACCACATCGGCACAGATTTTGCGCAAATCCGGCCCCGAAGAAGTGGCAAAAGTGTCCACTATAACAAAACCGCCGAATAGTTTAAGGAATTCGGGCTGGCTCACCATCATTGCCATTGTGTTGGTGCGAAACGGTTCGGTTACCAAAACAGCCACAGAGTAACCGACGCGATGACCGTCGGCTAAAGAATTGGCGTGGGCGTCAAGAACGATGGTGTAATCTGCCTGAGCATCATCAGTAATCTTCACGTCGCCCAGGCTGCGCAGTTCACGTTTAACGTAGCTTTCCACATCAGACTTTAGCGAATCCTCACCCTGAAATTTGACGCAGACGGACGCCTGAAACTTCGGATCTTCGGCGTGAAGGCTCACTGCGCACAGCAATAGGGCGAGAGCTGTTTTCGTTCGTGTGAAAAGTTGGCTGATCACGATGGGCTTCTTCGTACGCCTCTCCCGGATTTACCGCAAGAACAAAATACCAGCTTGTTGCTGGTGTCCGCTTGGAAATCCGCCGGCCTATCCTTCGGCTCTGTGGCAGCCCCAAAAAGCAAGCGGAAGATTATTTTACGACACCGGAGAATGATTGGCGAAGCCATCCGCTGCCGCCGGAAGAGTGTGGGGTACACCCAGGAGCGGCTGGCGGAATTGGTGAGCCTGAATCCGAAATACCTCGGCGAAATCGAGCGCGGCGAAAAAATCATCTCCATCGAGGCGTTGCTGCGCATCGCCAAAGCCGTAAAAACTTCCATGCCCGAATTCTTTCGCGGGCTTTGAACAAGCCGCCATGGCCGGCACCAACACCAGCCCCGGAAGGCCTGCTGATGGCTCATTTCAAACGCATCGTGCGCCGGGCGAGTCTGATAAATCAGCAGGCTTTTAATTCTTTTTTCCAAATCGTCTCCCAACCTTGTATCCTTGGCAAGCGACCAACCAAGTGAAACCACTATTTAATGGGCAAAAATGACCAGATCATCCCAAACATTGAAGCCGAGAAGCTGATTGCCGAAATAGCCCCTCCCGCTGAGGAGCAGCGTGCCAAATCCGTTGAAGATCGAATTGCCGAAAGGCTTGGAGACACCGCCGATAAAGCCCAAATCAAAGCCATAGCGGACGAGATTCGGAAAGACCTTGAAGGAGAGGCGGCGGCGGCAATGGCGCGACTAAAGGCGCGGCAAGCAAAAGGCCGGAAGTTTTGAGCAGAATTCGCCGTCTGCGCTGCAAAGCCACCTGGGAGCGGTTTTCTATCTATCTCTTTGCTTGAGTCGCCGGCGTAGGCGTGCCGCAGTCGGTGAGGATTCAGGCGCGCTGCAAAAGCAAATTGCTGACGGCCTGGAGACCGGGCAGTGTCAGTCGTGAGGGATCGAGCGGGGCTGCGTGCGTCCCTTCCCCCGCCGATCAAGCCGCCGCCCGCGAATGGTGCTCGCTGTTTGTCGTGTTCACATCTGCACGCACGCAGAATTGTCTGGTGAGGACCATTCGTTCGTGCCGCGCATTGACGGCGTGGTGTTGGCGACAGCCTCGGCGGGACCTTGTGGGTTCAGAAATTTTTGGCTGAGCCGAATGGGGAGAACGCTGGACGCACCGACTGCAAGGAATTAAAGTGAGCAAAATATGAAACAGATCACGAGCGCCGAGTTTGAATCCGAAGTTCTGGCTGCCCCTCTGCCGGTCCTGGTGGATTTCTACACCGAGAAATGCGGGCCTTGCCGGAGCTTGCAACCGCTCCTGATGGAAATTGAAGGCGAGCAAACGGGGAAGCTCAAAATTGTCAAGGTCGATGCCGAGAAGGAAGGCGATCTGGCTGTGCGTTTTGGCGTCAGCAATGTTCCCAACTTGTTTCTTTTTCGGAATGGGCAATGTGTTGCACAGCGGCTTGGCGCGCGAAGTAAAAAAGACCTTTTGGCATGGATTGCACAAGCTTGACGCTAGTGGGACGCTTCGCTGCGGTCATCAAAAAAGGCCCGATGATTATTTTTAGGATGGACAGCGGATGTCCACCCTCCCCAGCCATGCTGGCGGCATGAAAATCAAAAGAACGTACCGGATTCCGCTCACCGCCCTAATTTTCCAACCCACCACCATCGCCTGGTTCGGCCCGGCCCGGCTCATCAAACACTTCGACGGCCCGTACGAGCTGGTCGGCGGTTCCCCCGCCGATCGAGCTGCCGCCCGCGAATGGTGCTCGCTGTTTGCGCCCGAGGTGGTGTTCACATCTGCACGCAAGAAAAATTCCGGGATGAGGAGTATTAATCCCTGCCGCGCCTTGGCGGCGTGGTGACGGGACCGAACGCGAACAGGCAGTTGTACCGGGTGAACTCACAGTTCGGCGCTGTGGGGAAAGTAACCGCTCGCCACGTGTTGACCGCGCGGCTAAAATGCGCGCTTCAAATGAGTCTGAGCGAAACAACGCGGAAAATACTGGCGCTGGTCGTGCCTGGCAAGTTGGGATTCGGCTCCAAGTGTACCGGGATGCCGGAGCGTTCCTCGCTGCTGGCCAGAGTGGTCATGGCGCGCGGCACCTTGCTGCTCCAGCAGGTATGCGAATGAACGAGAGCAAAGGTGCGTACCGGACCATGAGCCTGTTCGGTGACGAGCCCAGGGTCGTTACCCCGCCTGTCGTCACGCCGCCCGTCCAAGCCACGCGCCGGGTGGAGATCTTCTTCGACGGCGGTTGTCTCGGCAATCCCGGCAAAAAATACGGATCATTTCAGTTCAAACTGGACGGCAAAGAAATCCTGAAGCGCAGCCGGGTGAGCTTCGGGTTCGGCACCAACAACGAGGCGGAATTCAACGCCCTGAAATTGGCGTTGGACGAGGCCGTCGGTTGGCTTCAGTCCAAGTCCATGGATTTGAAGACCTTAACGCTGCTCATCGAAACCGATTCCACCATTGTCAGGAACCGGCTGGTGGTCAAGAATGTGATCTTCAAGAAGTATCCCAGCAGCGAGCGGATGTTTGCACTGGCCAACGAATGCCTTGGCATCATGAACCAGTTCGGAAAGTTCAACGTGGTCTGGAAGGGGCGGGCGAGCAACGTTAAGAGGTTTGGCCACTGATACTTGCCCAACCCCACTGGCGGAATTGCTTTACTGGCATCGTTTCTCAGCCGCACCAAATCATGAATATTTTTGCCCCCCAGTGGCGGTATTTGTCATGCCCCCTCTGGTAAAATGGCCCGGAATTGAACAATCGCCGCCAGCGGATCGGCGGCCAAAAGTGACGGTGAAGACAGACCAAACCATGGAAAAATTGATCAAGTGCGGCCTCAGAACCGGGCGGCTCATGGCCGGGCTGTATGCGGACGTCACACCAGAGGCGGCCCTGAAACCCAAGCTGGAACCGGCAGCGGGGATGGAACTCCGCTTTGACTTGGTGGCGTGGCGGAGAATCCAGCGGCGATTGGCCGGCAGCGCGGTTTTGTTGTCGCGCGTTTTAGTTTGCGCCTCACCGTCCAGTCCCGTAAAACATGCACGAGCTTATGCAACGGGTTTTCATCAATCTTGGATTTGATTGGTCACCAAACGGAGGTGCGCGTCCTTTTCATGATTTGATCCGCAGAGAATGGAGCCGGTCCCCCTTCACCAAATGACGGTTTTGAGCACCCAAAGCGGATTGACGGCGGTGGTCTTCCCGGCCCCTACGCCAGCCTTGGAGAAATTTGGCTTCAAATTCTCGGCGGGCGGTGCGCACATCAGCCGGACCATGATGCTGGCCGAGCTGGAGTCCATCCTGACCTCCGTCCCGTCAGGCGCCAGCGCCAGCGACTACCGTGATGCCATATTGGTGCGCAACGTTCTCGCCAAGGCCACCGAAAGCACGCAGCGGGAATCCTTGCGCCGCCTGCGGGAGCTCTACGCACTGGATGAGGCCGTCCCGATCTTCGGCCTCCTGCGCAAACTGAACGCGGTGCATCCGGCAAGCCTGCCTTTGCTGGCCGTGCAAGTGGTTTGGGCTCGCGATCCGCTGTTCCGCGCCACGACTGCTCCCATCCTGGCCGCGAGGGAGGGAGAACGGGTGGAGACGGCCAGCCTGGAGCAGGCAATCGAAGCCACCCATCCGAAGCAATATTCCGAACTGAGCCGGGGACAGACCTCGCGCCATGCCGCTTCCTCTTGGACCCAGTCCGGGCACCTCACTGGCCGTGCCAAAAAGGTCCGCCAGCGGATTAAGCCAACGGCCGTGGCCGCCAGCATGGCCTTCTTCCTGGGCCATGTTGCCGGCTACCACGGCCCGGCAGTCTTCGCCAACCCCTGGTGCCGCCTGCTGGACCTCACGGAGGATCAGGCCCGCACTTGCGCACGCGATGCCCACCGGGCTGGCCTCCTCGATTTAAGGGTGCTCGGAGAGGTGGTCGAATTGAGCTTTCCGAGATTCAAGGAATTCCTGCCTGAAATGTCATGAGCGCCATTGACCGCCTTGTCACAAACTACGAGCGCCAGGTGCGTCTGCCGTGGCCGGCCAACGTGTCGGGCAAGCAGCGCGTCTGGTTCGCGGTTTATCCGCCGGCGGAAGAGCGCCGTTTGCGGGCTCGCCTCCCGCAGTTCGAGGCGCTGACGTTGGAGGCGCGGCACGGTTGGACCACCGTGGATCTCACGGGGCTATTGCCGGAATATATTTCAGCCCACGAATACCGCGAAGGCATCTTTCAGGAACCAGGGAATTTGAGCGCCAACAGCGAAATCGAGACTTTGGCAGTAGAACGCGTGCGTCAGGCTTGCTCGCGCGAAGATACCGATGCCGACAGCGTGGTTTCCGTCCTCGGCCTGGCTTCGCTGTTCGACTTCATGCGCGTTTCCAGTTTGATTGACCACGTTGAAGATTGTGTGCGGGGGCGCCTGCTGGTGTTCTTCCCCGGTGAGTATCAGCGCAACATCTACCGTTTTATGGACGCCCGGGACGGTTTCAACTACATGGCCGTCCCCATCACCTCGACCGAGACCTTCCTGAACCCATGAAAAACCGCGACCTCTACTTCCGTGATCCCACGGCCATCGAGCTGCTCAATAATGGCGTCTCCAAGGTTTCTGAAATCGCCAAGGATTCTGAAGCCGGCAATGCCGAACGCCAGCTCAAGACGTTGCGGTTCGAGTTGGAGACCTTTGTCTGCGATGGCGAGTATGCGCGGGGCTTGGAACGGATTCTCAAGGCGTACCTTGATGGTTTGGGTCGGGAGGAGCAGAAAGCGGTCTGGGTCAGCGGCTTCTTTGGCAGCGGCAAATCACACCTCGTCAAGGTGCTGCGGTATCTGTGGGAAGATTATCGTTTTGCCGATGGCGCCACGGCGCGTTCGCTCGTGCGCCTGCCGGCCGAGGTTTCCGACCTGTTGAAGGAGCTGACCAACCGCAGCAAGGCGTGCGGCGGGCTGCGGGCGGCGGCGGGCACGCTGGGCGCCGGCACCATGGACAATGTCCGGCTGGCCTTCATCCAGTTGATGCTGCGGGCCGCCGGATTGCCGGAAAACCTGGCCCAAGCCAGATTCATCCTCTGGCTGCGGGATTCGGGTCTGGAGGCCAAAGTTGAAAAGGCGCTGAAGCACCAGAAACGTGAATTGCTCCGGGAAGTGCTCAGTCTCAAGCTGTCCTTGCCGTTGGCCGAGGCCCTGGTCGCCGCCGATTCCAAGTATGGCACCGCCGCCAATGCCCAGGCCGCCATCCGGGCCGAGTTCCCCGACGCCAACTCGCCCACCATGAGCGAGGCGCTTGAATTCGTTGACCGCATCTTTGGGAAGGACGGCAAGCTGCCCTGCACGCTGCTGGTGGTGGATGAAGTCCAGCAATTCATTGGCGAGCGGATTCCGCGGGCGATGGATGTCCAAGAGATCGCCGAGCATTGCAGCACCAAGCTGAACCAGCGCCTGCTCCTCGTGGGAACCGGCCAGTCCGCCTTGAATACCACGCCCAGCCTGCAACGCTTGCAGGCCCGCTTTGCCGTGCGCGTGCAGCTTTCGGATGCCGATGTGGAAAGCGTCATCCGCAAAACCGTCCTGCGCAAGAAGCCGGAGCATGAAGCCGCCATCGGCAAGAATATGGAGTCGCATGGCGGCGAAATCAGCCGCCACCTCCAGAACACCCGGCTTACGGCCAGCCACGAGGACGAACCGTCCTTTGTGGCCGACTACCCGCTGCTGCCGACCCGCCGGCGGTTCTGGGAAAAGGTTCTGCGCAACACCGATCACTCGGGCACCAAGGCCCAATTGCGGTCGCAGTTGCAGATCGTGTTTGAGGCGGCGCGCCAGACCGCTGGCGCCGCGCTTGGCACGGTGGTCCCCGGGGATTTCATCTACGACCAGATTTCCACGGACCTCCTAAACTCCGGCGAGCTGGAGCGGGAATATGACGAAATCATCCGCAAGCAGCGGGACAAAACCAAGGACGGCGATTTGCGCTCCAGTCTGTGCGCGCTGATCTTTCTCATTGGCAAACTGTCCCGTACGCCCGGCACCGACGATGGCGTGCGGGCCACCGCTGAAACTTTGGTGGATCTGCTCGTCAGCGACCTGGCCCATGACCGCCCCAAGTTGGACCAACAGGTGCCCAAGCTGCTTAAGCAACTTGTGGACTCGGGCCAGATCATGGCCGTCGAGTCAGAATATCGTTTACAGACCCGCGAAGGTGCACAGTGGACCCACGACTTTAACCGTCGCCGCGCCTCCGCGCTGAATGATGACGAGCGCATCAATTCCAAACGCTCCGAATTGCTGCGTGAGGCGGTGCAACTAGCCCTCCGACCGGTTGCTTTGCAGCAGGGGGTCTCGCACCAGCCCCGCAAACTCAGCTTCGAACTCACGACGAACCGCCCGGCCAGCGGCAATGACGAGGTCACCCTCTGGCTGCGTGATGGTTGGAGCGACGATGAAAAATCCGTTCTCAATGATGCCCGGGCTGCCGGCGTGAACAGCCCCTTGCTCTTTGGTTACGTCCCGCGCCTGCATCATGAGGAGCTGCGCCAGGCGGTTGCCTCGGCGCTCGCCGCCAAGGAAACGTTGGATGCTCACGGTGCCGTCACCACCCCCGAAGCCATTGAGGCCCGCAAGGCGGTCGAGACGCATCTGGAAGTGGCGAGCCATCGCATCCAGGAATTGCTCGGCCAGATCATCGGCGGTTCGAAAGTGTTTCTCGGCGGTGGACAGGAAGCCAACGGGATTGAGTTGGCCGACAAGGTGCAGGATTCCGCGACCAGCGCGCTCGAACGCCTGTTCTCGCAGTTCTCCGAAGCCGACCACGCCAACTGGGGCCAGGTGGTCAATCGCGCCCGGGCCGGCGACGTTGGCGCGTTGGGGCAGGTGGGCTATCCGGGCGATGTCACCAAACACCCGGTCTGCCGTCGTGTGCTGGAACTCGTGGGGGCGGGCAAGAAGGGCAAGGACATCCGCGAACATTTCAAGTCCGCACCATTCGGCTGGCCGCAGGATGCCATTGACGGCGCCCTCTTCGTGATGCTCGTGGCTGGCAATCTCCGGGCCAGCGTCAATGGTCAGCCGGTCCAGACCGCAGCGCTCCCGCAAAATCAAGTGGGCGTGGCGAGCTTCTACGTGGATGTGCCGCCATTGAACGTGCAGCAGCGGCTGGACTTGAAGGCCCTGTTTCAGAAGGGCGGCGTCACCACGGCGAATGGGCAGGAATCTGTCGCGGCTGGCCAGTTCCTGCAAAAGCTGCTGGCGCTGGCGGAATCCGCCGGCGGCGAGGCGCCACGTCCGGCTGCGCCCGAAACGCAGGACGTGCGCGCCCTGCAAATGCTCAGTGGCAACGCCCAGTTGTTGCAAATCCACGGGCAGAAAGACACCCTCGCCGCCAATCTAGCCGCCTGGAAGAAAAGCGCCGACGCCATCGCCAAACGCTGGCCCGCATGGGAGCGATTGATGGAGTTTCAAAAGTTTGGCGATGGCCTCCCCGAAGCGGTGACTTGCGCCCAATCCACCACCGCGATCCTATCGGGCCGCACGTTGCTGGCCGATCCCGACCCCGTGCCGGAACTGACCAAGCAGCTTTCCTCAGCTCTGCGGACCGCCTTGGGAACACTGCAAACGAACCTCGCCACCGCCTTCAAGGCCGGCCGCGAGCGCCTGGCGGCTTCACAGGTTTGGAACCGCTTAAGCGACAAGCAGCGTACCGCTCTCGTCGCCACGCATCAACTGACTGCACCGGCAAATGAAGCGCTTGGCACGGATGACGAGATCATCGCCGCGCTGCGCGCCAGTTCACTCCCGGACCGCCGCAACGGGCTTGATGCCGTCCCGCAACGTTTTGCCCGTGCCCTGGACGAAGCCAGCCAACTGCTCGAACCCAAGGCCGTCCGCGTCCTCCTGCCAAGTGCCACCATTCGCAACGAAGACGAACTCCGGCAGTGGCTGGGCGAAGTGGAGCAGTTGGCACAAGAGAAGTTGCAAGCCGGTCCGATCATAGTTTGATCAACTCATGAATACCCTCTCCACCCCTCTCCGCCGCCAGTTGGAACGCGCTGCGCTTGATGCCCGCAATGTGGCTTCGGATGGTGCGCGCAAGGCGCTGGAAGCCCTTGCGGTCCATGAGCCGGATCCTTACCGGCACATGGATGAGAAGCAGCGCGATTTGCGGCGCAAGCTGCGCGCGCAGGCCCGCCAACTGGGCGATGGCGAGAGCCAGTCCAAACGCGGCGCATACGAGATCAAGCACCTCGTTGAAAAGCTCGCCTACGATCAGTGGCACCGGCTGTTGTTCGCCCGGTTCCTGTTGGAAAACAACCTCCTCATTTCACCGGAGCATGACGTGGCGGTGTCGCTGGACGATTGCGAGGAACTGGCCCCGTCGCTGGGTCTGAAGGATGCCTGGGCGGTTGCCGCCCGCTTTGCCGCCGTCGAGTTGCCGGAGATATTCCGCACCGACGATCCGGCGGGCGCGGTGGACCTGCCCTTGGAAGATCGCAAGGGTCTCATCCAACTCGTTACCGGGCTCCCGGCGGAGGTGTTCACCGCCAGCGACAGTCTTGGCTGGTGCTACCAATTCTGGCAGGCGGAGCGGAAAGACCAGGTCAATGCCGCCGGCAACAAGATCGGCGCCGACGAATTGCCATCCGTCACGCAACTGTTCACCGAGGATTACATGGTGGACTTTCTCTTGGACAACACGCTGGGCGCGTGGCACGCGGGCCGCGTGGCGGCTCTTAATAGTTCCAAGTTCCAAGTTGCAAATTGCCCAACCGAGGAAGAAGCACGGAAGCGTTGTGCGTTGCCGGGATGTACCTGGAAGTATCTCCGGTTTGTGAAGACGAAGGTGGGTGGCGTAGAAATTTGGACGCCTGCTGCCGGCACGTTTGACGGCTGGCCGAAGACGGCCAAGGAACTCAAGTGCCTGGACCCATGCATGGGCAGCGGGCATTTCGTGGTGGGAATGTTCGAGCGGCTGGTGGCCTTGCGCCTGGCCGAGGAAAAGCTGGACGAAACGGCGGCGGTGGCGGCGGTCATCCGCGACAATTTGTTCGGTTTGGAGATTGACCCGCGCTGCACACAGATTGCGGCGTTCAACTTGGCGCTGGCCGCATGGCGGCGCGTGGGGCACTGTTCCTTGCCGGCCATACACATTGCATGCTCCGGCCTGGCGCCGAACACGCGCGAGGCCGACTGGCTGAAGCTGGCCGGTGACAACGACAAACTCCAGCGCGGAATGGCGCGGCTTTACCGATTGTTCAAGGATGCGCCCGTGCTGGGCAGCCTGATCAACCCGCACACCGGCGGCGACCTGTTGGAGGCGAGCTTTAAGGAGCTACGTCCCTTGCTGGATAAGGCGCTCATGGCGGAAAAAGCGTCCGGCTATTTGCGGGAAGGCGCGGAAAACCCGACGGACTTGGAAGCGGCGGTGACAGCGCAAGGTATTGCCAAAGCGGCGGAAATTCTCGCTGGCCAGTTCACGCTCGTCGCCACCAACGTGCCGTACCTCGCTCGCGGTGGCCAATGCGAAGTGCTAAGTGGATACTGTGGACGTGCGCATCCAGAAGCGAAACCAGATCTAGCAACTTGTTTCGTTGAGAGGTGTCTCGCTTTATGCGGACCCCGCTGCACAATTGCTCTCGTTACACCGCAAAACTGGTTGGCTCAGGATAAATATGACAGTTTTCGGCACGACCTTCTTAAAAGTCGTTTTTGGCAAATGGCAGCTCAACTCGGTCCGGGTGCTTTTAGATGCGTTACGGGAGAGGTCGTAAAGCCACTCTTGTTTGTTTGCGGAACTGCTTCAGCGAGTTTGGGTGATATATTTATTGGAATAGATGTTTCTACCACTTCAGGCGCGGATGGGAAAGATCAGGCCTTACGTGTGCAGGAATTTACGTCCGAGAACCAACGTGGACAAATTGATAATCCGAAGAGTCGGGTTACATTTGGCAACGACACGACAGATAAGCGACTCTCCGACTTCGCGAATTACTCGAATGGCATTCAAACAGGTGATTTGCCGCGATTTTCACTGTTCACATGGGAACTTCCACGCATCACTGATGGTTGGGCGTGCAAACAAACAACTGTTGATTACACTGTGAATTATGGGGGAATGACTCAGGCACTCTATTGGGAGAACGGCGAGGGAACACTGGCGGCTTTCGTTCGGGAGAAACTCGAGAGTGAAAATACTGGCGCTTGGCTGCGAGGAAAAGATGCGTGGGGAAAACGAGGAGTTCTCGTTAGCGCCATGGGAAGCCTCCAAGTATCACTTTACTTGGGTAACTTATTTGATGACAACACTGTCGCAATTATTCCTTTGGATCAAGTACATCTTCCAGCACTATGGGCAATTTGTTCAGATGACACCTACCACGATGGCGTTAGGAAGATTGACAAAGCTCTGAAAGTTCGCGGCCCACTTGTTGAAGTTCCCTTCGACCTCGAGCACTGGCAGAAAGTGGCGGCGGAGAAATATCCGAACGGCTTGCCCAAACCGTTTTCCAGCGACCCGACGCAGTGGCTGTTCAACGGCCATCCCAAGGGGGCAGGAGTTAGTGGCACCTCACCCCAACCCTCTCCCCAGAGCGGAGAGGGAATGGCATTGCAGGTGGCAGTGGCGAGGCTGCTCGGCTACCAGTGGCCGCGCCAGACCGGCTCCAGTTTTCCCGATTGCCCGGCGCTCGGCCCGGATGGCCTGGAAAAGCTGGCGGATGACGATGGCATCGTGCCCATCAGTCCCGCCAAAGGCGAAGGCCCTGCCGCCGATCGCCTGCGCGAACTCCTGGCCCGCGCCTTTGGCAAGGAATGGAACGCCACCCGTCAGGAAGAATTGCTCGCACAGGTGGATTACGCTGGGGCCTCGCTGGAGGACTGGCTGCGCAATGGATTCTTTGAGCAGCATTGCGCGCTCTTCCATCACCGTCCCTTCATCTGGCACGTCTGGGATGGACTCAAGAACGGCTTCAGTGCGCTAGTGAATTATCACAAGCTCACCCACGCCAATCTGGAAAAGCTCACATTCTCTTACCTCGGCGATTGGATTCGCCGCCAGCAAGCCGCCGTCGAGGCCGAAGAAGCCGGGAGCGACGCCAAGCTCCAAGCCGCCAAGCAATTGCAGGCCAAGCTCAAGCTCATCCTGGAAGGCGAACCGCCCTACGACATCTTTGTCCGCTGGAAGGCACTAGCGTGCCAGCCAATTGGGTGGCACCCGGATCTCAACGACGGCGTGCGGATGAACATCCGTCCATTCGCCACGGCGGACATCCTGCGCAAGCGCGTGAAAATCAAGTGGGACAAAGATCGCGGCAAGGAGCCACGACGGGATAAATCTGAGTTTCCGTGGTTCTGGGGCTGGGATGAGGAGACGCAGGATTTCGCCGGTGGCCGCGAGTTTACCGGGGACCGGTGGAACGACTGCCATTACACGAATGAGTTCAAGCAGAGGGCCAGGAAATGAAGCCACAGATGAACACAGATGGACACAGATCCGCGGCAACGATTGTGCCGACAGTGTCGGCACAATGTTTTAGGCTCCAGATTTTCCCGACACTGTCGGGAAAATTTGCTGGGGGCCGAATTGTTGCGACACTGTCGCGGCGAATCATGATGAAAGGATTTGTCCGATGAAACCTAAAGCAACGGCTTTGACCCAAAGGCGGGTGGCTGATCCCGCCAAGGGCGAAGCGCCGGTATTGGTGTCCGACATCCGCGAGTTGATTCTGTCGGCCCGGCAAACGGTTGCGCAAGGCGTGAATTCTGCGCTGGTGCGGCTCTACTGGCAGATTGGCCAGCGGATACGAACCGACATTCTCAAGACGAAGCGCGCCGCCTATGGCGGGGAGATTTTGCAGGCACTGTCTGCAAAATTGGCCTTGGAATTTGGGCGCGGATTTTCACAGCGCAACTTGGCCTCAATGGTGCGCTTTGGCGAAGTGTTCCCCGACGCCAAGATTGTGCAGACGTTGAGCGCACAGTTGAGTTGGACGCACTTCACGCAAATCATCTATCTGGACGACCCGCTGAAACGCGACTTTTACGCGGAGATGTGCCGCATCGAGCGGTGGAGCACGCGGACCTTGGAAAAGAAGATCGGCGGGATGCTGTTTGAGCGGACGGCGCTGTCCCGCAAGCCAGCGGAGCTGGCGGCGATGGAACTGAAACAGCTGCGCGAGGAGGACAAGTTGACCCCGGACCTCGTGTTCCGCGATCCCTATCTTTTGGGTTTTCTCGGGCTGAAAAACACCTATGCAGAGAAAGATTTGGAAGCGGCGATTTTGCGTGAGATCGAAGCTTTCATTTTGGAGTTGGGTGTGGGTTTCGCTTTTGTGGAGCGCCAAATGCGCATTACGGTGGATGGGGAAGATTTCTATCTGGACCTGTTGTTTTATCACCGACATCTGCGTCGGCTGGTGGCGATTGACTTGAAGTTGGAGGAGTTCAGGCCGGGCGACAAGGGGCAAATGGAACTCTATTTGAAATGGCTCGACCGTTACGAACGCAAGGAGGGCGAGGAGAAGCCCATCGGGCTAATTCTGTGCGCGGGTAAAAAGAGCGAGCGAATTGAATTGCTCGACTTGGAGAGCAGCGACATCCGCGTGGCTTCGTACTGGACGAAGGTCTTGCCGAAGAAAGAGATGGAAAAGAAGCTGCATGACGCCGTGCTGCTGGCACGAGCACGGCTGCAAAAGGGTGAGGACAAGAGCGGAGGGGTAAATGAGTGAAGTCGGCAAGGTCCGAAGACGGCTAGACGCCTTCGGTTGTTGATACATTAGATGGCAAATGGAGAAATGACCTAATCATTTTAATAAAACAATATGAGCAATAGAGGCGCAGAATTTAGAAAAGCCGACTTGCAAATTCATTCTCCACGTGACCGCAATTGGGAGGGTGCTCGTCCCGAAGACTGCTTAGAAAAAGATCCAAATTCTGAAGCGATCCGAGTGGTGCGCGAAACATTCTGCCGATCCTTTGTGGAAAAATGCGTCGCTGAAGGATTACGAGCCATCGCGATCACCGACCACCATGAGGGTGTCTATTGTTACCGCATCATGGAAGCCAAGATCATGCTAGAGAAAGAAAAAGGGACTATTGACCTCTGGATTTTTCCTGGTATGGAATTGACCTGCAAAGATGCTTGCCAGGCGCTTATAATCTTTGACGCAAGTCTTCCGACCACGCTGTTTGAAAAGGCCAGGGCAAAACTCGGTTTGCCGGCAGACACCAAGCCGGAAAATGCGAAGGGTATTGCAGTCGAACTCCTGGAATTTAATATTGCCGAGCTCCAAGACCTTCTCGACGCAGACCCGGAATTGCACAACCGATTCATTGTTTTTCCGCACGTCAAGCCGGGCGGACACAAAACGGTTCTTAGGGATGGATTTCACAAGCGTTTCAAAGACCTGCCATACGTAGGTGGCTACATGGATCAGTGTTATCCAGATCAACTCAACAGCGGCGACAGGAGAATTCTCGATGGAGAAATCCCTGCGTGGGCCTCCGAAAAGCGTGGTGTGTTTTCATGTTCGGACGCCCGGCATGCCGACTTTCACTTGATTGGTAGTCATGCTACATGGATAAAGCTTGCATCGCCGACCGCTGAGTCATTGCGCCAGGCTATGCTGGCTCCGGATTCACGGATTCGCTACGAAGAGCCGAAACTTCCAAGTGCGGTCATTGCCTCCATCACCGTGCAGGGCTCAAAATATCTCAAAGATGGGACGTACGCTTTTAATCAGCAGATGAATTCAGTCATAGGCGGAAGAGGCGCTGGCAAATCAACACTTTTAGAGTATGTCCGATTCGCTCTCGGTTGTTCTGCGATTGACGGCATGTCTGGCCAAGGAAGAACGTATGAACGTCTCCAAGAGTTGCTGCTTTCAACACTCGACCAAGTTAAGGGAGCGATAGCGCTGAATGTCTTGCTCAATGGTGCGTCGGTGGTTATCACTCGTGAGATGGCAAAACGCGCCGTAATCCATGTTCAAGCCGCTGGTTCGTCAACTTCGAGTTCAGTCGAGGAAATTCGAAGATTAATTCCGACTCAGCAATACAGGCAGGGCGAGTTGTCGGAACTCGCTCGCGAGGATGCGGCAAATCGTTTGCTCCAGTTGGTGACTGGCCAAGCCGCCAGCCAAATAGCTGAAATTGAAGCAAAGCTCAAGAAGAACAGTCAATCGTTGTCGGAATCTTTCGCCAAGGCGGTCAGGCTTTCCGCTGCAAAGCTGGCTCGTGCCCAAGCGGACACACAGACGAAACTGCTGAAAGCCCAAGTTGAAAACCTCCAAAAGCAACTGACGTCGGGCAATCAACCGGCAACGCCCGCCATCGCGGACCACGAAAAGTATTTACAACAACAAGCCGTTCTGGAAGGTACAAGAGAACGATTGGAATTGATGCGTGAGCGTTTGACTGGTTCGCTGGACGAGTTCGTTGATGAAATGCGCGGCTTGGTACATGCGCAGCCGATTATTCCCGGTATTGCCAAACTTACCGAGTCGTTCGAGACTTTTCGCAACGCGGTCAGAAGTGAGCCCGAATTGAAGGGCGAGTTGATTAAACAGCGTAACCAATTGGTTGCTTGGTTTGATGCGACAATCTCGTCACTTAACGATGCAGCCGCAGAGTGGAAGCCAACGCTCGACAGACATCTAGCTGAATACGAGGAACAAAAAAGGGCTCTGCAAGGTAAACAATCGGTTCTGGACTCGATTGAGAGCCTGAACCAGCATTTGCGAACTGCGTCTCAGCAACTAGACGCTGCGACCGTCGAGGAAGCCGCGCTGCGTGATGCTGACAAGCAGCTCGACGAATTGCGTGACGGCCGGGGTGGCCTCCAAACGGATTTACAAAATTTAGTTGCGAGGCAAGTTGGCACCATTATGGAAGCATCGTCTGGCCTAGCACGTGGGCAACTTTCTCAAACTCCAGACTTCAGTGAAGCGCACGATGCGGTCCGTAAGGTCCTTGAGCTTCCACTTCTTCGTGAAGCCCGAGTTGATACGCTCGTGAACAGCATTTTGAGAGCTCCAAATGTTGCCGTAAAATGGAAGGCTTTTCAGGATGAATTGATAGCACTCGTGAAGTGGAAGGAAGGAGCACCAACTGAGAAGGGAGTGCCGCCGGCTACTCCAATCCTTCATGCGGCACTGGAGGATAGCTTTATGGAAAAATTGCGCGAACGGATTAGTGCTGATCGCGTAGCGAATGCGCTTCACGCAATCCTACGTCCCCGGGTAGAGATCTTTCAACTTCGCGATGGACAAGCAATTGAATTCCGAAAAGCGTCGCAAGGTGAGCAGGCTGCCACATTGCTCAACATTCTTATGAATCAATCAAACGGTCCATTGATCATCGACCAACCCGAAGAAGACCTTGATAATCGAATCATCAATGACATTATCCGAACAATTCGGAAAACGAAAGCGGAACGGCAACTAATTTTGGCGACACACAACGCGAACATCGCGGTAAACGGAGATTCCGAAAATGTGATAGAAATGATTCTTGGTGAGCGCAGGGCGTTTGGCGCAATCGATGAACCTGATGTTCGCGATGCTATAACAAAGACAATGGAGGGAGGTAGGGATGCATTCGAGCTTCGCCGGAAGAAATACAACTTCTGAACGACAAACCACACAATCTGCATGGTTTGAAAATCACTAGCATCACTGAACTATGAAACCAACATGACTGATACCCCTGGACAACGTTTGGCGGCCGCCCTGCGAGCGGTCGCACAGGCCTATGCTGCCGGCGACCAGGTCGCCCCGTGCGCGGTGCTGTGGACCGACCCGGAACGGCTGTGGGAACGTATTATGCCTCAGATTCAGGCGCTGGCGCCGGAATTGTTCGTGCTCGGCAACTACGCGCCAGAGAAGCGGACCGGGCCGGCGCTGTGGCTGCGGTGCCTGGAAGCCCGCTCAATCGCGGCGGCTCCCGCCACCGGGATCGTCCCCATCTTCTATCTGCCGGGCATCAGCCGGGAGCAGTTGCGCGCCGTGGAGGAGTGTCCGCCAGAACTCGCGGCGCTGGTGGAGTTGCAATTCCGTGGCGCTCTGTGGCTGCACATCAATGGCAAGGAATGGACACCCTACGGCTTTCTGGTCTCCAAGCACGGTGGCCTCGGCCTGGAAGTGGCCCGCGATCAAGCAACGCTCGACGCCCTCGCCGGCGCTCTCTCCACGCTGGTGAATGAGCCGCTGGCCCACCTGCAAGGCCGGTTGTTGGATGCGGACTTCTTCAATGAGCTGGTGGCCCCGGATGCCAGCGGTCTGTTGCTGCGCTGGTTGAATGAGCCGGCCGCTTTCCAGAAAGGGCGCTCCGCCACGGAATGGAAAGCCTTTTGCCAGCAATGCAAAACGGATTTTCGGTTTGATCCGCAGAAGGATGGCCCGCTTAAAGCCGCGCAGTTGCTGGCGGAGCGCGGCAATCATTGGAAGGAAGCGTGGCAGCGCTTTGCCGACTCACCGGCCAATTATCCCGGTATTCCCGAGTGGCTGGATCGGGCGGCGCCGAAGAGTCCCAGTTTGTCCGATACTGCCGAGGTGTGGCCGCACTTGAATGAACGGGACGAGCGCCAACTTCAGGACGCCTTGGAGAAGCTGGCAGATCGCCCGCCGGACAAGGTTATCCCGCGTCTCGCTGAACTGGAAAAACAACACGGTGTGCGCCGGGGCTATCCTTGGCAGAAGCTGGGCCTCAGCCCGCTGGCCAGGGCGCTTGAGCCATTGGCGCAACTTGCCAAACTGTGCCAGGTCCCGCCCGGGGCGCCAACGGCGGAGGATTTCGCCGCAGCCTACGCCCGCGAGGGTTGGCGGGCGGATGCCGCCGCACTCGCCACGATGGCCGCCTGCGGCACCCAAGAGCAGCACGCCGCCGTTTTGGCGGTCGTGCGGGCCGTTTACCTGCCCTGGCTTGAAACCACCTCCCGGCATCTGCAACAGCTTGTTCGGGATCAGAATAAACCCCCGGTCTGCCGCGCCGGCCCTATTCAACCCGCGCCCGGCCGTTTGGTATTGTTCGCGGATGGACTGCGGTTGGATGTGGCGCAGCAATTAAACCACCGGTTGACGTTGGCGGGGCTGACCACTGCGCCGGATTGGGAATGGTCCACCGTGCCCAGCGTGACCGCCACCGCCAAACCTGCCGCTTCGCCGCTGGCCGGTGAGGTTGAAGGTGGCGAGGCCAGTGACGAGTTTGCGCCCAACCTCAGGTCTTCGGGCCAACGCCTGACACAAGATCGGTTCCTTGGCGCCTTGAAGGAGCGGGGTTGGCAATGCCTGGGGCCGGAGGAAACTGGCGACCCCGCAGGCTCGGCTTGGACGGAGTGTGGCGCCTTGGACAAACGCGGCCACAACGAAGGTTGGAAACTGGCGCGGGCCGTGGCGGGCGAACTCCGGGATCTCACCAGCCGGATCGCCTCGTTGGTTCAAGCCGGCTGGTCCGAGGTATTGGTAGTCACCGATCATGGCTGGCTGCTCGTGCCGGGAGGCCTGCCGAAAATTGAACTCAAATCGTGCCTGACGGAGCATCGCTGGGGACGGTGCGCCGCCCTCAAAGCCACCGCCCAAACGAATTTGCCGACCTTCCCCTGGCATTGGAACCCGGAGGTCACCATCGCCACGCCGCCGGGCGTGGGGTGCTTTCGCGCGACCATGGAATATTCCCACGGCGGGGTGTCCTTGCAGGAAATGGTGATCCCGCGTCTGCGCGTGACTGCGAGCCGGCCTGGCAGCACCTCCGCCCGCTTGACGGAAGCCAAGTGGACGGGTGCAAAATGTCGCGTGACGGTGGGCGGGGACTGTTCGGGCACCCGTGTGGATGTCCGACTCCGCCGTGCCGATCCCGCCTCCTCGCTGCTGGCGGACCGCCAAGCCCGCGAGACAACGCCCGAGGGCAAGGTCACGGTATTCCTGGAGAACGACGCCGATGCCGGGCGCGATGCGGAAATTGTGCTGCTGGATGCTACCGGGCAGGTAATTGACTCGCTGCCGACCAAATTAGGAGAATGAAATTATGACCCAACTCGACCCCATTGACACGATTGCAAGCAAGGCCTTTGAAGGCTACGTGGTGCGCAAGGATTTGGTGCGCAAATTCAAGGGCCAATATCCCGTGCCCACCTATGTGGCTGAATTCCTCCTGGGCCGCTACTGCGCATCCGTGGACGAGGAAGAAATCGCTGAGGGCCTGAAGATTGTCGAGCGGCAGTTGGGCGAGAAGACCGTGCGCGCCGGCGAGCACGAATTATTCAAGGCGCGCGCCAAGGAAAAGGGGCACGTCAAGCTCATCGACATTGTCACCGCCCGTCTGGATGCCGCCACTGATTCGTTCCTGGCCACCTTGCCGAGCCTGCAATTAAAGGATGTGAGTATTGAGCCCCGGTTCGTTCATGCCAATGAGCGCATGTTGACCGGCGGATTCTATGCCGAACTGGAAATCGCCTATGATCCCACCATCGCCCAGGAAAAGAATGGGCGGCCGTTCCGCATTGAGTCGCTGCGCGAGATCCAGTTGTCCAAACGCGAGGTGTTGCCCGCGCTCTATGGTGGCAGGGAAGCGTTTGCCGCCGAGGAGTGGAAGGATTTCCTCATTCGCAGCATCGGACTCGAACCCGAGAAGCTGACGCCGCGAGCACGCGACATGGCGCTGCTGCGCATGGTGCCGTTCGTGGAGCGCAATTATAACATGGTGGAACTCGGCCCACGCGGCACCGGCAAGAGCCATCTGTTCCAGCAAATTTCTCCCTACGCCCACCTGATCTCCGGCGGCAAGGCGACCGTTGCGCGCATGTTCGTCAACAACGCCAGCGGCCAGCGCGGCCTCGTCTGCCAGTACGACGTGGTGTGCTTTGATGAAATTTCAGGCGTCTCCTTCGACCAGAAGGACGGCGTCAATATCATGAAGGGCTACATGGAGTCCGGCGAATTCAGCCGTGGCAAAGAGAGCATCCGCGCTGATGGCGGCATCATGATGGTGGGCAACTTCGACGTGGACGTGCAGCATCAGCAGCGCATCGGTCATCTGTTCGGACCGATGCCGCCCGAGATGCGGGATGACACCGCGTTCATGGATCGCATCCACGCGTATCTCCCCGGCTGGGACCTGCCCAAGGTCAGTCGCGAGCTGCTTACGGATCATTTTGGCCTGGTCAGCGACTTTCTGTCGGAGTGTTGGAATCAGCTCCGCCGCCAGAGCCGCCAGAATGTATTTCAGGGGCGCATCCACCTGGGCGGCGCTTTGAGCGGGCGCGACACCACCGGCGTGCAGAAAACCGTCAGCGGACTCATCAAATTGATGTCGCCCAATCCTGAAATTCCAGTGTCTGACGAGCTGCTTGAATGGGCCTTGCGAGTTGGCCTGGAATGCCGGCGGCGGGTCAAGGAGCAGCAAAAGCGCATCGGCTCCGCCGAGTTCCGCAACACGCAATTCAGTTATTCGATCGGCGAGGACGGCGTGGAAAAGTTTGTGTCCACGCCCGAGCTTTACAGCGAGGACAGCATCGGCGCCGACCCGCTGCCGCCCGGGCAGGTCTGGGTGATTTCACCCGGCGGCGGCGACGAAAATCCGGGGCTGTATCGGGTGGACATCACGGAAGGACCCGGGGCCGGAGTGAAGATCCTGAACCAGCCAGCGCCGCCGGCGTTCCGGGAGAGCGTCCGTTGCGCTGAGCAGAACCTGTACGTGCGGGCCAAGGAACTGGTCGGCGATCGGAATCCCCGAGAGCATGAGTTTACCGTTCAACTACGGGCGTTTGACAGCTCCAAGAGCGGGTCCGGCGTTGGGGTGGGGGTGTTGCTCGCGCTCTGCTCGTCGCTGTTGCAAAAGAACCTCAAGGGCGGCCTTGCCGTCACCGGCGGCCTGAACCTGGGCGGCTCGATTGAAACGGTCTTCAACCCGGTGGCCGTGGTGGAGATCGCCATGGAGAAGGGGGCCTCCAGCATCCTGATGCCCATCAGCAGCCGCCGCCAACTGAACGACTTGCCGGACGACCTTGCCGCCAAGATCACCATCCACTACTACCTGGATGCCCGGGACGCCCTGCTCAAGGCGCTGTCGCTGTGAAATGACCCACTACGAAAAGCACCTCTGCGTTTTAAATATGCCTACCCTTCCCATCTCCCGTTTACAGCAAGTCCCCATCCGCGACGTCTGGCCAACCGAGCCACAAGGGTTTACGCCATGGCTCGCCTCCCAAGAGAACCTGTCGCTGCTTGGTGACGCTATCGGAGTGCGGCTTGAAATCCAGTCCACCGAAGAATCTGTGGGCGACTTTCGGGCTGACATAGTTTGCAAAAGCCTTCCGGAAGGCGATCTGGTGCTCATTGAAAACCAATTCGCCCAAACAGATCATACCCATCTCGGCCAGATCCTCACGTACGCCGCCGGGCTGGAAGCAGTAACAATTGTTTGGGTTGCGGAGAAATTCAGGGATGAGCATCGCGCAGCCATAGATTGGTTGAATGAGAAGACGCCCGACAACATCAATTTCTTTGGGCTAGAAATCGAGCTTTGGCGGATTGCCGATTCTCCAGTCGCTCCCAAGTTCAACGTCGTGTGCAAACCCAACGAATGGACGCGCCAGGTGGCCGAGGCGACGCGCCCCTCTTCCGAGCAGAGCGAGTTTCGGTGGGCCTATTGGACCGGTTTTGTCAGACAACCGATACTTTCTCAAATACTAGCTCACCCGGTTGGCCCGAACCGTCAAGGGAACCTACCGGTTCCCACCTCATGGCAGAATTTCATGCTCCAAGCCTACATTCTCTCGCGGGGTGAATCTGGTGTTTACGTCAGTTGTCGGGGCCAGAAACGGATTCAAAATTTCGAGGCATTGCGAGCCCAGCAAAAAGCCATCGAGGACGCGGTCGGGGCTCCGCTCTCGTGGGACGCCAACCCGAATTCGAATCGCGCTTGGATTCTATGGGAATTTCCGGACCTTGACCCCAACCAGCGCGCGGATTGGCCGCGCCAGCATCAAATTCTAGCCGCCAAGACGGTCGAATTCTTCCAGGCTCTCGATCCATTCGTTAGACCATTGGACCAGTCGGTTTAAAAGCCGGCTTTGACAGATGGGTAATAGTTTGGCACCGCCCAGCGAAATTTGAAAATATGAATATCCTCAAAGGAACTCGAACCACTGCCACAAGAAAATCGGGCACACGGATCGGTCCAGCCGTGTTCATAGCTCTACTGGCGGCCCTGTGGACGCTCCGCGCGAATGGCGCTGCCGATTGGAATTTCCCGGTTGCTTGGGAAGCGCGGCTGACTGGTCAGCAGGTTACGGGAATGGCGGTTGATGCGGACGGGAGTGTTTTCGTGACCGGCGGGGAAGTGACCGAAGGCGGGAAGTATAATTACCTTACTGCAAAAACAGATTCCGCCGGGCATTTGGTTTGGCTGGCGACCTTCGGTGGCGGTCAGGCAGCCTACGCAACAGCACTCGCGATTGATGCGCAGGACAACTGCTATGTGACAGGCTACCTGTTGAGCACCAATAAACCCACGGGAGCAGACAACGATTATTTGACCATCAAATACGATGCCAATGGCAACGGCATTTGGACAAATCAATGGGACGCCAATCCGACTCAAATTAGCTGGGACCAACCCTATGCCATTGTGCTCGATGAAGCCGGCCAAAGCTATATTCTCGGCACCAGCGGCACAATCATGCTCTCTTCCAACGGTGTGGTTGTGTGGGTGAATACTTCTACTGCCTGTCGGCAACTTCAGAGCTCAACGCTGAAACAAAGCGGCGGCTATCTCTACGCAACAATCCCAGTCGGTGCCTCCTGGAACAGTCAATTGTTCGAGTTGAATACAACCAACGGCCAAACCTTGTGGCAAAAGCCTGCCGGTGCCCTACAGAGTTTTGTTGCCCTGACGACCGACAGTAACGGGTGCGTTTATACGTTGGCAACCAGCAATTACAATTCAAGCACTCCCTCCGGCGCAGTTGTAGCCAGTAAATTCGACACCACAGGCAGCAACATTTGGACCACCTCTTACAATGGACCGTTTAACAACCTCGCATACTCCGAATATCCGAACAGTATTGCGGTAGGAGCGGACAGCAGTGTCTATATTGCAGGCACGACGTGGAACACGTCTCGACCAAGCCAGGGGATTTATGACGGCAGCCCTTACGACGCCTTAACGCTGAAACTAGACCCGTCGGGCAATTTAGCCTGGGCCTCGACCTATCACGTCGCCGAAAATTGGGACGAATTCGGGGCGGCAATTGTCGTGGACGAGAGCGGCGACGCTTATGTGGCCGGCAGCGCATCAATTACCTCCGCGCAGGGCACAACCGCTGACGGTTTGCTGCTTAAATATGATGGGAACGGCAATCTGCTGTGGGCAAGCCGTTATGCGAAAAAGCCTACGGGTTCTCAAGGCAGCGAACTATACTGCTTGAACTTGGGCAAGCCTGGGCAAGTTGTTTGCGCAGGTTTTGGTTCCTACCAAGCAATTGTCACGGGATACGGCGGCCCTCAAAACCTCACGGATTTTCTCGTATTGGATTTCGACGAAAATACGCCGCAATTACTTATCAGGAAAGGAGGCGGCGCTACACAAGAGATGTGCCTCGTCAGTCCCCGCTGGTCACAATTTGAAATTTTGGCGAATGCAGATCTAGGCAGTACAAACTGGCAAAGCCTCGGCACGGTGGTGAATCTCTACGGCTTGATGCCGTTCTCGGACAAAATGGTTTGGCAGTATCCGGCGCGGTCTTATCGCGCGAGACAGCAAACACCGTGAGCCATGAGCGACTTGTCACAGGACGCATTGACCCAGCTTAAACGGACACACTCTGTGGGAGTGAGGTTGTTGGCTGAGCACGGGTTCGATGCTGAGGCTCCAGAAGTCGCAATCGCAGTTGAACGCCATCGCTGGTTCTGGCGGCCCAGCAAAATAAAAGTCCTCCTCGTTGCTGAATCTCATGTGTTCACATCGGACGCAGACTTTGTCATCAAGACTGACAATGCGAAACTCAAAACTTTTGGCCGGGCTGGAGCCACACCGCCGCCCGAAAATTTCGTGCGCTTGGTCTATTGCCTTGGTTATGGTGAGCCGGCGATTTTAAAGAATGCCCCGGTCCACCATCGAAATCCTGGAACAGAAAATTACTGGGAGATTTTCCGACGGATTACCGGTGAACCGCTGCAATCCATTGGTGAGAGCGGGAGCAATCTGGAAAATCGACTGCGTTGGAAACTAAAAATACTCCGCCGGATGTGTCGGCAAGGTATCTGGCTGCTCGATGCCGCCGTCCACGCAATCTATCTGGGCAACAACCACCGGCTGCCACCTGATGTTCAGCGTGAACTCCACCAACAATGGTGGGGTGGTTACGGTCGTCATGTTGTCGAGTCGTGCGGTGAACCCAAAATTTGGGTGATCGGCAAAACGGTGTTCAACTGCTTGAACGCCTTGCCTGACTGGCACTGTCGAGGCTGGATTTATCAGCCAAACTACGATGCTAACGTAAACTGGCCAAAGCTGTTGAAAGATTGCGGTCAATGAAATTGTCCCGTGCTTCACGCTTGCACCTGACCTCCGCCAGAGGCTCTCCCAACCAAATTCACGGCCTCAAAATTGCTTTGAACATGATTTTGCCATCCTGGTCTGAGGCCCTGCCTCGCCATTAAATTGTTGCATGTAGAATCATTTGGATTGATTCTACGAAGGAAATTTATGTGCTATTCAATTCGTCCGTATGCGCGTGGAACTGGCGTGATTATGGCCCTGCTTTGGCTCCCCACGATTCTGGCGCAGGCCCAACCCGTCATTACGCAGCAACCGGCTAGTCAAATTGTGTCTCCTGGTGTAAATGTCGCCTTCACCGTCGCCCTTTCCACAACGAACGCTGGCTATTATCAGTGGCAGTGCAACGGAACCAATTTGCCGTCCGTCATCACGACAATCGCCGGCAATGGAACAACGACGACGAGCACGACGATCCCAACGTTCGCCGGCGACGGAGGTTCGGCCATTTCTGCATTATTAAATTCTCCTCAGGGAGTGGTGGTTGACAGCGTGGGCAATATCATAATCTCGGACACGGCGAATAATCGTATTCGAAAGGTGAGCACAAACGGGATAATCACGACTATGGCCGGCAACGGGACCAACGGGTATGCCGGCGACGGCGGTATGGCTACCAGCGCCGAGTTGAACGACCCTGCGTCAGTGGCATTAGACAATTCCGGAAACCTGTACATCGCAGACAAAGGCAACAGCGCCATCCGTAAAGTGAATCCGAACGGCGTCATTTCTACGGTGGTCTTCAGCAGTGAAGTGTGGTCTCCAAATGGAATAGCCGTTGATAGTGCCGGAAATCTATTTATCCCCAGCGGAAGTTTAATCCGGAAAGTAAGCCCCTCCGGCGTTCTTTCGACCGTGGCAGGCACAAATGCATATGGTTATTCTGGTGACGGTGGATTCGCCACGAATGCAACGCTGAACGGTCCTTCGGCGGTGGCAGTGGACGCCTATGGCAACCTATTTATTGCAGATTGGTACAACAACGCGATTCGCAAAGTCAGCACCAATGGCATCATCACAACCGTCATCTCCAGCGCGGGAGGCTTGTCAAGGCCGGCGGGAATAACAGTGGATGGTTTCGGAAATCTGTTCATCCCCACCGGCTGCCAAATCCGCAAAATGGACACCAACGGCCTCATCACGATAGTAGCAGGTAGCAGCAATAATAATTACGGGTTTTCTGGGGACGGCGGTTCGGCGACAAATGCCACATTAAATGCACCGAATTGCGTAGCCATGGATGCGCTCGGCAATTTCCTCATTGCAGATTCAGCCAATCAGCGCATTCGGAAAGTGGACACCAATGGAATAATTACGACCATTGCGGGTACTACAGCGATTATTCCAGCAAGTCCAGCAACCAGCGCCGGTCTCAATTACCCCGGCGGTGTGACTGTTGACAGCGCTGGCAACCTGTACATTGCGGACACCGGTAACCAAAGGATCTGCAAAGTCGGCACCAACGGCAACATTTTCACAGTAGCGGGCAACGGCGGTTACGGGTTTTCCGGGGACGGTGGTGCTGCCACGACAGCGACTTTTAGTTCGCCTTTAGATGTGGCCGTGGATGTAATGGGAAACCTTTATGTCGCTGATACGATTAATAATCGTATCCGAAGGGTGGCCACAAACGGCATAATCACCACGGTGGCAGGCAACGGCACGAATTGGTATTCCGGTGATCTTGCTGCTGCGACCAATGCAGCATTGAGCAATCCGTACGGGGTGACTGTGGATGGAGCCGGCAACCTCTTTATCGCTGACAGCGGCAACCAATGCATCCGTAAGGTGGACACTAACGGCATTATAACCACTCTGGCTAGCGGTTTTTACTGGCCTTCTGGCGTGGCTACGGACACAAACGGCGATTTATTGATCGCCGATAGGAATGGCGGAAGAATTTGGAAACTGCAGATGAATGGTACGGTTAGCACGATCGCCGGCAATGGCGGGTTTGGCTATTCCGGTGATTCAGGCGTTGCCACCAACGCCAGTTTCGACTATCCAAACAGCGTAGCCGTGGACATAGCCGGGAATGTGTTTATAGCTGACACCGGCAACCAGCGAATTCGCAAGGTGGATGTCAATGGAATCATCACTACGGTAGCTGGCAATGGTGCGAACGGCTATTCCGGTGACAACGGGCCTGCGACGGGTGCTCAATTGAATTCCCCAGAAGGTGTGGCCGTGGATGCGAACGATGATATTTTCATCGCCGACACTTCAAACTTTCGGGTTCGCGAAGTCGTTGCCCAAGGGCCCACCTTATTCCTAAATAATGTTTCGACAAATAATACTGGAAACTACCAAGTTGTCATAACTACTTCCCAGGGCAGTATCACCAGCAGCGTTGCGTCGTTGGTTGTTTCATTGCCTGTCGCCATCACAACGAGACCCCAAAGTGAGGCTGCCTTCTTGTCGAGCAACGCCGTTTTCAACGTTTTCGCCGTTGGCGCCGGACCCATTTCCTATCAATGGTATTTCAGCAATCCCGCCCTGCAAACGGACGCGGGTGCCGTAGCGGAAACAGCCTACGGTTTCTTCTATGGCGCTATCGTTACCAATGCGGGTTCCGGTTACACGACGATTCCACAGGTCCAATTCATCGGCGGCGGCGGCAATGGCGCAGCCGGGACGGCAGTCGTCAGCAACGGTGTGGTCATTGCCATCAATGTAACCAATGCGGTTCCCGGCTACACCAATCCGCCACTTGTGGCGATTGATCCGCCCAGCGGTCTGCTGATTGGCCAGACAAATTCCGCGCTGAACCTGTGGGCCATTTCCAGCAATACGCTAGGATCATATTTTGTTGTCGTTTCCAATCTCTACGGAAGCGTCACAAGCGCTCCGGCTAGTTTGGTCATTGCGCAGGTCCCAACCATTATGCAACAGCCGCAAAGCCAGTTCGCGCCTGCGGGCAGCAATGTCACCTTCAGCGTGGCGGCCTCAGGCACCCTACCGTTGAGCTATCAGTGGTGGATGCGCGCCAGCCAGCAAAGAAACGCCACAGTAGCGCCAATTGTGATCTCCGGTTTTGTTCTGGCCGCAAACGTCACCGACGGCGGAGCAGGTTATTTGTCTATGCCGCAGGTTCAGTTCGTTGGAGGCAGCGGCAGCGGAGCGAGTGCTGTTGCCGTTGTCAGTAATGAGATGGTAGCAGCCATTGACATTGAAAATGCCGGGTCCGGCTATGGCACGCCTCCAATCATGGAGATTGATCCACCTTCCGCGCTGATGCTCGCTGGCCAATCGAACGCCATGCTTACCCTGCCCGCAGTCGTCCAGACCAACGCGGCCAACTACTTTGTCATCGTCACAAATAACTTTGGCAGCGTTACGAGCGCGTTGGCGATGTTGACGCTAACGAATGTCTCTTCCCAAGGCCCCATAGCGCCGCTTGTGTCTGCGGCGCTGCAAGCGGGCGGCTTAACGCTGCGCTTCATCGGCACGCCCAATCTACCGTACACACTGCAAGCAGCCACCAATCTGACGCCGCCCGTTCAATGGGAGTCCCTTTACACGACCAGCACCGACACTAACGGCGACTGGCTGATGATGGATACGAACATTGGCGGCGCGGAGAAGTTCTATCGGATCGTCTCGCCATGAGTGGTCTTATGGTTTCACCCTCAACACAGGGCGCGTTGCCGGGGATTTCAACCGTTGTTGCGGGAAATGCGCCCCTCGTCTTCGAGCCGCTCGACCTCGGCAATGGGCACCAGGCGGCGGCGGGAAATGATCACTGATTCAATTTGCCGCTGACGGAGGACGCGACGAACAGATTCCGTGTGCCACCCCCAACGTTCCGCGACCTGCTTGGGCGTGAGAAATTTGCTTCCGACTCCCGATGGCCCATCGGCCACCGAACCATTGCGACCGATCTGGCCGGGGGGCGGAGCATTTTTGTGACGCGAGTCAGCCGGTTGTCTTCGCAATTCCGCAAGCTCCTGCCTGATTGTCGTTTGAATTTGTGAGTTTATGAATTCGGTTAAAGACGACACCAGAATTGCGATTGAATTTTCCAATTGCTGTAGTTCCTGTGATTTTGCCATACGCTCGAACTGTGGAAGACCTGTGGCACCTTTGTCACTTCCTAAACAACGGTGTTTGACCCGCAGAAATCCGTCAATTCCCCTTCAGTCAAAAGAAACTCGCCGTCATCCAGAATTTACCTAATTTTGGCAAACTCATGCCGGACCCCATCGCCATCTCTGCGGCAGCTGGTTGCCTGTGGCACCCACTTGGCCGGAGAGACGTTGAACATGCGGTTAAAGGCGTAATTCGTTTCGGTCAAGCCCACAAAAGCCAAACGCAAACTGCCGTTCGTCAGCAGCTAGCTTGTAATCTGATTGCAGCCGGGAAATTCCACCGTAAGCCCGGCAACTAAACTCGTGACACTGCCAAAATTGTTCGTCACCACTATAAATCAATTCCCAGCATTGGCTCGCCCGGCCTAAAAATCTGGAGCCTGCCAAGCGTTTGGATTGGCGCGCTTTTCGTCAAGAAGCGCCTGCTCCTCTTGGCGGACTCTGGCCGCAACCCGGGCCGCCTCCGCCTTTTCGCGCTCGGCATTTTCTTCTGCGATGAGATCCAAAACACGCAGGCGAATGTAGAGCGCCCTCGCCTGCGCCCCTTCAGTCCCCGTTTCAGCTACCGCCCGTGCCCACAAGCCGGGGCGGATGAACCGTGCTTGCAGTTCACTGGCCACCAAGTCGTAGTATCGCTGGTTGGTTATTTCGGACATCGGCCCAATGCTAATCACGTCAAACGCGGTTGGAAATCCAAATATAGGAGACTCACCGTTGCCACCCGGGGTGAAAGGAAAAGTCGGCTGCATTTCGAAGAGGATTTACGGTCCTTTTTTAAGGGCGGTAGGGAAATAATCTTCACTAAAGACGCGTGGTTTAGGCCGCGCGTCTTTTTCTATTTTTGGGCCGAATCGTTGCTTCCGGAATGATTGTTCACGATGTGAGCTTAAATAGATTCGCTTGTGGCCGCTGCCCAAGCAGGGCCGAACCTCGGCATGGCATTTGCGCGGCACACGCAACGAGCCAATGATCGGCACCGATATACAAACAAAGCGCCGGGTGATGACACCTGGGCTGCAACGAACACGACGTGCCGGCTTTGTTTTGTTCTCACTTCTTGCCAAGGCCCAGCTCGTCGTTCGTCGGCAGGTCCACCACAAAATTCACCGCCTGCCGCCCGCTGCAAGCCCGCTGCCACGCGACTACGTCCACGCACGCGCGCCACTCACAATCTTCGGCCCGCACTCCCTGCTCATGGTAGCGGTTGGCTCGCGCCATTACCCAGGCGTGGACCGGACGTGGCTGTCGAAACACATGGGAAGCAACTGCATCACGTTCCATCGTCGCTAAAATCATATCCTGTCCGCACATCGGGACCTCACCCGAGGGCACCACGGCGTATCGGTCGCGCGCCTGGTCCTGACGTCGCTGCCATTCCTCGATGACTTCCGCGCGTTGCGCCTTGAGTGCCGCCAACAATTCATCCGGGACTTTCGCCCCGCGCACGCGCGTTCTGCCGTCTTCCGTAATCAGCGTGGCTCCGGCCCGGTGCAACGCGTCTATGACTTCAGGAGCTGTCATGGCTTAAATCTCCTCATCCATTTCCACTACGCTTTTATCGGCGTAATGTGTGGGATGCCGGCGTGGGTCATTTCCCGATTTCCACGGGCTGACTTCCAGGAATTGCAGGCTGTCGAAGTGAAACCACAGATGCCGCGCCGGACAATCCCCGTCGCCGCCGCGCTGCGCATCCACGATGAAATACGCGTCATGCAACGGGACCAGTTCTTGAAACGTTGACTTCATGTCCCCCGGCAACTTCTCGACGTTGTCCAGCATCGCCTTCCAACTATCGCGCACCTCCGCCACGGCGTCGGGCGGTGGCACACCACCCAGCAGTCGTTTCCACGGCGGCATCGGCTGGCCTGATTTCGCACTGATCCACAGGTCCGCACAAGCCTGGAATATTTCCTCCAGCTTGTCCTGCTTGGCCCGATTTCGCCAAACCACAATCACGTTGAAGGCGAGATTTGTGATATAGCTGCTGCCCATCACGTCGTATCGCCGAGGGATGATCGCCTCGCCACGTCGGTCATTGGGCTTTTTGCTGTGCGCGACCAGGTGAATGTGGACGTTGTAAGTTCTTGCAAAATCCACCAGCCTGTCCATGAAAGCTTTTTGCGCATTCCAGATTTCCTGACCCTCGCCATCCAGACCACTGAACCGCATCAAGCTGTCCAGCACGAACTGTCGGCAGCCGAATCGCTGGTACGCATACAACATGACCGCCAGTACGTCCTCGATGTCCGCATTGCCAACCGCGTCGTACACCCAGATTTTTTGGGCCAATGGTTTTAGGCACCGCTCCCGGAACTGCGCTTTGTCCTCTGGCGAACACACGTTGCGCCGTGCTTGAGTCATGCGGATCAGTTTTCGGTAAGTCTCCGGCGCTTGCACTTCCAACGAACAGATCAGCGCCTTGTCGCCCTGCCAGCACAGATCCACCACGCAATGGTTCAATACTTCACTTTTGCCATGCTTGTTGTAACCCGTCCACACCGTCACCTCACCGTAACGGAATCGAAAAGGCAGACTGCTCCCGTGAAAATTCCCCCACGGCAAGGTCAGACCTATTTGATCCGTGCCCTCTGGGTGAAATTTGTTCCAGATTTCCCTTTCAAAATCGTAGATGCCTTTCAGTTTGTCCGGCCTGAGTATCTCCGGCTCGATCACGCACTGCGCAATCGTTTCTGGTGCCACCCCGGCCTGCAAACATTCATTGATGTCCTTGAAATTCACGCCGCCACCTCCGGTTTCTGGGGAAGCCTGATGATATCCGTCCGCGCCATACCCAGGCGTGTGACGATCTCCACCACCTTCATCCGGCCCGTCGTGTCCTCGTCAAAGCTGACGTGGATTTTTTTAAAGCGCTGCAACCACTCCCAGCAAACATCAATCCAGCCCGTATATTTCGCGCCACCTGGCACGCTCACCGCCGCGTAACCATATTGTGCCCAAGTGATTGCATCGAGCTCGCCCTCGGAAATCACCAACTCGCCGCCACTTGCCGCCACGGCTTCAACCTGCTGTGAGCACATCCCGAACAAGATATTTTTGCCGCCCTTCGGGTCGCGCCACTCCACTTTTTTGCCGTCAGGACGCTCCACCTTTACCACCTTGCAAAACTCGAACAGCGGCTTGCGGTTGGCTGGCAAGTTCGCCGGACGCCACTTGTAGGCGAGCGAATACGCTAGTCCGTCCACGGTCTCGCCTACACTGTAATCAGCCAACAGCACGGCTGACAATTTCCTCACCTCGGTCAGATAAAGGTACGCCGCGCTTCCCTCGGTGAGCGCGCGGTATTTTTCAGGAGCAAATGGGCTTCTCACTGGCTCCGCTGCCGCTTTGACTTCCCCCGGTTGATAAATCCGACGTGCGGGGTCATCCATGCCTATGGCGCTCAGCTAAACTCACCCACCTCTGCTCAGATAAATGGACCCACCCCGTTGGATCGGAGTGGTTTTTTTCTTTCCAAGGAGTGGGGCTGGGTCGTTGG
>Ga0316217_10001017_pt1 | contig 38150 bp, 39 predicted proteins | sample 1anoAmetaG_FD_203633 | JGI IMG/M metagenome (GOLD analysis project Ga0316217, IMG submission 203633) | Freshwater microbial communities from Trout Bog Lake, Wisconsin, USA - 1anoA | ecosystem: Environmental > Aquatic > Freshwater > Lake > Hypolimnion/Profundal zone | place: USA: Wisconsin...
ACCCTTATTGGGCGACTGGGCAAAGACCCGGTGTTAAAGCATTTTTCAAACGATAATGCTATTGCAGAATTTTCATTAGCTACAGATGATAGCTATAAAAACAAAGAAGGACAGAGAGTTGAACAAACTGACTGGCACAATATTAAAATACCCACCAAAAAGCTTGCTGAAATTGCTGAAAAGTACTTGAAAAAGGGCAGTTTGCTCTACGTTGAGGGCAAAATACGCTATCGCTCGTATGATGATAAAGACGGCAATAAAAAGTACATCACCGAAATTATTGCTGATAACTTTAAAATGTTAGACGGCAAGAAAGACGGTGGCGGAAATTATGATGGTGGCAATTCATCTTATTCCAACAATAACCAATCAACTAACAGCAACCAGTCATCGCGTGAAGAGGCTCCGGTTAACCACCAGGGTGCTGATGACGATCTTCCGTTTTAAACTGCGGCCCTTTTCACTCAAAGTATGGGGAGGGTTAATTATAGTCCCGGTATAATGTGTTCATTGTATCGGGACTTATTAATTATATTAGCCTCGGCTAACACCAGCATACCATATAAACTTCGCCACATTGAATACCGGTTCCGGCCCTTTCCTTCTTGTCCTTTTACAGGATTTTATTCAAATGCCTACCAGCATAGTTATTGCTGCTAACCTTATCATTTTCATACTCATCTTTTTTTCGGGAGTAATGTCGGCTTCCGAAATTGCCTTCTTTTCGTTAAGCAGCGCCGAGCTCGGAACCCTGCGTGAAAGCGAGGACCCCGAAGACAACCGCGTTGCCGACCTGTTAGACCGCCCGCGTTATTTACTGTCAAGCATTGTAATAACCAACAACCTTACCAACATAGGGGTTATCGTTACCTCGTACTTTGTAACCAAACGCATGCTGCACTTCAGCGATATTCATGCTGCCGGTTTTACCATTCCAAACGACGTGCTTCAGTTTTTATGGAACCTCGTTTTTGTCACTTTCTTTTTGGTGCTTTTTGGAGAAGCTACTCCCAAAGTTTATGCCACACATAATAAGTTAAAAATAGCCAGGGCCATGTCGGGCATATTTGCATTGATGGTCAGGTTTTATGCTCCTATTAACTATGTTCTGGTGGGCTCAACCAAAGTTATTGAACGTAGACTGAAAAGATACAACACTGAAATTGACATTGAAGAAATAAATAAGGCTATTGAAATTACTGTCGAAAAGAAAGAGTCGAAACAGGATGCCAAAATGCTGAAGGGCATTGTCCATTTTGGCAACATAACCGTAAAGCAAATTATGCGCCCGCGCACGGAGGTAGCAGCCGTTGATTTCGAGTTTTCTTTTAAAGAACTTATGGACTTTATAAAAGAAACCGGCTATTCCCGTTATCCTGTTTTTAAAGAGAACCTCGATAATATTATGGGGGTTTTAAACATTAAAGATTTGCTGGAGCATTTAAACCAGGACGAAACTTTTGGCTGGCAAAGCATGGTGCGTGAACCGTTTTTTGTACCTGAAGGAAAAAAGATTGACGACCTGATGCGCGAAATTCAGCAAAACCGAAAACACCTGGCTATTGTGGTTGATGAGTTTGGCGGAACCGCCGGCATTATCACCCTGGAAGACATTATTGAAGAAGTTGTTGGAGACATAACCGATGAGTTTGACGATACTATCGACACCAATTTTAAAAAGCTGGACGACAAAAACTTTTTGTTTGATGGGAAAACTCCATTGGTTGATGCCTGTCGCATGATGGAAATTGATACCGAAACCTTTGCCGATAAAAAAGGAGAGGCCGAAACCCTGGCCGGTTTGATTTTGGAAACTGCAGGCCGTATCCCTAAAAACGGCGATGAGGTTCATCTCTTAAATTATAAATTCACCATCATATCGGTGATGAATAACCGGATTGAAAAAGTGAAAATTACGAATGAGGTATAACGGCTTAGCTTTTCTGTTACTTTGTCTTTTTTTAAGCAGTTGCCATGGCGACTACACTCCCAAGCCCAAGGCATACCCCCGCGTTATTTATCCTGAACGGAAATACGAAATGTACGATCCTAAAGATTGTCCGTTTAAGTTTGAAAAACCGGTTTACGCCACCGTTACCCAAGATACCGTTTTCTTTGGGCAGAAAATTATGAGTATTGACTGCTGGCTTAACGTAAATTTCCCTTCTTTAAATGGCACCATCAACTTAACCTACAAGGAAATTAGTGACTCCATGAAACTGGACCGGTTAATTGAAGACGCGCACAAAATGTCTTTCAAGCACACTACCAAAGCCGATTACATCGACGAAATACGCATTGCCAACGACCACGGTGTGGGTGGCATTTTATACGATGTAGGTGGTAACGCCGCCAGCAACGTGCAGTTTTTTTTAACCGATACCACCCGCAATTTTTTACGCGGCGCCCTGTATTTTAACAGCGAACCCAATACCGACAGCATGGCCCCGGTTGTAACTTTTGTGAAGGAAGACATGAAACACATGCTGAAGACTTTTCAGTGGAAATAAGACTTCGCCTAACCCGCAATAATTTAATTTCCAAAACTTAACTTGTTTACTATTTTCGCATCACTCAAAAAAAGCAACACATGAACTTTCCAGACGATTTAAAATACAGCAAAGAACACGAGTGGGTTCGTGTAGAAGGTAACACCGGTATAATCGGCATCACCGATTTCGCACAAAAAGAACTGGGCGATATAGTTTACGTGGAGGTTGAAAGCGTAGGCGAAACCTTTGACAAAGACGCCGTTTTTGGTACCGTTGAAGCAGTAAAAACTGTTTCCGACCTTTTTATGCCCGTTAGCGGAACTGTTTTGGAAAAGAACGCAGCGCTGAACGATAAACCCGAGTCAGTGAATACAGACCCTTACGGCGCAGGCTGGATGATTAAAATTGAGATTAAAAATCCGGCTGACTTAGACGGGCTGATGGATGCCACTGCATACAAAGCGCATGTAGGCGCTTAAGCACCGGCAAAATAATATTGCATGCAACAGTCGTTTTTAAAATATAACTGGCCGTCCATTTTATGGGCGGCTTTTGTTTTATACCTGTGCTTAATGCCTGCCCGGCATTTACCGCATATTGCCATTCCCAACTTCGATAAAATAGTGCACTTTACATTTTATTTCACTTTTGTACTGCTCACCAACTGGGGCTGGCTTAAACAGCAGTCGTTCAACGCTCTGCACAAAAATGCCTTGCTCAAAATATTTATCCTGGCTTGTTGTTATGGCTTTGCCATTGAAATTATGCAGGAAACGCTTACCAACGACCGGCACTTTGAGTGGTTGGACGAACTGGCCAATGCCTGCGGCGCCGCGGTGGGTAGTCTGCTGTGGGTTAAAATACCTAAATAACTTACCGCACTGTGGTCAACATCTCTTAATTTCAGTTCAGCAATGAAAAAAATCTTTCTTCTTATCGCCCTGCAGTTTTCGCTCTTCGCCGGACTTTATGCCCAGGCCGGAAGAGACGAAACCCTTGCTGCCAGTTATTTTGAAGAAGGCGAAATTGACAAAGCCGCCGAACTTTACCAGTCGCTGTGGGAGAAAAGCAATTACGACCTTAAATTTTATGGCCCACTTTATAAATGCCTGCTCAGCCTCAAAAAATACGAAGACCTTGAGAAGGTAGTAAAGAAGGAAATCAAAAAAAACAGCGACCCGCAATATGTTGTTGATCTGGGTTACTTGTACTCACAAATGGCTGATGCTGCCCGGGCCAAAGAACAATTCGACAAGCCGCTGAAAGATGTAAAACCGTACGAAACAAGCATCCGTAACCTGGCCAATATTTACGAGGGATACCACTTATACGATTACGTTATCGCCACTTACGAAAAAGGAAGTAAGGCTTATAAAAGCGAATCCTATTTTAGTATGGAACTGGCCAACGCCTACATGAACAAAGGCGATGCCGCCAGTGCGGTAAAATATTTTTTGCTCAACCTCGAAAACAATCCGCAAAACGAGCAGATTATTAAAAACACCGTGCAAACCAATGGCAGCGAAACCAAATTACTGGAACAACTCGAAACCCAGTTGTACGCCAAGGTTCAAAAAAACAACAGCAGCGAAACTTATATCGACTTGTTGACTTGGGTGTACATTCAAAATAAAGATTTTGAAGGCGCCCTGGCGCAAATGAAAGCCTGGGATAAACGCAAAGGCGAAAACGGCCAGCGCGTTATCGACATTGCCCGCATGGCTCAAACCGAAAGCGATTACGACGATGCTATTGCCGGTTTTGAATATGTGGTGAACAAGGGCAAGGAAAACAGCATCTACTTTGAAGCCCGCACCGAGTTATTGAATTGCCGTAAAGAAAAAATTTCTAAGAACCTCAATTATACGCAAGCCGATTTGTTAGGCCTTAAGAATGATTATCTCGCTTTTATCAACGACAACGACCGCAATTTCCGTACCGCCCAGAGTATGAAAGAACTGGCCGATCTGGAAGGCTTTTACCTGCACGATGTACAGGCTGGTATTGACCTGTGCAACGAAATTATAAAAATGCCCGGCGTGTCGGTCAAACTAAAAAATCAAACCAAGCTTTCGCTGGGCGACTTTTACCTCATTACCGGCGATGTTTGGGAGGCCACCCTCTTATACTCGCAGGTAGATAAAGACGAAAAGGATTCGCCGTTGGGTGAAGAGGCCCGTTTCCGCAATGCCCGCCTGTCGTACTACAAAGGCGATTTTGACTGGGCGCAAACACAGCTTGAAGTGCTAAAATCAGCCACCTCCGAACTGATTTCGAACGATGCTATTAAATTATCTGTTTTTATTATGGATAACCTGGGGCTTGATACAGTTGCCACGCCTATGCAAATGTTTTCACGTGCCGAATTATTCATGTTTCAGAACAAAGATACCGATGCGGTAACTACCATGGACTCTATTACCCGCCTCTACCCCGGCCACGCCCTTACCGATGATATTGAATACGAAAAAGCTGAGCTGGATGTAAAGCACAAAGAATTCGACAAGGCCATACCACTGCTTGAAGACATCATGAAAAATTACAAGGACGACCTGAAAGGCGATGATGCTACTTTTCTGTTAGCCGAAATAAACGAGCAGCAACTGCACAACAAAGAAAAGGCCATGGAGCTTTACAAAACCATTATTACCGACTACAGCAACTCCTTGCTTGTTATCGAAGCCCGTAAGCGCTATCGTTTATTGAGGGGCGATAAAATTACCGAGTAAATTATACCGCTACCCAGGGGTAGTCTTTAATAGACTGCCAAAGCTTACCCATCTCTTCGCTATTGAAGTACTGGCCCCGTGCCTTTTCCAGCGATATTTCCGGAAAAATATCATCTGCAATTCCATTTTTAATGAAGATGATATTAAAGCCAAGCCGGTGAGCGCCTACTAACCTGTAACCCTTGCTCTTCATCAGTTTATTGGCCGCGGCCATCGACATGCTTCTAAATGCATTTTCGGGCTCGGGCTTGTTCCAGCAATAAAAATCGTCTGAGTAAGGAATGGTCAGCGCCTTATCAAGTGGCACGGCGCTGTTTATTTCGCAAATTACAACCCGCGGGTCAATGCAGTTAAGCCGCTCAAGGATGTAATAATCAACGCCGTCAATATCAATACTCAACAGGTCTATTTCACCCTCAAACCCGTTGTTGCGGATGGTATCATTAATGTTATCCCGGGTTATCCAGCTGTTTACCAGGCGGGGTTCATTTAAAACCGCGTTCGGATGTGCCGCAAAAAATTTCCGGCCCTGATTCATCATTTCCTCGCTTCCGTCAATCAGCAGGCCCTTCCAGCCATGGTACAAAATAAAATTGGAGGTGTTGCACTCCCTACCGTCGCTGGTGCCAATTTCAACCGATTTTTTAGTGTTGGTGCCTATCACCGAAAAGATATATAATAAAAGCCCATCCTCCTCAAACTGCGAATGCACCCTGAAACCGGTTTCCGATAAATCGGGTAAAAATTCCCGCCCGGTTTTATAAAGCTCCTGGTATTTTAACGCAAGCACACGCTGGTTAATTTCAATTTGCGAAATGGTGAGTCTTGAAATACTGGCCAACTCAGTTTTCATTTTTTCCTCGCTGGCGTATACCTCCCACAGCAATACGCTCTTAATTTTTTTGATGATGTTCTTTACCATATAACTTTGTTCCCTGCGATAATAAGCAATTAAGCGCTTATTACTATTCAGACCACAGGTCTGCTACTGAGTTTAAAATTAAATTTTAAAACTTTCTTTAACCGCAAAAACGCAAAGTCACAAAGAATAAAATTCCAAAAACAGCAAGTATTTATTCGCTTCTTTTAGCCTGTTCCATTTCTTTTTTCTGCTTAGCAAATTTGCATTTAAATGTACTCTTCATTTAACCTTAAAAAACTTTGGTGCCTTTGTGTCTTCGTGGCAAGCATCTTTCTTTTGTATTTAATCTTTGCGCCATTTGCTTCTTTGCGGTTAATTATACTTTGTGTTTAACCTTAAAAAACTTTGTGCCTTTGTGTCTTCGTAACAAGCATTTTTCCTTTGCATTTAATCTTTGCGCTCTTTGCTTCTTTGCGTTTAATTATACTTTGCGTTTAACCTTAAAAACTTTGTGCCTTTGTGTCTTCGTGGCAAGCATCTTTCTTTTGTATTTAATCTTCGCGCCCTTTGCTTCTTTGCAGTTAAATGTATTCCGTTTGCGTATTTTGCGTTCCCAAATAGCAAACAATGATAGTATACAACGTAACCGTAAAAATTGATTTAAGCGTGCACGACATCTGGATACGCTGGATGAAAGAAGAGCATATACCCCGTGTAATGGAAACCGGTTGCTTTGTTGAAAGCAAGATTTACCGCATTTTACAGGAAGACGAAACCGAAGGCATTTCGTACGCCTTTCAGTATTTCGCCAATACCATGGGCGACTACTTTAACTACCAGAAAAACTTTGCCGCTGCCTTACAAAAAGAAAGCCTCGATTTATTTCCGGGTAAATACACGGTGTTCAGAAGCATACTGAAAGAGGTGTAACCGGGGTGAGCAAAGCCGGGCATAAAGGGGGGTATACCTTTTTCAAAAGTCACTCTTGATTATCAACCAATTAAGAGGCGATTTCGGAAAAAAGGTATACCCCCCCCCGGTTTTTTATATGTGTAATGCCCTCATTGTCATCAAACTAATTTATTATAAAAATTTTGCACTTATAAATATAGGCCTGTATGCCCAAAAATCCGGCAAAAAAAACTTCAAACACAAGCATAAATCGGCCCATATGTCGATTGCTAAAAAATCAGACCCAAATCTTTCCTTCCACTCACCTGCATTTTTTCCTGGCTGTTAAACTCGAAATCCAGTACCCAAACGAATGTTAAAATTTTCAGGGGAACGAACTTCTCAAAAATAGTCTTGTTTAACTTTTCATTAAAAACATTAAACAAAACATTATGAAAAAGAAATTGTCCCTGAAATTATCACTGGCCATGGCCTTATGGGTTATCGGCTCGTCTTTGTTTGCTGCAACAACGGCAAACGTGCAAATTATTCATAACTGCGCCGCCCCTGCCGCCGATTCGGTAGATGTGTATGTAAACGGCACTAAGTTATTGAACAGCTTTAAATTTCGCACCGCTACACCTTACACAGCAGTACCGGCCGGAGTAGCATTAACTGTAGGAATTGCCCCGGCTAACTCAGCTTCGGTGGCCGATACCATCAAGTCTTTCACCGTAGGCCCGCTGGCCGCCGATAGCAATTACGTGGTTATAGCATCGGGTGTTGTAGGCACTGGTTTCGCAGCCAATCCCGATATGTTAAGCACGGCTTTTACACTCGATTTTATTTTGAACTCCAAACAAACCACCACCACTGGTAATGTGGCGCTGGATGTTTTTCATGGTGTTACCGATGCACCGGGTGTTGATGTAAAATTAACCGGCACTAACACTGCCCTGGTTACCGACCTGCAATATGGCAGCTCTTCAGGCTACTTAAATGTACCTGCAACCTGGTATCCTATCAGCGTATTTGCTACCGGTACTTCTACCGATGTGGGTGATTACCTGGCCGATGTATCGTCTTTGGGTGGTGGTGCAGCGGTAGTTCTGGCTTCAGGCTTTTTAACCCCGGCCGGCAACAATAACGGCCCATCATTCGCACTTATTGCCGTATTACCTAACGGAACCGTGTTAACCTTACCGCAGCAAACTTTTGCCAATGTACAGGTAGCACACAACTGCGCCGACCCTGCGGCCGACTCAGTAGCTGTATTTATTGATGGCAACCTGGCTATTCCTTCATTCCATTTCCGCACCGCTACTCCGTTTATACCGGTACTGGCAGGTGTATACCACACCATTTCAATAGGTGCGGTTGGCTCTATGCTTAACCAGGCCATAGCCACTTTCGATAGCATTTCGCTAAGCGCCGATTCTAACTATATCGTAGTAGCATCGGGTGTGGTAGGTTCTGGCTTTGCGGCCAACCCTTCAGGCATTAATACTGCTTTTGGCTTAGATATTATACCAGGTGCAAAACGCACCGCTGCCACCGCTGGTGATGTAGCACTGGCTATTTTTCATGGTTGCACCGATGCCCCTGCTGTAAGTGTAGTAGCCCAGGGCGTAGGCTCGCTGATACAAGGAATTAAATATAGCGAAGTAACTTCATATTTAGAAGTCCCTGCCACTTCTTATATTCTTAATATTGAAGACTCGGCCGAAACCAGCACTATTGCATCTTATGTGGCTAACGTAACCAGCCTGGCCGATAGCGCAGGTGTAGTTTATGCCTCAGGCTTTTTAAGTCCTTCAGCTAATGACAATGGCCCGGCCTTTGGTTTATATCTTTCTTTGGCTGCCGGTGGTCCTTTTATTCCACTGTCGGTTTACACCGGTATTGACGAAGTAAAGAACGATGTAAACATGCAACTATATCCTAACCCTGCATCCGATTTTATCAATGCAAAATTCAGCTTAACCGCTGCCAGCAACGTAACCGTTGATGTTACCGACCTAAGCGGACAAATCATTGAAAAAGTATTAAGCGGAAATTACTCGGGCGCTCAGCAAGTTACCATCAACACCGCGCAACTTAGCCAGGGCATGTATTTATTACGTGTAACCAGCGGCGAAAGCGTTAGCGTAAATAAATTTTTAGTGGTAAAGTAAGTTTTCTTTCATAGTGTGGATGTGGTAGGGAGCCGCCCCGTTTGGGGTGGCTCTTTTTTTATTGATACCTACTCCTGGTAAAATACACCCACTCGAGCGAAGCGTCCACGCTTCTCTCCACCAAACCGGTAGTCTCCAGACTACCGCCTACTCCTGATAATAAACCCTCTTCACCCTTGCCGAAATGCTGGTTAGTATTTCGTAAGGTATAGTTTCGGCGGCCTTGGCAATATCTTCAATGCCGGGTTGCTGGCCAAATACAATTACTTCGTCTCCTTCTGCGGCTTCTATGCCGGTTATATCCAACATGGCCATGTCCATGCACACATTACCTATAACCGGTGCCAGTTTACCGTTAACCAGCATTTTTCCGTTACCGGCCGAAAGCTTGCGGCTTAGGCCATCGGCATAACCAATGCCCACGGTGGCAATGGTTTTATCTTTTGCCACCTTGCCCACCCGGCCATACCCCACCGATTCGCCTTTCTTAACCCGTTTAATTTGCGAAATAGTGGTTTTAAGGGTTTGCACGTTCATCAGTTTGCCCTGCACTTTTTCAGAGGCGTCGATACCATACAGGCCGATGCCCAAACGCACCATATCAAACTGTGCTTTGGTATGGCGGGTAATGCCATTGCTGTTTAAAATATGGCGCAGTATTTTATAATCGAACTGACTGATGAGCGCTGCACTTATTTCGTCAAATTTTGCAATTTGTTGTTTTGTAAAATCATCGTAGTCCTTATCCTCGCTCGCAGCCAGGTGCGAAAACACCGAGGCTACCTGCAACTGGTGGTTCAGTTTAATGCGCTCAACCAACAATGGTATTTCAGCGGCTTCAAAACCTAACCGGTTCATACCAGTTTCCAGCTCTATGTGAATTTTATATTTTTCACTGCCCCCATGTCTTAGCAGGGCCAGCACCTCGGCAAATTTATCGAGCAAACTAAGTGAGTAAATTTCGGGCTCCAGGTCATAATGAATCATGGTTTCAAAACTGCGCTGCTCGGGGTTCATCACCATAATGGGTAGTTTTATGCCGTTTTTGCGCAACTCAACACCTTCGTCGGCATAAGCAACCGCCAGGTAATCTACCCGGTTAAATTGCAGGGCATTCGCAATCTCAAAACTTCCGCTGCCATAACTAAAGGCCTTTACCATGGCCATTATTTTAGTTTCAGGTTTCAGTAAGCCCTGATACACTTTCAGGTTATGGGCAATGGCGTTCAGGTTTATTTCCAGCACGGTTTCATGTACCTTCTTTTCTAAAAACTTGCCAATTACTTCAAACCTGAATTTGCGCGCGCCCTTCAGCAATATCACTTCATTTTGAAAAGTTGACGAGTCAAGGCTTTTCAGTAACTCTTCCGTGGTTTCAAAACAGGTAACCTGCAGCGCGTCATTTTTTTCAAACATCTTTTTCATGCGCATCATGGCCACCCCAACGCCAATTAAGCGGTTCACTTTATTCTCGCTTAGTATATTGGCTACCTCTGTGTACAACTCCAGTTCGCCGCGCCCGCTTTGCAGAATATCAGAAAGAATAACTGTTTTTTTGGGGTGCTGGTTTTGTTGCTTTAAAAAGTCAATAGCAATTTTCAGCGAGCCGATATCTGAATTGTATGTGTCGTTAATCAACGAACAGTTGTTAATGGCATCTTTCATTTCCAAACGCATGGCAATGCGCGAAAGATGTTTCATGCGCTCCTTAATGGTGTCAAAATCTTTTTTCAGATACAACATAACGCAGGCACAGTGCAAAGCATTTTCAACACTTGCGCGGTCTGAAAAAGGTATTTGAAAATCTAACTCCTTGCCCTGGTACACGCATGAAATAAACGACTGGTTATCCTTCAGCAATACGCTTACCACCTGTACATCGGCTTCGCTGCTCAGGCTCCAGGTAAAGGTTTTTATTTTGTTTTCTGTTTCATCACTGCCTTTCGAGAGGGCGTTTATTTCGGCAACACTCTGGTTAATATCAAAATAATCTTTACAGTAAATCAGGATATCTGCATTTACAAAAAGGTTGAGTTTTTCTTTTGTTTTATGGCGGGCACTTAAAAAACCCTCGCTGTGCGCCTCGCCGATATTGGTAAAAACACCTATGTTAGGTTTGATGATTTTTTCCAGCTTATCCATTTCCCCTGATTCGGAAATACCGGCCTCAAAAATCCCAAGGTTGTGTTGTTCATTGATCAGCCACACCGACAAAGGCACACCAATTTGCGAGTTATAGCTTTTAGGGTTGCGGACAATGTTATAGTCTTCGTGCAGCAACTGGTACAGCCACTCTTTAACAACTGTTTTCCCGTTGCTACCGGTAACTGCAATAACCGGTAGGGTATATTTTGCCCGGTGGGCCGCAGTTAATTTTTGCAGCGCCACAGTGCAGTTTTTCACCAGCACAAAATTGCTTTCGGGGTATTTCTCCTCCGTAAAGTCAATTGCTTTCGACACCACAAAATTTCTGACGCCTTTTTTATAGAGTTCTTCAATATAGTTGTGGCCGTCTAATTTCATTCCGCCCAGGGCGAAAAAAATGGTTTCGGCGGGGTGTATAAGTTTTCTTGAATCCAGTAATATTTCCTGTATAGAATATTCCTTTTTACTGCTTACTATCAACTTGCCACCGGTGGCCTTTACAACTTCTGCTATACTGTGTTCCGTTTTCATGAGTCACACCAAATTAAATACTTTTCTTGCTGCAAAAAGGTAAAGAATTATAAAAACAAACCTTGGTTAGCGAAAATAAACTTTTGAGTCCACCTGCTTGTTTGAAAGAATTTAAAAGCAAATACTTTTGAGCCACTAAGGGACAAAGAAAAATGCAAAGTAAGCAATACAAAACGCATGGTTTTGCGACTCCTTTGCAGCATTTTCCTTAAAAAATTTAGTGTCTTAGTGCCTGTGTGGCGGACATTTATGTATTATTAATTTAATTTTCAACGGTTTCTTTACAGCAAATATTTACTTTTCAGCATAAACATTTTTTATGAGCAAAATACGCAGGGCTATTGACCGCATGCGGGCCGGGGAAGATTTGGGTATTGACCGCACCGCACAAAAGGGAAGGCAACGCACCATTAATGCAGACGGCAGTTACAATATGGAAAGGCGCACCGGTAGATTACTGGGTAATTTTTACCTGTATCACTGGCTTATAACCTGCCCCTGGCGGCGTTACTGGTTTGTGGTGTTTGGCTTTTACGGAATAATGAATGTAATTTTTGCCAGCGTGTACTACGCCATTGGTATCGACCAGTTAAGCGGGGCTTCGGCAAGTACCCCGGCCTTACAGTTTATGCATTGCTTTTTCTTTTCAGCGCAATCGTTTACCACGGTGGGCTATGGGGGTATTTTTCCGGTAGGCAGGATGGCCAATTTTGTAGCTACCCTGGAAGCCTTTACCGGTTTAATGACTTTTGCCCTGGCAACCGGTACCTTATACGGGCGTTTCAGTCGGCCGGTATCAAAAATCAGGTACAGTAAAAACATCATTATTGCGCCTTATAAGGACATAACAGGTATGCAGTTTATGGTAGCCAATGAAATGAGCTCGACCCTGATGGAAATGGAAGCCCGTGTAAACGTTGGCTGGTTTGAAGACGACGGCACCGGAACCGGAACGCTGGTAAGGCGGTTTCAGCAGGTGCATTTGGAGATTGATAAAATTGCCTTGTTCCCTACCAGTTGGATTTTGAACCATCCTATTGACGAGGAAAGCATTTTATACGGAAGAACGCACGAGGAAATAAAAAAGATGGATATTGAAGTATACGTATTGCTGAAGGGGTTTGATGATGTTTTTTCGCAAACGATTTATAACCGCCAGTCTTTTACCGCCGACCAGTTTGTTTTCGGCGCTAAGTTTAGAAAGCCGTGGACGATTAACAGCGAGGGAAAAGTTATTATGGACCTTACTAAAGTTGGAGACTATGACCGCGCAGAGTTGCCGGTAATGGAGATAGCTTAGTGCTAATCCCTTTTAATTAGATACAGTTCCAAACAACCCTCATTCGCATAATTTTCATCTTTTACGAAAGCCTGAATCATTTCTTTTTGGCTAAGCAAGAATTCCACAAATCGCTGCTTTAAAATATTGCCTGTTTTAAACCAAATAATTTTGGGTGGAAATCCATTGATAAGCTGAATTTTGTAGAAATCTTCATCAAACGTCACTATTGTAAAGTTGTTTGTTTTGGCAAACTCCCATATTTTTAGATCGGAGGCGTCGGTAAGACCAAATTCCCGAATACTGTAAATTTCATTAAAGTGCTGTCGAAGCGGATTCACAACTTTATAAGAAATATTCTGGTCCAGCAGTAACTTCATAGACCCACCATAACATTTCTTTCTTTTTCAGCGGCATAGGATAAGCACGCCAATATATCTTCTTCGGTCAACTCAGGAAAGTCTTCAATTATTTCTTTATGTGATAATCCGGATGCCAGCCAGCCCAAAACATCACCAACAGTAATCCTCATGCCGCGCACACATGGCTTGCCGCCGCGCTTGCCTGGCTCGATAGTTATGATATTCTTGTATCCGCTCATCAGTAACAAAAGTAATTCAATCCATTTACTTTTCCTATTGACAGCTTAAAAGGCTACGCCGCCCTCTTTTAGTTTTTCCGATTGCTCAGCAACTGCCAGTGCATCTATCATATCACCAATATCACCACCCATAAACGAATCGAGATTGTAGACTGAAAGGTTAATGCGGTGGTCGGTAATTCTCCCCTGCGGGTAATTGTAGGTTCTGATTTTGGCAGAGCGGTCGCCGGTTGATACCAGTGTTTTTCTGCGCGCGGCAATTTCGTCTTCGTGTTTACGAACGGCGCTTTCATAAATACGGGTTTTCAGCATTTTCATGGCGGCTTCCCTGTTTTTATGCTGCGAACGTTCGGCCTGGCATTCAACCACTGTGCCGGTTGGTATATGCGTTAAGCGCACGGCACTCTCTGTTCTGTTTACGTGTTGTCCACCCGCGCCCGATGCACGGAATACATCTAAACGTATATCCGCTTCATTTACCACTACTTCTACCTCATCAGCTTCCGGCAACACCGCCACCGTAACGGCTGATGTATGTACCCGCCCTTTCGCTTCCGTTAACGGAATACGCTGCACCCGGTGAACGCCCGATTCAAATTTCATTCTGCCGTACACCTCTTCTCCTTCAATTTCCAATACAATTTCCTTGTATCCGCCGGCGCTGCCATCGCTGGCGCTGGCTATGGTTACTTTCCAGCCCAGGGTTTCGCAATAGCGGGTGTACATGCGGGCCAAATCGCCTGCAAAAATACTGGCCTCATCGCCACCGGTGCCGGCACGAATTTCAAGCAGCACGTTGCGGTCATCTTCAGGCTCTTTCGGTACCAATAAATTTCGCAGGTCGTTTTCGAACTTCTCTTTTTCTGCCTCCAGCTGCACCAGGTCGCCTTTCGCCATTTCACGAAAATCCTCATCACTCTCCGTATTCAGAATCTGCTTGTTGGTATCAATATTACTAAGCACCAGTTTGTACTTTTCGTAAATATTTACCACCTTCTCCAGCTCCTTGTATTCCTTATTCAGTTGGGCAAAGCGCTTCATATCGCTCATAGCAGCCGGGTCGCTCAGCGTTTTGCCTACTTCAATGTATTTACCTTTAATATTTTCTAACTGACTAAACATCTTTCAATTTTATAAGGGCGCAAAAATAAAAATAAAGCCGGGTTTAAATTCAATTAACCACTAAGACCACAAAGGTTTAAACCAGGGGCACAAAGAATACAGTTTTGCCTTGTGCTCTTTGTGAAGAATTTTCTTTGTGTTCTTCGTAGTTAACGTGTTTTGTATTAGCCCCGCTAATAACGATAAAAGTCAACGCGGTCTTTCTTTAAAATGGCCATGCGGTTTTTTTGGATGGCAGCCATTATTACGTCCGTAGTATCGGGCAATTGTATAGACTTGAGGTCAAGCGTAATAAGGCCGTAAGCGTTCAGTTTGTTATTATCAAAGTAAATAATCTGGTCCTGAAAAACCTGGAATTTCTTCAATCCCTTAATTGGCACCGTTTTGCTATAGTTGCCGAAAATATCAAACACCATAATACCAATGGCGGGGTCGTTCAGGTAAACCACATTGTCCTTTTCAACCATGTAGTCAGGATTTGGCACTGCATCCAATTGGGTATTCAAAGGTGGGCTTTCAAGTTTAACGGCCCCGGTTTCATCAAGCTTCTTCAGTTTAAAATCGGTATTGTCATAAAACCACAGCAAACCATCGTTCGACATGGTTACGGCAGTAATATTCTGGTAGCCCAAATCAAAAAAGTTATACGTAGTAAGTGGCGCCAGGAATTTATCAAGCGTTATCACATTCATAAAGTCGGGGCAGAAAACCAATATCTTCATCGGGTTGGTTACATCAACCATACCAATTTTACCATTCTTAAATTCTTCGTACGGGTACAGGTAAGTGCCATCAGGCGAAAATTTTAAAAGCGTATTGTCGGATGCCGTATAGAAATTGCTGAAGTTATCAATGGCAATAAAATTGGCCTTGGTTTCGTAAGTGCCAATAAAGGTAAACGAAGCCGCGAAAGAGGTGCAAAAAACCAGGCACAACCCCAGTAAAACAGGGATGAGTATTGATTTTATCCCTTTATATCTTCCTAATGCGCTCATTGCCTTTTATAGTATTTCAAAGTTAACCCGGTGCCGTCAAAAACGGCGTAGCTGTTGTAGTCAATCCAATCGCCGGTATTAATATAGCGGGTTTTTTCGTTTATAGCCAGGTCTAAAGGCAAATGCCGGTGCCCAAAAATGAAATAATCAAAAGGTTCCCGCTCCAATACCCGGCGCGCATATTGCACCAGCCACTCGTTTTCCTCGCCCTTAAAGGTTTCCAAAACCTTTTTATCTCCCTTTACCCCAAACCTGCTTTTATGCGAAAAGAAGGAGGCTATTTTCACCCCTACGTCGGGGTGTATCCATCTAAACAAAAATTGCGCCACTGGGTTGGCAAAAATCCGCTTTATAAATTTGTACCCATGGTCGCCGGGGCCTAAACCATCGCCGTGGCCAATGAAGAATTTTTTTCCGTTCCGGGTAATCTGTATTGGCGCTTTATAAATTTTTACGCCCAACTCTTGTTCCAGATAACCGAACATCCATAAATCGTGGTTGCCGGTAAAAACATGTACCGGTATGCCCGCATCGGTCAACTCGGCAAGTTTGCCTTGCAGGCGCACAAAACCTTTAGGCACTACCGTTTTATACTCGTGCCAGAAATCAAAAATATCGCCTATAATAAAAATCTCGGCGGCATCCTGCTTCGCCTCATCCAGCCACTGCACAAAAAGTTTTTCGCGCACAAGGCTCGATTGAGCGTCAGGCGTGCCGAGGTGCAGGTCGGATGCGAAATAGATTTTGTTTTTTTCGGCCACTTTTAAAGTTGGTGTAAACGTTAAGCCCGGGCTTTGCGTTCATTTAACGTTGCTAAAGAAAGAAATTACATCGGAACTTAGCCTGCAAACCGATGGCTAATTCAATTTTTTAAGCAGTCTTTCCAGGTTTTGCATAAAGCTAAGAAATACGCCGCGGTCCTTAGTAGGGCAAAAGTGCTGGTAAAACTCCGGCTCATAGCACGAAATATCGTAATGTTCATTTGCGTTAATGAGCAATAAATGCCTGCGAGTGCCATCAGATACATTTGCATTGCAACGTTCCGGCTCTGCCAAAGAGTCCTTGTTCAATGAAAGGACTGATGAAAACTGAATCGCCCTTAACTCATCGCAGGCCGAATTTCTGCTTACCTTTTTTTTAATCAACTCACTCAAAATTGCCTTTGCACCATGCCGGCTATAAGCAACTTTAAAACCAATATTAAACTTATCAACTGACCCGCCTTTCATACCAAATCCCTTTAGGTCAATATGGCCTGGTCCTCCATTCGTGGGTGTGTAATAATACAGGATGACGCTATCATACCCGGCCAGCTTGTGCTCAATAGTTCTGTAGATTTCTGTATCATAATGGGCATAAGCTCCAATACTAACATGCAGGGCCATTCCAACTAAAAGATATTTGATTCTCTTCATCATTGTTTCAACCAAGATAAGGGTAATTTAAAAAATGAACATAAATTGCCCTGTGATTGAAATTGTAAATTATACCGAAGCAACCAAAGCACACGTAAAAACGCTGAACTACGAGTGGCTGGAAAAGTATTTCGTGGTTGAACCCAACGACGTTATTCAACTGGCCGACCCGCAACGTGAAATTATTGAAAAGGGGGGCCATATTTACTATGCTAAATACAACGATGTTATAGTTGGCACCGCCTCGCTGCTTAAAGTGGACGACCATATTTATGAGCTGGGTAAAATGGCGGTTTCGGAAAACGCACAAGGCCTTGGCATTGGCAAGGTGCTAATAGAACATTGCATTACCATGGCCCGGCAAATGGGTGTTTTTTCTTTGGTGCTGTACTCCAACACAAAACTAAAACCAGCCATTCATTTGTATGAAAAATATGGCTTTACGGAAATTGAGCTGGAGCCCGGGCACTATGGAAGAGCCAATATTAAGATGCAGAAGATGTTGTAAAATCTGTTGCCGGCCAATTCCTGATTTTTCGCAAATAAATTACATTTGGCACCGTGCCGGTTAAATGACTTTCTGCAGAGCCCCCCGAGTTTTTGTTTTTATAAATCCCCTTATGAGAATTACCATTGTTACGGTTGGTACACGCGGAGATGTAGAGCCTTTTATAGCCCTTGGGCTGGGTTTACAAAAAGCCGGACACACAATTAAAATTGCCACCCATGGCATGTTCGAATCTTTCGTGCGTGGGTATGGACTTGATTTTTCTTTGATATCGGGCAATGTGCAGGAGGCCATTAACTCAGCCGAAGCACGCGGCGCCCTGGAAACAAGCGATACCTCTTTTTCGTTTTTAATGGAAGTGCGGCAAAAGGCAGCCCCGCTGGTTTTAACTGCCGTGCAGGAACTACAGGAGGCGTGTAAAGATGCCGAGCATTTAATGTGCACACCGCTTACACTACACATTACCTTTTTTCTGGCCAAAGAGTTTTCATTGCCCATATCGGTAGGTTGCGTTAATCCCGCCGGGCCCACAAAGTATTTCCATAATGTGGCCGTTCCGCCGCCGGCGGCCTGGCTGCCGGGTTTTGCAAAAAGCACCTATAATGTGCTTTCACATTTAATCATCAGCGATTTGATTTGGCAGGGTGAAAGGCCCTACTTACATGCCGCCTGGAAAAAGGTTTTCGGGCACGGTCTTCCGTTTAGAGAGCCGCTGACACCGGCTTTCAAAAAAAATCCGCCCCTTATGCTCAATGCATACAGCAACTATGTATTGCCCAAACCAGCCGATTGGTCGGTAGTGCAGCATGTAACCGGCTACTGGTTTTTAAAACCATTGCAGGCATGGAGCCCCGATGATGCTTTGGAAAAATTTTTAGCGGCCGGCGATAAGCCGGTTTACATTGGTTTTGGAAGTATGAACAGCAATGAGTATAAAAACGGCGCGCTGAAAAATATGATTCTGGAAACCATTCAGCGAACCGGTAAACGCGCCGTGGTGCTTAATGCCGGCCTGGGTTTGGTGCAGGCTGAATTACCTGAAACCATTTTTGCAACCGGGCCTGTACCGTTTGATTACCTGTTTCCGAAAATGGCGGCTGTAGTACACCATGGTGGCGCAGGTACCACCGCTATTGGCTTAAAGGCCGGCGTACCTAATGTTATTACCCCCCTTATTTTCGACCAGCGCTTTTGGGCCTGGTGCGCTGAAAAAACCGGTGCAGCCGTACCGGCCATACCCTGGAATAAACTAAATGCCGATAACCTGACTCAGGCCATAAACACAGCTGTTTCTAATAAAGACATTATTAGTAAGGCGCAGGAAATTGGCGAAAGAATAAACAGCGAAAACGGGGTAGATGAAGCGGTGAAGTTGTTCAAAGCTTTTTATTGCTGATGAGATGCGCAGATAATTTTAATTTTCATTCCATATGGCTTTACAGGTAATAGGCGCCGGCTGGGGCCGCACGGGAACAGAATCGCTGAAAATAGCGCTTGAGCAATTAGGGTACGACCGATGTTACCACGGTTTTGATTTGTTTAACGATGGGCGAAAATTGCAGTATTGGAAAGAGTTACGTTTAACAGGTACTACCGACTTCGAAGCTTTATTTAATGGTTACAAAGCCTGCGTCGATTTTCCGGGGGCGTATTACTATCGCGAGTTGCTGAAACAATATCCCGAGGCGAAAATAATTCTGACCGTCCGCGACCCGTCCAAATGGTATGATAGCGCAGCCAAAACCATTTTCAAAAAACCCGACCCAATTAAATTTCCTATATTAAAATGGCTGGGCCGTATTTCGAAAAAACTGAGTTACATACCGCAGATATACTACCACATACAGCTCTTTTTGTATGCGGAGGCTTTCCATAACCAGATTGAGAATAAAGAGGAGATGATAAAGCTGTTTAACCAGTGGAACGAAGAGGTTAAAAAAACCGTACCTGCTGCGCAACTGTTGGTGTACGAAGTAACCCAGGGTTGGGAGCCGCTTTGCAAATTTTTAAACAAACCTGTACCAGCTACACCATTCCCCCAAACCAACAAACAGGAGGCGTTTCAAAAAAGAATTGAGCATGCCATTTTTAGCCCCACGGGGACGAGGGTTTAGCTTACCGGATTTGACAACTTTTTAAAAGTTGTCAAATCTAAAGGGCTCATACATTTAATATTTGCCATCTAAAAATTTAATGCCCGGTTTTTACACTGGAGGCCACCAATTCCAAGCCCTCTTTTCCTTCTTCCGAAACAGAACCGTCGTCTTTTCCGGTATTCTGAAAAGCAAGGATATTGGTTTTGCCATCGTTTAACTCAAGCTGGTAATATTCCTGCACCAGCTTTTGACCGGCCAGGCTAACGTTAATTTTTTCGCCGGCAATTTGTTTACCGCCGATTAATCTGCTTGCCGGTTCAAGCTTACAGTTTTCTTTGCCAAACTGGCCCATTACACTCTCAATAATCACATCCATTTTTACATTTCCGTCTAACTCAAAAAGCAGCACCGTGCAATCTCCGGCAAAAGTCCATGTTTTAGCGCCTACGCTTTCGGTATATTTATAAGCGGAGTTGCTTTTGTATCTGAAAGAGATTTTTCCATCATCAAATTTGCGGTAGTCAGCCATTTTAACCACCACCGAAGGGTTATTGAAATTGCCGTCCAGGTTCGTTGCTTCGCCTTCGTTTAAAGTATATTCTTTACCGTTTAGCTGAAGCAGAAAAACGGCCGGCGGGTTTGCTGTTTCAGCGTTTCCCTGTGCATAGCCGGTGTATGCCAGCAGCATCAAAATCACAAAATTAATTGCCTTCATATTTCAATGGGTTTATAGCGGCAAATCAAGTCAAAATAATCTTTCGGCTGGCGTGTTTTATTCCTTTCTTTCAATACGGCTATATTCGCGCACCGAAAAACCGAATTACATACATCGCTATGGGCAAAGCCAAAATGTTTAAAATTAGCAGCATTAACTCGTTTGCCAACGTTTTTCAAAACGAGCATTTTACCAAACCGGTGCTCAAAAATTTTGAAGGAAAAGAGCTGGACTTAAAGGGAAAGTGGAAAAGCGAAGTTTTTAAAAACGACAAGCCCCTTGTTTTAGAGCTAGCCTGCGGCAAAGGCGATTACTCCATTGCCCTGGCTAAAAAGTATCCTGACAAAAACTTTATTGGTATCGACTCAAAAGGGGCGCGACTTTTCACCGGGTCTAAAACCGCCACCGCTGAAGGCCTACACAATCTTGTTTGGGTGCGCATGCGCATTGAAAACATAACCAATTTTTTTGCCGAAAGTGAGGTAGATGAAATATGGATTACGTTTCCCGACCCTTTTCCGGGCATTAAATATGCCAAACGCAGATTAAGCGACCCGGCCTTTTTAAACCGTTATAAAACTATTGCCAGACCGGGTGCCACGGTCCATTTTAAAACCGATGACCTTCCTTTATTTCAATACACCCAACAAAGCGTGGTTGAGTCGGGTTACAAATCGTTATATTATAAAGAAGATATTTACGCAGCGCCGCTCGATTTTGAAGAGCTGGAAATAAAGACGTATTACGAAAAGAAGCATCTTGAAAAAGGAAGAACCATTAATTATCTTGCTTTTCAATTGTAACATATGCCAAAAGCAATTAAAAAACAAACGGCTCAATCTCTGCCCGAATTCAAAAAACCGGATGCCAGTTATTCGTTTTTCGAAAACGTTTATGCCGTGGTGCGTTTAATACCCAAAGGGAAGGTTACCAGCTACGGGGCTATAGCCAAATACCTGGGCACTGCCAAATCGGCCCGTTTGGTGGGTTATGCCATGAATGCCAGCCACTTACAAAAGCCAAAGGTGCCCGCACACAGGGTGTTAAACCGCAACGGTTTACTTACCGGCCGGCATCATTTTAACCCGCCCGAAGCCATGCAGGAAAGGCTGGAAGCAGAGGGTATAAAGGTGAAAAAAGACCAGGTGGTTGATTTTGAAAAGCACTTTTGGGACCCCAACCAACACCTTGGAATTTGAGGCGTACAACAAAAAAAATTTTGTTGGTTTGAAAAAGAATGATAATTTTCGGATGAGCAATGATGTATAGCCTATGAGATTACGTGGACTTTTACCGGTTATCCTGGTTTTTATAATGGTGCTTATTGTTTGCTTTGGCTACTCACAAGGCCATGCGGTTATTCATGCTAAAGCTATAGCACACGAAACTCCTTGGGATGGTTTTCTGTTCTTGTTCCTCTCAGCGGCCGTTGTTTACGGCGGGCCGGTGCTTTACCGCAAAGATTAATGGAGACCTGGAAAGTGTAGCATGAACACTAAGCTACGCGGTAGTTATACAACAGACTATAATTATATGTTTTAACAGCGACTTTCCCGCCGCATTGGGTTGCCTGTTTAATGCATTTTTGAAATGCATTATATTTTTTTAATGGCTATTTCCCTTTAAACTGAGGCTTCCTTTTCTCGGTAAACGCAAGCACTCCTTCTTTGTAATCTTCGCTGGTGCCGGCAATTTCCTGGCAGTAGGCTTCGTATTGCAGCATTTCAGGCAGGTTGGCGGTATAGGCCTTATTCAGCATTTTTTTAATCATGCCGTACGTTTTGGTTGGCCCACTGGCATAGCGCGTGGCTAATTCAAGCACGGCAGCATCCAGTTCTTCGGGGGCCACCACTTTGTAAATAATACCCATGGCCTGCGCTTCCTTAGCAGTTACCTTGGAGGCCAGGGTGATGAGTTCAAAAGCTTTATTATATCCTACCAGGCGCGGTAAAAAGAAAGATGAGCCCGAATCGGGTACCAGTCCTACGTTAGCAAACACCTCAATTAAGGTAGCGCCTTCGGCAGCAATAACAATATCACAAGCAAGTGCTAACGATGCACCTGCACCGGCGGCTACCCCATTCAGTTTACAAATAATGGGTTTCGCCATTTCGCGCATAGCCAGTATCATGGGGTTGTAACGGCGCAACACCGAATCGCTCAGGCTCCGCTGTCCCTCATGGTTTTTAATGTCCTTCAAATCCTGGCCTGAGCAAAATGCTTTACCCTGACCGGAGATGATAACCACCCGTACGTTTTCGTCTTTACCGGCTTTCTTCAAAGCATCAATAAACTCGGCGCTTAACTCTTCATTAAATGAGTTAAACACATCGGGCCGGTTAAGGGTGATGCTGCAAATGCTGTTTTCTACCGAATACAAAACCGTGTTATACATAAGCTTTATTTATAGAAAGTTTGAAATTACACCGAACGCCAAAAACTGACCTGAAAATCCGATAAAGTAACCCGCCAGCACTTCCGGCTCATCGTGGTTTTTTAAAAGTAAAGTAGCTGTACCAATAATACCGGCCATAAGAATGGCACCCACCATTATCATCCGCAGGTCGTACGTCGAAAACCTGATTAACACCAGTAACAAGCCTAAAATGCTTCCCGCACCAAGTGTATGCAAACTTACCCGGGTAAAAATATTGAGAAAAAAGGCCACTGAAACCGAAATACAGGCCCCCGCCATCATGTAAAATATGAGCAGGTTGGAGGGTATTTTCATGTGCGTGTTGGCCTTAAACATCCAGGTAGTCCATAAATAAAAAGTAATGGCTGCCACAAAGGGCACTATGCGCTCGCGCGGGGTTTCCATACGCAGATGCTCAATCATGCCCAGGCCCTTCATCATTAAAATCCATACTGCGGGGAAAACAAAGGTGAGTGCAAATACAATGATGAGCCAAACGATATGCAGCCTTTCGCCAAAATAACCGTACATATTGGGGTTAAGCGCCAAAATGAGCAGCGTACCGTAAGTAGGAAAAAGCAAGGGGTGGAAAAGCCAGGTAACCAGGCGTGCTAAAGTCTTCATGTGCAGCAAATGTAATAAGCTCTCTCAAAATGACTTGCCGAAAGTATTTAACCCTGCACGCCGGTATTTTTTCTTCCAACCAAACAAAATTTTGATTTATTGATTTATTTGACTACCTTAGCCATAGAATGAACAGCATGAACAATGGGGGATATAGTTTACTGTGGGTTAATACCCTGGCCTTTGAAAAAGGCCAGGCTCTGCCATTTGGCAAACGGCCCCAATGGACAAAACGCGTGATGAAAACAGCTACCGAAAACTACCGGTTTCTACTTATCGCTATTGATTGGGAGCTTAAAGTTTTAATGTCATTTTGGCCATGTTAAGGTTGAGAATTTCCGAAAACCCTTAGCATTCCTTAACATTCCTTAGCATAGCTTAGCATTTCTTAGCATGCGTTATTGGCCAATATGGCAGTTATTAAACAAGGAAGGTTAGATTGTTCTTTGAAATGATGCTGCCGGGGTAGACCCGGCAAAATAAAATTTAGTTGCCACGAGGGCGCCGTTTAACTAAAAACCATTGAAACAACTCTTTTTTTGTGAACAGTGAAAAAAATGTCTGTTGGAAGATGGTAAATTTTAATTTCGGGCGATAATTATATTTGTTCCAACTAAAAGTCAAGAAATGAAGTTTATCGTATCTACAACTACCCTGCTTAAAAGCTTACAAACCATAAGCGGCGTTATCAATTCAAACTCAGTGCTGCCGATACTGGAGGATTTTTTGTTTGAAATTGAAAAAGGAAAACTGAGCGTGTTTGCTACCGACCTCGAAACATCGATGAGTACCGAACTGAGTGTTGAAGCCAAAGACAATGGACGTATAGCCATACCAGCCAGGATACTTTTAGATACCCTGAAAACCTTGCCTGAGCAGCCGCTTACCTTTAAAGTGGATGAAAAAACTTTTGGTGTTGAAATAACTTCTGAAACCGGCCGCTATAAACTAACCGGTGAAAACCCTGATGACTTTCCAAAAATTCCTCAGCCCGAATCGGTAACCGAAATCAACATTCCGGCCTCGGCGCTTAGCAATGCCATTGCAAAAACCTTGTTTGCGGTAAGTAACGACGACCTTCGTCCTGCTATGACGGGGGTTCTTTTCCAGGTATCGCCTGATGGCGTAACTTTTGTTTCGACTGATGCGCACAAGCTGGTTAAACTACACAGAAGCGATGTAAAGGCTGCCAAGTCTGCTCAGTTTATTGTTCCTAAAAAGGCACTGGGACTTTTAAAAGGCTCGTTGCCTGCAACTAATTCAGGCGTTAATGTTTCGTACAACAAATCAAATGCGTTTTTCAATTTTGATAACACCCGTTTGATTTGCCGTTTAATTGATGCCAACTATCCTGATTACAACGCGGTAATACCTCAAAACAACCCAAACAAATTAGGCATTAACCGCCTCGAGTTTCAAAACGCTATGAAGCGTATTTCAATTTACTCTAACAAAACCACTTACCAGGTTATTTTAAGCATTGCCGGCAGCGAATTAAAAATTTCGGCGCAGGATTTAGATTTCAGCAATGAGGCGAATGAAAGATTAGGTTGCAGCTACGAAGGTGGCGATATGGACATTGCTTTCAACGCCCGTTTCCTGATAGAAATGTTAGGGGTGTTGGATTCGAACGATATTGAAATTGAACTTTCAACCCCAACCCGCGCAGGCGTTTTACGCCCTACCGAAAAGAACGAGGGCGAAGACTTGTTAATGCTGGTAATGCCGGTAATGATTAACGCTTAATCCAAAATTTACCGTAAAGAACGCTAAGTTCGCCAAGGTGAATACAGAAGTTTTTTACTGCCATGATAAACGCAAACCCGCTATGCGGCAGATTGCGTATTTAATCCTGATTTTATGGACTTCAACTGCCTGTGCGCAACAGCCAATAATTAGCACTGTAACCGACTTTATTGCCCACAATCAGTTTGCGCGGGCCGATCAATATCTTGATTCCATCCTGCAGGTAAATCCGAAAACCACGGATGCCTTAATGATGAAGGGCAATGTGCTGTTGAATGAGGCCTGGAACAATGCTTCGAAAAGTCATTTTAATGCTGAGCGGGCAGAGTCGGTTTTTGACACTTCAGTAATTGATGACAGTTATTTGATTCCCATCATTCCGCTCGATACCTCCATAAAAATTGACAAGCTATGGAAGGAATGTTTGGACCTGGACCCGGGCCGCACAGATATTAAAAAAGGACTGTGCAGTTTATACTCGCTTTCATTACGTACTGCAGAACTTGAACGGCTATTGATACAGATGCGGCCTTTAATAACGCAAGCGGAAGACAATGCTTTTACGTTTGCAGAATATGCCCGCAACCTTAAAAACCGCGGCCGCTTTGACGATGGCATGCGTATTTACTCAGTTATAGCCAATATGTTTCCTGACCTGGCAGGCATTCGTTGCGATATGGCCAACGAGTATTTTTACGAAGGGCAAATGGATAAAGCACTGGCTTACCTGGATTCCACGCTTTCGAAAAAGGAGATAGACCAAACATCGTATATCAATGCAGCCGCGCTGTACAGCGTATTGGGTTACTACGATAAGGCCTACCACACCTTCAAGCTATATTCAGATAAAGATACTTTGCTGGAGGCCGATTTTTACAAAGGGCTGATGATGTTTGCCAGTATGGATACCGGCTTTAACCTTCAAATGCACCGGTTTTTAGACCACGCCAATGAGCAGAGTTATTATGATGAAATTCAAATTGCCCGAAAATTGTTACCCTTCGGACATATCCCCTTTACGATAGCTGATTTTGAAGACCTGGTTAACAACCCCAAAATTGCCCGGTATTATAAGATGCTTATTCTGCAACGGGGGGTTAAGCAATTTAAAGACAATTGCGAACCCAGGCTTTTGCTGGGAACGTTTGAATGTTCTATCAAAAATTATTCGGTGGCCATTAATACTTTACAGGATAATGCGCACTGCAATTTTAATGCTGAACAGGAGGAGCGGCGAAAACTTGTGAGCGCTTATGCTTTTTATAAATTAAAGCAACCGGTAAGTTACATAGAAACACTTTTTACCGCAAAAAGCAACTTTGTGCAACAGGCAGGCAGATATTTTATGGCTAAACTGCATTGGGAAGCAGGCAAAAAAGAGGAGGCAAAAAAGTTGTTTGAGGAAGTGGCCAAGGCAAAAATTCAAACCAAATATTCCTGGCTATCCAAAGGTTATTTAGGCCGCTGATGCGCATGTGGTTTAAAGGTTTTAAGATGGTGGTGATGCGCTTCCTCATCTATTTCGGTTACACCACCGCTCAAAATAAATTTCATGACCAAAGCGCTGCTTACATTTTCGAGTGGTTTTACCTGGTCTGCATTAACCAGGTACAAAATACCTGAAAGGTTGTAAGATAAAGGCGTATAAATAGCCACTTTATCTTTAATGTGTAAATCGTGTAAATCGTGCTGGGTAATAAAGCCCAGTTTAAAAACACCACTTCCCTTGCCCATTTCGAATACAGCCGGTGTGTTGAATTTCTTTTTGTTACTGATGAATGCCCCGAAAAAATCTTTTAATGCCGTGTAAATATCCTTTACCACGGGGGTTTTTTCCAGTATCAAATCGGAGATGTGCAGAATGGGCTGCACTATTACCATAGAGCCTATAAAGCCTATGAGGGTAATAAGCGCAAACATAGCTACCAGCCCGAAGCCCCTGAAACTGCGGTGAAAAAAGTGATCGAAAAGATCATTAATCTGCGAGTCGAAAAAATTAAAAAAGGCAAAGATGGCCCAGAAGGTAACGAACATGGGCGCAATGAGCAGCAGCCCCTGCAAAAAATAAGCAATCACTTTTCCGAAACCGGTTTTCAGCCAGCCTTTTGTATCAATCATAATAGTTTGTTGAATTCAATGAAATTGAATAGCCCTCGGGTGATTGACTGCAAAGTTCCATTTAGTTTTGGGGTTTGCAATATTTTTTGAAAGCCGTTATTAACCTTTTGTTTCAATGGCTTCTAAAATAATGGTGCACGCAAACCTTATTTGCTCCTCAGTAATAATAAAAGGCGGGGCAATCCGCATGCATTGGGGCGCAAACAAAAACCAATCGGTTAAAACGCCGTTTTCTATACACCGGTCAATAATTCTTTTGTTGGTTTCATAATTTTCAAACTCAAGCGCCATCATTAAACCCAAGCGATGCTTCGATATTATTTTGGGGTGCACCAGCAGCGCATCAAAGAGAATACCTTTCGGCTCAACCTGCGTCACTAAGTTTTCAGTGGTCAGCACCTCTAATGCTGCAAGTCCCGCGGCACAACAAACCGGGTGGCCTCCAAAAGTGGTAATGTGACCTAAAACCGGGTTTTCAGTTAAAGCCTGCATGCGTTCTTTCGACGAGATGAACGCGCCCAACGGCATACCGCCGCCTAAAGCTTTTGCCAGCAGTAATATATCGGGCGCAATGTCGTAGTGTTCAAAAGCAAACATCTTTCCGGTGCGACCCAAGCCCGTTTGTGCTTCATCCAGTATAAGCAGGGCACCGGTTTCGTTACAAACCCGGCGCAGTTGTTGCATAAATTTTTTGGTAGGAACGGATATGCCCGATTCGGCCTGCACCGTTTCCACAATTACAGCAGCTGTTTTGTTTGATATCGCGCTTAATCCTTCTTCCTGGCCGTAAGTTAACTGCAGCGTATCAGGTAACAAGGGTCTGAAACTTCTTTTAAAGGTTTCATCGCCCATCATACTCAAAGCGCCCTGTGTGCTGCCGTGGTATCCGTTTTTAAACGAAATGAGTTGTGTTCGCCCGGTAACTCTTTTGGCGAGTTTTAAAGCTCCTTCAGTGGCCTCGGCACCCGAATTGGTAAAGTAAACGTTGTTAAGGTGTGAAGGTAACAGGCTGGTCAGTTTTTCAGCATATTTAACCTGTGGGCTTTCAACAAATTCGCCGTAAACCATCAGGTGCATATACTTTTCGGCCTGCAGTTGCACAGCTTTTACTACCTGGGTGTGGCAATGCCCCAAATTACTGACCGAAATTCCTGCAATAAGGTCAATAAACTTTGAGCCATCCGCGGCATACAGGTAAACACCTTCAGCCCGTTCAATTTCAAGCATTAACGGCGCCGGGCTGGTTTGTGCAAGGTGATTTAAAAATATTTGTCGGTTAGTAAACGTCTTCATTTTACCAGCGAAATTAAGCGCTTAACCGAAATGGTTTGGGTTATATTATTCAAAAAACATTCTTTTGCAGCCCGAAGGAGGAACTATGAAATATTTCAGTGCGTCGTTTTACTATGTTAATTACCCGGTTTTGGGCCGTATTATCCGCCAAACTTACAAGCAGTTTAAGTGGCGTATCTGGTTGCTTTCGGTCATGTTTATCTTTCTGTACTCGGTTAACCAGTTTATTCATCTCATCTTTCGCATCATTGATGAAATATTTTTTCCGGGCTTTCATAAAAAGCAAATCAAAGAGCCTGTATTTATTATCTCAAACCCGCGTAGCGGGACAACCTATCTGCACCGGTTAATTGCTTTGGATAAAGAACGTTTCGCGTTCACCAAATTTTCGCACACATTTCAAATGACCACCTCATTTGCAAAATTTTACAATGTAATAAGGTGGATTGACCGAAACGTATTTCGTGGTTTGATAAGCAAAACAATGGATAAGGTAGATGAAAAATTTTGGGGCGGATGGGATGATATTCATGCGCTTGGTTTCAATAAAACTGAGGAGGATGAAATGGTGTTTGCCCAACAGATGATGAGCACCGGCATTTTTATACCCTTCCCCTATTTCCATCTAACCAACGACACCAAGTTTCTGGACAACGAAACAGCCGATGTGCGAACCAACGTAATGGACTTTTATGAAAGCTCCATTAAGCGTTTTATGCACGCCAATGCCGATGGAAAAACATACCTGGCAAAAAATGTTATGAGTACAGGCCGGTTCAAAACCCTGTTGCAGCGGTTCCCTGACGCGAAGATTATCTATATCGCCCGCCATCCTTATGATGCAGTGCCCTCGTTTGCCAGCATGTTCAGCGCCATGTATAAGCTACACTCGCCCGAAATGCCCGACAACCACCCGGCAAAAAAAGCCTGGGCCCAGCTAGGCATAGACTTTTTCAAATATTCGCAGGAAATGAAACGGTTACTGCCCCCTGCCCAGTTTATAGAGCTTAAATACGACGACCTGTTAAATGACCCGCAGGGAACAGTGTTAAAGATTTACAAACACTTTAACTGGCAACCATCCGAAAAGTTTTTGGAGAAACTCACGAAGGAGGAAGTCCGCAACCGCCAGTATAAAAGCCACCACGAGTACTCGCTTGAGCAATATGGTTTTACAAAGCAAGAGGTATATCATGCTTTGGGCCCAATAATGGATGAGCTTGGTTTCGATAAAGAGTTTTAATTTGCCATCGGTATTTTGACGCTCCACAAAGATTTAAACTACAAGCAATGGGACACACCGACTGGACAGACAACAAACTTTTTTTGCTCGATGCATATGCATTAATTTTTCGGGCCTATTTTGCCTTCAGCCGCAACCCATTAATTAATTCGAAAGGGCAAAATGTTTCGGCCATTAGCGGATTTACTACCACTTTATTTGAGCTGATTCAGAATGAAAAGCCCACGCATTTATCGGTGGTATTTGACCTGGGCGGTTCGGCAGACCGTGAAGCTGAGTTTGCCGATTATAAAGCAGGCAGGCAGGAAACACCGGAAGATATTGTCTATGCTATCCCCTTCATTAAAGATATCCTCAGAGCCTGGCATATCCCTATCCTCGAATTTGAGGGTTATGAAGCAGATGATATTATTGGCACCATTGCCAAGAAGAAAGCAGCCGAGGGTCACATCGTTTACATGGTAACACCCGATAAAGATTATGGTCAGCTGGTGCAGGATAACATTTTCATTTATAAGCCTGCGCGTGCAGGTGGCGAGGTGGAGATTTTAGGGGTAGAAGAAATTAAAAAAAGGTGGGAGATTGATTCACCGATGCAGGTGATTGATATTTTGGGTTTAATGGGCGACGCGGTTGATAATATACCGGGCATTCCAAAGGTGGGTGAGGTAACTGCCAAAAAACTGATTAAGGAATTCGGCACCATGGAAAATGTAATTGCCAATGCCGATAAAATAAAAGGCAAGGTGGGCGAAAATGTAAAACAATATGCCGAACAAGGATTAATGAGCAAACGCCTGGCCACCATCAATCTGAATGTACCCATTGAAGTGGGCGATGAAGAATTAAAAGTTGAAGCACCGGATAAAGAAAAGCTATCCGCCATTTTTGCCGAACTGGAATTTCGCACCCTTGGGAAAAGAATTTTAGGACTGGACTATTCTGCTAATCAACCTGCAGCCCGGTCAAGTGCTAATGCAGCGCCATCCTCTTCAGGTAATCAACAGGATTTGTTTGCCAGTAACCAGGTGCAGGTTGAGGCAACACATAAGGGCCGCAATATTTCAAATACCGCTCACAAGTACCACGTGGTGGAAGGAGAAGGAGCCATCAGGGAGCTGGTAAAAACATTGTCGGCTGAAAAGGAATTTTGTTTCGATACCGAAACTTCATCGCTTGATTACTTCAGCCTCGATTTGGTTGGTATGAGTTTCAGTATTAAAGAAGGTGAAGCATATTATGTTCCCTGTCCTGAAAATCATGAAGAAGCAAAAAAAATCGTTCACCACTTCAAGCATTTGCTCGAAAGTAAAACACATTTAAAAATTGCTCAAAACCTAAAGTTTGACCTCTTGGTTTTTAGGATGTACGATGTGCATATTAGTTTGCCCATTTACGATACCATGCTCGCCCATTACCTGGTTGAGCCGGACCTGAAACACGGCATGGATTACCTGAGCGAAACTTATTTGGGTTACACGCCGGTAGCAATTGAAGAGTTGATTGGCAAAAAAGGTAAGAACCAGGACAGCATGCGCGATGTGCCGGTTGAGAAAATTGCAGAATATGCTGCCGAAGATGCCGATATCACTTTACAGCTAAAGCATAAAATAGCCCCCATGGTGGCCCACCAGGAAGTTGAAAAAGTGCTGGAGGGAATTGAACATCCCCTCATTGAAGTGTTAGCGGATATGGAGTATGAAGGGGTTAAAATTGACGAGGGGTTTTTGAAGCAGTTTTCAACTGTACTTGAAAAAGACATGTTGCAGGTGCGCGATGAAATATTTGCCATGGCAGGCACTGAATTTAACGTGGACTCGCCCAAACAAATGGGCGACATACTTTACGGTCATCTCAAGTTACCTCATGAAGGCAAGAAAACTGCTACGGGTCAGCTCTCAACCAACGAAGACGCACTGCAGGCTTTAAAAGAACACCATCCCATTGCTGCCAAGATTCTTGACTACCGCCAAATTACCAAGCTAAAATCGACTTATGTCGACTCGTTGCCTTTGCTGATTAATAAAAAGACAGGAAGGGTTCATACTACTTTCAGGCAAACCATTGCGGCAACCGGCCGGTTAAGTTCCGACAACCCAAACCTGCAGAATATTCCTATCAGAAGTGAGCGGGGCCAGGAAGTACGTAAAGCCTTTATTGCGCGCGATGATGACCATGTGCTGGTTTCGGCCGATTACTCGCAAATTGAATTGCGTGTTGTTGCTGAGTTAAGCGGCGACGAAAATATGCTCGAAGCTTTCGAAAAGAAAGTAGACATCCATACGGCTACTGCGGCAAAAGTTTATGGTGTAGCGTTGGGTGATGTAACTAAAGAAATGCGTTATAAAGCCAAGAGTGTGAACTTTGGAATTATATATGGACAAGGGGCCTTTGGTCTTGCTGCAAACATTGGTGTCTCGAGAGCTGAAGCAAAAACGATTATTGAGAACTACTTCCTGCAGTTTCCGAAGATCAAGCAGTACATGAACAACAATATCAATTTTGCGCGCGAAAATGGCTATGTGCAAACTATCATGGGTAGAAAGCGTTACTTAAAAGATATTAACTCGCGCAACTTTACAGTGCGTGGATTTGCCGAACGAAATGCCATTAACTCGCCCGTACAAGGCAGCGCTGCCGATATGATAAAGCTGGCCATGATTGGTATACACCACGAGTTTAAAAAGCAAAATATAAAATCGAAAATGACCCTGCAGGTGCATGATGAATTAGTTTTCGATGCATTGAAAACGGAGGTGGAAATTATTAAGCCCATTATTTATGAGCAGATGGTGCATGCTATAAAAACCCGCGTGCCTATTGAAGCGGAGATTGGGGAAGGAGTTAATTGGCTGGAGGCACATTGAGGTTACTCAATCCTGATATAGTCAACAATAGTTTGCTTCGGGCGAATTAAAAATGGTATATCAGATTGTGAGTAATAGGTCCCATCCTGGTAAAGCGGTGAACCAATCCAAAGGAAAGCGTACTTATCCGGAATTTTGGCCATGTCTTTCGTAATATCTGCCTGTTCCCATCCATCTACCAGAAAGCGAACATGGTCCGGATACCAGTACAATTCATAAGTATGAAAATGATTAAAATAATCACGCCCGATATTTCCTCCGGGTATATTAAGTTGCCGGTTGTTTAGGCGGTTGACTTCATATTTTCCATACCACTTCTTATCGCCTGGCTTTATGGCCACGTTAGCATCGCGCATATAATCTACGATAGAGTAATTGATAAACGCACTATCATCCCACATGGTGTTAACCCCATATTCACTATTCCATAATTCAAAATCAATTTCGTAAGGTTGTTTTCCCATGGGATTTCGCATATAGCTATAAGGATTTGTGGTATCAACAGGATCGGGATCGCGCTGATAGAGCCAAAGATTGTGAATGATACCGTTGGGAGTGCCGGTTCCATTTATCATTTGGGCAAATTTGGCCCTTACGGTTAAGTGCCCATATTTAAACGAGGGTCCGAAAATAAATTCACCCCATGTCTTTTTGAAATCACCTGTGCGTGAGGCCGGGATAGTAATGGTAACTCCATTTTTATCAATAATGCAGTTCTCCTTTTTAATACCATACTCGGCCCGCACAAAGGGGGCTCTTGAAATATCTCCTTTCGAAAAATCCTCAATCCCCCAGCTTTCATTGATGGCTCCACGATAGTAGTTTGTACAGGTATCGCAAAGTCTCTTCTCCCAACCATCTTTTACTATATAAACATGAGCCGGGTTCAAATCATTTTTCCCATCAAAATATTCATCGAGAAAAACAAATTTGAAGTGGTGGGGCGGCACGTAGCTTATATAACCAGAATATTTTTTACCGGCATTTTTTAATTGATCTTTTTTGACCTCAGCAAAAGGATTTATTTTTTTAAGATTGATATCATCGTTCAAAAGTTCATCACCTTTATCAGGCAATGCAAGCACCATAAATTCATAATTTCCGGGACGGGCCGGAGCCTTGGACGGGTCTTCAGGAAACTCCTTCTTCGGGTCAAGGCCAATGGTGTATGGAATAAGTATTTCCGTATCCTTTTGAGGTTTCAGGGTTGTGCTAAGTACAGTCGAAACTCCGTAATAATTATCCAGGTAATTGGGAACATTCAGGTTTATTGAATCGTCAGTAGGATACCAATAAGTAGTATTCTGATAAAATAATCTTGTGTGGTATGTGACGGTTTGATCAGAAGTATTTTTCAAGTGTACCTTTGCATAAGCTTTATCCATCGTAAGGCATGTATTAGGAAAGCATACTTCGGCATATTTCCACACATCGGGCCCGGTATGGTAAACACATTTTTCACTATATATATGCGTGTATTGCAAGTTAAATGAGGTATCAAATCCTAGTGGTTGAAATTCGGTTATAAACTCGCTATTTAACGTTTGAAAGCTTTGATTTAGGGAGTTTCTCTGGTAATATTTCTCTGGCAATTTATAGAGCAGGTATTTTTGATCGAAGTAATTGAAGTTTTGTTTAGGACGCTCAGGGTCGACAGGACCTATCTGCCTTCGCTTGCAACCGCATGAAAAGAGCAATAGCTGAATACAAACACAGGCCAGGCAGATTTTAAATAGCTTGTTCATGATTTATTAAAAGTAATATTTCAAGTTGAATCTTAATTCGGACCTGAATAACCTATTCATTGACTCTTCCTTTCTCAAACGGCGGGTTCATTATTTCAAATAAATCTACTACCCTGGTTGCTCCCCATGGTTCGTTCTCCTTAAACTCTCTTATAAATTTGAGTCTTATGTCACCTTTTAAACCATCAAGAGTCATTTTATACTCAAAAGCAGAATACCAGTCATCCCAAATTACGAACCCTTTGGGCACAGGGTTAATGGTATCCCATGGAACCTGCCAGGTACGGAACATTTGCGTAGTATCAAAATAATCCATGTCCAAAGCAATTGCGCCGTAATTGCTATCAAAGTAGTATCGATAGGATTTATAGTCTGTATGATTCGATTTAACATAATCCACAGCTTTATTCATAACAATCGCTTCTGTGCCTAGGCAGAAATTACTCCTGTAATTCCATGCCCCCTCAAATCTTGTAAAAGGGAACACAATAACAGTAACCAGGATAATTCCGGCAATAATGTTTGGGTTTGTTGTAGGAAAATGTTGATTTACTCTGAAAAATAATTCACTACGCAAATAGGTTGCGTAGTGGGAATACATCTTTGTATTTATAAAAGATACACAGATGAATTTCTTAAAACACTTTGAAAAACTTACACCCTCTCAAAAACTTGAATTAATAGAAGAACTCAAATCTTCATTAACACAATCCCCTATATCAATACGTCAATCAATTACTACCACTACCGAAATAACCAAATGTACCAATTGTGAAAGTACTAATATCGTAAAATTTGGTTCCTACAACGGTAAAAGACGTTTTAAATGTAAAACCTGTCAAAAAACCTTCTCTGAATTAACTGGGACATCTATCTGTTATATCAAAAAGACAGATAAATGGGTAAGATTTATTGAATTGATGTTAGAGGGTAAAACAATCCGTGAAATCTCAAAAACACTGGTATTATCAACTAAAACCGTATTTGATTGGAGACATAAGGTGTTAAGTTCATTTGAAGAAACATTTACAAAGAAATTCAAAGGTATTGTTGAAATGGACGATGTGTATTTACCATTGAACCAGAAAGGACGTAAAAGAAACTTTGTTAAGTTGGGAAAACAGAAAAGAGGTATCAGTAATCAACAAGTTTCAACAATGATTATATGTGACAGGTATAAGACATTAGATATGAGAGTTGTTAAGTTGGGACGTATCTCTAAAAAAGATTTACAGAGGGTTATAGACGTTAATCGGTTGAATAACGACAATATCATTTGTTCGGACAAACATCGTTCTATATCGTCTTTTGTGAAGTCATTGGGATTAGAACATAAGAAAGTTAAGTCAAGTGATAAACAATATGTCACAGAGGGAATATATCACGTTCAGAAAGTGAATAGTTTAACATCTGGTTTTAGGAGGTGGGTTAAGGGAAACTTTGTAAGTGTTTCAACCAAGTATTTACAGAACTATTTATTTTGGTATCAGATGAATGAAGTAATTAAAGAGAGTGAGAATAAGACGGAAGATTTCTTAAAGTTTTCTTTGGTTGATAGTGAAACGTTTGATAGGAATAAACAGATTGAAGAAAAATATCAGGAAATTTTAGAGTATTAAAAACTTTACCGGTTCTATACAATAGAACTAATATGAAGAAGTTTTTTAGTACGATAATAAAAGGTATAAAAACTAAAGTTTTAGGAATACACGATTTCCCTAACCCCGAAAAACTCTGGACTACTGTAAATGAAACTGACAGGAAAAATTGGGTTACGATAGAAGTTGGAAAGAAGAAATAAGTTATGTAAACTGATTCATTCTTAAAACATCAGATTCGTAACTTTTATTAGTTTCTTGAATATCTACTTTAATAGTGAATCTTTTACTCGGTTTATAGTTTCTCAAAAGTTCCTGAATATCAAATTGTATAACTTGTGTTCCTCTTGGAGGAATTGTATATCTACCAGGTGAGGGTAAAATATCTTTACCCCAAAAAAGAGTTTTAACCGATACACATATTTTGTTAATATGTAAAGTTCCGTTAGTTTCATTCTTAATGTCAATTTTCAAATATACCGGGGAATTATACGTTCCGAAGATATTTGTAATCTCTTCCCAAGTTTTAAAGGTGTAGATACTGATTTCACTCATATTGATTAGTTTAACGACACAAGATATAAAAACGAGTTTTAAAAGTGAATATATACTAAATGAAACTGATTAAGACATTTGAAAATTTTACCTCTAAAAAAGATCCGAAGGACGTTAAAATTGAAAAACTAAAAGACAAGTTAAAAAACGAAACTACAAAAGTTCGTCAAATGAAAAGTTCTCTTAACTCCATCTACACACACGTAATTAAATACAAAGATTTTACTACTGTTTCTTAACCTTCAACTTCACTTACTGGGGTTTGAAGATTTTATTATCTGTCCCGTTGGTGGTCCTTCTTTACAAGTTCCCCCATTAAAAGAACCACATTGGTTCATACAATCTTCTTTACTCTCATACGAGTAACCACACCCATTATAATACGTTTGTTTTTGAGTTGTATCACCACTACTAACAACCGGTTGAACATGTGTGGTATCATTTGTTTGAACACTTGAATTAGTAATCGGTTGTTTCTTACTTACAATGTAATCAGTCTTTATTTCACTACCTAAACCATCAGGTAATGATAGTTTTACTTCATCTGATTCCGACTTAAAGAATTTCTTGTAATCAAATTGATAGTCATTTTCAAACTTTGTTCTTAATTCAGATTTTACATTATTTACTTTGGTTACTTCAACCAAATCAAATTCACAGTCATTCCCCATATCTAGATAGTTGTAAGTAACTTTATGGATATTACTTAACACAACCTTCATTGAAACATCAGAAACAAAAAAAGACAAGTCTTCATTTCCGTATATCTGTTTAGATAGTCTTATCCGTGGGTATATACCGTCCTTCAAATCATCATCATACACATTTATTGTAACATAACTATAAACATCTTTAAGATATTTGTGGTTTGGTTCTATGTGTATGAATGAACCGGAACTTTCCCCATAAGATTGTTGTAAATCAGATATTAAAACTAATGTCCCATCACCAGTTCTACTATACGGATTCACTATCATTTTATACTTTAAAGTCCTTTTCTTTTCACCAGGTGAATACATATTACTTTCTGAGTTTTCAACTTTCTTTATACTATATACAAACGAATTATCCATAATGATTGGGTTACTATATTTCTTTACGAATGAAGTGGTTTCTTTATCTAGTTTATCACCCTCATTCTCTTTACAAATAGTGTTATACTTTGTATTCAATTCAACAAGAAAATCATAAGAACTTTGTTCTTTGGTTTTACAAGATTGAAGTCCTAGTACTGTGATAAGGATAAGAGTTAGGGGAATTAAGTTTTTCATATAGTGTAAATCGTCAGCCAAAAGTGAACTACTAAATGTATAAATTTAATGTGGGATTTAGTCACCTTAAAATCTCACAAAATGGAAGACAAGAAAAAACCAAGTGCCAGCTCATTGGT
>Ga0316217_10001018_pt1 | contig 38146 bp, 9 predicted proteins | sample 1anoAmetaG_FD_203633 | JGI IMG/M metagenome (GOLD analysis project Ga0316217, IMG submission 203633) | Freshwater microbial communities from Trout Bog Lake, Wisconsin, USA - 1anoA | ecosystem: Environmental > Aquatic > Freshwater > Lake > Hypolimnion/Profundal zone | place: USA: Wisconsin...
CACCACCAATACGCACACGGTCTGGGCGGTCATCGACCACAACAGCGACTTTGCGGTCATCCCCGAACCGACGAGTTTAGGATTGCTTGGATTGGGAGCGTTGGGATTGCTGGCGCGGCGTGGAAAGCGGAAAGCGTGACCAGAAGTCAGAAGGCAGTAGACAGTGTCTGATCAAGTCCCATAGATTTGCGACTAGTTGCTATATTTTGGATTAGCAAGTCCGTAAATGCAACCGTTTGCCACATTGGCGTATTTGTGAGCTTTTTGCAACAAAATTGCCATTTTTCTTGCTTTTGCGCATTTCTGTGATAAGTTGTTATTAACGGTTCAGTCGCGAAGGGCATTCTAAGGGCGCAGTCCGAAGAGGGCTGTAGGGATGCAACCAGCGGCTGGCCGGCAGCGCCGAGCATGCACTTTCAGGCTGCGAAGGAAAAAAATACAGGGCCGGAGTCGATCGCGGATATATTTCCATGTTGAGTGCATGGCGATATGTCTACATAGTTGCGGCGACTTCTGCAAGAGAGACAGAGTCCTTGGTCCGCGGGATCAAGGGGTCAGGGTAGGTACGTCTCTTTTGCGGAAGGATACGCTGTGGCCAGCACACGTAACGTTAAACGGGGATTGGGCAAGGGCTCCAAACGCTTTCTCGCCATGGCGATCGCCGCGGCGGTCGGGGCCCTGGGGTTGGCGCGCCAGGCGGCGGCCAATGTGTATTACTGGGATACCAACGGCGCGACCGCAGGCTTTGGCGGCGTCACCGGCAATTGGGACCTGAGTACCACGAATTGGGATGCGGACGTCAACGGCACGGCCGGTCAGTTTGTGGCCGCGCCGACGTCGGCTGACGATTTGAACCTCAGCGGCGGCACTTTGGGGACGATCACCGTCACGACCACGGGCACCGGCAGCAGCCTGACGTTCAGCGACAATGTCGCCAACACCATCACCGGCGGCACGCTGGCCCTGGGTGGCTCGGGGACTTACAGTGGTCTATTCGTCACGTCGGCGGTGACCGCGGCCACGAACGTCGCGAGCGTCATTTCGCTCACGAACGCCGCCGCCACCATCCAGAACGCCGGCACCGGCGTGCTGACCATCAGCGGCAGCATTATCGGGAACCAGAGCGTTACCCTGAACAACAACGGCGCCACCGCCGCCGGCATCACGCTTTCCGGCGGCCTCAATAACATCGGCCTGATCACCAACTCCGGCACGGGCGCCGGTGGCGTGACCATCAGTTCGATCATCGGCACCAACGTCACGGGCGTCTTGCAGAATAGCGCCACGTCCGCCTTGACGCTTTCCGGCACCAACACGTACACCGGTGGCACCACCGTTGCGGCCGGCCTGCTCACGGTTGGCAACAACCCCGCCGCACTGGGCACCGGCACCGTGACTTTGGGCGGCGCCAGCGGTTCGGCCGCCGCCACGCTGAATTACGCGCCGGGCGCGGTCGTTACGTACACCAATCCGATCCGCGTGATCGCAGGCAGTTCCGGCGCTTTGACGCTGGAACAAACCACCGGTTCGGTAACGCTGACGGGCGCGGTAACGCTGGGTAACAATCTTTCGGTGGTCAATACCAACGGGACCGCCGGCAGTTACCTGACGTTTACCGGCGGCATTACCGGTACCGGCAATGTCAGCCTCAACGGTTCGGGCACCGGCTCGCCGATCAACCTGAACAACGGCGCCATCAACATGGTCGGCACCCTCACCAACAACAGCGGCAATGCCGCGGGCATCGTGACCATCGGCGCCCCCATTGGCGCCAATGTCACCGGCGTGATCCAGAACTCCGCCAGCGCCTCGATGGTGCTCAGCGGGACGAGCACCTACACCGGCGGCACCACGGTCAGCGCTGGCCAACTTGCCGTCAGCGGCGTGCTGGGCGCCACACCCATCACGATCAATAACGGTGGCACACTGAACCTCACCGGCACCGTGGGTGCCGCAGCGCTGGCCGTCAACGGCGGTGGCATCCTTACCGGCACCGGAACCATCGGCACCAGCGGTGGCACCACAGGTGTTACGGTGGCTGGCGGGTCCACGGCGGCCACCCAGGGCACCATCAGCCTGGTCAATGGCAGCATTGGTACCTTGACGATTCAATCCGGCGCCAGTTCCACCGCCTTGACCTTCGGCGGAGGCGCCGGTAATCCCGGCGTGCTGAACCTGGAGTTGGGAGCCACCGCCGACCTGCTCTCGATCCCCACGGGCAAGGTCAACGTCGGGGCGGCCACGAACCTTATTAATGTCACCGGTTTGGGCAGCCTCAGCGGCGGCACCATGACGCTCATCAGCGCGCCGGGCGGGTTGGCCAGCGGCAGTTTCAGCAACTTTGCCCTGGGCCTGTCCCACGGCAACTTCAGCGGGACCCTTGGCAATTACACGCTGGCCCTGCTGCCCAGCAGCACGGGCTTGCAACTCACCGAAACGCTCAATACCACCGCCATCCCGACCGCCTTCTTCAATGGCACGTACGACAGCAACTGGAGCACCCTCAGCGGCGCTGCAAACAACACCAACTGGCAGACCGCTTCCACTGGCAACACCGATACGCTGCAACTTCCCGGTCCCGCAACTGCGGTAACCATTGGTTCGGCCAACGTCAACACCAATAATCTGGCCACCACGCTGGGTAGTAACTTTACCATCAATAGCCTTACCTTCAGCGGCGGCACCTTGACCACCGCGGTAAGCATTGCCCCCGGAGGCGGCACGTTGACCATCACGCCGTCCGTGGCCACCAGCGGCATTACGGTCAACAGCGGCGCCGGCGCAACGTCCATCAGCGCCCCGGTGGTGCTGGGCGCGCCCCAAAAGTGGACCAACAATTCCACCGCCAACGCGTTGACCATCAGCGGCGTGGTCAGCGGCGCCAGCGCGCTGACCACCGCGGGTGCGGCCGCTACAAGCATTATCAATCTCACCGCCGCCAATACGTACAGCGGTGGCACCACGGTCTCGTCAGGCATCTTGTCCGTCGGTACATGGAGCACTAATGGCGCTTCCGGCGGCACCAACACCTCCCTGGGCACCGGCCCGGTCAACGTCCTCGCCGGCGCGCAATTGGTCTTTGCGGCCAACAACCTGAACATCGCCAACAACATTACGCTCAACGGCACCACTACCAATGGCGCCCTGGTCGGCGCCATCATCACCGCGGCCCAAACCAACACGTTCTCCGGAACCCTGACGTTGGCCGCCACCTCCAACATCACCACTTACTATTCCGACAAAACCCTGACCCTCAGCGGTCTGGTCACCGGCAGCGGCGGCCTGACCATCGACGAATACGCCACCAATCCCGGCGGGGTGATCATCCTGAGCAATCCCTCCAACAATTACACCGGGAACACGACGATCAACGCCGGCACGGGCACCAAGCCCATCTTGCGGATGGGCGCTGTCAATGTGATCCCCAGCGGGGCCACCGCCGGGAATGTCATCGCCAATGGCTCCCTGGATCTGAATGGCAACAGCCAGTTAATCAATGGCCTGTCCGGCGCGGGAACGGTCAGCAGCGGTGCGGCCACCCTGACGATGGGCAACGCCAATGCCACAGGCAACACGTTCAGCGGCGTTATCAGCGGAGCGATGGGCGTGGCCAAGGTCGGCACTGGCACGCAATCCCTCAGCGGGGTCAACACCTATACCGGCAACACGACCGTAAGCGCCGGCACGCTGGCTTTCACTGGCGCCAATACCGGTATTACCACCCTCGTGGTGCCCGGCGGCACGTTGCTGGCGGACTTCTCGGCCACCGGCGCCCCGGCCAGCAATATTTTTGCAGCCGATCCGGTAACCCTGGCCGGCGGATCCCTCAAGATCAACGGCAAGGCCTCCACGGCTTCGACCCAAACGCTGGGCACCCTGACGCTCGGCAGCGGCAGTCTTATCGTCGCCAATGGCGGTGGTACCGGGGGCAGCGCCGCGCTCACCTTCGCGGCTCTTTCGCGCAGCAGCGGCGGCACCATGAATGTCGATATTTCCCAGGCGGGCGGTACCAATACCATCGCGTTCACCAGCACCGCGGGCATCCCGACCACGACGGTGATCCCCTGGGCGACCGTCAAGGATGCCACGGGCACTGGCTTTGGCACGTTGAGCGGCAGCAACATTGTGCGCTCCGCCGCCAGCACCACGGTTCTGACGACCGGCAACTCCACCGCCGGCACCGGCACCACGGACTTCACGACCAATCCTGCGGCCGATGGCACCTATACCGGTGGCACCCTGGCCCTGACTCCCACCGGCCCCAACGCCATGGACTCCCTGGCCATTACGGCGGCGGCGACCGGCGTGCTGGACCTGGGCGGCGCGGCCAATGTCCTGGCTATTGCCACCAGCGGTTCGACGGTCAGCGGCGGCCTGCTGCTGACCGGCGCCAGCAACTTTACCATCCAGAATGGCCAGGTTGGCGCCACGGGCAACGAACTGGTCGTTACCCAGGCCGGCACTGGCACCCTGACCATCAGCGGCACGGTCAGCGGCGGCGCCGGCAGCCTTACGCTTGGCGGCGGCGGCCTGCTGGTCCTGACCGGTTCCAACAGCTATACCGGCGGGACCGCCATCAGCAGTGGCACGTTGAACATCAACGCCGATGCCGCCCTGGGCAGCGCCACCGCACCGCTGATCTTCTCCGGCAGCGGCACGCTCCAAGCTGCGGCCAACATCGTATCACCCAGCCGCGGCATTACCCTGGCCAGCGGCGCCATCGGCACTATCGACACCCAGGCCAATGCTATGACTTTGAGCGGCGTAATCAGCGGTGCCGGCAACTTGACCAAGATCGGCACGGGCACACTATCCCTGACCGCCGCCAACACCTACACCGGCACCACCACCATCAGTACCGGCGTGCTCCAGATTGGAACGGGCGGCGCCAGCGGGCAGGTCGGCAATAACGCGGCCGCCATCGTCAACAACGGCACGCTGATTTACAATAACAGCACCAACACCCAAACGACCCAATTGGCCAATCCGATCAGCGGCAGCGGATCCGTGGTATACACCAACGGCGGCCTGGTTATCGTGACCGGGGCCAATACTTACACCGGCAGCACCACCATCACCAATGGTTCGCAGGTTTCGCTCACCAACGTCAATAATGAACTCGGACCGACCCCCTTGTCGTTCGTCGCCAACCAGTTGTCGTTTACCGGCAGTGGCGGCAGCCTGGTCAACATGGGTTATAACTTCCCCAGCGGCAACAACCTCACCATCGACGCCAACCGCGGTATTTCTGTGGCCAGTGGCGCCACCGCTACCTTCCGCACCGGTTATTCCGGCGTCAACACCACGATCAACAGCGTCATCAGCGGCGCCGGCAATATCGCCAAAACTGATACGACCAGCGATTCGCTGATCCTCAATGCCGCCAATACCTTCACCGGCATGACCAGTTGGAACACTGTCGGCGGCCAAAGTCAAGGTGGGTTGATCCAGTTGGGCAACGCCCTGGCCCTGCAATTCAGCACCGTCAACTTGAATGCCACCGCCGGCGGTGGTTTGACCTTTAACAACACCCAGAGCGGCGGCAGCACGTATACCCTCGGCGGTTTGAGCGGGACGTGGGCCCAGGCATTAACCAGCACCACCAGCACCGCCGTGGCCCTGACCGTCGGCAACAATAACTCCAGCAACACCTATTCCGGCGTACTCAGCGGCGCCGGTTCGCTGACCAAGATCGGCACCGGAGCGCAGACCCTCTCGGGCGTCAACACCTACACCGGCGGCACGACCGTCAGCGCCGGCATCCTGCTCGACGGCGTGGGTAGCATTACGTCCGGAGGGTTCGGAGCCTACAACGCGGCCGCCACGGGCATTATCGTCGCCAGCGGGGCCACGGTGGATATTAACGGCAGCGCCAACGGCAACGATTTCTTCTACGGGCTTACCATTGCCGGGTCCGGCACCACCGGCCAGGGCGCTTTGATCAATAACGGAGCCAGCGGCGCCTCCGGGAACCGTTCGACCCCGAACATCACACTTTCCGCCAACGCCACCATCGGTGGCAGCGGCAACATATATATGGTCAACGGTGGCCATGCCGCCGACACATTAAACCTGGCCGGATACACCCTGACAAAAGTGGGCACCAACACCCTCTTCCTGGATAACACCACTGTTACCGCCGGTACGATCCGTATTTCCGGCGGCGCCATTTCAGAATTCACCGCCGGATCCAGCGCCACCAGCACCGCCTTTAACCTGGACAATACCGCGGGCGCCTCCCTGGCACTGGCCACCAACCTGGCCGTCGGCTCGATCACCGGTGGCGGCACCACCGGCGGCAGCATCACCCTCGGGGCCAATACTACCCTGACGGTTGGCAGCGACAACACCAGCCCCGCGGCCTATGCCGGCATCATTTCCGGCACCGGCAACCTGATCAAGACCGGCACCGGGACCCTGATCCTGGGCGGTTCGAATACCTATACCGGCGGCACCACCCTGAGTTCCGGCGGCTTGCAGCTTTCCGGCAGTGGCACCCTGGGCACCAGCGGTTCCGTCACCGTCAACAGCGGCACACTGGACCTTAATGGCACCACCCAGGCCGTGGGCAACCTGGCCGGCACCGGCGGAACGATACTCAACAATGGCGCCGGCACCAACGTGGTCCTGAGTATCGGCAACAATAACACCGGCGGCGGTAACTACGCCGGGGCGATCAACGATAACTCCACCTTCAACGGAACCGTGGGCCTCAACAAGGTTGGCACGGGCACCATTACGCTCTCGGGCACCAACACCTATAGCGGTGGCACCACCGTTACCGGCGGAGTGCTCGATGTGGCCGGCATCGCCAGCCTGCCCAATTACAATATGGGCAGCAAGGTCAACGTGGCCGCCGCCGGCACCTTGGCCGTGCAGACGGGCGGCACCTTGGGCATGACGTCCGCCCAGCTCGACGCCTTGCGAACCAACGCCACTTTCGCCGCCAATGCCACCCTGGGCATTGACACCACCAATGCCCCGTTCACCTACACCGGTCCAATCACCAATACCAACGGCGGCGCCAATGCCCTGGCCCTGACCAAGCTGGGCAGCAATACCCTCACGCTCAATGCCACGAACACCTATACGGGCGCCACGACCGTGAGCGGCGGCACGCTGCAAATCGGCGATGGCACCACGGATGGCTCCATTGCCGGCAGCGGCAGCATTGTCCTGAACAGCCCGGGTGTGCTGGCGTATAACCTGGTGAATAACCAATCGTATGCCGGCGTGATCAGCGGCACCGGCGTGCTGACCAAAGCCGGCGGCGGTACGCTCACACTCACGGGCACCAACACCTATACCGGCGGGGCCAGCGTCAACGCGGGCACCTTGCAGCTCTCCGGGGCGGCGTTCTCGAACACCCCGGAAACGTATACGATTGCTTCCGGCGCGAATCTGAACCTGCTGAATCTGGGCACAAACTCCGTCCCCGTCGGCACGACCACCTTCACCGGTGCCGGGGCGCTGCATATCGTCAGCGGCAGCCTCAATAGAAGCACCAATGGCGGCCAACTCGTGACGATGGCTTTGGGCGCCGGCAGTTTGATTGACATCCAATCTGGTGCCACGCTGGAGAACGGTGGCTATCAGAATATCACCTGGACCACCAATAAGGCCACCTTGAATGTCAACGGCACGTTGGACCTATGGGACGGCAACACCGTCTACGGCGATGCCCTGACCGGTTCGGGTACGGTGGACAAGTCCACCGCCGGGGTGACCAATGCGACGTATGTGCTGGCGGTCGGGGTCAACAATGGATCCGGCTCGTTCAGCGGTGTCATTAAGAACAGCAATACCAATTCCCTTCTGGGCCTCAGCAAATCCGGTACGGGCACGCAAATTCTCACCGGCGCCAATACCTACGGCGGCGGCACGACCATCAGCGGCGGCACGCTGCAAATCGGCAACGCCGGCACCACCGGCACCCTGGGTAGCGGCGCGGTAACTGATAGTGGAATCCTTACCTTCAATCGCACCGATGCCACGCCGGTCACCTTCATCGTGGCCAACGCCATCAGTGGCAGCGGCGGGGTTATCCAGAGCGGCACCGGCATTACCACCCTCACGGGATCCAACACGTATTCCGGCGGCACCACGGTGAGCGCCGGCACGCTGGTCATCCCCAGCGCCACCGCCGCGGGAACCAACAGCGGCTTGAATCTCGCCAGCGGCGCCAGCTTCCTTTATCGCCCCGGCGTTGTGGGGGCCTTGAATCTGGGCACCGGCGCGCTCACCCTGGCCGGCGGCACAGTGGGCACCGGTCTGGGCGGCACCGCCAGCCAATCGGCCATCACCAGTTCGGCCGCCGCCTCAGTCTCCGGCCCGGTCACGGTGAACGTCTACGGCATCGCGGGCGCCACGGTTACGGCCGGCACAAACCTGTACAGTCTCATCACCGCCAGCAGCGGTTTGGGCAGCGGCACCTTCACGCTTGGCAAGGTTTACAACGCCACCAATTTCACGTTCGGCACCGCCGCGGGCGCCGCACTGCCCAACTCGGCCACGGCCGTTAGCGTCAATGTGACCAGCCAAAACGCCTTGGTCAATGCGTATTGGCGTGGCAACTACAGCGGCGGCAACTCGGTATGGGCGCTGTCGGATGGATCCGCCACTAGCAACTGGACCACGGATGCGGGCGGAACGCTGGCCACCGGACAGGTTCCCGGTACCACCACCACCGTGACCCTGTCGGCCACCGGCGCTGCCAACCAGGGCGCCATGACTCTGGGTGCCAACATGAGCATCGGCGGCCTGGTGGTTAACGACACGACGGCCATAGCCCTCAATGCCGACACCAACATTCTCACGCTGGGCACCGGCGGGATTATCGTTAACAATACCCTGGGCAACCCCAATGTGACCCTGGGCGTGCCCGTGGTCGTGGGCGCCGCGCAAAGCTGGAGCAACAATTCCACCACCGCCCTGACCTTATCCGGCGGCGTGAGCAACGGAGCCAACCTTTTGACCATCGGCGGCACCGGTACAACCGCCATCACCACCAACGCCTTTACCGCCGGCAGCGGCGGCCTGACGGTCAGCAGCGGCACGCTGAACATCTCGGCTCCCGTCACCTTGGCCGCCTCCCAGACCTGGACCAACAATTCGACCAATGCCGTGGCGGTCAGCGGCGTGATCAGCGGCAGCGGCGCCCTGACCACCGCCGGCACCGGCACGATCAGCCTGACCGGCGCCAACACGTATTCCGGCGGCACCACCATCAGCGCTGGCACGCTGCAACTAGGCAACGGCGGCAGTGTTGCCGGCGCCATCACCGACAACAACGTCCTGGCGCTCAATCGTACCGACAGCGTCTCGATTGCCAACGTAATCAGCGGCACTGGTGGGCTCCTGGTCAACGGCACGACCAACACGATTACCCTCCCGGGCACCACCACTAATACGTTCCTCGGCGGCACCACCGTCACCGGCGGCATATTACAGATCAACACCGAAGCGCAGTTGGGCACTGTGCCGGGAAGCCTCGTGAGCAATAATATCACGCTTAACGGCGGCGAACTGTTCAACAACCAGTCCTCGCCGACGCTCAGCGCCACTCGCGGCATTTACCTGGGCACCAATGGCGGCATGATCCGCGCAGGATGGAGTGACACCTACACCCTCAATGGCCCGATCACCGGCCCGGGCGGCTTTATGGTGGTGTGGGATGGCGGCCCGGTGGTCCCGACGAATACCGGCAATACCTATGCCGGTCCGACGACCATTGGCGGCATCGGCAACGGCAACAGCGGGTCCGCCGCGTTGTTGCGCCTTGGCGTCGATAACGCCCTGCCTTACGGTGTGGGCACAGGCAACGTGGTTTTCGCCACTTCCGGCACGAATACCCTGGATCTCAATGGCCACAATGTGCAGCTCAACGGCCTGGTGAGCACCGTGGGCGCCGGCACCAACGTGATTAGCAGTTCCGTTGCCGGCACCTACACCCTGACGGTCGGCAACAGCAATGCCAGCAGTACCAGCACCTTTGGCGGTGCCATCGCGAACGGCAGCGGCACCGTTAATTTCGTCAAGACCGGCACCGGCACGCAGACCCTCTCGGGCACCAGCACCTATACCGGCGGCACCAGCATCAATGCCGGGCAGTTGACCGTGACCGGGGCGCTGGGCGCCACGGCCGTGACCGTCAACGGCGGCGGTTTCCTGGGCGGCACGGGCACCATTGGAACGACGGCCGCCGGCGGCAGCGTGACCGTGGCCGGTGGTTCGACCGGTGCGACGCAGGGCACCATCAATCTGGTCGACGGTGTCATCGGCACCCTGACGCTGCAAACCACGGCGGGCGGCACCGCCCTGACCCTGGGCGGCACCACCACGGGCAATCCCTCCATACTGAGCTTTGAGAGCAGCCCCACGGGCGTGGACCAGTTGGCCGTGGGCCAGAAAATTAACGTCCAGGCCGGCGGCGCCATTGTTAACATCAACCGCATCGGCAGCAGCAACCTGTCCACCAGCGGCACCTATAACTTGATAACCTTCGCCAGCGGCAGCACCATCGCCGGTGGCGCCCTGACCTTCGCCGGCGGCGGCACCACCCTGCTGGCTAACGGTGGCACCTTGACCCTCGGCACAACAGCCACCGCCGAAACCCTCACCATCACCACCAACACCACCCCGACCGCAGCCTACTGGAAGGGCGGGCAAGGATCGGCCGGCAGCGGCTCCTGGAATACCATCAACACCGGTAACCTGACCAATTGGACCGGTCCCGACGGCGTCACCGAAGCCGGCCAGGTTCCGGGTACGGGCAGCAACGTCAACTTCATTGCCTCCGGCGGCGCCAACCTCAGCACCACGCTTGACGCCAACTTCACCATCAACAGCCTGACCTTTAACACGACAGCCGCCAGCGCGGTAACCATTGGATCCGGCACCCCGGCCACCAGCACGCTCACGATCATGGGCGGCACGCTCAACGGCAATCCGGCGGGCAACGGTATTAATGTGCAAAGCGGTTCGGCCGCCGCCCCGGTGATCTCGGCCCCCGTGGCCATCGGCGGCATCCAGACTTGGACCAACAACTCCAGCTATCCCCTGACCGTCAGCGGCGTTATCAGCGGCACCTACGGCCTGACCACCGCCGGCACCGGCACGATCATCCTGTCGGGCTCCAACACGTATACCGGCGGCACCAGCATCAGCAGCGGCGTGGTGAATATCAACCTCGATACCGCCTTGGGCGGCACCAGCAGCGCGGTTACCTTTACCGGCAATGGTACGCTACAGGCGGGAGCCGCGGCCATTAACCTGGCGACCACGCGTGTGTTCACGCTCAACACCGGTATGACCGGCACGTTCGACACGCAAACCAATAACATGACGCTCGGCGGCACGCTCACCGGCGCCGGCAACCTCATTAAGAACGGCACCGGCACGCTGACGTTTAAGAACGGCGCCAGCGATACCGGCATTACCTATCTGGGCAATACGACCATCAACGCCGGCACACTGCAAGTGGTCGATGCCATCAACTTCATGCGTAATGGTACCACGTCCACCCCCAACACGATTACCATTGGCAGCGCCGGCGTCCTGGAAATGTATGTGGACAACGCCAATACCGGCTTTACCACCGATGGCGCCAACCAATCCATGGGCACCGTGGGCGGTACGACCATCAGCGGCGGCGGCATGTTCCGCAAGACCGGCGCGGGCATTCTGGCCATGGCCGGCGACGGCGGCGGCGGACAAAGACTTTACATGAACCAGTCGACCGGCGGCCTGATCGACATCCAGGCCGGCACGCTGCGTAACGGCGGTTGGGCCGGCGGGGTGTGGACCACCAACCTGGGTTCGCTGAACATCGGCAGCGCTGGGACGCTCGATATGTGGGATGGCAATACCGTCCTCGTTGATGCGCTCACTGGCACTGGCACCGTGACGTCCAACCCTGGCTCCGGCGGCACGCAGACGATTACCATCGGCGTGAACAACACCGCGGCGGGACTTTATAACCCGGCCGGCGTGGCCACCTTCAGCGGCCTGATCAAGAATGCCAACCGCACCACCGCCTTGACCAAGAACGGCACGGGCACTGAAGTGTTCAACAGCACCAATACCTACACCGGCACCACCACCATCAACGGCGGCAAACTGCAAATTGGCGATGGCACCACCGATGGCTCGATTGCCACCAGCGGCAGCATCGTCATTACCAGCCCGGGCGTGCTGGCCTACAACCTGGTGGGCAATCAAACGTATGGCAATATCATCAGTGGCACGGGCATCTTAACCAAGACCGGGGCGGGCACCCTGACCCTCACCAGTTCCAATACGTATAGCGGCGGGACGTCGGTTAATGGCGGCGTGTTGGCGGTCGGCGGCACCAATGACGGTGCCTCGCGTGTCGGCTCGGGCACGCTGACCATCAATTCCGGGGCCACCGTCCGCGTGGTCACGGCCTTCAATCCCTTCGGTTTTGACAGTTCCGCGGTCACGCCCGGGATCGTCATTAATGGCGGCACGCTCGACGCGCAAACATATGACGCCAGTTTCAAGACCCTGTCCCTGAACAACGGCACGGTCACGCGCACCAGCGGCATCTGGTATTTCAACCAGGCCGGCAGCATTGCGGCCACGGCCGGTACGTCGGTGATTGCCGGCGGCGGCACCATGGAACTGCGCCCGGCGGGCGGCGCCAACATGGGCATCGATGTGGCCAGCGGCGCCACGCTGACCATCTCCGCCGTGCTGGGCAACGATTCGGGCGCTGCGGGCATCACCAAGACCAGCGCCGGCACCCTGGTGCTCAGCAACGCCAACTCCTTTACCGGCGGTACGATCATCAACGATAACGGCGGCGTGCTGGCGGTGACCAACGCCACGGGCCTGGGCACCGGCGCGATCACGATTGGCAGCGGCACCGGCAACACCGTTGGCGGCGAGATCCAACTCTCCAATAACATTGCCATCACCACGGCGGGCGCCATTGCCTTCCCGCAATCGCGCACGAACTTCACGGGCGGCGGGCAGGCTGAAATCGAAAATTTCTCCGGCAACAACACGCTGAATTCCGCCATGTCCATCAACGGCACCGGCGGGGCCGGCGCCAATATTCTGGCCACTGCCGGCACCCTGACCTTAACCGGCAACCTGACGGTGACCAATGGCGCCCGCGCCTACGACTTCGCCGGCGCCGGCACCACGGTCGTCAGCGGCAACATCCTGGTGGGCACCGGTACCAGCACCGCCGTGCAGAAGGATGGCACCGGCACGCTGACGCTGACCGGCAGCAATACCTATGCCGGCGGCACGACCCTAGTCGCGGGCCAAGTGAACCTCAATAGCACCACCGCGCTGGGCGCCACCGCCGGGGCGTTGACCATCAGCGGCAGCTCCATTCTGGACAACACCACGGCCGGCGATATCACGCTGGCCAACAACAACCCGCAGGCGTGGAACGCCGATTTCACCTATGCCGGCACGCTGCATAACCTCAACCTGGGCGCCGGGGCGGTGACCTTGGGCGGCAATCGCACCGTCGCGGTCAACCAGAATACGCTGACGGTTGGCGGCATTATTGGCGGCGCCTACAGCCTGACCAAGGCCGGGGGCGGCACCCTGACCCTCACGGGCGTCAATACTTACACCGGCGGCACGACCATCAGCGGCGGCACGCTCCAGGTGGGCAATGGCGGCACCACCGGCGTGCTGAGCACCGGCGCGGTAACGGATAATGCCGCCCTGATCTTCAATCTGGCAACCAATTACGGCCCCCCCGGCACGATGCTCATTGGCGGCAGCGGCACGGTGGTCTACAAGATGGGCACCGGCAACAACTGGAACACCAACAATATCAATACCTATACCGGCGGCACCACGATCACCGGCGGCATTGTGCAGGCCGGTGCGGACGCCGTCTTCGGCACGCCGCCCAGTTCGCCGGTCGCCAACCAACTGGTCCTGGATAACGGCGTGTTGCAGAACAACGGCGCGGAAGTTACGGCGATTAACGTCAATCGCGGCATCGCGCTGACTGCCAACGGCGGCTACCTGCGCTCCGGCTGGACCACGGTTGGCGGCCTGACGATCAACAGCGTGATCAGCAACAATAGCGCCAGCCCCGGCGCGCTGACCATCGTCAATGATGGCGGCACCGCGATCCTCAATGCCGCCAATACCTACACGGGCGCCACCACCATCGGCAGCAGCACCAATGGCACCGGCACCACGGCCGCGGCCACCGTGGCCATCCTGGCCAATGGCAACGTCGCCAGCGGCCTGGGCCAATCGTCCAATGTCGCCAGCAACCTGATCTTCGGCAGCCTCACCGGTTGCACGCAGGCCACGCTGCTGTACACCGGTGCGGCCGCCAGCACCGATCGCCTCTTCACCCTCAATACCAATACCACCCTCAACAACGGTGGCACGGGGGCACTTTCCCTCACCAACACCGGCCCCATCCTGTATGGCACCGGCACCACCGACACCCTGACCCTGGGCGGTAGCTATACCGCCAGTGCCAATACCTTCGCCCCGCTGCTGGCCGACAACGGCGCCAACAAGACCAGCCTGACCGCCAATGGCGGCACCTGGACGCTTACCGGATCGAATACCTATAGTGGCAATACCACGCTGAGCAGCGGCGTGCTGCTGCTGGGGAATCCCGTCGCCGTGCAAAACAGCACCGTGGTCGTGAATGTGGCCAATGGCCTGGCCTTCACCCCCGGCCTGTCGCCCTATACCATCGGCGGCCTCTCGGGTGCCAGCGCCGTGGCCCTGACCGATACCGGCAGCAGTGCCGTAACCCTGAACGCCGGCAACAACGGCGTCAACACCACCTATTCCGGGGTTATGAGCGGCAGCGGTTCGCTGACCAAGATCGGCGGCGGCACCCTGACCCTGAGCGGAGCCAACACCTTCACCGGCGGCACGACCATCAATAACGGCACCCTGGTGGTGTTGGGTACCAGCGCCGCCACCGGTGGCATATCCATCTACAATGGCACGCTCAATGTCCTTACCGACGGCGGCCTGGGCGCCAGCAGTGCGGGCGTCACGTTTACCGGCAACGCCACCGCCTTGCAGGCCGGCACGAGCCTGACGCTGGGCGCCGGGCGCACCACCACCATCAACAGCGGCATCACCGGTACCCTGGATGCCAATGGCAATACCCTGGGCCTGGCCGGCCCGATTACCGGCAGCAGCGCCGCCGGCCTGACGATTCAATCGAGCACCGGCGCAGGCACTGTGATCCTGGGCGGCGCCAACACCTATGCCGGCCCCACGCGGATCGCGAGCGGCACCCTGAAACTGGCGCCCTTTACCCCCGGCTTGAACGAGGGACGCCTGGCTGGGGCCTTCAATACCACCGGCACCAATCCGAATACTACGGTGCAAGTGACCACGCGCTACGCCAACATTACCGACGCCAGCCCGGGTTATGCCGCCACCGGCGGCGCCTGGGCGGATAACACCACCTTTGACTACACCGGTTACATCAACAATACCACCGGCGGCAGCGTCCCCTGGACCTTCGCCGAAAACTTCGATGACAGCGTCCTGCTCAAGATCGACGGCAACACCGTGCTCAATGATGGCACCTGGAACAATCCGACCCTCGCCAATTACACCATCACTCCCGGACGGCACACCATTGATCTGCGTCTGGGACAAGGCGGCGGCGGCGTGGGTCCCAATTCGGTAGGCTGGTGGACCAACACGGCACTGGGCGTGGGCGTGGACACGCAAGGGCGCGATGCCACTACCATGGCCAATTACCAGGCCCTGACCGCCCTCAGCATGATGCCCGGGGTCTACCTGGATGTGGGCACGACCGTGCAGGTCCTGCCGACCGCCAGTTCCGTGATCATGTCCAGCAATACCACGTTGGACATCGCCAGCGGCACGCAGACCATCGGCTCCCTGGCCGATGCGGTCGTCGGCGCTACCACCGGCCACCAGGTCATCCTGGGCAGCGGTGTCCTGACGCTCGGTGCGGATAACACCAACACCACCTTCTCCGGGTTGATTACCGACGGCCCGAGCACCCTGCACGGCAGCCTGGTCAAGACCGGTTCGGGCATCTTTACCCTCAGCGGATCGAATACCTATTCCGGCGGCACGACCATCGGTGGCGGCATGGTGCAGGTCAGCAGCGGCAGCAACCTGGGCACCGGCCCGCTGACCATCGGCACTGGCACGCTCGAGGTGCAGGGCACCTTCTCCGAAGCCCGGCCCATCACCCTGACGGCCACCAGTTCGACCCTCGATATTGACCCGGGCATTACGTATACCAACACGGCGATTATTAGCGGCAGCGGCGCGTTGAACAAGGCCGATACCGGCACCCTGGTGCTCACCGGTTCCAATATCTACACCGGCGGGACCGTCCTGGCCAACGGGGTGGTCAACTTTACCGCCAACGCCCTGGGCGCCAGCGGCGCGATCAGCTTTACCGGCGGCAAGTTGCAATATGCCAGCGGCAACACGCAGGATATCTCCCTGGATGGCTCCCTGGCGGCGCGCCTGAAGAACTCTACCGCGCCCATTAACGTGGATCCCAACGGCAACATCGTGACCTGGGCCGGCACGCTCGACAGCACCAATACCGGCGGCCTGATTCTCACAGCCCCGGTCACCGGCAGCAAACTGGCGCTCACCGGCACCAACAGCTACACCGGCGGCACAACCATCAATGGCGGCACGCTGGTGGCCAGCAATGTCAACAGTCTGGGCAACACCAGCGGCGGCGTAACCATCAACGCCAACGGCACGCTGGAAGTCAGCAGCACCATGACGTCCGGACGGAGCCTTACGTTTGCCAGCGCCAACTCCACCATCCAGGTGGACAGCGGCGTCAACTACACCAACTCCACCAACCTGGTCACCAGCGGCAGCGGCGCCCTGAACAAGACCGGCACGGGCACCCTGACCCTTTCTGGCTCCAACACCTACACGGGCGCCACGTTCATCAGGTCCGGCAAACTGCTGATCAACGCCAGCCTGGGCGGCAGCCTGGGAAATACTGCTGTCGATGTGGCCGCCGGGGCGACCTTTGTGCCCCAGGGCAGCTTCACCGTCAACAGTCTGAATCTGCATCCCGGCGCCGGCAGCACCGGCGGCGGCGTGGTGGATCAGCGCGACGGCGGCATCGGCACCCTGACCTTGGGTAGCGCCACGATCGGGGATAGTACCGGCGGCCTGCCGCCGAGCTTGTACTTTGAACTCGACAGCAGCGGTCACAGCGACCAGATCAACGCCACGGGATCCATTACCATTGGTAGTGGAGGCCCCAGCAACGTGCTGGTGTACTCCACCATCCCCAACACCAATGTGATACCCACCACCACCACCCCCTATGTCCTGCTGTACGCCCCCGGCGGCATTATCGGGGCCAGCAACTTGGTCCTGGCTACACCGAGCCTCCACGGAGCCACCACCACGTACAATCTGTCACTTAGCTTGTCGCCCGATCAGACCACGGAATGGCTTACGGTGACCGGCGGCGCGCCTCCCGTGGCGTACTGGAACGGTGCCGTGGGCACCAATTGGGTCACGACCAGCAGCGGCACCACCAACTGGCGGACCGACGCGACCAGCAACATCGACACGTACGGGCAGCCCGGCCCCGCCACCGACGTATTCTTCAGCACCAGCGGAGCCACCAACCAGAACGCCCAGCTAGGCGGAGATCAGGGCATTAACAGCCTGACGTTCACTTCCAGTTCGGGCGCGATCATCCTCGGTGGCGCCAATACCAATCATGATACGTTGACGCTCTACGCCCAACCCGGCTATTACCCCACCGGCAGCGTGGGCATCACGGTGGCCAGCGGCGCCGGCAACGACACCATCAACGCCAATCTCCTGCTCAACAGCCCACAAACCTGGAACAGTGTAGATCCCACGAACATCTTGACGATCGGCGGGACCATCAGCGGCAGCGGCGCCAATGGCCTGACCTGGGCCGGCAATGGCACGCTGGTCTTGGGCGGCAGCAACACCTATGCCGGAACCACCACGATCACCGGCGGCAAACTCACCGTCGCCAACGTCAACGCCCTGGCCGGCGGCACGGCGGTGAGCGTCTCGACTGGTGCCCAATTGAACTTCGTTACCGCCGGCTCCTATGGCAATACCCTGAGCCTGGCCGGCGCCAATGGCGTGGCTAATCTAGATCCGGCCGCCAATGCCGGGGCTCTGCTCCTCCAGCAGGACGGCGGCACCTTTACCTTCAGCGGCCCCATCAGCATCGCCGGCGGCACTGTGACGGAAATTGCCACCGCCTCGAGCGGCAGCACGGTCAACCTGTCCGGCGGTATCAGCGGCGGCGATGCCGGCAGCACCCTGGTGCTGGGCGGCAGTGGCACGGCCACCACAAATGCCCACACGTTTGTTCTGGGCGGCGCGAACACCTATGCCGGCAACACCACCCTTATCGGCAGCAAGGCGAACGTCATCCTGCAACTAGCCGGCGGCGCCAACACCCTGCCGACGGGTTCCAAACTGACCCTCCAAGGCGACTACTACAGCAGCACCGCCCTCAAGGCCTGGCTGGACCTCAACGGCAATAACCAGCAACTGGCTGGCCTGTCGACCCTCAACAGCCTCAACGGCGTGTCCACGCCAGGCGACAACCGGGTGATCAATAGCAGCAGTGCCACGGCCGCGGCGCTGACGATCAGCACCACTACCCCCGGCACGTTCGGCGGCATCCTGGGCGGCACTGGCAACAATAACTTCAGCCTGAATGTGACCGGTACGAGCACCCTGACCCTGACCGGCAATAACACGTATAGCAACGGCACCACCCTGAGTTCCGGAACCTTGATTGCCGGCAGCTCCACTGCCCTGGGCACGGGCACCGTCAACCTCGGCGGCGGCACCCTGCAATCCGGCGCCAGCATGCCGACCCTGACCAACGCCCTGGTGGCGACCGCCGGGACCACCACCGCCTTGAGCGACAACACCACCAGCGACCTGATGCTCAATGGCGCCCTGAGTGGCAGCGGAACACTTTCCCTGAACTCCGCCTTGAGCAACAGCCTCTGGCTGGGCGGCGACCCGACCGGCTTTACCGGGACCATTAACTACACCAACAACAACGGTGGGATGAGCTTCCGGCTCCAGGGCAGCGCGACGAACTTCAGCCAGGCGACGTTCAATCTCGCCGGCTCGGTCGGCAACATCCGCGCCCTGAGTTGGAACGGGACCGCCGGCGCGACCATCCAGATCGGCGCCTTGTCCGGCGTGGGCGTAATCGGTTACGGCCAGGGCAATGCCGCTACCTGGCAGATTGGCGCCTTGGGCACCTCCACCACCTCCACCACCTATAGCGGCGTGTTTAGCGCGCCACTCACCGGGGCGTACTCCCTGACTAAAGTCGGCAACGGCGTGTTAACCTTGGTCGGCACCCAAAGCACGTCGGCGCTCGATACGAATCTGCGCTATACCGGCACGACCACCGTCAGCACCGGCACGCTCAAGATCTTCGACGCCAACGCCCTGTTCAACAACACCAACAGCACTGGCGCCCAGACCATCACCATCGCCAGCGGCGCGGTGCTCGAACTCGATTCGACCATTGCCTATGCCCCGCGCGGCGTTGGGTCCTACTCCGCCAGCTCGATATCGAATTGGACCCTGGGCACCACCGGCGGCCTGACGATCAACGGGAGCGGCACCCTGCGCTTCAATGGTACCGGCACCGGCACGTTTGGCCTGGATGACCAGGGCGGCGTTCCGCCGACCGTGACCATTGCGATGACCGGCGGCCTGCTGGACATTGAAGCCGGTAAGCTGACCAATGGCGGCTGGGCGGGCCAGACCTGGACCAACAACAAAGCCTCCATGAACATCGCCGCGACCGCCACCTTTGACGTGTGGGACGGCACTGGGCCCATCATCGATGCCCTCAACGGCAGCGGCACCATCGACAAGAACTCGGGCGCGGGCACCAGCACGCTGACGCTCGGGTCCAATAATGGCATTAACGGTGCGGGGACTTTCAGCGGCATCATCAAGAACACCACCGGACCGATTGCCCTGGTGAAGATCGGCACCGGCACGCAGACCCTCAGCGGGGCCAATACCTATACGGGCGGCATGAGCGTCAATGCCGGCACGCTGGTCCTGATGGGATCCAACACCGCCAGCGGCGGCACGACCGTGAATAATAATGCCACGCTGGCGCTCAACGGCGGCGGGGGCCTGGGAACGGGTGCCTTGACGCTCAACGCCGGCGCCATCCTTGATAACACCAGTGCCGGGGCCGTAGCGCTGACGACCACCACCGCCCAGAGCTGGGCCGGCGATTTCACCTTTGCCGGCACCAACAATCTGAACCTGGGCTTGGGCACCGTGACCCTGACCGCCAACCGCCAGGTTACCACCAACGGCACCGGTACCCTGACCCTGGGCGGCACGCTCGCCACGGCGGGTTACAGCTTAACCAAGGCCGGCCCGGGTACCCTGGCCGTGGCCATGCCCAATACCCTCGGCACGGCGGCGGTCACCGCCGGCAACCTGATACTGGGTGGGTCGTCGAGCGTCGGCGCCTACTCCACCGGCGGCTTCTCGGCCGGCACCGTGGCCATCAGCAGCGGCGCCACCCTGACCATTGGCGGCACCGGCCTGGTGGGCCAATACTACGATCTGACTGCGCCGGCTCCCACGGATATGCAGACCGCGGGCGCGGTGAGCCTGACGGGGTTCAATACCTTCCTGACGACCAATGTCGCCAAGCATTCCTTTGGCGCCAACAGCAGTGCGGCCGGCAGTAATTTCGATTTCGGCACCGCCGGCGCTAACTTCCCCGGCAAGTATGCCGCGATGCCGGTGTTCGAAACGGAATTTACCGGCAAGATCAGCATCCCCGCCACGGGCACCTATTCCTTCGGTACCTACAGCGATGATGGCAGCGCCCTGTGGATCGACGGCACACTGGTCGTCAGCAACGATGGCAACCATGGCCTGACGTTCGCTACCGGTTCGATTCCGAACCTGAGCGCCGGCCTGCACAACATTGTCATCGGCTATTTCAATTCCGGCGGCGGCGGCGGCCTGCAGGTGGAGTACAATCCCGGCAGCACCGCCCCGATCGTCACCCAGCTACTGCCTAATTCCATGCTCTCGCCGGGCGATGTGACTGTCGGTTCGCTCACGGGCACCGGCAATGTGGCCCTGACCGGCGGCAACATGCTCATCGGCGGCGACAATTCCAGCACCACCATCGTTGGCCTGGTCTCGGGGGCCGGCGGCATTACCAAGAATGGCTCGGGCAACCTGGTCCTGGGCAACGTCAACACCTACATCGGGGCCACCACGATCAGTGGCGGCCTGGTGAATGTCGCGGCGCTCGCCAACGGTGGTAGTGCCAGCAGCCTCGGCCAATCGACCAACATCGCGGGCAATCTGGTCATCGACGGCGGCACCCTGCAATACACCGGCGCGACGGCCACCAGCACCGACCGCGCCTATACGCTGACGACCAACGGCGGCGCCTTTGATGCCTCGGGCACCGGCAGCATGACGATCAACGGCAACATGACCGCCTCCGGGGCCACGGGCACACAGACCCTGACCCTTACCGGCAGCGGCACCGGCACGCTCGGCGGCAGCATCAACAACGGCACAGGCACCAATGTGACATCCCTGGCCAAGACCGGCACGGGCACCTGGGCCTTGAGCGGGTCGAGCAACTTCAGCGGTGGCACGGTCCTCAGCGCCGGCACGCTCAATATCACGCGGGACAGTGCCTTGGGCGCTGCGACCTCCGGCGTGACGTTTGCCGGCAGTTCGACCTTGCAGGCCGGTGGAGCGCTGACGCTGGGCGCCGGTCGCACCCTGGCCATCGCCAGCGGCATAACCGCCACCATCGATACCAATGGCAACGCCGTGGGGGTGGCCGGCACCATCACCGGCGGCAGCACCATCAGCGGCGGCCTGGTCAAGGCGGGCGCCGGCACGCTGACCCTCGGCAGCGCCAATACGTACGCGGGCGCCACCCTCATCAGCGGCGGGACGCTGCGCCTATCCGCGTCCGCCCTTGCCGGCTCCAGCAGCTTGTGGCTCGATGCCTCTAATACCAGTTCTCTCACGACCAGCGGCAGCGCGGTGACTACCTGGGCGGACCTCAGCGGCAATGGCCGCAATGCCACTTTCACTTCCACTCCCACTCCCGTTCCCAGCGGTTTCACCACCAGCCTGGCGGCGGTGGTCAACGCCAGCAACAGCGCGTTCAATCACATGCAGACCCTGACGTTTAACAACAGCTACTACACGGTCGATATGTCTTTCCTCCAGAACAACAGCCAATACACCATTTTCGCGGTCGAAGGCGTCAACGCCACGGGGAACCAGTACTTCCTGGGTACAAACGTGGCGGGCACCAACCAGGGCCTGCACTTTGGTTACCGCAGCACCAATGACTTTACGCTGGCCCAATATGCCAACGACCTGGATATGACCGGCGTTCCGGGCTTCAACGGCACCGCCGAACGGGCGCAGGTGTGGACCGGTCAATTGTCTTCCACCGGCCACGCCATCTATATGAATGGTGGAACCCTCGCCGGCGGCGGCACAGGCCCCGGCGGCGGCCCGCAGGCCAGTAATACCAATGTTACCGGCTTTACCACCTTTGCCAATGGCATCGTGGGTGCCGGGTACGCGAACAATGCGGTCTTCCACGGCGACCTGGGCGAAATTATCATGTTCAATTCCGCCCTGACGCCCACCCAGACCGCCGCGGTGGAAACCTACCTGATGAACAAGTGGCAAGGCCAAAGCTGGGCCAGCAGCGTGCTGCCCAACGCCACGCCGGTCACCATCAGCGGCACCGGTTCGCTGGATCTTAATGGAGCCCAGCAGACCATCGGCTCATTGAGCGGCGGGGCCACCACCACGGTGACGCTGGGCAATGGCGTGCTGACCACCGGTGGGTTGAACACCGATACCGTCTTTGATGGCGTGATCAGCGATAACAATGGCGCCAGCAACGGCACCGGCGGCGGCCTGGTCAAGACGGGCACGGGCGTGTTCACGCTGACCGGCAACAATACCTTTACGGGTACTGCGACGGTTACCGGTGGCACCCTGGTCCTCAACGGCGCCGTCGGCAATACCGCCGCCGGCCGCGGCACCCTGGTGGTCAACAGCGGCGGCGTGGTCAATGCCTTGGGCATAAACAACCTGGGCACCGCCGCCACCGCGTTAACCGCCCTGAACGTCAATGGCGGATCCTTCAACGCCGGCACTGCCGAACAGGTCAATGCCATCACCATGACCGGCGGCAACATTGCCGCCGGCATCGATCAGACCTCATACGCCGGCATGGACCTGCAACCCTTCAACGGCACTGCGCCGAGCGTCACCACTAATATGAATGGTAGCCCCGCGACGATCAGTTCCAAGCTGACCCTTGACGCCAACACCACCTTCCTCGTGCCGGCCGGCGTCAGTGCCGGCAACGCCGATCTGCTGGTTTCCGGCTCGATTACCGGCAGCGGCGGCCTGCTTAAGACTGGCACCGGCCTGCTGTGCCTCAACGGCACCAACAGCTACGGCGGTACGACCATCAGCGCCGGCACGCTCCAGGTTGGCAACAACGATGCCGACGGAACCCTGGGCGGCGGAGATATCCTCAACAATGGCGTCCTGATCTTTGATATCAACAATGCCGTGCTGCCGGTCTCCAATAACATCACCGGCAGCGGCAGCATTCAGCAGATCGGCCGCTATCAAGTCACCTTCACCGGCGCCAACAACTATACCGGTGGCACCACCATCGGCAGCGGCGGCACGCTCCAGGTCGGCAACGGCAGCACCGGCGGCAACCTGTCGACCAGCAGCCCGATCGTCGATAACGGCACCTTGGTCTTCAACCGTAGCGATACGGTCACCCAAGGCACCGATTTCGGCTCCATCACCGGCACCGGCGGGAACCTGACCCAATCCGGCAGCGGCAATCTGATCCTGGCGCCCACCAACGGCTACAGCGGCATTACCACCCTCAACAGCGGCACGTTAAGCGTCAGCAATCTGGCCGGCAACGCGGGCACCAATGATTCCCTGGGGGTCTTCAGCAGCAATAACGGCAACCTGGTGCTCAATGGCGGCACCCTCGATTACACCGGCGCGGCTGGGACGACCAATCGCACCTTCACCCTTGGCGGCGGGCCCGTAACGATCACCTCCACCGGCGCACTGACTTTTGCCCCGGCGGATGCCAATAATGACGCCATCGGCAAACCCGCCACTGCGACCACCCTGACCCTGGCTGGCGACGGCCCAGCGGCCAACACCCTGGGTCTTAAGCTCAGTGATAATGGCACAGGATCGGCGGTTTCCCTGGTCAAGGCCGGCAGCGGCACATGGATTCTCGCGGCCGGCATCGGCAATACCACCGTCAAGGCCCCGGGCCTCTGGAACGGCGGCACCACCATCAGCGGTGGGAAACTGCAATTGGCCTCCGATGAGGCCCTGCCGAGTCTGACCACCTATGACCAGACCACGGCGACGGCTTATTTGACCGCGGTGACCAATGGCGTTGCGGGGAGCGTTCAGGTGGCCGGCGGTGCCACCTTGGATCTCAATGGCCACGTTAATACCCTCAACAGCCTCAGTGGCACCGGCACGGTGACCAGCAGCGCTGGTAATGGCGTGCTGGCACTGGGCGCGGTGGGCACCACGTTCGGCGGCGCCTTCGGTGGCAGTATCACCGACTCGGGCACCGGCACCCTGGCCCTGGTCAAGTTCGGCAACGGCACGTTGACCCTGACTGGAGCTAACACCTACAGTGGCGGCACCACCATTCAAACCGGCACGGTAGTGCTCGGTTCGGCCACCGCCTTGCCGGCCAACCAACCCCTGGCTATGAGTCCGGCCAACAACGCTACTGACAACGCCAATCCCACGCTGGATCTGGGTGGGCATAGTTTGTCCCTCAGTTCACTTACCGGTACGGCGACCGCCAATGCGGTGGTGCCGCCGACGCTTAATTATGTCGTGGTGGAGGGCTGGAATTATCAGGCGGGTGCCAACCACCACGGTGTTGTCTCTCCGGGGACTGGTGGCGATGTCATCGAGTTGTTCAACAGCAGCAACCAGCCCGTACTGCCCAGCGGCTTGCTGGTGGGCCAGAGCTTCAACGCGCCGGGCTTCCCGAGTGGAACCACGAAAATCAAGAGCATCTCGGGTCGCTATGTGCAATTGTCCACCAGTTTCACCGGCACCTTTGATTCCAATAATCAGGCGACGATCAGCAACGGCAATTGGAGCTTTGGGGCGTATTCCGCCGCAGGGAGCACCCCGGTCATCAGCAACAATGGAACCACCACCGCACTCCTGACCGTGGGCGCCGGTGTCAGCGGCAACAGCAGCACCTATGCCGGGGTGATTCAGGATGGCACGTCCACTGTGGCCCTGGCACTTGCCGGCGCCAACAGCCTCACGCTCACCGGCAATAACACTTTCACCGGCGGCACGACCATTGGCGGCGGCACGCTGGTTATCGGCGATGGGGTCACCAACGGTTCCCGCGTCGGCGGGAGCATCCTCAATAACGGAACCTTGACGGTCAACACGCCCGCCGGCGATCCCTGGACCTATAGCGGAAATATCAGCGGCGGCGGCACGCTGAGCCTCACCGGCAGCAGCACCCTGACGCTTACCGGTACACTGGCCAACAATGATCCGGCCCATGTGCAGGTCGGCGTGAGCGCAGGCAGCACCTTTGCCAACGCCCCGGCGATCACCCAAAGCGTCAATACCGATAGCAGCAGCCATGCCAGTTTCGGCACCACGGCGGCAACCAATGGTTCCAACACCGCGTTGGGCACCTGGGGCAAACTTTCGTTTGGTCCCAACACCACCACGACTGCGACGGTGCAATGGGTGGCTAATTCGTTTGCCGATAAGAACATCATCTTCAGCGATGTGCTGAGTATCTCGGGCATGCCCACCGGTACCAATGGAGCCACTGCACCGTTTGCCGTGGAGATGAACTACGAGCCGTCGGCGGTCAATCCGTTCCTCGGCTATTCCGAAAGTACCAACGTGGCCAGTGCCACCTGGCAGAATGCGGTCAGCGGCAATATCCTCGGCACGAACAATGCGACTGCCGCGGAACAGGATTACCAGGGATCGTTTAGTGACTTCGAACTGGCCCATGGCTACGATCCAAGCCGATACATCGGCGCCTGGGGCGTGGATACCCATAACTACACAGTCTGGGCGGTCATCGACCACAACAGCGACTTTGCCGTTATCCCCGAACCGACGAGTTTAGGATTGCTTGGATTGGGAGCGTTGGGATTGCTGGCGCGGCGTGGAAAGCGGAAAGCGTGACCAGAAGGCAGAAGTCAGAAGGCAGAAGATTTTGTCCTTGGCCAGGTCGCAAGTCGTAAACCGTAATTCGGTGCGGCGCAGGGGATGGCGCTTCCGCCCGCCCCCTTGGTATCCTTCCCTCTGCACCCCTCTCCGCGCTCTCGGCGTGCTCCGCGGTTAAAATCTGCCATCTTGGGTCCAACCCGTTTCGCTTTTCGCGTTTCATGTTTCGCGTTTCCCCCTGGTCAACATCGCTCAATCCCCGGCAAATCCGCGTCTTTTCGGTAGTCCTGATCGCTGGTCAAGTTGGTCAAGATCGTAAGAACCCGCGCCCTCCGGTCCTTCCCATTGGTGTTTATTGGTGTTCATTTGTGGCTCATTTACGTCAGGGGGAGCAATTGCTTGCCGCGGTGGAGGCGACGACGACGCAAGGCCAATATGCCACCTTTGAAACGTCCGTGGAGTTGCCGGCCGGGGCGCAGACCCTCCGGATCCGCAGCGCCGTTCCGGCCCAAGGCATCACTTGGATCGAGTTTGCAAAGTGATGAACATGCGGCCGCCGTGCCGCCGGCGTGGTCATGGCGGGCGCCCGGCGTGGCGTTACCCCGGGCGCCAACCGGGCGTTGGTTGGTCGCCTTGCGCGTTGCGGCGCGGATAAGCGGTGCGGGGCGGGGGCGTCAGTTCTTCCGGTGCACCACGGTGGTGGTGCGATTGACGAGGGTATACTCGACGCCGCGCCAGGTGATGCGGCGGCCTACGGCAGATTGCACCAGCGCCAGGAAGTTAAAAGCCTGCACGGCCGGAAAGCCCAGGGTGTACCACCAGCGCAGGCGTTTGATGGCCGGGGCGTGGGCGGGCAGCAGTCCGGCGCCGCCCAGCATAAGGTAGTAGCCGCGGGCGGCGCTCAGGCTGTAGAGGGCGATGAACATGAGCGCGAGTTGCCACCAGTTGGCGGCCCCGGTGCCCAGGCTCCAGATGCTCATGACCAGGGCATAGGCGAGCGAGAAGAGGTAAATTCCGGCGCCGGAAACAGCGGTCAGCCAGGCCAGCGGCGCACAGATGCGGGTGATGCGATACTGGCGCACGGCAAATTCCCGCAGGCTTGGCCAGGAGAAATTGGCCTGGGAGGCGACGAGGCAGCGGGGCATGAAATGAATGCGGGCCGAGCCGCCGACGCGCACACAATGGGACAGGACGAAATCGTCGCTGAGGGCGTGCTGCCAGGCTTCGTGCAGGCCCAAGCGGAAGAAATCGGCGCGGCGCAGGGCCATGGACCCGCCCCAGGCAAAGGTGCGGCGGAAGGGGCCAAACAAGGCGGCCACGATGGCATTGATCACCGAGGCAACGGCATTGGCCCCGTGCGGGGTGGTCGGGACGTAAAAGCGATAGCCGGTGGCGGCGCCGACCTGGGGGCCGTAGGTGAGCGGGGAGATCAGGACGTGGATCCAGTCGGGGGCGGGCTTGGCGTCGGCATCCATGAAGGCCAGGATTTCGTCGGCGGCGGTGGTGGCGCCGACGCCGGCGAGTTGATTGTGGACTTTTTGCCCGCGGTCCTGCGCCAGGCCGGCAACGATGATGGTGATTTTGCCTGCGGGTTGTTCGGCGGCGATGCGCGCCAGCAGGTCCGCCGCCGGATCGTCCGGGGATTCGACGGCGAAGATGAGCCGATACTTTGGATAATCCTGGTCGAGGAGCATGGCGACATTGGCGGCGGTATCCTCGTCCACGCCTTTGATCGGCAGAATGACCGCAACGGCGGGGGTCTGGGTGCAGAGCGTCTGGTGCTGCATGTGCAGGGCGCGGCGGGCGAAAATCTGGGCCACGCGCAACGCCCAGATGGCCAGCACAAAGGCTGCGAGCCAGACCAGGAATAGCAGGAATGTGATATCCGGCAAAGCTTGACCTTCCTCGTTACGGGTGGGGCACATCATACCGGATGTGGCGCCGGGCGTGAATTGCCGGGTGGGGAATCTTTGCGGAGGGGGGGCGGCCAGATCTCGTCGTATGCCAGGACGTTCCCTAAGGGATGCGATCGAAATAACTTCCCGCTTTCAAGCAAACGTCCAATCCCGGCCGCGCCGGGATCCAACTTTCAACGTTGAACGAAGCCGTTTCATTGGATGTTGGACGTTGAGCTCCGGCGCGCCGGGGTTGAACGTTCGTCAAGAATGCCGGAAGTTATTTCGGGCCTGTTCCTAATAGCGGAACTTTGAACGTGCGCCTGGTGGCTGGAAATGATGCGCTCTGGTAATCTCATAGCGGCGTGAGTTTCTGATTAAGGGCGAGGATCGTATTATGGCAATCGCGGAAAAACCATTGGTGGGTATCGTCATGGGCAGCAAGTCGGATCTGCCGGTCATGCAGTCCTGTGCCGATACGCTTAAGGCGCTGGGCATTGCGTATGAGCTGCGCGTGGCCTCGGCCCATCGTACGCCCGAGGTGGTGGCGGACTATGCCCGGACCGCCGAGGAGCGCGGGTTGCAAGTCATCATTGCGGCAGCCGGCGGGGCGGCTCACCTGGGGGGTGTTATTGCCGCGCTGACTACTTTGCCGGTGCTGGGCGTGCCGATGCAAAGCGCTGCCCTGCAAGGGTTGGATTCGCTCTTGTCGATTGTACAAATGCCCGGCGGGGTGCCGGTGGGAACCCTGGCCATTGGCAAGGCCGGGGCGGTCAATGCGGCGCTGCTGGCGGCGGCCATTCTGGGCACGGGGCACCCGGACATCCGGGCGCGTTATCGCGCGCATCGCGCCGCGTTGACGCAGCAGGCAATCGCCGATGCGGCGACGGTGCCGCAGCAAGGATAGTCCCCGGGCGTTGGCAGGGCGGAAAACGGCTACTTTGGCTGGTCTATTTTCGGCGGCAGGTCGATATAAGAAGATGGAATGAGTTGAGCCTGACGGAGCGGGCGCTAACGTCAAGCACATGGTGTTTTGTGAGCAACATACCGCTTAATACCGTCGCCGCAATTGCCGGTACCGTTCATGCCCAGCACGAAGCGTCGTTACCCCAGACCCGCAAGGTCCAGGAGTCTTTCCGGCTGGACCGCCTGACGCAGCTTAAGGAGCGCCAGCGGCAGGAAGAGGTGGAGGACCCCGCCGAAGATACCGTATTGGCCGTCCGCGATGGCGGCCAGAGACAGGAGCGGGAGGGGAAGAAGAAGAAATCCGAAGAGCCGGAGGATGTGGCGGAATTACATCAGCCCGATGGCACGATTGCCCAGGTGCGTTCCGATGTGCTCCAGGCGCAGAAGGGGCTGGATATCTCCGCCTGAAAGCGGTGTGGGGGCCGTGGTGGCATCCGGGGGGTTGGCGCTGCGCGGCCCAGCGCCGAACGTTCAACGTTCAACGTTCAACTTCCAACGTTCAACTTCCAACTTCCAACTTCCAACTTCGTGCTGCGCCGGGGGTGGCATTTGTCGGTCGCTTGCTGATGGTCGCGGCGCGGCTATGCCGGTTTCTTACGCCAGGTGGTGGGCCAGGCGCTCGTACAGGGCCGCCGCGGTGCGGATGCCGTTGCAGTAGCAATCCAAATCGAGTTTTTCGTTGGGGGCGTGGATGTGGTCATCGGGCAGGCCGAAGCCGACCATGACCGTGTCGAGGCCCAGGGCGTCCTTGAACCAACTGACCACGGGGATGCTGCCGCCTTCGCGCATGAAGACGGGGCGTTTGCCAAAGCCGATTTCCAGGGCTTCGGCGGCGGCGGTCATGGCGGGCGAATCCATGGGCGTGAGCGCCGGCGGGCTCTCACCATGGCGCTCGACTTCCAGGGTTACGCCGGAGGGTGTCAGGCGCTGCACGTGGGCGGCGAAAAGGTCGAGGATTTTCTGCGGATTCTGATCGGGCACGAGGCGCATGGTAATTTTGGCGCTGGCGACGGCGGGGAGCACGGTCTTGCCGCCGGGCCCCTGGTAGCCGCTGGTCAGGCCGTTGACGTCCAGGGTGGGCCGGGCCCACTTGCGGGCCAGGGTGGAGAATCCCGCCTCGCCCCATAGTTCGGGCACGCCGAGTTCCCGGGCATAGTCGGTTTCGCTGAACGGGAGGGCGGCCCATTGCTCCAGCTCGAGGGCGGTGAGCGGGCGGACGTCGTCGTAAAATCCGGGTATGGTAATGTGGCCATTTTTGTCGTGCAGGCCGGCGATCAGTGTGGCGAGCGCATTGGCGGGATTACGCACGGTGCCGCCGTACATGCCGCTGTGCAGGTCGGTGTTGGGGCCGCGCAGACGCAGTTCGGCGCCGGCCAGGCCGCGCAGGCCGTAGACGAGCGCCGGCACGCCCGGGGCAAACTGATTGACATCGCTGATGATCAGGGTCCGGGCGGAGGCCAGCAGGTCCCGGTGCGCCTGGACCACCGCCATCAGGTTGGATGAGCCGATTTCCTCCTCGCCTTCCAGCAGCACGGTCAGGCGGCAGGGAAGCTGGCCGTTGATTTGCCGCCAGGCCAGCAGGGCGGCCAGGTGGCAATGCACCTGGCCTTTGTCATCGCAGGCGCCGCGGGCAAAGAGTTTGCCGTCGCGGACGGTGGGTGTAAACGGAGGCGAAACCCATTGGTCCAGGGGCTCGGCCGGCTGCACGTCGTAATGGCCGTAGAGCAGCACGTGCGGTGCGCCCGGCGGGTGGAGGGCCGGGGGGGTGGTGGCCAGCACGCACGGATGGCGCGGGGTTTCAATCAGTTGCGTATCGAGGCCAATGGTCCGCAGGTTGAGCACGGCCCATTCGGCCGCGGCGCGGGTATCCTGGTCGTGGTCGGGCTGGGTGGAGACGCTGGGTATGGCCAGCCAGGTTTTGACATCGGCCAGGGAATTCTTTTCGTTGCGTTTAATCCACAATAGAACGGCGTCGAGCATACTTGATTCCTTTCAATGACCACGACAAATGGTAGCAGAGTGCCGGTGGGCCGCAACCGCGGAGCCGGGTGTGGCCAGGTTCTGCGGGCAGCCCTTTTGGCCGGCCGTGGTCGGGCGCCTGCGGGAACTTGCCGGCCATGGCGTTATTGCGGCGCGGCAAAGTCCCGCGGATCGACCGTCATGCTGCATGGCGGGAAGCTGGCCGGGTCGACGCCCAGGGTGCGGTTGGGGGTGTTGCCCATTTCCAGTTCCAGGGTGCCGCCGGCCGTGATTTGGGCATGGCGCAGCCACAGGTGGTCCAGCGGTTGGCCGTTGAGCTTGAGGCTTTGAATGTATTTGTTGTCCTTGGAATTGTTGTGGGCCACGATCTGGAACGTCTTGCCACTCGGGAGGGCGATGGTGCTCTGATCAAAGACCGGGGAACTCAAATCGTAGGTGGGGATGCCGGGCGTGACCGAAAAGAGGCCCATCATGGACAACACGACGAAGGCGCTCATGCCGCCGCCGTCTTCATCGCCGGGCATGCCAAAGAAATTGTCCGTAAAATACGCATCCAAAACCATGCGGACGCGTTTCTGCGTCTTCCACGGCGCCCCCAGGCGGTTGTAAATATAGGGAATCGCAAAGCTTGGTTCGTTGCCGATGGAGAACTGCCCGATCAGGCCGGTGGAATCCGGAAATTTGGCCAAGAACTCGTACTTGCTGCGCCCCAGGTCTTCGCGGAAAAGGCGGTCGAGTTTGGCCTCGGCCTTGTCGCGCCCGCCCATGGCGGCAAACAGGCCGGCGTAATCCTGCATCACATCCCAGTCGTAGGTGTAGCCGTTGTTCTCATCAAAATAGTCGCGCCCGCCCTGGCCGCCATCGAACTTGGGATCAAATGGTTCAATCCACTTTCCCTGGTCATCCTTGGGCCACATGAAGCCTTTGTCGGCGCGGAAAACATTCTTGTAATTGGCGGCCCGCTTCAAGAATAGATCGTAATCGGCGGGCTTTTCGACCACACGGGCCAATTGGGCGATGCACCAGTCGTCGTAGCTGTTCTCCAGCGTGATGGCCACCGGTTGCCGCTTTTCGCCGGGATTCACCTGGGGCTCAGTTTCCTTTTCGCCGGGGTGCAGGGCGGGCATGTAGCCGTGCGCGTTGTAGAAATCATCCAGCTTGGTTTTGGGTCCCTTGCGCCAGGGCAGGATGGTGGAATCGAGCGAATTCTTGCGCAGGCCGGCATAGGCGGCGTTGAGGTCAAAATCGCGCACGCCGCGGAAGTAGGTGTCGGCGATCCAGCCGGCGGCATGGTTGCCGTTCATGCAGGCATAATGACCCCAGAGCACGGCAAAGGTAGGCATGCGGCCGGTCTGCTGGTACATGCGCACGTAAGACTGAATCTTGTCGCCTTCCATTTGGGGATTCAGCAGTGTTTGCAGCGGTTCGAGGGCACGGAACATATCCCAGATCCAGCAGTCCACATAGAAGGGGCGGGTATCTGCATGCACCTGGTGATCGAAGGCACTGTAATAATGCCCATCCTCCGTGATGTTGATCATGCGCTCGCTACAGCGGTAGAGGGCCGTGTAAAAGACGCGCCGCTGGGCTGCGGTGCCGCCTTCGACTTTCAATTGGCCAAGGGTCTGGTTCCAGCGGTCTTTGGCCCGCTGCTTGATCTGTTCGAAGGTGGCATCCGCTATTTCGTGTTCCAGGTTCTTTTGCGCCTGGTCGATGCTGATAAACGAAATGCCATAGCGGAATTCCAGTTGCCTGGTGCCATCCTTGGCGCTGGCGGCGAGGCGCTGGTGGTCGCCGCCGCCGCTGGTGGCAACGGTCACCGGAGCGCTGAACTGCCCGTAGAAGAAAGCCTGCATGTCGTGGAAGCGTTCGCTGCCGGTGATGACCGTATCCCCCTGCACGTGCAGATCGCCCGGTTGCCGATTGGCCAGCAGCACCGTGGCTTTACCGGATGGGAATGTGAAACGGAAAAGGCCGCAGCGCTCTGTGGGGGTGAACTCTGTCTGGATCAGCGACTCATCGAAGCGGGTGGAGTAATAGTACGGGGTAGTCTGTTCCTGGTCGTAGGCGGCGGGGCGGTTCCACGCATCGGCATCGGGCGTGCCATCGTGGGGCATCAGCCAGAACAACTCGCCGAGGCGATGGGAAATGATCGTCAGCGGGAAGGAGCGAATCTGATCATCCAGTTGATCCTTGCGCACGGGGTACACGCGCACCATGGAGTTGGGCAGGTAGGCGGCCGGACGCGTGGGCTCCAGCAGCACCCCGACTGAGCCGATGGTCGGATCGACATATTCCACCTGGGCCGGGGAGAGGTTTGGAGCGCCAAGATGCAGGCCGCAGATGGCCGCCAGGGACAACACAAACTTATTCATGGCTTGGAATCCTCATTGTTCAGACAAATCCTGCAACGCGACCGTGGTGTGGGGACGGTAATAGTGCTGAGCATACCGCGGCGTTCCCGGTAATCCAGCGCTTAGCTCTCCGGCAGAATGAAATTGGTACGCGGGGCGGGCAACGGGCGCCCGGTCAGGGCGGCGAGTATCCGCGGGACGTGGCTGTGGCAGTTTTCAATGAACACGCGGTAACGTTCCTGCGTGCCGCCAATAGCGGTGCCCGCCAGATAGACGCCGGGCACGTTGGTTTCCATGGTCAGGGGATTAAAGGCGGGCTTGTCGCCGGGCTGGCGAAGCTCCACCCCGGCCAGGCGCGCCAGGGTCATATCGGCCATGTAGCCCACCAGCAGCAGCACCACGTCCGCCGGCACGTCGCGCGTTTGGCCGCCGGGGCTTTGCAGGGTGACGGCGGTGGGGGTAATTTTTATCGGCACCGTATCCAGATGCGCTGCCACATGGCCGGCCTTGAGCAGCGCTTCGATCTCCGGAAACAGCCAGTATTTGATGTCCTTGGGATCGAGGTGGGCGCGCCGGTAGCTCAGGGCCACCCGGGCACCGACCCGATGGCAACGGATGGCCGCTTCAATGGCGGAGTTGCGACCACCGACGATCAGCACGCGGCGGCGAAAATACAGGTGGGGGTCGGCAAAGTAATGGCTTACGTGCGGCAGGTCTGCGCCGGGGATATCCAGCGGGCGCGGGCGGGCCGTGCCGCCGTTGGCCAGCACGATACGCCGTACGCGATAGTGACGGGTGCCGGCGGCCGGGGCACTGGTCAGGAGAAAGTGGTCATCCTGCCGGGCGATGTCCACGATGGGCTCATAGGTATGAATCTGCAGGTCGAACTGCTGCACGACGCCACGGAGATACGCCAGGTATTCTTCGCGGGTGGCTTTATCCTGCCCCGGTGTTTGCAAGGGCACCCCGGCGATGGCGATGCGTTCATTGGAACTGAAAAAATGGGTCTGCGGGGCAAACCATGAAATGGTGTGGCCGACCTGGTGGGCATCAAAGTGCAGATACGGCACTTGGGCCTGCTGCAGGGCCACGGCCAATTCGATGCCGATGGGTCCGGCGCCAATGATCGCAATTTCCGCTGGTAGTTCCATGGGTGGATTATAGGAGAAAGCGGCCAGCAGGCGATGGGATGGAAGCGCGTGGCAAATGCAATACACCCAAGAGCGAAAATCAAAGATCGAAAGTCGGAACCCCTGTCGGCATCGTATAATAGTTGTTTGCTTCACTGGCCCGGAACGGTTGGAAAACACTGGTGGACGGCTGGGCGTTTATTATTCGCGGGTATGTTGACCCTTGGTGGTTCCTACAGGTAAGATCAACCGTTTAGCCCAAGGCGCCGGAATCCCCCCCTTGAATGGTGGTATCAATGCAGATGAAGTCTTTGCGTCCCATGCGTAAGCATATGGGGTCATTGTTGTTAGCCCTCGGCGTGGCCGTGTTGGCCGGGCCGTGGTGCCCGCGCGGCGTGCAGGCCGCCGATCCCCCGGCGGAAACCAGCAACCTGGTTATCGATTACGCCGACCAGATACACCGGCTGGTGCTGCAACACAAGTTTGATGATCTGGGAACCCTTAAGGCGCCCGAATCGCCCAACCCGGCGCTGGCCAAGTTGGACCAGTGGCGCGGGCAATATGTGACGCATATTGAGACGTCGGAAAAGCAACGCGACGAGCAATATAAGAAACTCGTCGAGAAGGCCCAGAACCAGCTTAAGCATGACCGCTTCGATCAGGCGATTGTCCATACGGTCAGCGCCTATGTCACCGCCAAGGATCGCGAGGCGTTCCTGACGCTCGCTTGGGTGCAGGAAGTGACGCAAAAGGTGGCCGCGCAGGCGGCAGCGTTGGAGAAGAAGGGGCAATGGCTCGAATCGCTGCAGCTATACAGCGACCTCAATACGCTCTACGAAATTGATACCCGCTTCAAGGCCGACACGCAGCGTCTGGCGCGGCGCACGCGGCTGCTGGCGATGTATTCCCCCAAAGTGCTGCTGGAGATGCGCAAGACGATCAACGCGCGGCTGGAAAAGGATCGCCTGGCGGACATTGCCGCCACGCAAGGCGCCACCCCGCCGGCCACCGCGCCGGCGGAGGAAGACGCGGCGACCGCCGCACGCAGCGAGGCCGAGGAAGAAGCCTCGTTTCCGCGCTGGCAGGACCACGTGGAAAAAATCACCCCGGCCATGCTTAATATCGCGCTGGAACAAGCCTGCAACTACTGGGTGGAACAGACGGATTACAACACGCTGCTCAAGGGTGGTATCGACGCCCTGCGGCTGTTTTTAACCACGCCCGAACTGGCCAAGGTGTTTCCCGGCCTGGCCGATGCCGAGGCCCGTGCCAAGTTTGCCGGGGAACTCGACACCCAGGCGGCCAAACTCGACCCCAAGAACCCCGTAACCCAGAGCCAGCTCGAAGAGATGGTCGCGCACATCCTGAGCATCAATAGCGAGACGATCAAACTGCCCGACGAAGTGGCGGTGATGGAATTTACCGATGGCGCCATGGAGAAGCTCGATCCGTTTACCGCGGTGATCTGGCCGCACGAGGTCGACGAATTTTTCAAGAACACGCAGGGGCATTTTGGCGGTGTGGGGGTGCAGATCAGCCTGGAGAACGGGCTGCTCAAGATCATTACCCCGCTCGAAGACACCCCGGCGTACAAGGCCGGCATCATGGCCGGCGATGTGATCACCGCGATTGATGGCAAGCCGACGGTGGGCATCAGCATCGACCAGGCGGTGCACTCGATCATGGGCAAGCCCGAGACGGATGTCACGTTGCGCATCAAGCGCGAGGGGGAAACCCAGCAGAAGGATTACACGCTGCGGCGGGCCGACATTCACGTGGCGTCGGTCAAGGGGATGGATCGGGACAAGGATGATCCGACCCGCTGGAACTTCATGCTCGATCCGGACAGCAAAATCGGCTACATCCGCATCACCGGGTTCCAGGAGGATACCGCCAAGGAACTCAAGGATACGCTTGAGGCCCTCAAGGATGCCGGCATGCGCGGCGTGCTGCTGGACCTGCGTTTTAACCCCGGCGGCCTGCTGGATGTGGCGGTGAAGATGTGCGATGAGTTCCTGGACCGCGGCACGATTGTGTCGACGCGCAGCCGCGTGGGCCGGGGCAAGGAATGGGATGCCGATCACTCGATGGTGATCCCGATGAACATGCCGGTGATCGTGCTGGTCAACCAGTACAGCGCCAGTGCGTCGGAGATTTTCAGCGGGGCGATGAAGGATCTCAATCGCGGCCTGATTGTCGGGCAGCGTTCCTTCGGCAAGGGGAGCGTGCAGAACCTGATGCAGCTTACGCCGGTGGCGGCGATGAAGCTGACCCAGGCCTACTACTACCTGCCCAAGGGCGAAAGCCTCCACCGGCGCGATGGCAGCAAGACCTGGGGGGTCGAACCCGATGTGACGGTGGAATTGACGCCGGCGCAGATTAATAGCCTGGTCAAGGCGCGGCGCGATTCGGAGGTCATCCGCAGCAAGGGCAGCGCTACGGCGCCGGCCACCATCCCCGCGGCGACCACGCCCGCGGCCACCACGGGAAAGGCTCCCGAACCGGTCTACGATACCCAACTGGATACCGCCCTGCTGTTGATGCGGTTGCAGTTGATCCAGCAGCGGACGTGATTATGGCACATAAGCAATTGCTCTGTTATCTCGTCAGCACGGCGCTGGGGTTGTTCATGGCGCTGACGGCGTTCATCATTACCTGGAAATGGCTCAGCCGTCCCGAAACAATGCTCGAATGGGTGGTGCAAGTCAGTTCGGGCTTAACGGTGGGGATCGTGGTCTTTTTCTTTTCCTGGGGACATTTTCAGGATCCGCCGAAGGTGGATTAATTGGTCAGTGGTTAGTTGTCAGTTGTTGGCCAACCGCGAGGACATGGTTAGTTGTTAGTGGATAGTTGTTAGTGGAGTTCTGTGGCCACGCTTCTGCAACTAACCACTAACCACCGACCGCGGACCACTGGCCACGACCAATTCCCCTCACTGAAACTTATACCGCTTCAACAACGTCCGCGCGGCGCGTTCTTCCGCCTGGTGGGTCTGGATGCTCTCCTGCAGATAGGCCCGCAGGGCGGCGTCCGGGGCGATCTTAAGCAGCTCGGCGGCCAGCGTTTCCTGGGTCGCAAAGTCCAGCGCCATCATGGTTAGCACATCGTGCCCGAATTCGGCGCTGGTGTCCTGTTGCAACTGCCGGCCTTGGGCGTCCTCCATGGCGTTGCGGGCGCGCCCGGCGATATCCATGCCGTACTTGAAGTGCAGGTCGTAATGATTTGTCCTGGCCCAGGCCTCCAACTTGGTACGCAGGCGCTTCTGGTCGGTATAAAGTTGCGTAAAGAAAGCTTTGATCGCCGGATCAACCTGATGCAGCGGCATGCTGACATACCAGCAAAGCTGCATTTTGTCGTCATGGGCTTTGAGCAGTTCGGCCAACTGGTCGCGCAAATCGGCATTGGCCGCGGCCATGGTGGCGGCCGGCCGGGTCGTATCATGCGGGGCGTGCTGGCAGCCGCTGGTCGCACCGGCCAGCAGCAGACTCAGGACCAGAAAAAGAGTGTGGCTAGATTTTGTGGCAATCGT
>Ga0316217_10001019_pt1 | contig 38140 bp, 29 predicted proteins | sample 1anoAmetaG_FD_203633 | JGI IMG/M metagenome (GOLD analysis project Ga0316217, IMG submission 203633) | Freshwater microbial communities from Trout Bog Lake, Wisconsin, USA - 1anoA | ecosystem: Environmental > Aquatic > Freshwater > Lake > Hypolimnion/Profundal zone | place: USA: Wisconsin...
TGAGGTTGGCGACCTGGGCCGTGGTGAGGACCGCGGCCTGGGCCGTGGTGAGGGCCTGGGCCTGGGCGGTGGTGAGGTTGGCGGCATCGTTGGTGGTCAGGGCCACGATCTGGGCCGTGGTCAGGCCGGCCACCTGGCCCGTGGTCAGACTGGCGACCTGATCCGTGGTCAGGGCGGCCACCTGGGCCGTGGTGAGGGCGGCCGCATCCCGGGTGGTCAGGGCGGCGACCTGGGCCGTGGTGAGGTTCGCAGCCTGGTTGGTCGTCAAGGCCGCGGTCTGGGCCGTGGTGAGGACGGCCACCTGGGCCGTGGTCAGGCTGGCGGCCTGGTCCGTGGCCAGGGCGGCCACCTGGGCCGTGGTGAGGGCGGCCACATCCTTGGTGAGGAGGTTCGCCACCACGTTGGTGGCGAGGGCGGCGACCTGGGCCGTGGTGAGGGCCGCGGCCTGGGCGGTGGAGAGGGCCTGGGCCTGGGCGGTGGTGAGGTTGGCGGCCTGGTTCGTGGTCAGGGCGGCCACCTGGGCCGTGGTCAGGACGGCCACCTGGCCCGTGGTCAGGCTGCCGAGCTGATCGGTGGTCAGGGCGGCTACGTCCGCAGTCTTCAGGACGGCCACATCCCGGGTGAGGAGGGCGGCCACGACGCTGGTGGTGAGGTTGGCGACCTGGGCCGTGGTGAGGACCGCGGCCTGGGCGGTGGTGAGCGCCTGGGCCTGGTTGGTGGTGAGGTTGGCGGCATCATTGGTGGTCAGGGCCACGATCTGGGCCGTGGTCAGGCCGGCCACCTGCGCCGTGGTCAGGGCGGCGGCCTGGTCCGTGGCCAGGACGGCCACCTGGGCCGTGGTCAGGGCGGCGGCGTCGCGGGTGGTCAGGGCGGCGACCTGGGAGGTCGTGAGGTTGGCCACCACGTTCGTGGTCAGGGCGGCGGTCTGGGCCGTGCTGAGAACGGCCACCTGGGCCGTGGTCAGGCTGACGGCCTGGTCCGTGGTCAGGGCGGCCACCTGGGCCGTGGTGAGGACGGCGACATCCTTGGTGAGGAGGTTGGCGACCACATTGGTGGTGAGGGCGGCAACCTGGCCCGTGGTGAGGACCGCGGCCTGGGCCGTGGTGAGGGCCTGGGCCTGGGCGGTGGACAGGGTGGCGGCATCACTGGTGGTCAGGGCCACGATCTGGGCCGTGGTCAAGCCGGCCACCTGGCCCGTGGTCAGGGCGGCCACCTGGTCCGTGGTCAGGGCGGCCACCTGGGCCGTCGTGAGGGCGGCCGCGTCCCGGGTGGTCAGGGCGGCGACCTGGGCGGTGGTGAGGTTGGCAGCCTGGTTGGTCGTCAAGGCCGCGGTCTGGGCCGTGGTGAGGACGGCCACCTGGCCCGTGGTCAGGTTGGAGGCCTGATCGGTGGTCAGGGCGGCCACCTGGGCCGTGGTCAGGGCGGCCACATCCCGGGTGAGGAGGGCACTGAGCGCGCCGGTCGTCAGGTTCACGACCTGGTTCGTGGTGAGGGCCCCGGCCTGGGCCGTGGTGAGGGCCTGGGCCTGGGCGGTGGTCAGGTTGGCCACCTGATTCGTCGTCAGGGCCACGACCTGCGCGGTGGTGAGAACGGCGACCTGCCCGGTGGTCAGGCTCGAAGCCTGGTCGGTGGTCAGGGACGCGACCTGGGCCGTGGTGAGGACGGCCACGTCGCGCGTCGCCAGAGCGGTGATCTGGGCGGTGGTCAGATTGGAGGCCACGCTGGTGGTCAGGGCGGTGGTCTGGGCGGTGGTTAGGACGGCCACCTGACCCGTGGTCAGGTTGGAAGCCTGGTCCGTGGTCAGGGCGGCCACCTGGGCCGTGGTCAGGGCGGCCACATCCTTGGTGAGGAGGGACGCGACCACGTTGGTGGTCAGGGCGGCGACCTGCGCCGTGGTCAGGGCCGCGGTCTGGCCGGTGCTTAGGGCCTGGGCCTGGGCGGTGGTGAGGTTGGCGGCCTGGTTCGTGGTCAGGGCGGCCACCTGGGCGGTGGTCAGGGCGGCCACCTGGCCCGTGGTCAGGTTGGAGGCCTGGTCGGTGCTCAGGGCGGCCACCTGGGCCGTGGTCAGGACGGCCACATCCTTGGTGAGAAGGGCGGCCACCACGCTGGTGGTGAGGTTGGCGACCTGGTTCGTGGTCAGGACGGCGGTCTGGGCGGTGCCGAGGGCCTGGGCCTGGGCGGTGGTGAGGTTGGCGGCGTCGTTGGTGGTCAGGGCCACGATCTGGGCCGTGGTCAGGCCGGCCACCTGGGCCGTGGTGAGGCTGGCGGCCTGATCCGTGGCCAGGGCAGCCACCTGGGCCGTGGTCAGGGCGGCCACATCCCGGGTGGTGAAGGCGGTGATCTGGGCCGTGGTGAAGGTGGCGACCTGATTCGTCGTCAGCGCGGCGGTCTGGGCGGTGGTGAGGACGGCCAGCTGAGCCGTGGTCATGTTGGAGGTCTGGTCGGTGGTCAGGGAGGCCACCTGGGCCGTGGTGAGGCCGGCAATATCGGCCGTGGTGAGCACGTCCAGCTGGCCCGTGGTCAGCGCGACGGTCTGGGCGGTCGTCATCGCCATGAAAGCTGCCGCGCTCATGGCCAGAAGCTGGGAATTGGACAGGCCATAGGCCACCTGGCTGGTGGTCAGGGCGGCGACCTGCGTCGTAGCAAGTGCCTTGATGTCCAAGGTGTCCAGCGAGATGAGCTGGTCCGTGGTCAGGGCGGCAACCTGCGAGGTGCTCATGCCGCGGACGTCCGATGTGCCCAGCGTCGCCAGCTGGGCCGTGGTGAGGCCAGGGATCTGTGAGGGCAACATTCCCGAGATATTGAATGACATGGCCATGCTCCCCTGGTGGTGTGCCTGAACCTAGCTAATCGCGTTGGGCAATATCTGCTTAGACAGTAATGGAAAGTCGACTTCCCCTTGATCGGCAGTGCGGTAATTTTTCTTTAATTTTTTTAATAATTGATTATATACAAAACGCGGGTTTGACCCCATAACAATAGGCCATCCACATACTGGAGAACAAACCTGTTTTGACGTAATCATGGAAGCCGGGCACCTTGTAGCATTATCTTCATTCTGAGGTGACAAAATAATTACTGCTTACTCAACACAAGCAAAACATGTACCATTGTTAAATTTTTTTGTTTCATCCCGTGGCGCCGGCCCAGGCCGAACCCGCGGCGCCGGACCGCGGACGGGCCGGGCCCGCCCGGACATGAGGCTCCGAACCCGAAAATTTATCTTGCCAAGCCTTGTGAAAGAATGCTTCTTTCGGATTGAAACACTGGAGATGCGCGATGACCGAGCAGCGACATGCCCTCATTACCGGCATCACGGGCCAGGACGGGAGCTGCCTTGCCGAACTGCTGCTGAAGAAAGGGTATGGCGTCCACGGCATCATCCGCCGGGCCTCCACCTTCAAGACCGAGCGCATCGATCATCTTTATCTGGGCAACCTGGAGGCCAAGAGGGACTGGGGCTTCGCGGGGGATTACGTGGAGGGGGATTCCTCCAAGGCCCGGAGGGCCCTGGCCTGGGAACCGCGGACGGATCTGGCGGCCCTGGCGAACATGATGGTGGAGAACGACCTCAGGCTGGCGGAGCGGGAGCAGCTGCTCCATGATGCCGGCATCGGCGAGGTCAATCGCGGCGGTTTCCGGTAGGGCTTTTGAGGAGGCACAGGTGGCGTCCATCCATGCTGTTTTTGCGGAGAAGGTCAAGCTCGCCTGGCAGGGCGGGCTTTCGTTCAATGACCTGCTCAGCTATGCGGTCCTCCTCGAGGAGGCCGGGGACCAGGCCCTGGCCGCGGTCATCTATCGCACCTGGCTGGCGCGCACCACGTCGCCCTACAGCCAGTTCGTGCTGTTCAACCTGGGTCTGGCGCTCTCCGCGGAGGGGGATCTGCCCGGGGCCATGGAGGCCTATCGCAGCGCGATTCAGCTGTCGCCCTCCTTCGTCCATCCCCGCGTCAACCTGGGGCTGCTCCTGGAACGGCTGGGGGACCGCGATGCGGCCATCGCCCAGTGGGGCTGGGTCGAACAGAACGTCGCCCCGGAGGATCCGGCACTGATGCCGCTCCGGACCAAGGCGATCGGCCTCCTGCGGCAGTTCCCGCCTGCGCCGGCCCCCGCCGCCCCGGAACCGCTCCCGGCCCAGGCGGGGTCCGCCCATGAGGAGGTCGAGGAACCCGCCCCGGCCCCGGGGGGAGCCGGGGCCTTCGCCAGGGGACTCCTGGACGGCCTGGCCCGGCACTTCCGGCGCGGCGTCCAGGATCACCGTTGACGGCCGGACGGTAGACGGGTCGCATGAAGCTTTCCCTGGCCATGATCGTCAAGAACGAGGAAGCCCACCTGGGGCACTGCCTGGCTTCCGTGCGGGGGCTGGTGGACGAAGTCGTCGTGGTGGACACGGGGTCCTCCGACGGCACGGTGGCCGTGGCCCGGGGGGCGGGCGCCACGGTATCCACCTTCCCCTGGACCGGCGACTTCGCCGCCGCCCGCAACGCCAGCCTGGACCGGGCCACGGGCGACTGGGTGCTGGTCCTGGACGCGGACGAGGCGGTGGACGCCCTGGACCATGCGCGGCTGCGGGAAGCCTGCCGACCTGACGGACCCGACGCCTTCCGGGTGCTCATCCGCAACTACCTGCCCGACGGGGCCTACACCATGATGGAGACCCAGGCCCGGGCCAACCCCGGCGGCTACGCGGAAGGCTCGGATCACTCCCATTGCGGCGACACCCGGGGGGTGAGGCTCTTCCGGCGGCTGGCCTGGGTGCGCTTCCGGGGGCGGATCCACGAGAAGGTGGACGCCTGCTTCCTGGAGCGGGGCCTGCCGATGCCGGACCTGGACACGGTCATCCATCACTATGGGCAGACCCTGGCGCCCCGGGTGGAGGCCAAGAAGCCTATGTACCTTGACCTGGCCCGCAGGGACGCCGAGGAGCGGCCCGGGGATCCGGAGAGCCTGTTCAACCTGGTCATCCAGGCGGCCACCGCCGGTGACTGGGAGCTGGCGGCCGGCGCGTCCGAACGGTACCGTTCCGCCGCCCGTGCCCTCGGCCAGGGCCCCCTCCCCGCCCTGGTCCTCACGCAGGCCACGGCCCTGCAGCGCCTGGGGCGCCACGAAGAGGCCCTGGCCACGTTCGGGGAACTCGCGGCGGCCGACCCGGGCAGCCTCCCCGCGGCCCGGGGCCGCGCGGTGTCCCTGGAGCGCCTGGGCCACCGGGAGGAGGCGGAACGGATCTTCCGGGCCTGCCTGGAGATCCAGCCGGACTTCAGCACCACCTGCCTGGACCTGGCCGACCTGCTGGTGCGCTCGGACCGGCCCGGGGACGCCCGGGAGACCCTGCGCGCCGGCCTGGGCCACGCGCCCCGGGACCCCGCCCTCTGGGGCCGCCTCATCCGCCTGGGCCTGGAGGCCGGGGACCCGGCACAGGCGGTGCGGGATGCCTGGGAGGCCCTTCAGAACTGCCCTGCGGGAGGCGGCGGAGCCTGGCACACCCTGGTGGGGGTCTATCTCCTCAGGGAGGGCGCCACGTCGGAGGGGCGGCAGGTGCTGGCCCTGGGCCTCGAAGCCTTCCCCGGACACACCGAACTGGCCCGTTTGATGGGAAACTGCTGACATGGCCAAGATTCGCGTGCTCTCCGACCAGGTCGCCAACCAGATCGCCGCCGGCGAGGTGGTGGAGCGCCCGGCCTCGGTACTCAAGGAACTGGTGGAGAACGCCCTGGACGCGGGCGCCACCCGGCTGGAGGTGCGCTGGGAGGAGGGCGGCAAAGCTTGCCTGGAGGTGGCCGACGACGGCTGCGGCATGGCCCGGGACGACCTCTACATGGCCCTGGAGCGCCACGCCACCAGCAAGGTGCGCACGGCCGAGGACCTGGGGCACCTGGGCACCTTCGGGTTCCGGGGCGAGGCCCTGCCCTCCATCGCCTCGGTGAGCCGGTTCGAGCTGGCTTCGGCCGAGCAGGACGGCGCCGGGCACCGGCTGCGCTGCGAGTTCGGCATCATCAAGGAGGTGCTGCCCGCCGCCCGCGCCCGGGGCACCACGATCGCCGTGCGGGACCTGTTCGCGCAGCTCCCGGCCCGCAAGCGCTTCCTCAAGGCCACGGAGACCGAGCACGCCCACCTGTGGGGCGTGGTGACCCGCATGGCCCTGGCGACACCCCGGATCCACTGGACGCTCGAATCCGACCGCAGCGGCAGGCTGGTCCTGCCCGCCGTGGCCGCGGCCGGCGCCCGGCTGGGGCCGCTCCTGGGGGAGCGCCTGAACGCGATGATCCCCTTCCATGACGGGCAGGAACCTTGGACGCTCCATGGCTACGTGTCCCCTCCCGACCTGAGCTTCCGGGACCGCAACCACCTCTACCTCTTCGTGAACGGCCGCGCGGTGCGGGACCGCCTGCTCCTGGCCGCCCTGGCCTCGGGCTGGGAGGGGTTCTTCCCCAAGGGCGCCTACCCGGCCGCGGTGGTCTTCCTGGAGGTGCCTCCCGAGGCCGTGGACGTCAACGTCCACCCCACCAAGGCCGAGGTGCGCTTCCGGGAGCCCGGGCGGATCTTCCCCTGGGTGGGCCGGGCGCTGCGGGAGGCCTGGGAGGAGCTGCGAGGCGGTCTGGCCTCCGTCCTGGACCTGCCGCCCCGCCCCCTGGAGCTGGAACTGGACAAGCCCCTGGCCATTGTGGCGGCCGAGCATCCCCACCTCTGGGCGGCGCCCGGCGGGCAGGATCCATCCCAGGCGCCGGCCGCCACCTGGACCCCCCTGCCGGAGGCGGTGGCCGCCCCGGCACCGGCGCCGGCCCCGGAGCTGCGCTACCTGGGGTCCTTCGACAGCACCTACCTCCTGGCCGAAGCCGCGGGCCCCGAGCCCGAATTGTGGATCGTGGACCAGCACGTGGCCCACGAGCGCATCCTGTTCGAGAGGCTGTTCCTGCGCCGTCACCGCCCCGCCATCCAGCCCCTCATGCCGCCCCAGGTCGTGCAGGTCGGGCCCGAGACCCTGGCCCGCCTCAAGCCGTACTTGTACGAGGCCAACGCCGCGGGCCTGGACGTGGACCCCTTCGGCGAGGACGCCCTGGTGGTGCGGGGCCTGCCCGACTTCCTGGCGGACCGCGACCCGGAGGCGCTGCTGATGGAGCTGCTCCGGCGGCTGGAGGAGGGCGGCCGGGTGGACCTGGACAGCTTCCGCCGGGAACTCAACGCCGAGCTCTCTTGCCGCAGCGCCATCAAGAAGCACCACTACCTCCCCCCCGAACTCGCCCAGCGGCTCATCGAGGACCTGATGGACTGCCAGGTGCCCCACACCTGCCCCCACGGGCGGCCGGTTATCAAGAAACTTACCCGGACGGAACTCGAACGGAGTTTCGGACGCAGGGCCTAGTTGAAACATTCGGGCATCCTAATTGCATATGCCAAAAGGAGGTACGACGCCCATGGTTCTGCACGGAGCGGCTTTGGAAGAAAAGTGCCGGGAGATCCGGAACAGGACGTTGCTCATCCACCGGAACGCTCCCGAGACCCGCATCGCCTCGAGCCTGTCCCCCGTGGAGACCCTGGTGGCCCTCCACTATGGCGGCGTCCTGGCCTTCGACCCAGGTAACCCCCGCTGGGAGGGCCGGGACCGGTTCATCATCAGCAAGGGGCACGGGTCCATCTCCTTCTACCCGATCCTCGCCGAACTCGGGTTCTTCCCCCCGGAGGAGCTGGACAAGGTCTCCCGGGAAGGCGGCATCCTCGGCGGGATCCCGGATTGCGTCATCCCCGGCTACGAGACGACGAACGGTTCCCTGGGCCATGGCCCGGGCGTGGGTTGCGGCATGGCCCTGGGCCTGAGGGCCAAGGGGTCCGGGTCCCAGGTCTTCGTCCTGACCGGGGACGGCGAGCTCTACGAGGGGTCGGTGTGGGAGGCCTTCATGTTCGCCGGCGGCAACCACCTCGACAACCTGACGGTGATCGTGGACGCCAACCAGACCTCGATGCTGGACTTCACGCGCAACATCATCGACCTGGAACCGCTGGGCGCGAAGTTCGCCGCCTTCGGCTGGGACGTGGCCGAAACCGACGGCCACGAGGTGGGCCAGGTGACGGAGGCGCTCCTGGCCTTCAAGGGCCGGCGGGAGGGACGGCCCAAGGTCCTCATCGCCCGCACCGTCAAGGGCAAGGGCGTGCCCCGCCTGGAAGGGGATCCCCTGAGCCATATCCGGAACCTCTCCCCCGACGAGATCGATACCCTGCTTGGGAGCCAGCCATGAGCCCGACGTCCCTCAAGACCGCCATGCGCGACGCCTTCCTGCAGGAGATCCACCGGCGCATGGCCCACCGCTCCGATCTCTTCTTCCTGAGCGCGGACTTCGGCTCGCCGCAGCTGGACGCCATCCGCGCCGACCATCCCGACCGCTTCATCAACGTCGGCATCGCCGAGCAGAACCTGGTGGCCCTCTCCCTGGGCCTGGCCCTGGAGGGGTTCTGCGTGTTCGCCTACGCCATCGCCCCCTTCATCTCCATGCGCTGTTTCGAGCAGATCCGGGTGGATCTGGCCCTCCACGCGCAGCTGAGGGACATCAACGTGAACCTCGTGAGCGTGGGCGCGGGCATGAGCTACGATGTGTCCGGGCCTACGCACCACTGCCTGGAGGATCTTTCCATCCTGCGGACGCTGCCGCACATCGAGCTCCACTCCCCCTCCGATTCCGTCACCGCCAGGGCGATGGTGGACGACGCCCTGGGCCGGGCCGTGCCCAAGTACTTCCGGTTCGACGGCAAGCCCCAGCCCGACCTGGCGCCCAGCGTGAGCCCCGGCGACATGGCCCGGGGCTTCCGGGTCCTCGCGGAGGGCCGCTACCTGATCCTGGCCACGGGCTACATGAGCCACAAGGCGCTGCGCATCGCCCGGAGCTTTCCCCCGGGCACCGTGGGCGTGGCCGACCTTCTCCGCTTGCGTCCCCTGGACACCGCCGCCCTGGCCGAGGTCATGGCCGGCGCCGTGGGGATCATGACCCTGGAGGAGGCCTTCGTGGACGCCGGGGGCCTGGATGCCCTGGCCGGTTCGATCCTGCGTTCGGCCGGACTCACGCGGCCCATGGACTGCCAGGGGATCCGGGGCCGGTATCTGTTTGAAGTGGGCGGCCGTGAGGCGCTCCACGAACAGGCGGGCCTTTCCGAGGCGACCCTGGGCAAGCGGATCGAGAAGGCCCTCGCCATCTGCGCCAACCCGGCCTGAACGCGCACCTTACCCGGGAGATCCCCTTGAAGCTTTCCGATTATGTCTTCCAGTTCCTGGCCCGCTTCGGGGTCCGCCACGTGTTCGTGCTGCCCGGAGGCGGGGCCATGCACCTCGTGGATTCCCTGGGCAGCAGCCCGGACCTGGAGTACACCTGCTGCCTTCACGAACAGGCCTGCACCATCGCCGCGGAAGCCTACGGCAGGGCCACCAACCGCCTGGGCGTGGTGCTGGTGACCTCCGGTCCGGGCGGCACCAACACCCTCACCGGCCTGGCCGGCGCCTGGCTCGCGTCCAGTCCGCTGCTCGTGGTCTCCGGCCAGGCCAAGCGCTCGGACCTCAAGGGGGCTTCAGGCGCCCGGCAGATCGGCTCCCAGGAAGTGGACATCGTCTCCGTGGTCAAGCCGCTCACCAAGTACGCCGTGACCATCCTGGACCCGGCCACCATCCGCTACCACCTGGAGAGGGCGGTGCATCTGGCCGGCACGGGCCGGAAGGGGCCGGTGTGGCTGGATATCCCCCTGGACGTCCAGGCCACGGAGGTGGTTCCCGAAGAGCTGGAAGGCTTCCAGGCCGCGGAGGCCCCCGCCCCCGCGGAACTCGCCGGGCAGGTCGCGGCAACCCTCCGGCTTCTGGAAGAAGCTGAACGGCCCGTGCTGTTCGTGGGGAACGGCGTCCACTCGGCGGGCGCCCGCGAGGCCTTCCTGGCCCTGGCCGAACGGCTGGGCGTGCCCGTCATGACCACCTGGGGCGCCTGCGACCTGATCCCCTCGGCCCATCCCCTCTCCTTCGGCAGGCCGGGGCCGGTCTCCAGCCGGGCCTCGAACTTCACGCTGCAGAACGCGGATTTCCTCCTGACCCTGGGGGTCCGCCTGGACTTCGACACCACCGGCTACGACCAGACCCAGTTCGCCCGGGGCGCCCGCAAGGTCGTCGTGGACATCGACCCCGCGGAGATCGGCAAGCTGAGGATGCAGGTGGACCTGCCCATCCACGCCGATTGCGCCCAGTTCATCGGGGAGGCCGGGCGCCAGTGGGGAGACCGGCCCGGGCCGGACCGCGGCGCGTGGCTGGGCCGGTGCCGGGCGTGGCAGGCCCGCTACCCCATTCTTCCCCCGGGCGGGGGCGAGGCGGGGGAACGCATCAACCCCTTCCACTTCTACACCCTGCTCAGCGAGGAGCTCGCCGGGAGCGACCTGGTCCTGCCCTGCAGCTCGGGCGCGGCCGTGGACATGTTCTGGATGGTGTACCGGTCCAAGGCCGGCCAGCGCGCCTTCAGCACGGGCGGCCTGGGCTCCATGGGCTTCGGCCTGCCGGCGGCCCTGGGCGGCTGCCTGGCCCTGGGGGGCCGCAGGACCATCTCCCTCGAAGGCGACGGCGGGGCCTGGATGAACATCCAGGAAATGGCCACCGTGGCCCGCCTGGGCCTGCCCATCAAGTACTTCGTCATGAACAACGGCGGCTACGGCTCCGTGCGGACCATGCAGCGGCACCACTTCAAGGGCCGCCTCGTGGCCTGCGACGCGAGCTCGGGCCTGGCGCTGCCCGAGCTGCTCCCGGTGGCCGCGGCCTTCGGCCTGCCGGGGCACCGCCTGTCCAGCCCGGGCGAGGTGCGGGCCATGATCCGCACCGTGCTGGACACCCCGGGGCCCGTGGTGTGCGATGTGATCCTGGATCCCGACGTCATCCTCGCCCCCAAGGTCGCCTCGGTGGTCACCGCCTCGGGCGGCATGCGGAGCCGGCCCCTGGAGGACCTCTGGCCCTTCCTGGACCGGACCGAGCTCCAGGAGAACATGCTCATCCCCCTGCTGCCGGAATAGCCCGTGGCCAGGCCCCCCATCCCCTCCGGAGAGCTCGATGAGGTCCTCCTGCCCTGGGCGGAGCTCTGGCAGGGCCTGGCCGGAAAGCGCGTCTTCCTCACCGGCGGCACGGGCACCATCGGCACCTGGCTGCTGGAACTTTTCTGCCGGGCCAACGCGCTCTGGCACCTGGAGGCCCGGATCCTGGTCCTGTCCCGGACGCCCGAGGCCTTCCGGGAGCGTTCGCCCCACCTCGCGGGCGATCCGGCCGTCTCCTTCCTCCAGGGGGACATAAGGACCTTCGAGCTCCCGGCGGGCCCGGTCGACTATGCCATCCACGGTGCGACGGACGCCAGCGGCGCCTTGGCCTACCTGGATCTCCTGGGGCACCTGGACACGCTGGTGCTGGGCACCCGGCACCTGCTCCAGCGCCTGGCGGAGGTCCGTCCCGGCCGGGTCCTGCTCCTGAGCTCCGGGGCCGTGTACGGGCCCCAGCCGCCGGACCTGGACGGGCTCCCCGAGGACTACCCGGTGGCCCCCGACCAGATGGATCCCGGCTCCCGCTATGCCCAGGGCAAGCGCATGGCCGAACACTACGCCGCCGTCTTCCGCCACCAGCATGGCCTTGCTACGGTCATCGCCCGGGGTTTCGCGCTGGTGGGCCCCCACCTGCCCCTGGATGCCCACTTCGCGCTGGGCAATTTCATCCGGGATGCCCTGGCCGGCGGCCCCATCCACGTCCTGGGGGACGGCACCCCCTGGCGGTCCTTCCTGTACGCCTCGGATTACGCCATGGCCTGCTGGCTTGTGCTTCTCCGGGGGACCCCGGGACGGGCCTACAACGTGGGCTCCCCGGAAGCCATCCAGCTGGGCGCCCTGGCAGGCGTTACCGCCGGGCTCCGGGGCCTGGCCGTGACCATCCAGGGCGCACCCCAGGAAGGCTCCCAGCGCCAGCGCTACGTGCCCTCGGACCGCCGGCTCCGCGCGGAGCTGGGATTCCTGCCCAGGGTCGGGCTGGAGGAGGGCATACGGCGGACTCTCAATTGGTACAGTTCGTGATACAAACTCAACTGAACTTTCCTCACGAGGCGCTCCAATGACCCGCATCAAACTGAGCAAGCGCTATATCGGCGATGGGGAGCCCTGTTTCCTGGTCGGCGAGATCGGCATCAACCACAACGGCAACCTGGACCTCGCCAAGGGGCTCATCGACGTGGCCCAGGCGGCCGGCTGCGATGCCGTCAAGTTCCAGAAGCGCACCGTGGACGTGGTCTACACGGCCGCGGAGCTGGCCAAGCCCAGGGAGAATCCCTTCGGCCCCACCAACGGCGACCTGAAGCGCGGCCTGGAGTTCGGGGAACGGGAATACGGGCAGATCGACTCCTATTGCCGGAACAAGGGGATTCCCTGGTTCGCCTCCTGCTGGGACGAGGCCTCGGTGGACTTCATCGACCGCTTCGAGGTGCCCTGCTTCAAGATCGCCTCGGCCTCCCTCACCGACGACGGACTGCTGCGCTATACCCGCCAGAAGGCCGGCGAGCGCCCCATCTTCCTGGCCACCGGCATGAGCACCCAGGAACAGGTGGACCACGCCGTGGAGGTCCTGGGCCACCAGAACCTGGTCATCATGCATACCTGCAGCGTCTACCCGTCAGCCTACAACGAGCTGAATCTCAAGGTGATCCCCGCCTTCCGCAAGCGCTACCAGATGCCCGTGGGCTATTCCGGACACGAGTCGGGCCTGGCGACCACGGTGGCCGCGGTCGCCCTGGGCGCCTGCGTGGTGGAGCGGCACATCACCCTGGACCGGGCCATGTGGGGGTCCGATCAGGCCGCCTCGGTGGGCCCCAGCGGCCTCACCCACCTGGTCCGCGACATCCGCCTGGTGGAAATGGCCCTGGGCAGTGCGGACAAGCGCCTCCAGGACCGTGAGATTCCGATCCTGCAGAAACTGCGCCGCAAGTGAGCCCGGCCGTGAGGGGCATCCGGGCCCTGGCCCTGGACGTGGACGGCGTGCTCACGGATGGCGGCTGCTGGCTGGGGGAAGGCGGCGAAACCTCCAAGCGCATCTCCTTCCGGGATGTGATGGGGGCCTCCCTGGCCCGGCGGCGCGGGCTCCCCATGGCCCTCATCACGGGCGAGGGCGGCCCGCTGCTGGAAGCGGTGGCCCGGAAGTTCGGCATCACCGAGGTCCATGGCCACTGCAGGGACAAGGCGGGCGCGCTGCGGACCTTCGCCGCGGGCCTGGGCCTGCCCCTGGAGGCCATCTGCTTCCTCGGCGACGACATCAACGACCTTCCGGCCATGGCCATCGCCGGAACCTCGGCCTGCCCCAGCGACGCCCATCCCGAGGTGCTCGCCCGGGTCACCCAGGTGCTGACCCGGCGGGGCGGCGAGGGCGCCCTGCGGGAGTGGGTGGATGCCTGGCTCGAGGGGCAGGGGGCATGACGGACCGGGAACGCCTGGACTGGATCCTGGGGCTGGATCCGCTGGCGGCCCAGGCCGAGGTCAGGCGCCGCTTCGACACCGCCTTCCAGGGCCGGGGCTCCAGGATCGTGCTCTTCGGAGCCAGCCGGCTGGGCTCTGCGGCCCTGCACGGCATGCGCTGCGCAGGGCTCAGGCCCCTCGCCTTCGCCGACAACAACCCGGCGCTCCACGGGCGGGTCCTGGACGGCCTGGAGATCCTCGCGCCCGCACAGGCCGTGGCCCGCCATGGCGGCGAGGCCGTCTTCATCGTCACGGTCTTCAACAACGGGCCGGTCCTGGGCCAGCTGGAGGCCCTGGGGGTGCGGAGCCTGCCCCTGTCGGTGGTGGCCTGGCAGATACCGGAGCTCTCCCGCTGGTGGTGGCCGCCCTTCTTCCCCGAGGGGCCCGGCCCCTTCGAGGCCGACCTCCGCGCGGCCTTCGACCTGCTGGAAGACGCTGCCTCCCGGGAGGAATTCCTCGGGCAGCTGGCCTGGCGCAGCACGCTGGACCGGTCCTGGCTCCCGGCCGCCCTGCCCGCGGAAGCCACCTACTTCGCCCCCGGGCTCATCCCCCTGGGCACCCGCGAGGTCTTCGTGGACTGCGGCGCCTGCGACGGGGACACCCTGCGGGCCTTCCAGCGCCACCAGCCCGCGGGCCCCGCGCTGTTCATCGGCATCGAACCCGACGCGGGGAACCGCAGGAAGCTGGAGGCCTGCCTGCGCGACAGGCCGGAAGGAACCTTCCGGATCGTCCCCGCCGTCCTGGGGGACCGGGCGGGAGAGGCGTCCTTCGCCCAGTCGGGGGACATGACCTCCAACCTGAAGGAGGGCGGCACCCTGCTCCCGGTGCGGACCCTGGACGAGATCCTCCAGGGGCTTTCGCCCACCCTGATCAAGATGGATATCGAAGGCGCCGAGGGCCCGGCCCTGGAGGGCGCCCGGGAGACCATCCGCAGGTCAGCCCCCCGGCTGGCCATCGCCGCCTACCACCGGGCTCCGGATCTCTGGGCCGTGCCCCTCCAGATCCGGGACCTTTCCGGCGCCTACCGGCTCCACCTCCGGCGCCATGCCGACGAGTGCTGGGAAACCGTCATCTACGCTGTCCCCCGAGGCGATCATGAATGAGCTTGTGGCCGGAAAACCCGGCGTGATCTGGATTACGGGCCTGTCCGGCGCGGGCAAGACCACCCTGGCGCAGGAGCTGCGGGCGCGCCTGGCTCCCGCGTGCGCGCGCAGCGTCGTGGTCCTGGACGGCGATGCCCTCCGCATCGCCTGCGGCAACGACCTGGGCCACGCCCAGGCCGACCGGGTGGTCCAGATCGGGCGCATGCAGCGCTTCGCCAGGCTGCTGGCGGACCAGGGCGTCCTGGTCATCGCCGCGGCCCTGTACGCCGACCCGGACCTGCTGGCCTGGAACCGCGAGCACCTGCCGCGCTACCTGGAGGTCTACATCAAGGCCTCCCTTCCCTCCCTGGCGCTGCGCGACTACAAGGGGGTCTACCGGAACCCCAGCCAGGTCGTGGGCGTGGACATCCCCTGGCACGAGCCCGCCGCCCCGGACCTGGTCCTGGACGGGGACCGCCTGGAACCCGTCGGCGCCTGGGCCGAGTCCGTACGGACGGCCTGGGACGCCCTTGACCCGGAACGCCCATGAGCGGCCTGGAACTCACCCTCGACCACTGGCACTACCTGGAGTTCGAAAAGCTGGCCATCGGCGCCTATGCCCCGCTCACGGGCTTCATGACGGCCGACCAGTTCGACGCGGTGGTGGAGACGCTGCGCCTGCCGGGCGGGGAACCCTTTCCCCTGCCCGTCTGCCTCGAAGTGCCCCCGGACCTGGCCGCCCGGGCCGGTGGCGCAGGAAGGATCGCCTTGCGCTACCAGGGAAGGCAGGTGGGCTGGCTCCACCCGGAGCAGGCCTACCGCAGGGACCGGGAGGCCGCGGCGGACAAGGTCTTCGGCTGCAGGGACCAGGCCCATCCCGGCGTGAAGCGGTTCCTGGGCGGCCCCGGCCACTACCTGGGCGGCCGGGTGGAACTCCTGGAGCGGGCCCGGTTCGAATTTCCCGAGCAGGAACTCACCCCGGCCGAGACCCGCGCCCTGTTCCAGGCCCGGGGCTGGAAGACCGTCGCCGGGTTCCAGACCCGCAACGTGCCCCACAAGGCCCACGAGTACCTGCTCAGGCTGGCCCTGGAAATGTGCGACGGCCTGTTCATCCAGCCCCTGGTGGGCTGGAAGAAGCGGGGGGACTACGCCCCGGAAGCCGTCATCAAGGCCTACCAGCTCCTGGTCTCCACGTTCCTGCCCAGCGCCCGGGTCCGGCTGGGCGTATTCTCGGCCGCCATGCGCTACGCCGGGCCGCGCGAGGCCGTGTTCCATGCCCTGGTCCGCAGGAACTACGGGTGCACGCACTTCATCGTGGGCCGGGATCATGCCGGGGTGGGCGGCTACTACGACACGTACGCGGCCCAGGAGCTCGCGCTCTCGTTCGGCACGGACCTGGGCATCACGATCCTGCCCCTGGCCGGTCCCTTCTACTGTGAACGGTGCGCCATGATCGTCAGCGAGCGCACCTGCAGCCATCGGCTCACGGAGCCGGACCGGGTCCATGAGATCAGCGGGACCCTGATCCGCAAGACCCTGGTGGAAGGCCTGGCCTGCGACCCGAGGTTCATCCGGCCCGAGATCGTGCAGTGTCTCGAGGGCACCCAGGTCTTCATTGAAAAGGATGAACATGAGCCGAGCTAAGATCGTCGCGACCATCGGGCCGGTGAGCCTGGAAGACGGGATGCTCGAGCGCTTCGTCGCCGCGGGCATGGATGTCGCCCGCCTGAACGGCGCCCACGGTGATCATGCCTGGCACCGCGCCGCCGTGGCGGCCCTGCGCCAGGCCGCCCCCCAGGTGCCCATCCTCCTGGACATCCCGGGCGTTAAGGTGCGGGTGGGCGCCATCGGCCCGGACCGGAGCTACGGCGCCGGCGAACGGATCCTGCTCACCTGCCGGGAGGCTCCCGAAGGGGACGCGGTGCCCCTCACCCGGCCCGATGTGTACCGGTTCGTCCAGAAGGGCCTGATCCTCAGCTTCGACGACAGCAGCCTGCAGGTCCGCGTGGAGGACGTCGCGGACCGGGACCTGGCCTGCACCACCGTGCGGGGCGGCATCCTGCGCCAGGGCAAGGGGGTCCATGCCCCGGGCGTGGTGATGTCGGCCTTCGTGGTGTCCGGGCGGGACCGGGCCCTGCTGGCCCTGGCCCGGGAGCTGCGGCTCGATTTCGTCGGGCTCAGCTACATCGACGACGGCGCCCAGGTGGCCGAGGTCCGGGCCCTGTTCGGGCCGGGCGGGCCCAGGATCATCTCCAAGATCGAGACCCGGCTGGCCCTGGTCAACCTCGCGGGGATCATCGAGGCCTCCGACGGCCTGATGATCGACCGGGGCGACCTGTCCATGGAGACCACCTTCGAGGGCGTGGCCATCGCCCAGAAGGAGATCCTGGCCGAGGCCATGAAGGCCGCCTGCCCGGTCATCGTGGCCACCCAGATGCTGCACACGATGATCGAGGCGCCCTTCCCCACCAAGGCCGAAGTGGCCGACATCACGGCGGCCGTGCTGGACGGGGCCTCCGCCCTCATGCTGAGCGGGGAGACCGCCATGGGCGCCTATCCCGTGGAGGCCATCGGCGTCATGGCGAAGGTCGCCGCCTCCGCCGGGACCTACCAGCAGCGCGTCCTGGACACGACCACGAACGCCCTGCCCTCCCAGGTGCCCAACGCCGTGTCCGAGGCCATCTCGCTCATCTGCCGGCGCCTGCCGGTGACCAGGATCGTGGCCATCACCAAGTCCGGCTTCGCGGCCCGGGTCCTGGCCTCCTTCCAGCCACGGCAGCCCATCATCGCGGTGAGCGACGACCTCCACAGAGCCCGGGGGTTCAATCTGCTCCGCGGGGTCCTCGGCGTCCAGGTGGACGCGCCCTTCGTGAAGAGCGGCACCACCCACATCCCGGCCTGCCTGGAGACGCTCTGGCGGCGGGGTCTCCTGGTCGACGAGGACCTGATCGTGGTCACGGCGGTGGCCTACCCCGCCTCGGGCAACCGGATGAACCTGATCGAGACCCATGTGGTTTCGGATCTGAGGGCCAACCTGGGCTGGACCCGGGAACCCGGAAAGCCCGAGGTGTGAGCATGGCCGCCCCCCTTGTCATCGTGGGCCAGGCGGACCGGGTTCCGGCCTGCACGGCCTTTTTCCGGAAGTTCGGCTTCGAACCCGCCGCCTGGTACGGTGCGACCCCGGCCGAGGCCGAGGGCATCGCCGCCGCCCTGGGGGTGCCCGCCGCCCCCTTCGACGCGTGCGCTCCGGAGGCGCTGCGGGGGCACTGCGTCGTCCTCGCTTCGGACGACCTCGCCTTCCAGGACCATTTCCTGGCCGCCCTGCTCGGCGCCGGGTGCTCCCCCCGCAGCCTCGTCCTGCATCCCGGGCTGCACTCCCCGGCGCTGGCGGACCTCATCGAGGCCATCACCCCCGACGGTGCGCCCGGGCCCAATGCGTTCGTGCAGCACCTGCTCGACCACTATCCCGAGTCCGGCTTCAACCCCATCCGGGTCCTCGCCGATCTCGTCAGCGCCCGGATCCGGACCGAAGGGGTTCCGGGCCGGAAGACGCTGGCGGTCTACTACCCCGACGCGGCGTACCGCGCGAACCTGGGCAGCGAGGCCATGTACGGGCGGATCCGGGACAAGGGCTACAACGTCGTGTTCCTTTCCGGCACCAAGTGCCGGGACGAATACGAGCGGCGGCAGGGCTGCCACCTGGTGGGGCAGGCCTACCGGCCCCTGGGCATCCTGACCTACCTGGAGGGCATCGACCTCCTGATCGTGCCCACGGCCATGGACGGGCTCCCGGAACGGGCCCGGGTGGTCCTTTCGCTCCACGACATCTTCGACTCGCCGGTGGAGCGGGACATCCTGCCCGCCTATGTCCCGGCCCCCGACGGAACCCACCGGACCGTCCCGGTGGCCATGACCAAGGCCGACAGCTACGACTACCTGCTGGTGCCCTCCACCGCCGTGATGGACGCGCAGAACCAGGGCCCCGCCACGCCCATGACCCGCAGGAACCGGGTGGCCATCCCCAGCGGCTACATGAAGCTGGACCACAACCTCGCGCAGCTCCGGAAAGCCGGATCGCCGGTGGACAGCATCATCTACGCCACCACGGTGATGAAGCACGGCTTCAGCAGGTTCACCTCCCTGCCCGACCACGGGGAACCCATCGTCGCCGCCCTCCTGGGGGCCTTCCCGGATCACAACATCATCTTCAGGCCCCACCCGCACACCTATCCCTTCAAGTGCGTGAGCGACATCGTGGCGCGGTTCTCCGGCGATCCCCGCTTCATCTTCGATGACGATGCCACGGAGTACATGCCCTCCTACGCGCGCTCGGCGGTGATGGTCTCGGACATGTCCGGCACGGCCTTCACCTACGCCTTCTCCACCCTGAGGCCCGTGGTGTTCTACTCCCCCAACGAGGCCGACGGCATCGAGGAGGCGTTCCAGGGCGTCTCCTACTTCCGCCACCGGACGGACATCGGCTTCGTGACCACTTCCCTCGAGACCATGGTCGACCGGGTCCGGCACGCCCTGGACCACCCCGGGCTGGCCCGGGGCATCGAGGCGTTCAGGGCCTCGATGATGTTCAATATCGGCCGGACCGAGGACTATCTGGTGGAGAGCGTCGACACCATCATGGCGGGGGATATGCTTCCCGCCTGGCGCGCCCTGCCGTCCCTTAAGTACTGCGGCGCGCTGGAGGACCCCACGCGCCAGGGGGACCAGCCGATGCTGCTGGAGACCGGCTACAAGGGCTTCAACATCGTCCTGTACCGGGGCAGCTTCTACGGCTTGAGCCTGAAGCTGGGTCCGGTCCACCTCCAGGAACTGGAGGCGGAGGAGAAGGCCCGCCTGGTGGAAAGGGGGCTTTGCGCCATCGGCGCCTCCATACAGGACGTGAAGGCCGCCATCACGAGCTGCCCACGTTGAACCCGATTCAAGCCCTCGCAGTCCTTTCCCACCTGGAGGAAGGCCTTCCTCAGGCAGGAACCTGACGGCCTGGCGCGGTCCACACATTCGGGAAACCGTGAGGCCGCCCGCCCCCCTCTATCTCCAGATGCAGATACTCGGCGATCAGGTCCTTGGCGTTCAGCATTCCTGCGTGGCGGTTGTCCTGGTTCTGCTCGAAGAAGGCTCCTCCGCCCCGCAGCAGCAGACCGAGGCCGCCGCAGTATGACCGCACCTGGGCTTCACTCATCTCCGACATGGACAGGGTGTTGATGACCAGATCGAATTCCTCCCCGTCCTTGACCAGTTCCTCGAACTGGTAGTTGGCCATGAACCGGGTCGCGCCCGGATTCAGGACCTCGAGATAGATGGAGGAATAGACGAGGGATTCCGGCAGGTCGAGGATGGTATACGACAGGCCGGGCACGGCCTTCTGCAGATACCACGCCAGGGCGCCGTACCCGCCCCCTATTTCCAGCACCCGCGACCCGCCGTGCAGCGCCCTGGGCGCTTCGCTGTCCAGGAAACCGAACTGGAACAGGAGAACCAGCCTTTCCCAATAGGCGATGAGATCGTAGTTCACGATCACGCCATCCAGTCTCCATCCGATCTCCCCGAAGTTCGCGGGTGGCCCGAAGCGAAGGTGAGCCGGCAGCTCCTCCCGCAGACGCTTCCAGGTGGAGCGGATATGGTAGTCCAGGGTGATGGTCCCCAGGTGCGCTTCAAGGCCGACCCGGTCCAGGGGCGGGAAGCCCACGCTCTCGGCGTTGGCCATGCACCACAGTGCGTAGCCGGAGAACTGCTGGGACAGGATCCTGAGGAGCTCGAGATCCTCCTTCCGGCCCTCGAGAAGCCGGAAGGCCAAGGCATAGAAGCTGCCTCCACCTTCCCAGTTGGCCGCCGGCATCCCGACAGACCCGTCGAGACGGCCTTCAAGCAGGCTCCTGGAACGCAGGTCCAGCAGGTTCCGGACCCGGGCCAGGGCCTGGCGAGCCCTTTGCATGTCCTCGGTGGACAAGGGTTCCTGGTCCGCCAGGCCGATGAAGGAAGGGTCCTGGGCCGTCAAGGGGAGGGGTTGGCCGAACAACTCCTCGGCCGTTCCCCCATGGAAGGTGGCGAATTCACCGCCGTAGTGGTGTTCCCGCAACCGGTCTCGCAGCTTCTTCGAATCGGACCGCATGGCAAAGACGATGGCGTCGGCCTGGGGCACCGTGCGGGAACCCTCCAGGTAGGCGCCGCCCGGATGCACGGGGAGACCCAGGAAAAGGCCCGTGTCTGGCGGACGCGCATCGATGAAATGCAGGACAGGTACGCCATGCTCGACAAGCAGGGCCAGGCAGCGTTCGCCTATGGCGGCCGCGCCCCAGATGATGACGTTCCGCCAACGGCCTCCACTGGCCTTCAGGGGGCGGTACCCGTCCGGTCCGAGGGACGTCTGTTCCGGCATCTGCATTGGAAACCCCATCCCTCACCCCGCCCCTTGGCCATGCCCGCGGTGGCCCGCCACGATCCAGGCGACCACCTCCTCCAGGCTCATGAAGGTGGAATCGAGTTCCACCGCGTCCTCCGCCTTGCGCAAGGGAGCAACAGTCCGGCTGGTTACACCCTGGTCCCGCCGGAGCAAGTCGGCCGCCACCGACTCCAGGGACTCGGTCAAGCCCTTGGCCTCCTGTTCCAGGAACCGACGCTGGGCCCGGGCGGCCATGGAAGCCGTGAGGAAGATCTTGCAGCAAGCGTCGGGGAAGACCGTCGTCCCGATGTCCCGGCCGTCCACCACCCAGCCGCCGGCCCCTGCGAGTCTCCGCTGCTGGCCAACCAGCGCCTCGCGCACCTGGGCGCAGGCCGCCACGGCCGACACCTTCCGGGCCCGTTCCGGGCTGCGCAGAAGCTCCGTGACATCCTCGCCGCCCAGAAGCTGCCGGTTACCGACGATTACGAGGTCAAGGGAGCCCAAGACACGCTCCAGGCCGGACGGGTCGTCCAGGGCGACGCCGGCCCGGTCCAGAGCCAGGGCCGCGGCCCGGTACATGGCGCCCGTATCCAGGTAGGGCCAGCCCAGGACCTGGGCGAGGGCCTTGGCGGTCGTCGACTTGCCGACGGCTGCCGGGCCATCGATGGCGATCAGGCATCTCATGGCTTTTTGCCCACCATTCCTCCGTTTCCTATGAGGTCGATCAGGCGCTTGACCGTTTCCGGGGTGCCCCCCTCCGGCACGAGGTGCCCGAATTTCGGCTTGCCGTTGGGGTCCAGCCAGGCTTCGCTGCGCTGATCGAGGGCCGCGGGATCCCGCTTCCCCTCCTGGGTGGCGACCAGGCGCCGGATCACCTCCGCAAGGGCGAGGGCCTGCTGGAACTTCGCCTCCGAGAGGTCCTCCTGATCATCCAGGGTGATCAACCTGCAGCTCTGGGACACGATGGACCTCCAGGATCAACGACCTTTCCATATCCTAGCGGTTCCCCAGAGGGTGTCGTCCGGGACCTGGCGACAGACCGGGAAATGGGCCGCAAGGATGCGGGCAGGGTTCGAGAAGTTGCTGTGAGGGAGGTGGCTGTTGTCGTAATTCTGCTCGAACAGGGAGCCCCCGGGTTTCAGGTGGGCCGCAATGAATTTTGCATACGTTGCCACGACCCCTTCGGGCATTTCCGCGAAGGACATGGTGTTGATCGCCAGGTCGAGGCCGATGCCCTGCAGGGTGGGCAGGAGCAGGTTGGGTACGGCCACCCAGGAACCGGCCTCGAGGGCCCGGGCGCTGCCGTCGTGGACGGACCCGGCCAGTCCCGGCAGGGTCGTGGCCAGGTAGCACAGGGAGAAGATCAGGCTTCTGGGGAGATCCACGAGCAGGTAGGTGGCTCGGGGGACGACCTTGAGCAGGTGGCTGGCCAGGGCGCCGTACCCGGCGCCGATCTCCAGGATCACCGGGTGCGGCTGCTCGCGCAGCCGGGAGAGCAGGCCGGACTCATGGAGGAGGTTGATCCTTTCCTGGTAGGACACGGTGTCCAGGTTCACGCAGCGCCCGCCGACCTCATGGCCGATCTCCCCCATGACCAGGGGCGGGGAATAGATGCATTCCTCGGGCACGGACCGGATCATCTCCTTGAAATAGGGCAGGCACCAGTGGGGTGCGGCCGGCTCGCTGGCGAGGCGGTACCGCGTTCCGAACGCATCGTTCCAATGAGGATGGGAGGTCGTTCCCAGCAGATTCGTGAGGTGGTACCCGGAGAAGATGAACGAGAGGAGCCGCAGCCGGTTCAGGAACCGCGCGTCGATATCCTGGAAGCCGACCCGGGAAACCTGGCCATGGACTTCATGACCGGTGGGCGCGATCCACGCCGGCCCGCCGGAGGCGGCTTCCCCGGACACGGCCTGCAGTTCCCGCACCAGCCGCTGGCAGCGCTCCCGCTCCTCATCCGTCACAGGCCGGTTCCGTTCCAGGCCCAGGAATTCATAGCCATGGTCACCGCGAGGCCCTCTGTCTGCCATGCTTAAACCCTTCATGAAATTTGACGATATACAGGTCCAAGCCGGGCGGGCGGGACGGGCCCGCTCACGAGGTCCTGCGCAGGCAGAACTCGAAGCCATGCTCCACCAGGGTTTCGGCCGGGAAGGCGGCGAGTTCCTCCCGGAGTCCGGGCGTCAGAAGCTCCCTGCCCTCGTAGCTGATGGTGTGCCTGAGCACGTCGGCCCGGTGCTCCCGGGCGGTTTCCAGGAGCCGGTACTGCTCCAGGCACAGACCGTTGATGTGATCCCTGGACAGCATGGCGCGCACGTAGGCCTCGGGGGTCGAGCCGGTCCGGGCCGCCAGGGCCGGGGCCAGTCCGGCGGCGTGGAGGTGCTCCACCAGCCGGGCCTCGTCGAAACGCAGGTGGGCCCAGGGCAGGTCCTTGAACCAGCAGAACATGTGGTGGCCGAAGGGGGAATGGTAGAGGGGGCCGGCCTGGACGTAGAGGCAGCCGCCGATGCGGGTGACCCTGAGCATCTCCTCCAGCACCCGGCAGGGGTCCTGGAGATGCTCGAAGGTCGCGATGCTGTAGACCAGGTCGAAGTGCTGGTCCGGGAAGGCCAGGTGGCTGGCATCGGAGCGGGTGAAAGTCGTGCGTTCGCTCGCGTAGACCGAACCGACATTGGCCGTCCAGAGATCCACCCCGTGCACATGGCCGGCCCCCAGCTGCACGAGCAGGTCGCAGGCCAGGCCATCGCTGCAGCCCACTTCCAGCACCCGGTCGCCCAGGGTCGGGAAGGGCGCCACGGCGAGCATGCCGCCCAGGTAGGCCTTGTTGTAGGTGAGCCGGTGGAGGGCCTCGCCGGTGTAGGAGCGGAGGGTGCCGCCGTCGGGCGAGATGAGTTCAACGGTGTCGGCGAGGGCGGCGGCCAGCACCTCCAGGCTGTTGTCCCGCCAGGCGGTGGGCACCCAGGCGGGGATGATCACGCTGGCGAAATCCTGGGCCCGCAGTTCGGCCAGGGACGCCGGGTCCAGGGAGCTGGTGCGGAAATGCAGTTCGGTGGCGTCCGGCCTGAAGGTGAGGGGAAGCGTGGGCAGGTCCGCCCAGGCGGAGCGCTCGGCGGGCTTCACCAGGACCACGATGGCCCGGCCCCGCAGGGCTTCCAGGATGGGGGCGAAGGCCGCCCGCGCCCCGAGACCGAGGAGAAGGCTGGGCTTCCGGGAGTCCGGGGCGAAGGCGGACGTCATGCCGGACTGGCCGCCGGCGTGTCATAGAGACGCACCAGCTCGACGGATGGGGCCAGGATCGGCCTCAGGGTCTTGATGATCTCCTCCTGGAAGCCCTTGGAGGCGACGAGCACCACGTCCGGCTTGAGCTGCATCACGGAGGCGGGGGCTACGATCAGCTTGCCGCACATCTCCTCGCCTTCCAGGAACCGGTTGGTGTCGCCCAGGCCGACGAGGTTGGCGTGCAGCAGCCGGGTGTCGCGCAGCAGGGAGGCGGTCAGGGCCCCGGCGGGGTAGACCAGGACCCGCTTGTCCCCGGCCTGCCACTGGTCCACGAGGGCGGCGATGCGGACCTTGAGGGCGGTCAGCTCCTCGGCCTTCTCCTCGCCCTGGAAGGCCACGCTCCGGGCCCAGCGCAGGGCGGTGGCGGCGTCGGGGGTGGCGGCGGCTCCGGGACTGAACATGCACGCCTTGATCTGGCCCAGGAAGGTGGTGCGCAGGGCGGGGATCGGGGCCAGGCATTCGAGCACGGCCAGGATCTCCTGCTTCCAGGCCGGGGTGCCCAGGCGGGCCGGTTCCAGCAGGGCGGCGAAGCGCTCCGGGATGGCGTAGAGCCGGTCCAGTTCCGGCACCTGCCGCCACTGCTCGCGCAGGCGGGCCAGGCGGCCGGTGTCCAGCCACCGGGAGACGAACACCTGCCGGTCCCGATCGTTGACATCATTGGCCGTGGACGACCCCTGCTTGAGGGTGGCGCCGCCCAGGTGGGTGACCGGGACGCGGGTGTTCACCGCCACGGCGCTGCCGCAGTCCCAGACCTGCAATCCGTAGTCCAGGTCGTGGAAATATTTCAGGCAGCCCTCGTCGAAACGGAGGTGGCCGCAGCGTTCCATGTCGATGAGCATGGCCGCCGAGCACAGGGTCGGGGTCAGCATGGGCCGATCGGCCACCTCCATCAGGTGTGCGTGATCGCCCTGGTCCTCCAGGCCGACGTAGACGCCGGCGTACGAGCGCCGGCCGCCGCCGTCCAGGTGCACCGGGGTGACGCAGCCGACGTTGCCGGTGAGGGCGGCCTGCATGTCCTCCAGCCAGCCCGGGGCCACGTAGACGTCGTCGTCGAGGAGCACCACCTGGGAGTTCCGCGAGAATTCCAGGAGCCGGTTCATCTCCCGGGCATGGTTGAAGGCGGGGTCGTGGGCGTTGTCCAGCACCACCAATTCGTAGTTGGAGGTATTGGCCTTGATGAAGTTGATGCAGGTCTGGGTGTGGGTGTGGCGGATGTCGGAACAGACGACGCCCAGGGTGACCCGGGCGCCTACCGCGCTGGTTCGGGTGGCGCCGGTGGCGACCCTGCGGGCATGGGCCGGATTCCGGCAGGCGTCGGCATCGGGCAGGGCGGCCAGGACCTTGTCCCGGGCCGCGCGCAGTTCCTTCGCCCGGGCCGCCTCGATGTGGTCGGCCAGGGCCGCGGCCAGGGCCTTGCGCTCGGGGAAGGTGTCGTCGAAGCGCCGGGCGTCCCGGTCCAGGGTCGGCTTGTGGTAGAGGTACTCCTTGCCCTGGGCCCCGGTGGCCTCGTAGTTCAGGTGCTCGAAGACCACGTCCGGGAAGTAGTAGATCCGGCGATGGCCGGCCAGGGCGAGCAGGTTGAAGACGTTGTAGATGTGGTCGTCGATGCGGTAGCGTTCGTAGCAGGTGGGGCAGACCCCTCCGGCCAGTTCGCAGAAGGTCCGGCTCAGCATGGGGAAGCAGCAGAGCTTCTCGCCGAACAGCAGGTCGTTGACGTGGGCCAGGAAGATCCCGTCGCCGATGGGCTCGAGGGTGCGGGCCAGGTGCTCATCCCAGCCGTCCGTGTGCAGGAGCATATCGTCGTTCATCAGCATGACGTAGCGCCCGGAGGAGGCGGCGTAGCAGGCGTTGTTCATGGCGCCCATGGTCAGGCCCTTGGGCAGGATGGTCTTCTTCACCACCAGTGCGGGCCATTCCAGGTCCTTCGTGGCCAGGTCGTCCTCGTCGATGCCCAGGACGATCTCCAGCCGCTCCGGATGGCGGGTGGTGGCCTGGATGCTCTCCAGCAGGGCCGTTAGATCCTTGACCCGGTCCCGGGTCGGGAGCAGGAAGGAGAAGATCGGGCTGTCGGGGCTGGTCATAGGCGTCCCAAGGCAGGAAAAGGAGGGTGGATCGTGTTCAGTCGCCGAGCAGCTTGCGCCTGAGCTTGATCCGGGTCAGGGCTTCCACGTTGGCGCGCTGCCCGGCCCCGAACTTGCGCTCCACCAGATCCAGATAGGCCGGGTGGGTGAAGTAGCGCTGCCAGGCATCATCCCGGAACTGGAGCACCTGGGCCGGGGTGAGGTGCCGGGTGGGCATGGGCTGGCATTCGTAGGAGAGGAAGGCGTAGGCTGCGTAGCTGTCGGGCAGGGCCCAGCCGTTGTCCCGGCACTGCCGGTGGATGGGGCTCCCGGGCAGGGCCTGGCAGGAGTACATGTTGGCGAATTCGGTGTTGAGCTCCAGGGCCAGGTCGAGGGTCTCCTGCATGGTCTCCAGGCTGTCCTCGGGAAAGCCGAAGATGTAGTTGCCCACGACGTTGATGCCCGCGTCCTGGATGTTCTTCACCACCTGGCGGATGTTCACGTCCAGGAAGGAGCCCTTGGAGACCTCCTTGCGCACCATCTGGTTGCCGGCCTCGATGCCGATGGCCAGCCAGTCGATGCCGGCGCGCTTGAAGAGGTCGAGGTATTTGGGCTGCACGGAATCCACCCGGGCGTAGGACCAGGACCGGATGCGGTAGTCCCGCCCGGTGAGTCCCTGGAGCAGCGGCTCGAAGTAGCGGCGGTCCAGGAAGAACATCTCGTCGCAGATGCGGATGGTCTCCACTCCGAGCCGGGCCAGCTTGTCGAACTCCCCGAGGATGAAGGCGGGGGACCAGAAGCGCATGCCCGCCGAGTCCGCCGAGGCGATGTGGTCGGCGTTGTCGACCCGGTTGACGATGTTGATCATGCAGAAGTCGCACTTGAAGCGGCAGCCCAGGGAGGTGTAGAGGGCCGCGAAGGGCGTGCGCTTGTCCAGGTCGTAGCCGGCGTGCCAGAGGTGGGCGCGGTAGAGGTCCAGGGGCTTGTCGCGGTAGGGCAGGAGGTCCCAGGCGTAGCCCGGCAGGTCCACGTCCATGCGCTCCTGGGGCACGACCCGCTGGGGAGCGTTCAGGAAGGGCCTGCCGAAGGCCTTGTGGCCGATGCCCAGGATCTTCGGCAGATCCTCCGCGAGGTCCGAGGCGAGCAGGTCGTGGAGGGCGTAGACCCCCTCGTTGAGCAGGACCAGGTCCACGTAGTCCAGGGCGAGGACCTCCCTGGGCAGGGCGCTCACGTGCGAGCCCACCAGGCAGAGCGTGCAGCCCGGGTGGGCCGCCTTGAGGGCCGTGCCCACGCGGGCCGCGCCGATCATGCTGGTGGTGCCGGAATTGGGGTTCTGGCCGTAGAGGACGAAGACCACCAGGCGCGGGTCGGCCTCCATGATGCGCTGGACGGTCTGGGCATCCGTGAGCCGCTCGGCCCCGGGATCCAGGATGGCGGCCCCGAACCCCTTGGCGCGGCAGCTCTGGGCCAGGAGGAGGCTCCAGGTGGGGGGCTCGATGGCCGTGAAGTCCCTGCTGAGGTCCTGGTAGGCCGCCGCCGAGGCGTCGGGGTTCACGAAGAGGACGTCGAGCCGCGCTCCGCTCATGCCTGGACCGGGTCGGGTTCGAGCCCGTTCAGCAGGGCGCACAGGTCCAGGATCCTCCGGGGCTCGAGATCGGGGTAGTTGCCGATGTAGAAGCCGAAGAAATGCACATGGTCCACCTGGGGGAACCGTTCCAGCTCCCGGGAGGAAGGATGGTGGCGCAGGTAGGGCTGCCGGAGCTGGTTCCCGCCCCCGCTCATGCCGCGGCGGAACTCGATGCCATGGGCCTTGAGGCTGGCCATCACCTTCCGGCAGAAGGCATGGTCGGCCTCGCGCAGGCAGAGGGTGAACGCGTAGTTGCAGCTCCCTTCCACGGCGAAGTCGGTGCGGTATCTGCGGGGATCCAGGTTGTCCAGGAACAGCTTGAGGTTGCGCCGGCGGAGCTCGTTGTTGGCGTCCAGGCGCCTGAGCTGGGACCTTCCCAGCACGGCGTTCATCTCCGTGGAGCGGACGTTGTAGGCCGGGTAGGCGAAGATGAAGTCGGGGTTCAGGTCCGGGTGCCCGGCGGCGTAGCGGTCCTTCAGTTCCGTGCTGGTGGCCTCCCGCACCATGCCGTGGGAGCGCAGCATCCGGAGGGTCTGGTAGAGGCCGGGATCGTCGGTGCAGATCATGCCGCCCTCCACCGTGGTCAGGTGGTGGGCGTAGTAGAAGGAGAAGTCCGCCATGAGCCCGAAGGTGCCCAGCTTGCGGCCCTCGAAGGTGGCGCCGTGGGATTCGCACACGTCCTCGATGAGCGGTACGCCCCTGGCCTCCAGGCCCTCCAGGAGTTCCCGGGTCAGGGCGCCGTAGCCCAGCACGTGGGTGAGGAAGACCGCCCGGGTCCGGGGCGTGATGGCCGCCAGCACCTGCCCGGTGGCCATGCCCAGCGTCCCCGGATCGATGTCCACGAAGACGGGCGTGAAGCCGCACTGGATCACGGTGGCGATGTCGGACACCCAGGTGAGGGTCGGGACGATGACCTCCCCGGGTCCGTCCCGGTGGGCGAGGGCCGCCATGGTCAGGAGGTTGGCCGAGGCCCCCGAGTTGACGAACACGCTGTGGGCGCAGCCCAGCCAGGCCGACCACTCCTGCTCGAAGGCCGCCACGTTGCGGGACTGGGTGAGGATGGGGTCGTCACCCTTGAGATACTCGATGAGGGCGTCCAGGTCCTCCCTGAGGACATTGTTCTTCATCAGGGGCCAGGCAAGGGGGTCAGCCAAGGGTCTCTCCAATCCGCGTGGGGGCCGGGAGCGGGAGGGCGAGGTCCCCGCCCAGGTCCGACAGCTCCCTGAATTCGGGAATGGCCCGTCCCAGGCGGCCCGCGACGGCCCCGGAATAGTCCTCCTCCCGGTTGTGGGCGATGATCTGGCTGCCGGTCTCGTCGAAGCGGAAGGGCACGTGGATGCGGTCATGGAGCGCTTCCCGGACCCTGGCCTGGCGGTCGGGGGGCACGAACAGCACCAGGAACCCGCCGCCACCCGCGCCCATGAGCTTGCCCCCCAGGGCTCCCGCCTTCAGGGCCCGGGCATACAGGTCATCCACGAGCGGGCTGGAGACCTCCTTGCTGAGGCTGCGCTTGGTCTGCCACGCGCTGTCCATGAGGCGGCCGAAGGCGGACAGGTCCGCGCGGCTGTTGAGGATGGCCAGGCCCTGGTCGACCAGTTCGTGGGTGTAGGTCATCTGCGCCCTGCGCGCGCCCAGGTCCCTGGCGTAGGAATCCGCCACGCCCGAGGCGGTGCGCTTGATGCCGGTGAAAAAGAGCATCAGGTGGTCGTTGAGCTCCCCGAGCCGCTCACGGGGCAGCACCACGGGATGGACGGAATGCCCGCCCCCCGCATGGAAGCGGATGTGGTTGAAGCCGCCCTGGGCGGAGAGGATCTGGTCCTGGCAGCCCACGGTCTCGCCGAGCACCTCCCGCTCGATATGGATGGCCTCCCGCGCCAGCTGGCCCTTGGTGGGCATGATGCCCTTCAGGGCATAGAGGACGTGGAGCAGCCCAACCGAGAAGGAGGAGCTGGAGCCCATGCCGCTCCGTGCCGGCAGGTCCCCCACATGGTGGATCTCCACCCCCTGGTCCACGTTCAGGAAGCGGAGGATCTCCCGCACGGAGGGGTGGAGAATGGCCTCCAGGGTTTCGCACAGCTCGATGCGGGACCAGACGATCCGGTACTTGTAGTCGAAGAAGGGCGGAAGGTGGCGGCAGGTCAGGTAGCAGAACTTGTCGATGGTGGTGCCCAGGACCGCCCCTCCGTTCTCCAGGAACCAGCCGGGGTAGTCCGTGCCTCCGCCGAAGAAGGAGATCCTATAGGGCGTCCGGCTGATGATCATGCCCTCTCCTTTGACGGTCCTGCCACAGGGCAGATTCTGCCTCGCGATAAGCTTGTGGCGTTCCGATGTCCATGAAGAGTCCTTCTGCGGCAAGGCCGTGGAGCCCCCGGGTGAGCCACCCGGGGAAGATGTCCTTTTCCAATGAGATGATCGTTCCAGGTGCGAGTTCGGAAACCCTTGAGCGATCCAGGAGGTAGATCCCGGCGTTGATCCATCCGGGGGAGGCGGCACCATCCTTTTCGGCAAAAGCAAGGATTTGCCCAAGTTCATTGAAGGCAACCCGGCCGAAACGGCTTGCGTCGTCCACATGGGCGAGCAGGAGGGATGTATGCAAATTGCGCGCCAGATGCCAGGCGAGAAAACGCCCCAGGTCCGTGCGGAACAGGGAGTCGCCGTTGGCCACCAGGAGCAGCTCCGAGGAGACCAGGGGCAGGGCCTGGCGCAGGGCCCCCCCGGTGCCCAGAGGGGTGGTCTCGTGGGAGTAGCGGATGGCCATGCCCCGGTAGGCGTCCCCCACCGCGGCCTGGACCGCGCCGGCCAGGTAGGACACGCAGAGCACCACCTCCCGGGCCCCGGCCTCCCGAAGCTCGTCCAGGAGTTGGAAGAGGAAAGGCCGGCCGTCCACCTCGGCCAGCACCTTGGGCAGGTCCGGCACCGCCTCCCTGAGGCGCGTGCCCAGACCGCCGGCGAGCACCACCGCGGTGGGGAAGGCGCCTCCCCCCACCGTCATAGGTTCTTGTAGGGGCTGCGGCCGAACATCCGGAAGCCCTTCAGCAGTTCGTGGATCCCCTGCTCCAGGCTGCGCGTGGCCTCGAACCCCGCCTCCCGCAGACGCTGGTTGGAGACGATGTAGTTGCGCTTGTCGGGGTCGCTGCCCATTTCCGAGAACTGGATGTGGAAGGACGGCACGGCCTCCTTGATGAGGATGGCCAGCTCTTCCTTGGACAGGTTCGCCTCGTCCAGGCCCACGTTGAAGGGACGCCCGACCATGGTCCCGGCGTGCTCGATCGCATGCTGGAAGCAGTCCGCCACGTCGCGGATATGCACGTAGTTGCGCTTGAAATCCTTTTCGAAGATCACGATGTAGCCGTCCGTGACCGCCGTGTAGGTGAAGTGGTTCACCAGGAGGTCCAGGCGCATGCGGGGGGACATGCCGAAGACCGTGGCCAGACGGAAGGTGATCGTGTTCTCCGCCTGCAGGAGCTCCTGCTCGGCCTCCACCTTGGTGCGCCCGTAGAGGGAGATGGGCTCCAGGGGCGTCTCCTCCGTGCAGAACACGCTGCCGGACTTGGTGCCGTAGCCGCTGTTGGTGGTTGGATAGATGATCAGTTGGCCGGCGGCGCGGAGCTTGTGGAGCATCCGGATGGCATCCAGGTTCACGGCGGTCGCCATCCAGGGATCGAGGTCGCAGGCCGGGGCCCCGACGATGGCGGCCAGCGGGATGATGACGTCGACCTTCTTGACGAGGGATGCCATTAGGGTCTCATTGCGCACATCGCCCAGCACGAACTCGAAGGCCGGCTGGTGGCAGAGATGGAACAGGCTGTTCTGGTTGTAGCGCAGATTGTCGATGACCGTGACCTGGTGGCCCGCCGCCAGGAGGCGCTCGCTCAGGACCGACCCCAGGAAACCCGCTCCGCCGGTAATCAGGATTCGTTGTTTCATGGGTCGCCTTCGCTGAAAAAGGGATGGTGCCGGGATTGGGGGAGAACTGGACTGCCAGTGTAAGAGACATGAAATGGGCAAGGCAAGGAAACCCCCGATAAGGGCCCGAACGGTGGCCTCGTCTGGAATAACCCTTGCAGTTCTGTTCACATGGAGGCTGGCCGCCCTTCGGGTGGACCGGGTCGCGGACGAAAGGGGGCAAGGGCGGTGCAGGACGATGGCGCAGGGAAGGTCCTTTTCATGCCGCTGGAATTCCCTGCCTGGAGCACGGGCAAGCCCCACAGCTACACCGCCACCTTCGGCCTGGAGGAGGGGCTGCTGGCCGGCGGTGCTTCGACGTTCGTCGTGCCGGGCTTCCCGCCCCACCCGCCCGGCCGGGACTGCTGGCAGGCCCGCATGCCGGGGCTGGCCGCGGGCCGGACCTTCGACCAGGCCTGGCTGGGACTGATCCACGCCAAGTATCCCGAGGACTTCTGCGCCTGGCTGGTGGACAACGTGCCCGTGCGGGTGGGCATGCTCTCGGAGTCCCTGACCTACACGCCCGAGGCCTGCCTGGAGCTGCCGACCCTGGCGGGGCGGAAGGCGTACGCCCTGCGGCAGATCGCCAGCCTCGGCCTCACCCACGTGCTCTGCAGCGACGAGCGGGATGCGGCGGTGGTCACCGGGGCCTGCGGTGCCCAGGCCGTCTGGTTCCCGGCTTCCGTCCCCGAGCGCTGCATCCATCGCGACTACCACCCGCCCAGGGCACGGCAGGCCGCCTTCTTTGGCGACCTCTACAGCGAGGAGCGCAAACGCCTGGCGTCCCACCCCGCTCTCCTGGGACTGCTGGCTTTCCCGCCAGGGCCGGAGGCCGGTTCGGGGCTGCCGGCCGCCTTCGACGCCCTCCATGCCAACCTGGCGCAGGCGCTGGCGGAGGGGCCGGCAGGGCCCGAGGCCCTGCTGGAGACGTATGTTGGCAAGCTCCGCACGCTGCGGAAGGCCATTTTCGAAAGCTGGATGGGGGGGCTCTCCCACTGGAACGGCTTGGTGAACCTCGAAAGCTACTTCCAGGGCTATGCCGGACGGGTCTTCGAAGCCATGGCCGCCAACGTGCCCGTGGTGTCCTGGGAGGTGCCGGACCGCCCCAGGACCGCGGCCCTGTTCGAGGACGGCAAGGAGATCCTCCTCTTCCGCCCGCGGGAGGCCGACCACATGGTGGAGAACCTGGACCGTCTCCACCGGGACCCCGCCTTCAGCCGGGGCATCGTGGAGGCCGCCCGGCACAAAATGCTCGCCCACCATACGGCGGAAGGCAGGATACGCCAGATCCTGGCCTGGATCCGGGAGGGGCGCCTGCCCGAGTATGGCTGCTGAAAGGTCCCTGGGGGGACCGCGCGTTCGCTCCGCTCACTGCCATGAAGTCTAGCGAAAATGGTCCGGCCCGTAGATCGCCGGTTCCGGCAGCCCCAGGGCGCCGGCGAGGCCGCGCAGGTCCGCGGCGATCTCCTCGGACCGGTTGAAGGAACCGATGATGCAGGCCGCGCCCGTGCGCAGGCCCTGCTCGGGGGTCAGGACCGCCACGCCCTCCACCCGGGTCCCGGCCAGCCGGGGATCACGGTCCGTGAACCCCAGGAGCCGGATCCCGGTGAGGCGCACCGCCGCCGCGGCCCTGCGCCCGGGCACGCCTGCCCCGCAGACCACCGCGGTCCGGTGGCCATCGGCATGCGCTCGCATCGCCAGCTGGGCGAAATCCACCACGTGCTCCAGGCGCCGGGCCGCCTCGTCCTGGGCCTGGAGGAGGCTGCCCAGGGCGCCCAGGCCGAACCGGCCCGCGGCCAGGTCCTCCCTGAGCAGCCGGTTCCAGAGCATCTGGTGGTGGCGGGCGTGCAGGTCGACGTCGCCCGTGGCGGAGTTGGCATCGTGCCCCGGCGAGGAGCCCGGCCGGAAATGGTAGTTGGCCAGGGGCTCGCGGACCAGGATGGCCTCGTAGCGGCCATGGAAGCGCAGCAGGAACTCCCAGTCCTCCAGGGCGTCCAGGGTTTCGTCGAAGGGACCCAGTTCTTCGTGGACGGCGCGTTCGTAGAGGAAGCTCAGGTTGGGGACGCGGTTCTCCCGGATGCAGTCCGCGAACCGGAGTTCCCGCAGGTCGCTGTTGTAGGACTGCCGCGCCACCTCCAGGATCCGGCCGCCCTCGATCCGCTCATGGATGGCGGTGGCGTAGGACACCGCCGCCCGGAAGATGGGGTCCGGCCGCGCCGCCAGGGCGGCGGTGGTCCTGGCCAGGAACTCCGGCTCCCAGGTATCATCGTCATCATGGAAGACCAGGTAGCGGGAGGCCGAGGCCTGGATGCCGGCATTGCTGGCAAAGGTCCGCCCCAGGGGTTCGGCATGGTCCACCCTCAGGAGCCGGTCCCCCAGCGCGGACCGGAAGGGGGCGATGGCCCGCTCCACCGCCCCGGGGTCCCCCCCGTCGTTCACCACCACCCACAGGAAGTCCTGGCAGGTCTGCGCGGCCACGCTGGCCGCGGCGCGGGCCAGGAGCAGGGGCCGGTCCAGGGTGCGCGTGATCACGGCGGTCATGGGCATCGTGGGCCTCCCGGCAATTCGAGCTTGTCATCCGACGCGGCTTGGGAAAAGGTTAAAAGCGGGACTCGTTGACAATCCGGTGGCCATTGGAGCAATTCTTGCAGAATATGCCGATTCCAGTCCACCGGCCGACACCTCAAGGAGTAGACGTGCCACTGCTGTCCATCTGCATCCCGACCCACAACAGGGCTGACTGGCTCAAGGCCTGCCTGGATTCCTGCCTTGCCCAGGTGGACGACGTCGCCGACGGCCTCGTGGAGGTGGTGGTCTCGGACAACGTCAGCACGGACCGCACGCCCGGGCTGCTGGCGGAGTATGCCTCCCGCCACCCGGCACTCCGGGTGAACACGAACCCGTACAACAACTACTGCAGGAACTTCGATACCGTGGTGCAGTTCGCCCGGGGCGAGTACGCCTGGCTGCTGGGGGACGATGATGCCCTGCTTCCCGGTGCCGTCGCCCGGGTCGTCCAGTTGCTCCAGGACCAGCCCAGGGACCTGTACCTTCCCCATGTCGTCATCGATTCCCTGGATGTCAACGCGCCGCGCCTGGCCTGGTTCGACCAGCTGCCCCGGCTGGACTGGAACCTCGCCGATCCCGCCGAACTCCTGGAATACCTGCGGTGCGGGCGGAACACGGCCGTGGGCTTCAGCTTCATCAGCGTCCTGATCTTCCGCCGCCTTCCCTGGCTGGAGGCCGTGGCCGAGCGTGCCGAGGTCTTCAGCGCGGGCAGCTGGCCCCACATCGCCACGGCCCTGGGCTACATCAAGTGCCACGGCCTCCTGCGGGTGATTCCCGAACCGCTGGTCAACTACCACTGCAGCACCTGGTCCTGGGGCGAGCCGATCTGGGAACGGGCCATGCTGGACCTGAAGGGCCTGATGGAGCTCGCCGACGCCTTCTTCCCGGACCAGCCCGGTCTCTGGGACGCCTACATGGGCAATCTGAGGAAGAACCACGGCGAAGGCTGGATTGCCCATCACCGCATCGGGGCTCCGGACCAGGCCTCCTGGGAGACGTCCCGGACCCTGCTCCTGAGGGCGGGCTTCAATCCCGTCACCGTCGCCGCCGTGGACCTGGCCGGCAGGGTGCTGTCCATGAAGACGACGGCCTGGCGGGGCCTCGACCCCCAGGGACTGGTCCTGGCCGACCTGGGCTTCGTCCTCCGGGGGGCCCGCAGGGCCCTGGTGCTGGCGGGCAGGATGGAGAAGGGGAGCCTGGACCGGTTCCTCACCGCACTGAGGACGGAGTCCCGCGCCGAGCTCCTGACGCTGGGGTGGGAGCAGGACTTTACGGCGGGAACGGAAGGCACGGGCCTCCTGGGCCTCGACCTGGCCCGCTTCTCGAACGACCCGGCCTACGAAACCGAGACCTGCGACGCGCTTCGGGCCTTCGCGCCCGACCTGCTGATCAACCTGGACCCGGACCGGCATCCGGGCTGGGACCTCATCGCCGCGGCCGCCGGCGGGCTGACCCGCGTCGCCTACCAGGCGCCGGCCCGGGACGTGCCACCGGCCACGGCGGCCTGGCTCGACAGCCACTACACCCACCTCCTTCCGGCCGGCCCCCTTGGCAGCGTGGCCAGCCTCCTGGGCCTGCGGCTGGCGGACCCTCCCTCCCCGGCCCGGGCGCCCTTGCCGGTGCGCTGGGAGGGCAGCGTCTTCGTCTACCACAGCCTGGCCCACGTGAACCGGCAGCTCGCCTTGGGCCTCCTCGCCTCGGGCGCCGTGGACCTGTCCCTGATCCCCTACGAGCGGGACCGGTTCGACGGCGCCGCCTCCCCCTTCCGCAGCCTGGTCCCCCACGTGGGCATGCCCCTGCCGGGACCCGCCGCGGTGCATGTCCGGCACCACTGGCCCCCCAGCTTCGTCCCCCCGCCGGAAGGCGCCTGGGTCATGATCCAACCCTGGGAGTTCGGGGGCCTGCCTGAACCGTGGGTGGGTCCGATGCGGGACCTGGTGGACGAAATCTGGGTGCCCAGCCCCTGGGTCAAGGACTGCTACGTGATGAGCGGCATCCCCGAGGACCGGGTGGTGGTCGTGCCCAACGGGGTGGACGCTTCGGTCTTCACGCCCGAGGGGGAGCGCTTCCCCCTGCGGACCACCAAGGCCTGCAGGTTCCTCTTCCTGGGCGGGACCATCCACCGCAAGGGCATCGACCTGCTCCTGGCGGCCTACCTCAAGACCTTCCGCGCCCAGGACGACGTCTGCCTGGTCATCAAGGGCCAGGAGGGCGGGGTCTACCGCGGCTCCAGCCTGGCCGAGACCCTCCGGAGGGTCCGGGAGGAGGATCCCCAGGCTCCCGAGATCGAATACCTCGCGTGCGACCTGGACGAAGCCCAGGTGGCGGCCCTGTACCGGTCCTGCCAGGTCCTGGTGAGCCCCTACCGGGGCGAAGGGTTCGGCCTGCCCATGGCGGAGGCCATGGCCAGCGGCCTGCCGGTGATCGCCACCGCCCGGGGCGGCGCCCAGGACTTCCTGCACGAGGACTGGGCCTACCTCCTGCCCAGCCAGCAGGTCACCCTGAACCGGGTGGACGACCTGGAGCCCTGCGCGGCCGGCTACTGGCTGGAGGAGCCCGCTCTGGAATGCCTGGCCGCCAGCATGGCCCGGGCCCAGGCGCAGCCCGCGGAACGCCAGGCCAAGGGAGACAGGGCCCGGTCCTTCGCCCTCCGGGAACTGGGCTGGGAGCGCCCCGTGGCGCAGGTGGCCGAACGGCTGGCGGTCCTGGCCTCCCGCACCCCCCGCCGCTTCCTCCCCCAGACCCCCGAGGCTCCCGTCCGCGAGGCCCTCCTCTTCCGCACCGACTGGACCCGGGCCGAGTGGGTGGAGGTCCTCCTCAGCCACGTCCAAGCCTTCAGGCCCGGCGAACCCGTGGCCCTCGTCCTGGCCTGGGAGGGCCCGGCCCCTTCCGTGGAGGAGGCCACCGACCGTGTCCGCCGGCTCCTCCAGAGCGCGGGCCGCGAGACCTTCCCGGACCTGGTCCTGGCCGAGTCCACCGAGAGCCTGGCCAGGACCCTGGCGGACTATGCGCGGGTCCAGGAGGTGCCCCAGGGCTCCGGGAACGTCCAGGGCCTGCAGGGCCCTTTCGGCCTGCGCCTGGCCCACGCGCGGCACCTGTTGAGCAGGACCTGATCCTTTTCTTTCAACAGCCCTCGTTTTTTTCGGCCGCGCTCCGCTCTTCCACCAGATCCAGGCCCAGCCTCCGGGCCGCGGCGTAGAGGGCGGGCCGGGCCAGGCCCAGGGCCCTGGCGGCGGCGGCCACCTGGAAGCGGTGGCGGCGGAGGGTCTTCAGGAGCAGGTCCCGCTGGAACTGGCGGGTGGCTTCGGCCCAGGTGGCCTCGGGCGCAAGCTCGGGAACGGGCGGAGCGGCCAGGTCGGGGAAGTGGTGCTCGGCCAGGGGGCCCGTGGCGGCGGGGCCCCTGCGCCAGAGGCCCCGTTCCAGGGTGTGGCGCAGCTGGCGGAAGTTGCCCGGCCAGGGGCGGCCCGCCAGGAACCACGGGAGGGCCGGGGCCACCGGCGGGGTGGCCAGTCCCGCTGCCGAGGCCACCTGGCCCACCAGGCGCGGCACCAGGAAACCGAACTCGTGGCCCCGCGCCTCGAGCCCCGGCAGCTTCAGCTCGGCGCCCTGGAGGCGGAAGAGGAGGTCGCCCCGGAAGGCCCCCTGGCGCACGAGTTCCTCCAGGGGCCGGTGCGTGGCCGCCAGGAAGCGCACGTCC
>Ga0316217_10001020_pt1 | contig 38132 bp, 31 predicted proteins | sample 1anoAmetaG_FD_203633 | JGI IMG/M metagenome (GOLD analysis project Ga0316217, IMG submission 203633) | Freshwater microbial communities from Trout Bog Lake, Wisconsin, USA - 1anoA | ecosystem: Environmental > Aquatic > Freshwater > Lake > Hypolimnion/Profundal zone | place: USA: Wisconsin...
GGGTTGTGCTGCAGCACGTCTTCCCAGTAGTCCTGAAAGATCGTGTTCAGCGCCTTGCTGCTGTCCTCGACGGCAGCGGCGGGAGCGTGCGCGCCGGCCAGCGCCACAGGAGCCTGCGCGGGCAGGGCAGGCGCAACGGCCAGCAGCAGAAACGCAGCAGCGGCAAGGGCAGGCAGACGGAACGCGGACAGATGGATTCTTCGCAACGGAGTGAGCCTCGGCATGAATCTTTAGACGAAAACGTCGTCCAGTCGAGTGTAGAGCATGAGAAGCAGGGACTGAGGGACTAGGGACTAAGGGCCCAGGCCACTGACCACATGAAAATGTACTCCCTGGGCATGTACCGCCGGCCTCCCGGCCGGCTGTAGCGCGGACGTCCTCGTCCGCGCCCGCCCGCGCTGCAAAAACGCTCACGGTCCCAGCGCAAAACTCCCTCCGCCCCGTTTGCAGATAATTAAGTCCCATTCCGGTACGCTTGTTACAGACATACCGAAATGGGAAAAATAGGCAACGGAAGGCCGTGAGCGCCTTCCAGATTCTCTTCGGCCCATCTCCGCGGCGCGCGTGCGCAGGGGAGAAGCAAGGCACGTTTATTTTTTGTGCATTCATTCTGAAAACGGCGAACAGTTCTTCTAAAAATCCGTTCTCCGGCCGGCCCCTCAGGGGTTTGCCGGATGCTTCTTCTCCGCAAATGTGCAAGACCGTGGAGCGGTGGCCGCGAATGGCGGAAAGATGGGTACAACACGACAGGAGCAAACGAAGCAAACGGCAGAAAGCAGAAAAACAGAAAGCAAACCGCGCAGAAAATCCGCGCCGAAACCCGGAGCCGGCGGCGTGCTGTTGCGCAAAGCCGTCGATCAATTGGTAGGCCAGGAATGCAGCCGCATCGCCAAGGCGCTGGTGGATAGAACCATCGCCGGCAACATGACCGGTGCCAAGCTGCTGACCGAGCTTTCCGGGGCCAAAAAACAGGGCAGCCAGCCGCCGCCGAAGAAGAAGAAGCAGCGCGCGATCGACCTGCTTTCGTGGTTGGATGCGGAGCCTCAATGGGAGGGGCAGCCGGAGCAGGACATGGAGACCGGCGATCCGGCCTTCTACAAGCCCGCCTCGGCAGCCTGAATCAACCTCCCCATAACCTGCGCTCCTCCCCCGGGAGCGCATGCGCAGGCGGCCTCTTCGTCCCCCGAAGAGGCCGCCCCGGCCATGTATCCCCCCGCAGCCTCAAATCCCGCAGAAAAAATCCATCCAGCGTAGGATGCGCAAAGTCTTGTGCCAGGGAATCGCAAAGTTTTGTGTCAGGATGCACAAAGTATTGAAAAGGGCGCGGCCTCACACGCATCACACGCGTAGAGGAATCGGAAGTTTTGAAAGGGCACGGCTTCAGCCGTGCCAAAAACTCTCTAGTACGGTAGGCCGGGGTTTTAACCCCGGTATAAACCGTGCAAAAAGAGCGGGGCCTTCAGGCCCTGAGGTATGCTTTTCGGGTATTTAGCCTGGAAACGGCCTATTCCGCAGCCTGTTCACCGTGCCAAAACTCACCCAATCCATTTTTAAAATCACTCCACGCGGCGCAGCCGCGCCAGAGCCAGGCCGCCGCACCCAAACTTCCGTTTACCGGCAATCCACGCGTTCCCCGCCTTCCTCGCGGATTGGTCCGGCAATCTAAGCACGTGCTATGCCCGTTATTGGGAGGCAACGGCAAAGCTGGAATCTCACCTGAGCGACAGACCAATTTAGAATCAAACTGCAGCGTCCGGAGTGGAAGAAAGCAGGACTCATGCCCATCAACGCCGACAAAACCCACCTTTGGAAGGCCGATACTCGCGCCTCGGTTGACCAATTCAATCAATGGTTCATGACCTTTGCGCCGAAAGCGTACCGAGACACCCGCGCCCAAACGGTAGAAGCTGTAGAGCAAGGGCTTTTGATGACGGAAGACCTCACAAAAATTACAGCGGATATTCTCCGGCAATCCCCGGCAATTTTGCAGACGCTTCGTATGACTACTTGCCCGCCGCTCGCCCGTGATCGGCTTATCGGGCTTGCCGATTCCAATAAGAACCTTGTGAAGGTACTCGAAACTGGAAAGCTGCCACCACTTTTAAGCCCTCTGCTTCTTGAGCAAAATTTGGGAAGGATTACCGGTATCATCTCGCGGTTGCTCGATGTAGATATTTTCCCGTGGCTTGCAGAGAAGCGCCGGCCTTCCCAAGAAGAGCGTTACCGTTCGTCCACAATCGTAGCGGACCGTTTATGTGGAGCCATAGCGGAGCCGATTGTCAGGAACGCACAGGAGAAGCGCCAGCTTGGCCTTATCGAAAAGTACTTGGTGGAGCGTGGATATGAGAAAAAGCAGCCCCTGCACGGCCAACCGCTTGACCAGATGGAACGTGGCACATTCACCTTTCGATTTAACGTGAAGGTCCAAAATTCCAAGACTGAGGGAAAGATGGTTAACATTCCCGTAGACGCCGTAATCCAGCCGAAGGCTGCCAAACTTCCATGTTTGCCTATCCTTGTGGAGGCAAAATCCGCTGGCGATTATACCAATGTGAACAAGCGCCGCAAGGAAGAGGGCAAGAAGATGAGCCAACTTCAAGCTTCCTATGGAGACCAGGTCGTCTTTATCCTCTTCCTGTGTGGCTATTTTGATGGCGGGTATCTTGGTTACAGCGCCAGTGACGGTTTTGACTGGATTTGGGAGCACCGGCTGGAAGACCTTGACCAATTAGGTTTTTAATCACACTATGGCAACTGCTGTGGCACATATCACCGAGGAAAGACGCTTAGTCGAGCAGGTGCGGCTTGACGCCCTCAAAAGCGCGATTGAGCGCAATAAGTGGGGACAATTTGCCACGCCTTCACCGCTCGCCGTAAGTCTTGCCCGTTATGCCCGCACCCTTATGGCAGATAAGAGTGTGCGCTTCCTTGATCCCGCTGTTGGTACAGGTTCTTTCTTTTCGGCGCTCTTGAATGCTTACGACACAGAGGATATTGCCGGAGCAACTGGTATCGAACTGGACCCGCTCTTTGCAAATGCGGCTCGGAAATTATGGGCGAGTCATGGACTCAACATTTTGGCCGCCGATTTTACCCGGCTGACGCCTCCTGAGCAGCGGTTCAATCTTGTGCTCACGAATCCGCCCTATGTCCGCCACCATCACCTTAGCTGCGATGACAAAGACCGCCTGAAATCACAACTTGCGCAAACCTTGCAACTGCCGATAAGCGGCCTGGCGGGTCTGTATTGTTATTTTTTGCTTCAAGCGCACGAATGGATGGAAGAAGGCGGTCTGGCTGTCTGGCTCATTCCCTCGGAGTTTATGGACGTCAACTACGGTGCCACCCTTCGTCAGTATTTGTGTGAGCGGGTGACGCTTCTCCATATTCATCGCTTTAGCCCCAGCGATGTGCAGTTCACCGATGCTCTGGTGTCCTCAGCCGTGGTCGTCTTTCGTAAATCTCAGCCGCCTCCACGTCACGCCGTCCGGTTCTCCTTCGCGGGGCCAATTGAGTGCCCTGGCAGTGAAGCGATGGTCCCCTTGGACGTTGTGAGGACTTCGCGCAAATGGACTCAGTTTCCGGCCACCACAGACGTTAGAAACCGCAATGAACTTAATCTCGGAGACCTGTTTAGCATTAAACGCGGCCTTGCAACTGGGGCAAACAACTTCTTCATTCTCACGGAAGAACAGGTGAAAGAATGGAATATCCCCGAAGCATTCTTGAAGCCTATTCTCCCCGGTCCGCGCCATCTGCCAGGAGATATCGTGGAAGCTCTGCCTGGCGGGGCGCCCGACGTATCGCCGCGCCTTTTCCTGCTCGATTGCAAAGAACCAGAGGAACGTATTCAAGCCATGTGGCCGCGCTTCTTTCAATATATTGAGAAAGGTAAAGCGCAGAAAGTTGACTCCGCATATCTTGCCAGTCATCGGGCTGCTTGGTATTCGCAGGAACAGCGTCCGCCCGCACCGTTCCTCTGCACGTATATGGGCCGTTCCAGGGACGGAAAGCATCCATTCCGCTTTATATGGAATCGATCGCAGGCAACCGCGCACAATGTCTATCTGATGCTCTATCCCAGGGGGCGGTTGCGAGATGCGCTCGCCGCTAACCCGGCGCTAGCCGCTCATGTATTCGAGGCTTTGCAGCGTATCACGCCGGCGCAACTCATATCGGAAGGCCGCGTATACGGTGGGGGGCTGCATAAGGTTGAGCCCAGGGAATTAGCGCAGATTTCTGCGCAACCGATACTCGACGCCATTGGGGGCGAGGTGCGAATAGAGCATCAACAAAGATTGTTTGCATAACCCTCATCTGGCGTATGCTGACTCGCTTCCTATTCCCTCTTCCCTGCCTTTTTCCCCGTATACCTCTTCCTCCACAACTCCTGTTCCACAAGCTCCATCGCCCGGTCCTCCAGCGAACGGTGCCACGGCGCCAGACCATACACCAGGTCGCATTCCATCGCCCGCGCCATCCCCTCCAACTGCTGCAGGCTGATCCTCCGCTTCTGTTCCGACCGTTCCGTCTGAAAAACCATCTTCACCGTGAAGCCCATCGCCGCCGCAATCCGCTCCGCCGGAATGCCCGCCGCCAGCCGCATCGCCCGCAGCCACCCCTCCGGCGGGCGCGGGTTTATCCTCGCTCTCCGGTACGGCCGCAGTTGCCGTTCCAGTTCCAGCCTCGCCCTCTCCCGCAATACCTTCAGCATGGTTCCCATCCCTTTCCCGGGCTTGCGCCCACAGTCGCGAAAACCGCAAAAAAAGACCGCCAAATAGGCGGTTTTTGCACGCTTTTAAGCTCAATTAAGCTCATTTTGACATACCGCCGGGTATTTATATGCAACCCTTGCTCTCCGTTCGCAACCTTTTCGGCAGCCAATCCGCAAATTCGGGTGGCTTAAAGGGTTAAGCCCTCAAAGCAATGCAACCCTTTATGCGAACATTAGCCCCAAAACGCAACCCTCCATGCGAACATTCCGATGGTTTTCCGCACCCTGCAGGCAACCCTTTCGGGCCTCACAGAGCATGTGCCGACCGTGCCGAATCATCTCGCGCTCAACCAATTTCAGGCGTTGCGGCAGTGCGGCTCGGAAGCGTGACCTGCGCCTCATCGGGCAGCCCGGCCATGGTGATAGGTTGAGATGTGGGCCAACCGCCCGTACTGCTGCGACAAGAACTGAAGGCAAAGGGAACATGCTCAAGGGGAACAGCCGAAGGACAAGGAGAATGCTGGCAGCCGCGCTCCTGCTGTGCGCCGGCATCGTGAGCAACGCACAAGGCAACGAGGCAAGCCAGGGCCCTGCCGGTCCGCAAAAGCCCGCCGCGCGCTCCATCGAGGACCTGAATTACCAGGGCGGAGACGATGCCATGCCGCCGTTCACCGACAGCCTCATCGACGTACACTCGACGTTCCGCCAGGCGCTGTTGCACAAGGGCATGGCGTTGCGTTTGATCTCGGGGGTCCAGTACACGCAGAACGCGCTGGATGGGCCAGTGCCTGGGAATCAGCAGGTCTATGTGGGCCAGAGCGAGTATGCGAGTTCCTTTGCGCAGCCGATCTTTACAGCCGATCTGCATCGATTGCATCTGGAGCACGCGCAGTTCTGTTTTGGCGGGGCGTGGAACTGGACAACGTGGAAGCCGGCCGGCCCCAAGACGCTGCAGTTGTGGGCGCTCTATTTCTACAAGGCGTTCGGGCAGGATCGCGTGGAGATGAAGGCGGGCTACGTTGCCAACAACCTGAATTTCATCGGCCTCAATGTGGGCGGATCGACCGCGAACGGCGCGCAGGGCGTGTATGCCGTGTTGCCGTTTGAAGTGGGCATGTCGTACTACCCGACGACCGCGCCGTCGCTGAACGTAAGGGTGCGCGGGCCCGGGCATAGCTACTTCAAAACGGCAACGCAGCGAAGCCTGGATCCCAATGGCGGGACGGCCGAAGTGACGCGCAATCACACCGGCTTCCGGTTCGCGCCGCACGGCGACAAACTGCTGCTGATTGAAGAAGGAGGCTACGTGCGCGCGGCTGCCGCGGATGCGCACAAGACGTGGTTTCGCGCCGGTTACCTGCACAACAGCACGGCCTTCAGCAACGTGGCCACGGGCAAGCCGCAGACCAATAATTACTGCGCGTACGCGCTGATGGATTATCAGTTGCTGCAGACGGACCGGGAGCATCCGGGCCGGGGGCTGTATGCCGGGGGATCGTTGATGACGGCGCCGGAGGCGATGAATCCCTACGCGCGGTATTACGAAGCGCGAGTCTACAAGGAGGCGCCGTTCCGCGCGCGTCCCGACGATGTTCTGTCTGTCATTACCTCCCGCACCGGCTACAGCAAGCTCTATACGGACAGTCTGGTTTCGCAGGGGAAAACCGTGTGGCGGGCCTCGACGACGATCACCGGCGGCTACTCGCTGCGCGCCTCGCCGGGCAACTACCTGAGCCTTGCGGTGAGTTATATCGACGGGCCGGCGATTTCGCCGCGGGTTCCCAATGCGCTGAATGTGATTGCGAACTGGACGCAGTATTTTTAGGATTGCCTCGTTGCATTTCAAAATTAATTAAGCCGCAAAAAAGGCCGCCTATTCGGCGGCCTTTTTTTGCGTCTCGATGAAGACTATTGGTGAATTTGTACGATGGACTGCGGGCTCTAATGGGCCAGGATGGTTTCGTTGCCGAGGATGCGGTAGAGGGTGGAGCGGCTGATGGCGAGCTGGCGGGCGGCGCGGAGTTTGTTGCCGCGATTGAGGTCGAGGACGTACTGGACGTGCTGGCGGATGACGGCATCGAGGGAGAGGGTTTCAGGGCGCGGGGCGGTCTGCATGTCGTGTGTCATGCCGGATTGCATGGCAGATTGCATTTCAAGGCCGGCGGGGAGGCACAGGTCGCCGGCGCGGATGACGCCGTTTTCGGCTTCGAGCAGAGCGGTTTCAAGGACCGAGGCCATTTCGCGGACGTTGCCGGGCCAGTTGTGCTGGAGGAGGCGGGCGAGTGCGCCGGGTCCGAACATGACGGGGCGCTGCTGGTAGCGGGCGCAGATGCGGTCGAGCAGGGACTGGGCGAGGACGGGGATATCTTCGCGGCGCTGGCGCAGCGGGGGAATGGCGAAGCGGACGGCGGTGAGGCGGAAGGCGAGGTCGGGGAGCAGCAGGCCCTGCCCGGCCATCTGGCGGAGCGGGGTTTGCGAAGAGGCCAGCACCACGGCGCGGCCTGTCGGGCGGTCCTGCAGGGCTTTGAGCACGGCCAGGAGCAGGCCTTGTCCGGGAGGGGCGAGCAGGTCAACGCGGTCAAGATAAGTAAAGCCGGCGAGGGTGGCGGGGTCGGCGTCGGTGACCAGCCATTCGCGCGCATCGCGCCGCTCGAAGCTGGATTGAGCGAGGGGCGAGCGGCTGTAGAGGTAGTGGGCCAGGGTGTGCTTGCCGCTGCCGTGCTCACCTTCAATGGCGGCCACCTGGATATGCGGCGCGGCCATTTCAGCCTGCATGATGAGCTTGCGCCAGGCAGCGCTGACGCCGACGACCTGGTTGGGGGACGGCGCTTCGACTTCCACCAGGGTGAGTCCGGTGGCGGGAGGCAGGGTCTGGAATTGAGCGGCGCTTTGCATGGATCTCAACTTGCCAAGCCTCCGTGGCCCTGGAAGCATTACCAGGCCAACACTGGATTTATCGACGCGCGCCAAAAAAACATGAACCGGAGAGAGGGGTTCTCTTTCCGGTTCGGGAAACGCAGGGGAATGCGATTGTTTTCAGCGGCTCGGGAGTGTTAGCGGAAGCGTTTGGAGGGCTCGTCGGAGAAGATTTCGCCGTCGCGGATATGGATGACGCGATGCGCGTATTCGGCGATGTCGGGCTCGTGTGTGACCAGGACGATGGTGTTTCCGTTGGCGTGGAGGGCATCGAACAGGGCCATGATCTCGACGCCGGTTTTGGAGTCGAGATTGCCGGTGGGCTCGTCGGCCAGGATGATGGAGGGCTTGTTGACCAGGGCGCGGGCGATGGCGACGCGCTGGCGCTGGCCGCCGGACAGCTCGTTGGGCTTGTGGTACATGCGGTCTTCCAGGCCGACATTGGCGAGGGACTCCTTGGCGCGGGCGATGCGCGCGGCGGCCGGAGTGCCGTTGTAGATGAGCGGCAGCTCGACGTTGTGGAGCGCGGAGGCCCTGGCCAGCAGGTTGAAGGTCTGAAAGACGAAACCGATCTCCTTGTTGCGGATGCGGGCGAGCTGGTCGTCGTCGAGTTCGCTGACCAACTGGCCGTTGAGCCAGTATTTTCCCCGGGACGGGGTGTCGAGGCAGCCGATGAGGTTCATGAGCGTGGACTTGCCGGAGCCGGAGGGGCCCATGATGGCGACGTATTCGTTGTGGCGGATGCTCATGGAGACGCCGCGCAGAGCCTGGACCTGCTGCTCGGAGCCCATGTCGTAGGTGCGCCACAGGTCCTCGACGACGATGACGTCGCCGGTGGGCGGAGCTGCCGGTTGCACAAGGTCTTCAGTACTGATGCCGTTCAGAGCCATCCGAATCTCATCCTTTGCCTGATATTGCCTGCCCAGTTTGTCTGGGGCCAGGGTAAACCCGTGCTTGCCGCCGAAGCTTGCCGCGTTTGCGCGGCCACTGTTGCTAGGAGGCGGCGCCGGAGCCCGGGACGACCGGCTTGGCGGTGTCGCGCTTGACCAGCGCGTTGTTCTTGAGCACGCGCAGCGTTTTGTAGGGACCGATGACGATCTCCTGGTTTTCAGAGAGGCCGCCGAGCACCTCGATATCGGTGGAGCCGGTGATGCCGGTGGTTACGGGCTCGAACTTGGCCCGCAGCTTGCCTTTAGAGTCCTTGTCTACCACGTAGACGCCCTGCACCGGCACGCTTTTGACGGCGGGGGCGGAGGAACTGGTTGCCGCCTGCACGCCGCCCTTGCCCTTGACGATGTCGTCTTTGGGATCGTGCATGGTGAGGGCCTGAATGGGCAGCGCGAGCACATTGGCTTTGTGCGCGGTGGTGATTTTGGCAGTGGTGGAGAGGCCGGGGCGCAACTCGCTGGTGGGGTTATCCAGGGTGACGACCACCTTGAAGTCCTTGGCCTCTTCAGTGCCGGAGGTGGACTGCGAAGTGGCGATGCCGGTGGAGCGGAGCAGGGCCTGATCGCCGACCAGGGTCACGTGCCCCTTGAAGACCTTGCCGGGCAGGGCGTCTACGGTAACGTCGGCCGTCTGGCCCATCTGAATATTGACGATGTCGGTTTCGTCCACCTTGACTTCGGCGGTGACGACGCTCATGTCGGCCAGGGTCATCAGCGTGGAGCCTTCGGTGTTCTGAATGCCTTCGACGACGGTCTCGCCCTCGCGCATGGGCTCATTGGTGACGATGCCGTCGAAGGGAGCGACGGCGATGGTGCGGTTGAGCATGTCCACGTTGGCGCGCAGTGTGGCCTGCTGGGTTTGCATGTGCCCGCGGGCGGAGTCGGTTTGGGCTTTTGCCTGGTTGAGCCCGGCCACGGCCTGGGCCACGGTTGCCATGTCGGTGTCGTAAGCAGCTTTTTTCAGGTCGTAGTCTGCCTTGGCCACGATGCCGGCCTTGTAGAGGGGCTGTTCGCGCTCCCAGTCCAGGCGCTTCTGTTCCAGGTCGGCCTTGGCTTTTTCGACATTGGCCTCGGCGGTTTTTTCCGCGGCGACATAGGAGGCGATGTCGGTTTTGGCGGCGGCGATGGCTGCCTGCTGGCCAGAGACGGTCGCTTCCTGTTGCACGTTCTCAATGGTGGCGACGGTTTCGCCCTTTTTGACCATGTCCCCCTCTTTGACGTAGAGGTGGGTAATGCGGCCCATGGCGGTGGCGCCGAGGTTGACATAGGTCTTGGCCTTGATCTGTCCGGTGCCGCTGACGACGGTGGCCAGATCCTGGCGGGCGATCTTTGCGGTGAGTACCTTGGTGTAGCCGGACTGCTGCTTGATGACCATGAAGGCCACAAGTCCGGCGGCAACTACGACAGCAAGAACGATCAACAGGATCTTTTTCATCTACGTGCGTACTCCGGGAGGGCGTCCCTACCAGTGTACGCAATTCGCGGCGGCAGGGTTCCTGCCGAGTGTAAAACAGTTCATTGCACAACAAGGAACGAGGGAAGCCTTTCCTTCAGCCGGAAGCCGCAGAACCCGATTCCTGGCAGACGGGAGCGGTGAGCCCGCTGTTTTCAGATGACTTTGGCGGCTCCCGGGCGTCCAACCGGCAGACAACTGCATGGGGTATCTTGCCCAGCCCTATCGGGACCCGTAGAATAAGGTATCGCAGGAGTTTTGAAGGCAATGATGCATAAGGGCCGTATATTTCTCTTCGCCGCACTGGGTTGCGGTCTGGCTGTCACGTCCAATACCGGGCTTCGGGCCCAGCAGCCGGCCAATCCGCCGGCTACGGCACAGCCTCAGGCGGCGCCGGGCTCGGGTCAGGATCAGGAAGTGGACCCCCTCAAGCGGCAACTCTCCGACAAGGACAAGTTCGCCGCCAAGAAGGCCTTGCGCCAGGAGTTGAAGGGCGCCTACAAGACCTGGCTCAACCAGGACGTGACCTACATCATCTCCGATGAAGAGCGCAAAGCCTTCAGGAACCTCAGCAACGACGAGGAGCGGGACGCGTTCATTGAGAACTTCTGGCTGCGCCGCAATCCCAATCCGGATTCGCCCGAGAACGAGTTTCGCGAAGAGCACTACCGGCGCATCGCCTATGCCAACGAGCACTTTGGCGCGGGCAAGCCGGGGTGGAAGACCGACCGCGGCCACATGTACATCTCCTTCGGCAAGCCGGACGACATTGAAACCCATCCCGGCGGCACGTATGTGAAAACTCCCGAAGAGGGAGGCGGCCAGACCACCACGTACCCCTTCGAGAGATGGCACTATCGCTATATTGAAGGCGTCGGCTCGGACATCACGATGGAGTTTGTGGACGACTGCCAGTGCAACGACTTCCACTATTCGCTGGATCCGGACGCGAAAGACGCGATGATGCCCACCCCCGGCCAGGGGTACACCACGCGCGAAGACCTGAACTACGAAAACCGCGACTCCACCAAATTCAAGTACAACCTTGAAAACAAGGGGAACGGCGGCGGCCCGGGGGACAGGCAGCAGACCCATAATTTCCAGCGCATCGAGCAGTACGCCAAGCTGTTTGCTCCGCCGCCGGTCAAGTTCAAGGATCTGGAGAGCTTCATCTCCGAGCACAAGATCATGAACGGCCCGGTTTTCCCGTTCGATGTCCGCACGGACTTTGCCAAGGTGACGGAGAGCATGGACCTGGTTCCGATCACCATCCAGATCAAGAACCGCGACATCACCTTCGTGACCAAGGACGGTGTGTCGAAGGGTGAAGTGAACATTCTGGGCAAGGTATCCACGCTGACCCACAAGACGGTGCAGACGTTCGAGGAGACGGTCGAGGTGGAGCAGCCGGAGGAGTTGCTGCAGAAGAGTCTGGACCGGCAGTCGATTTATTGGAAGGCCCTCCCGCTGGTGCCCGGTCTGTACCGGCTGGATATCGCCATCAAGGACGTAAACAACCCGGATCACGTGGGCATCTATGGCCGGGGCATTGAGGCTCCTACCTATCACGACGAAAAGCTGGGCATGTCCACGCTGATTCTGGCCGACCAGATGAACACGGTTTCGTCGCGCGAGATCGGCGCCGGCAACTTTGTCATCGGCAACACTTTCATCCGGCCCCGGGTAAGCGCCAACATGGCTACGCCGGTCAGCTTCAAGCGCAGCCAGGACCTGAGCTTCTGGATGCAGGTCTACAATCTGGGCATCGACGAAGTCACCAAGAGCAATCAGGCCTCAGTGGTTTACCAGATCATCGACCAGTCAAACGGGATGGTGGTTCTTGAAAAGCAACTGGATTCGAAGGACCTGGGGTCGCACAGCGATCAATTAACCGTGGAGAAAACTCTACCGATTGCCGGCCTTTCTCCAGGAAAATACAAGGTGACGATCAAAATAAACGACACAATCTCAAAACAAGAGATTGCGCAATCGGCACCTTTTGTCGTCGAATAGGATTCATCCCCCTGCAGCAGTAGACCGGACTTCAGATTCGGGCGGCTGCGGGGGTTCGATTTGCAGCAATCATGCCAGGGACGCCGCAGGGTCACGAACAACAGTGATGAAGCGCAGGGTCCAACTCGCTTTTTTGACCATGCTGATGGCTTTCGGCGCTGCTTCTGTCCATGGAGCCACGTCCGCATCAGTGACAGGCGTGGTGCGCGACTCGGCCGGAACCCCTCAGATCGGCGCCATGGTTCAGTTGCTGCGGCCGGACCTGAGCGTGGTGGCCAGCGTCTATACCAACAGCAAGGGCCGGTTCAGCATCGCCTCGGTACTTCCCGGCCACTACGCGCTCAAGGCCATGGCCACCTCGTTTCTGCCTTCGATGCGGGAAAACGTGCGTATCCGCACCAGCACGGTGGTCAATCTGACGCTGAACACGCTGTATGAGGTGATGCAATGGCTGCCGGCTGAGCCGCGCGCCGGCAACGCCCAACAGGACGACTGGACCTGGACTCTGCGTTCGGCGGCCAACCGCCCGCTGCTGCGCTGGCTGGAAGACGGGCCGCTGGTGGTGGTTTCAGACGGCTCCGGAGCGGCGCCCAAGCTGAAGGCGCGGCTGATGGCCACCGGGCAGGAGGGGACCTTTGGCGAGAGCGGAGAACGCTTCAGCGCCACGGTGGAAGACACGCCGGCCAATAGCCGGGAGCTGCTGGCGCGCGTGGATTTTGCCCCGGACACCAATGCCGGCATGGAATCGATGCTGGGGTTCCGCCAGGATCTGGGATATGCGGGCTCAGTGCAGTCGGTAGCCGCCGTTTCCGTTCATCCGGAGGTGGAAGGAGCCGGAACCGAGGGACTGGACGAGGCCGCGATCCGCACCTGGGAGACGCTGCGCCTGGGCGATGAATTTGAAGCGGAAGTGGGTTCCACCCAGGTGATGGCGCGCTTTGCCGCCCACTCCCCCCATGTTGTGGCTGCCGCTTTGCCTTTTGCCACCATGGGCTGGCGCGATGGCGACGCCGCGGTACGCTACCGCATGGCCACCTATGTGCCGGGCACGCAGGAGGCCGCAGATACCGAGGCCGGGACGTGGCTGCCCGCCCTTTCCGTCCGCGACGGCAACCTGGTGATGGAACATGGGCTGCATCAGGAGATCGGCTGGGAGCGGCGCACCGATGTCTCGGGCATGTCCGTGCTGGTGTTCGCCGACAACATCGACAATCCGGTCGTCGAGGCGATGGGCCACTTTGCGCAGAGCGAGTCCCCCGATGTTTCCGCGGTGCTGTTCGATCGCGGCAGCGGGCTGCTTCATGCCGCCGGGCCGGAGTTTTCGAGTACCGGAATTCTGGCCAGCTTTGAGCGCAATTTGCCGCGGGGCAATCATATACGCCTGAGCTACGCCAACGGCAATGCCCTGGTGATCGCGAATACGCAGCAACAGCAGGCCAACGGGCTGGCGCAGTTGCTTGCCGCAGCCCGCCCCCGCCACACCCAGATGTACACCATTTCGCTGTCGGGCACGCTGGATGGCACGGGAACCCGGTGGCGGGCCAGTTACCGCTGGCAACCCGAGGACACGCTGACCCAGGTAGCGCCGTATGCGCTGGATGCCGCCGCGCCCTACCTGAATTTGCACATGTGCCAGCCGCTTCACCGGCAGCGCGATGGAGCCGCCGGGATTGAGGCGCTGCTGGATGTGCACAACATGCTTGAACAAGGTTACCGCCCCTATCTGATGACCGATGGATCGGTGTTTGTGTTTGCCCAGCAACAGCGCGGCATACGCGGCGGGCTGGCCTTCACCTTCTGATCTGCAAATTCCCGAGTACAAATAGCTACAGTGAATTTCCGTAAGGAAATTTGCGCGCATGGCTTCAGTAGGCGCGGCTGGCGCGGTGTTCGCGAGCATCGAGCGCAACGCAAGGCAAGCGGTACAATGAGGCGGAGCCATCAACGCCAACGCGGCGTGCGGCCGGCGCGATGTACCGAAGCTGCCGGCTGCTTTTACCTATTCAATCGAGCGGGGGTTTGAGCCACCATGAAGTCATTGCTTCTTACTGCGTACAACCACCTGGAAATAGCCGACTTGCCAAAACCCATCCTGGGGCCTGACGAAGTGCTGATACGCGTGGAGGCCTGCGGCATCTGCGGCAGCGACGTGCACGGGTACGACGGCTCGACGGGACGGAGGATTCCGCCGATCGTGATGGGCCACGAAGCGGCGGGAACGATTGCGGCGCTGGGCGCCGGGGTGCATGACTACACGGTGGGCGACCGGGTGACCTTCGACTCGATGATCTCCTGCGGCCGGTGCGGGTTTTGCCTGCGCGGAGATAACAACCTGTGCGACAACCGGCAGGTGATCGGCGTGGCCTGCAAGGAGTTCCGGCGGGAGGGCGCCTTTGCCGAGTACGTGGCGGTTCCCGAGCGGGTGCTTTACCGGCTGTCGGACGCGATGACGTTCCCGGAAGCGGCGATGCTGGAGCCGGCTTCCGTTGCGCTGCACGCGGTGCGGGTGACGGAGGTCAAGGACGGCGATACGGCGCTGGTGGTGGGCGCGGGGATGATCGGGCTGCTGACCCTGCAGGCGGCGCGGGCGGCGGGATGCAAGCGGGTTTTTATTGCCGACGTGGACGAAACGCGTCTGGACCTGGCGCGGAAGCTGGGCGCCGATGAGGCGTTCAACTCGAAGAGCGTGGACGTGGCGGCGCGGGTGCTGGAGCTGACCGGCGGGCGCGGCGTGGATGTGGCCTTTGAGGCGGTGGGAAGAAACGAGACCGTGGCCGCGGCCATCGACAGCACGCGCAAGGGGGGGACGGTGACGCTGATCGGCAATATCACGCCGGAGGTGACGCTGCCGCTGCAAAAGGTGGTGACGCGGGAGTTGCGGCTGCAGGGGTCGTGCGCCATCGCCGGCGAATATACCCAGGCCATTGAGCTGATCGGGTCGGGGAAGATCCAGGTGAAGCCGCTGATTACCGCCATCGCTACGCTGGAAGAGGGGCCGGGCTGGTTTGAACGGCTTTATGCGCACGAGCCGAATTTGATGAAAGTGATTCTGACACCGGGGGCCTGATGAGCGAGAAGATGACGAGCGAGAATTTATTCGATTTGACCGGGCAGGTGGCCATTGTGACCGGGACCAGCCGCGGGCTTGGACAGCATTTTGCGCGGGCGTTGGCGCGGGCCGGAGCGGACCTGGTGCTGACCAGCCGCACGCTTGAGAGCCTGGCGCCGTTTGAGGCGGAGATCAAGGCACTGGGACGGCGGGCGGTTTCACTGGAGCTGGACGTACGCGACCAGGGGAGCATCGAGCGGATGGCGGAAGCTGCCGAAGCGGCGTTCGGACAGATTCATATCCTGGTGAACAATGCCGGATGCAACAGAAGGAAGCCGGCGCTGGATGTGACCTGGGAGGATTGGAACACGATTCTCGACACCAATCTGCGCGGGACGTTTTTTGTGGCGCAGGCGGTGGCGCGGGGGATGATCGCGAAGGGCTACGGGCGGATTGTGAATATCGGCTCGGTGACCAGCGTGGCCGGATACGCGGGACTGGCTCCTTACGGGGCGAGCCGCGGCGGCGTGCGGCAGTTGACGATGAGCCTGGCCGACGACTGGGGCAGCCATGGGGTGACGGTGAATTGCCTGGCCCCGGGCTGGTTCCGCACCGAGCAGAACAAGGTTCTCTACGAAAATCAGGAGTGGGTGGATTACCTGGTGGACCGGATTCCGGTGAAGCGTCCCGGGCAGCCGCACGACCTGGATGGAGCGGTGGTGTTTCTGGCGTCAGAGGCCAGCCGCTACGTGACCGGGCAGACGCTGCTGGTGGACGGCGGCATCTCGACCGGGGCTACGCGGGCGACGGTGCAGGCGAAGAGCTGAGTCAACGCGCAAAAGCAAAGGCCGCTCTCTGCATAGGGAGCGGCCTTTGCTGCGTGTGGGGTCTACAGCGGTTCCACAATAGGTGTACCCCGAAACCTCTATGCCAAGTGGCCTTTTCATCAAGAAAAGGCCACCTTCTACGAGGCAGGTTAGGCTACATGAATTGTGGAACCGCTCTAGTTGACGGTCAGGGTAATCTGCGAACTGATGACGGTTGTTGAGCCGGAGGAACCGGTCACGAGGAAGGTGTAGGTCCCGGGAGTCGTGCCGACAATGGAAGTTCCACCGCTACCGCTTCCTCCTCCTCCTCCGCAGGCGGATGTACCGCCGGCCAGGACAATGAGTAACGCGAACAAGCCGAGGAGCGAGAGCCAGCGCCGGCGGCGGGCAGGAAGGCCGAAGAGCAGCAGACATGCCAGCACGGCTCCACTCTCGCAGTACCAGTGTAGAGACGGGCGATGGAGCGCGGCGGTGCTGGCCGCGGTGGTGTTGATGTTGACCGTAACCTGCTGCGTGCCGCCGGAGCTGAGGCTCACCGTGGAGGACGGGCTGAAGCTGAAGGTGGGCAGATAGGCCAGGCTGGCTCCGGTTGGATATTGGCCGATGGTGCCCGACAGGACAATGCTGCCGGAGAAGCTGTTCTCCGAGGTGAGGGTGATGGTCGAGCTGGTGGTCCCGCCGGGCGACGAGATTGCGGCCGGGGTTGTGCCGGAGACGGAAAATGTGGGGGTGGCTGAGGTGGTGAACGACTGGATGAGCCCGTCGGTGGCGCCGGTGCTGTTTTGGGCAACAACCTCGAAGTAGTAGGTGGTTGACGGGCTGAGCGAGGAGAGGCCGGCGGTGACCGCGGTTGCCGTGGTTCCGGAGCCGATGTCCTGGGAAGTGGTTTGCGTGGCACCGCTGAGGGTGCTGCTGGCGCCGTAGAGGAACCAGATGTGGGTGTCGGCGCCGTTGGGGTTCACGGCGCCATTGAGCGTGGCGGCGGTAGAGGAAATCGAAGAGGCCGCGACTGTGGTTGCGGCTGGGGCCACCGGTACGGCGGGCGTGGTGAAGGAGCCGATCGTTCCGTCTGTGGTTCCCGTGCTGTTTTGAGCCACGACCTCATAGTAGTAGGTCGTTGACGGGCTGAGCCCGGAGAGGTTGGCGCTGACTGCGGTTGTAGCGGTTCCGGAGCCGATGTCCTGGGAAGCGGTCTGCGTGGCGCCGCTGAGGGTGCTGCTGGCGCCGTAGAGGAACCAGACGTGGGTGTCGGCATCATTGGGGTTCGCGGTCCCGGCCAGCGTGGCGGTGCTGGAGGTGACGGAAGAGGCCGAACCGGTGGTGGCGGTTGGAGCCGGCGCGGCAGCCGTGGTGAAGGAGTTGATGACTCCGTCCGTCGTTCCCACGCTGTTCTGGGCTACGACCTCGTAGTAGTACTTTGTACCCGGGGTGAGCGAGGAAAGGCCGGCGCTGACCGCGGTTGCCGAGTTACCGGAGCCGATGTCCTGGGAAGTGGTCTGCGCGGCTCCGCTGAGAGTGCTGCTGGCGCCGTAGAGGAACCAGGCGTGGGTGTCGGCGCCATTGGGGTTCACAGCGCCGGCCAGCGAGGCGGTGCTGTAGGTGATGGCCGAGGCTGAACCGGTGGCGGCGGTTGGGGCGGTAGCCGTGAGCGTTGTGTAGTCGTTCAGAAATGTCGCCACGTCGAGCGAACCCAGGCCGGTGACCTCGTCGTAGCCGGCGCCCACCGCATAGCCCGCCTGGACGCTTCCGGAAGAGTTGCTATAAATGCTGTTGTCGCACAGGGTCACCAAGTTCACGTTGCAACTGCCCGCGCCGCTGGTGGAAACCGTTACGTCATGGAAGGCGGCGGGATAACTGGCCGCGGTGGTGTAGAGCCCGGGATTGAGATTGCCCTGCGCGGCGCCGAGTTTCTGATCGAGCAGCGCGGCCACGCCGGCCATGCCGGGAGCCGCGGCCGAGGTGCCGGAGAAGATCTCAAAGTGGTACGTGGAGCCGACACAACTGCCACCGCCGGCGGCGAAGCAGGCAAAATAGCCGTCGTGACTAGAGGCCGAGAAGGCAACGTCCGGGGTGTAACGCCCTGCCCTGGCCGCAGGCACGCCGGTGCCTGCTTGCCAGGTGGGAGTAGGAGTGATGACGGCGCTTACGCCGCCGCCGGAACCGGCCACGCTGGTCGTGGTGGACTCATTCCATCCGCCCTCGGGGATGTAACCGTAAGCCGACAAGAGAGTGGTTGCATTGCTGCTTGTACTCCAGTAGGCGGAAGCGTTGGAGGTGTCGTTGAATTCGGTTCCACCCACACAGGTGGCATAGCTGGAAGAACAGATGGCGTTGGGGCTATTGGCTCTGGGGACGGCGGGGGGCGCAGAGAAAGAGTTGTCGCAACCGGCAGCGCCGGAGTCGCCGGAAGAGACGAAGACCGAGATGCCTTCCCCTGTGGCTGTCTGAAACAGCGAGTCCCAGTAGGTAACTCCGCTGGAGTTTCCCGTCTCGCAACTTCCAAAGCTGATGGTCATGATTTGTGCGGGAAGGGGCGAGGTGCCGACCAGGTACTGCGCATCCGCACCGATGCCATCGTTCGTGCCTGAACTGGTGGAAACCACGAGCAGGAGATTGGCGCCGGGGGCGGTACTACCCGCGCGCAGAACATCGAGCGTCGCTTCGCCCTGACCGCTGAGGTCCGTGGAGGAGCAAGTGGTGGATGTGCAGGCGGCGTCGGGTGTGATACCGCCGTAGCTGGTGGGAACCACCACGCTGGGATTGGAAAAGATGGCCCCGGTGCGAGAGCGGAACTCGTCCAAGTCGCTGGTATTCACGGGCATCCAGCCCACGATGCCGATGGTGTAACCGGCGCCGGTATAGCTGGCGGGGACATCGTAAATGGTGTTGAAATCGGCGGGGGCGAGGTAGTGGTTGCCGCTTGAACTTGTCATCTGCGGCGAGGGCGACTGCATGACCGAGATGTGGTGCTGGGGCTTTTCGCCGGGAGTGGAGAGGCCGCGGATGGCCTTGATGGCGGGCGCCAGCGCCGCGGGAATCATGGGATCGGAGTTGACGGAGTAGCGCGCTTCGCCGTTGACCGTGTAGGTGTGCAGTTCGGTCTGGAAGGCCCGGTTTACGTCGGCCGCGACGCCGCCGAATCCGATGAAGATGCGGCTGGGCGCAACCCAGTTGACGTGCAGGCCCTGCGATTGGAGCCAGGCGGTGATGGCGGCAATGTCGGAGTCAGACAGGCCGAAACGCAGGCCCATCTCGTCGGGAGTCAGCCAGTGATGGTAGCTGGGCGAAGCCGGGTTTTGCTGGTCGGCGAGAAGCTGCGTTAAAGCGGCCTCCTGCTGCGGAGAGCGCGCCAGGACCAGGGTCATCTGCTCCAGTTTCAGACCGGGGGCAGCGGGGCCGGTATGGTTGGCGGCGTTGGCCCACTGCGGCAGGTGATGGGGCAGCGCCTGTACCTGTGCAGTGTCCACCGCCTGGGTGATGCGATTGGCGGTCTGCGCAGTCATTGCCGCACAGGCCACAGCAAGCCCAGCCAGCAGAACAGGAACGCGAAGCTGCTGGTTTCCGCAGGCAGTTTTGCGTTCGGCGGCTGATTGTGTGGAAGACACGGAAGAACAAGTGCGGTGAAACTGCGTACGCATGGAGTGACTTTCCTCCCTTTTGCTTAAGTGTAAGACGCAGGGAAACATAGATTGTTGAACCTTTTTCCAGAGATTGGCAAGCAGCGCAGGCCGGGAAAGCCGGCAGGGAGGCGGCAAAGCGCCGGGCGTTGAAGAAATCACTTGTTTTAGAGATGGAAATCGGGAAAAATCGCAGAACGGCGCTTCCCTTACCGGGTAAACGAACCCGGAGCGCCGGGAAAGCCGGGGTGCAAGCGAAGCTGCAAACAGGAGGGGGTCATGAGCTCAGTGCGGGTACTTGTGGGCACGCGGAAGGGTGCGTTCATTCTGAACGCGGATGGAAAACGGAAAGAGTGGACGGTGAACGGGCCGTTCTTTGCGGGGTGGGAGATCTACCACGTGAAGGGGTCGCCGGTGGACCCGAACCGGCTGTACGCATCGCAGTCGAGCGGCTGGTTCGGGCAGACGATGCAGCGCTCGGATGACGGCGGGGCAACGTGGACGCCGGTGGGCAACCAATTCACGTACGACGGCGTGCCGGGCACGCACCAGTGGTACGACGGGACGCCGCATCCGTGGGAGTTCAAGCGGGTGTGGCACCTGGAGCCTTCATTGACGGATGCCAATACCGTCTATGCCGGGGTGGAGGACGCGGCGCTGTTCAAATCCACAGACGGCGGCGGGCACTGGGAGGAGCTGGCAGGGCTGCGCGGACACGGAACGGGACCACAGTGGCAACCGGGCGCGGGGGGCATGTGTCTGCACACGATTCTTCTGGATCCGGGCAACGAGCAGCGGATGTATATTGCGATTTCGGCGGCGGGGGCCTTCCGGACAGACGACGGCGGCAAGAACTGGAAGCCGATCAACAAGGGCCTGGTTTCAAACTTCATGCCCAACCCGACGGCCGAGGTGGGCCACTGCGTGCACCACGTGGCGATGCACCCGTCGCGGCCGGAAGTGCTGTTCATGCAGAAGCACTGGGACGTGATGCGGAGCGACAACGCGGGCGAAAGCTGGCGGGAGGTGAGCGGCAACCTGCCGACCGACTTTGGGTTCGCTATCGATGTACACGCGCACGAACCGGAGACGCTGTACGTGGTGCCGATCAAGAGCGACTCAGAGCATTTTGTGCCGGAGGGGAAGCTGCGCGTGTTTCGCAGCCGGACGGGCGGCAACGAGTGGGAGCCGCTGACCAAAGGGCTGCCGCAACAGGACTGCTATGTGAACGTGCTGCGCGACGCCATGGCCGTGGATCAACTGGATGCGTGCGGGGTGTACTTTGGGACTTCAGGCGGGCAGGTGTACGCCTCGGCCGATGCGGGCGACAGTTGGACGCCGATTGTGCGGGACTTGCCGGCGGTGCTTTCCGTTGAGGTGCAGACGCTGGCGTAGGGACCAGGGACGCAGGGACCAGTGACTCGCGGACGAGGAGAGGTGAGGGTGGATTGAGCGATTCCGGAGGTGCGGGGAGGGTGCGGGTGATATTGCCGTATCACCTGCGGACGCTGGCGGGGGTAGGCGCGGAGGTGCCGCTGGAGGTGGCCGCGCCGGTGACGGCGGCGCGGGTGCTGGACGCCCTGGAAGCCCGCTACCCGATGCTGCGCGGGACGATTCGCGCGTATGAGACGGGGCAGCGGCGGGCGTTTTTGCGGTTTTTTGCGTGCGAGGAAGATTGGTCGCACGAGGGGATGGAAGCGGAGCTGCCGGAGAAGGTGCGGAAGGGCGAGGAACCGCTGGTGATTGTCGGGGCGATTGCGGGAGGGTAGGTTGACGGGTGTGGAGGAATCCCAGGTCTTATCCGCCGTGGCGGACGAGACCTGGGATTCTTTGCGCTGCGGATATTGAGGTCAGGCCGCGGATTTATGTTCGGCGGGCAATTGGGGCTGGACGAGCTCGTCGAAGATGGCGCGGTATTGGATCATGGCGGTGCGAAGCTGTTCGGTGGTGGCTTCAACCTGGCCGAGCCGCACCGCGATGGCGTGGGCCACGCGATAGTTTTCCATGACGCGGGGATAGCTGACGGAGAGATCGGCGGCGCGCTGTTCAAAGCTGACCTGGGGATAGCCGCGCGCCTCGAGGAGCGCCGAGATCAGGTCGTCGGCTTCAGTGACGGAAGCCTTGGGATGATCGACGAAGCGGGCCTGGACGGTGTACCACTCGGTCATGAAGCGTTCGCGCTCGGTGGCGCCGAGGTCGCGGATTTCAAGGGTATCCACGCGGGCTTTGCGGTCGGCCAGCTTGGATTCGGCCTGGCGCGTGGAGCTGTGCTTGAGCAGCTCGCGGTCGTACTCCGAGCCGAAGCGATTGCGGAGGGCCAGGGTTTTGGTTCTGCGGCGCTCCACGTACCCGGCCACGGCAATGACGATGACCAGGACGAGGACAAAGGCGGCAAGCAGAAGCTGGGTCTGCGAGAAGTTGTAGTACATACCGTTGAAGTAGCCTTGCATGGGGACCTCCTGTGCATGGATGTCCGCGACGGCAAAAGGTGACTGGTGCAGTGTTCGAGGCCGTGCGCGGAACCTATGCAGAAGCCATCCTAAGAGGGATGCGGGGAAGATGCTGGTCCGGATTGCTCAGTGAGATTTTGCCTGCCTGCGGCGGTTGTTTTCCACCAGGAGCGGCCGCAGGGAACTTCATCGCAATTCAGGCGGGACGTTTCTCCGGGAACCGCGCGACGGTGGCGAACTGCGCAACGATTGCAGAACGCCGCGGTCAAGATAGGCGGCCACGGCGACGATACCGGCGAGGATGGAAATAAAGGCAGCAACGGCCAAATCGGCCGCCGTCATGGAATGAAGCATTGGCTACTCCGCACATTTGGGATGCCCTCCGCAGCGGAGGCTTATGAGGATTTCTCGCCAGTGCAGGGGGATCGTAGAAGTCCATCATGGCTGGGAGCGGGAGGAAAAGCTGGCCAGAATTGCTCGGTCCGGGAAGGCGAGGCAGGCTCCGGAACGTATCTACAGTTCGTCTTTTCCGGGGCGGAGCATGAGGTCTTTGATGGCTTCGCGGGGGTCTTTGCCTTCGTCGAGGATCAGTTCCATCTGCTCGGTGATGGGCATTTCAATGTTGTGCCTGCGGGCGAGGCCGAGTGCGGCGCGGCAGGTGAGGACGCCTTCAGCGACTTTGCCGCCGAGGCTCTGAAGAATTTCAGGGAGCTTGCGGCCCTGGCCCAATGCCTGCCCGACGGTGCGGTTGCGGCTGAGAGAACCGGTGCAGGTGAGCACCAGGTCGCCAACGCCGGAGAGGCCGGCGAGGGTTTCGCGATGGCCGCCGCAGGCCACGGCGAGACGGGTGATCTCCGCGATGCCGCGGGTGATGAGCCCGGCGGCGGAGTTGTAGCCGAGGCCGACGCCGGCGGCGACACCGGCGGCGATGGCGATGACGTTTTTAAGTGCGCCGCCGAGTTCGACGCCGATGACGTCTGTGGACGTATAGAGGCGGAGTGACTCGGAGGAAAACTCCTGCTGGATGCGGGAGGCGATGGCCGGATCGTCAAAAGCGATGGTGACGGCGGTGGGCTGGCCTTGCGCGACTTCCAAAGCAAAACTGGGGCCGGAGAAAGCGCCGACGGGCAGCGAGAGGCCGAATTCAGCCAGGCTGGCATGGATGACTTCCGTCATGCGCAGGTAGGTGAGGTTCTCGACGCCCTTGGTGGCGCTGACGACGATCTGGCCGGAGTGCATGTGGGGGCGCAGACGGGCGAGGGTGGAGCGCAGGAACTCGGAAGGGACGACGGAGACGATGATTTCCGCATCGGCGGCGGCGGCGTTGTCGCCAGTGATGGCGATGTCTGCGGGAAGGGGAAAGCCGGGAAGGAAGAGAGTGTTTTCGTGGGCGTCTTCGATTTCGCGGGCGGCCTCAGGGCTGTGGGCCCAGAGGGTGATCTGGTGGCCGCCGCGGCGGTGGAGCGAGAGCGCGATGGCGGTTCCCCATGCGCCGGAACCAAGGACAAGAATGCGGCTCATGCGGTTTCCTTTTTTTGCGAGGCTCCGAAACGGGACTCCTGGCCGCGGAGCAGGCGGCGGATGTTCTGGTGATGCTTGGCGATGATGAGAAAGGCGACGGCGAACTGAACGGCAATGAATAAAGGGGGACGCTCGCCGCGGACCAGGAACCAGGCAAAGATGGGAAAGCTGATGGAGCCGAGGATGGAGGCCAGCGAGACGTAGCGGCTGAGGGCGAGGACGAGGGCAAAGACGGAGATGGCGGCCAGAGCGGCCCAGGGCGCCGCGACCAGAAAGACGCCAAAGCCGGTGGCGACGCCCTTGCCGCCGCGGAACCCGAGCCAGACGGGGAACATATGGCCGAGGACGGCGCAGAGGGCGGCGACGGCCTGCATGGTGCGCAGCGGTGTGTTGGGCGCGAGCAGGACGCCGAGCAAGCCGCCGAAGTAGACGGCGGCCGAGCCCTTGAGCATGTCGAGAAGGAAGGTGGCTGCGCCCAGGCCCTTGCCGCCGGCGCGCAGAACGTTGGTGGCGCCGATGTTGCCGCTGCCGGCGGTGCGGATGTCCTGATGGCGGAATAGGCGGACCAGCAGATATCCGGAAGGCATGGATCCGAGCAGATAAGCGGCGACCGCGATGAGCAGGCTTGCGAGGAGCATGACGAGTGAGAGTTTAGCAGGTAAGGGGCAAAGGTGGAGCGGGGTTCTGCGGCTTGCCGTTGGGGGTGATCCGGAGAGACGGGGGGCGACTGCCAAGGTTTTACAAGTCTACCAGTGCGCGGCGGGCGGAACTGACCTCCGCGGCCAGCACCTGGAGGATCTTGAGGGACAGGAGCGGCTCGGTTTGCATGAGGGCGGTGAAATCGCCGCGGCAGACATAGCTGAGGCGTGCGCCGTTATGGGCGACGGCGGTCAAGGTGTAGGGCTGGTTGCTGATGACGCCGGGAAGGCCCAGCAGGGAACCGGTAGCGGCCTGCATGGAGACGATGGAATCGCCGCCTGGAGTGGTCATGCTGAGGGTGGCGCTGCCCGTGTTGAGGATGTAGAGGCCGTTTGGAGCGTCTCCCTGGTGGAAGAGAATGCGATCTTCGCCACAGACAATAGGTAAGGCGTGCCTGTCGAGCGCCTTGATCAACTCGGGATCGGCGACAAAAGCGGATGGGTCTAGTTTCACGAGAGGGCTCCAGGGATGTAGACAGGGGATAGGCGGCTAGCGAGGTTTCACGGCCATTGACAGTATGTTTTCATTGAATAATGCAGAAGATTTGTGATGAGCATCACATATTCTTGGTCAACACTCGAAGCTCAAGTAAATATGGAGTTTGCGCCGGAAGCGGCCAGACTGGCGCGGGGAGCGGCGGCGGGCTTTATTGCCTTGCAGCAGGCAGGCGCTTCAACTTTCTTCCATCTCCGGAATGCCACTCTTGACCATCTCAATGGCCCGCTCCAGATGGATGCCGCGCGAGCCTTTGACCAGGACCACGTCTCCGGGCTCAAGCGTATCGAGCAGCCAGCGGCCGGCGGCTTCAGCATCGGGCAGGAAGAGGGAGGAGACGCCGCCGGCGCAGGAGGCCTGGGCCAGGTGCAGTGCATTGCCGTGGACGCCGGCAACCAGGTCAAGCCCGGCCTCGGCGGCGGCGGTTCCGCAGGCGGCGTGGAGGGCGGGGCCGTGCACGCCCATTTCCAGCATCTCCCCGGCAACGAGAATGCGGCGTTTTGCCGGATGCGCGGCCAGGGAGCGGATCATGGAGCGCAGCGCCTCGGGATTGGAGTTGTAGCTGTCGTTGAGGATGGTTGCGCCGGCAATCTCGATCGCCTGGCCGCGTTTGTCGCCGGCGGTGAGAGAAGCGAGAGCGGCTATGGCTTCATCCAGGCCAACACCCGCTTCCAGGGCCACGGCCAGACCGGCCAGAGCATTGGACGCGTTGTGCGCGCCCAGCATGTGCAGCGTCAGTTGTCTCTCTTGCTCGCCGGAGCGCACGCGGAGATGCAGGCCGGAGGGGTTTTCTTTGACCTCAAGGAGTTGCGGGTCGGCGCAGGGGCCGAGGCCGAAATAAACGGCCTCTCCCGGGAAGTCGCGGCCAAACTGCGAGACGTAGGGATCGTCGCAGTTGAGGAAGGCCATGCCGTTGGAAGGGAGCGCGGCGATCAGTTCGAATTTGGAGCGGGCGATTCCGGCCTGGCCCTCGGCAAAGTTCTCAATGTGCGCGCTGCCCACGTTGGTGACAACGCCCCAGTCGGGGGTGGCGATGCGCGCCAGCGCGGCGATTTCGCCGGCATGGTTCATGCCCATCTCGACCACGGCGATTTCGTGCTCCGGCTCCAGGCGCAGCAGTTGCAACGGCAAACCAAAAGCGTTGTTGAGATTGCCCTGCGACTTGAGCACGCGGAACTTTGCGCCCAGGGCCGCGGCCACCGCTTCCTTGGTGGTGGTTTTGCCGGCCGAGCCGGTGATGGCCACCACGCGCTTGCCCCACTGGCGGCGCACATGGGCGGCCAGGGATTGCAAGGCGGCGAGCGGGTCTTCGGCGATCAGCAGCGGCACAGCCAGCGCCGCGTCCGGCAGGGAGGCAACGCGCGCGCGGGAGACAACGGCGGCAATGGCTCCACGCTCGACAGCAGCAGCCACAAAGTCGTGCCCATCCATGCGCTCGCCGCGCACGGCAAAAAACAGCTCGCCCGGCGCCACGGTGCGCGAGTCGATGGAGTAGCCGCCGACGACAAGCGCGCCGGCATTGGGCACGCTGGCCGGAGCTTCCAGCACCGCGCCCGCTCCAATTGCCGCCTCAGCCAGTGTCAATTTCATTGCACATCACCATAGCCCAAATCCCTGAGGGAGGAAAGGGCAATTTCGGTGTCGTCGAAAGGAATGGCGCCGCCGGCCAGAATCTGTTCCTTTTCGTGGCCCTTGCCGGCGATGAGAACCACGTCACCGGGCGCGGCTGCCGCGAGCGCCACGGCAATGGCCCTGGTCCGGTCCGGCTCGACGGTGAACTGGACGCCGCTCGACTTCAAACCCGGCTCAATTTCGGCGAGGATGGCGAGCGGATTTTCAGAGCGGGGATTGTCGCTGGTGGCGACGACAAAGTCGCTGCCTGATCCGGCGGCCTGGCCCATCTTGGGTCGTTTGGTGCGGTCGCGGTCGCCGCCGCAGCCGAAGAGGGTAATGACGCGCTTGCCCGACGGCGCCGTCATCTGGCGGGCGAGAGTGGTGAGGTTGCGCAGCGCGTCGTCGGTGTGGGCGTAGTCCACGATCACGGTGAAGGGCTGGCCCGCGGCGACAAGTTGGAAGCGGCCGGGGACCGGCTTGAGGCGCGGGACGGATGCGGCCAGATCGGCGAAGGGAACGCCGCGCGCGTGCGCCGCGGTGAAAGCGGCGAGCAGGTTGAGAATGTTTACTTCGCCGGCCAGTCGCGAGACGACCTGAGCCGAGCCGGCCGGCGTTTCGAGATTGAGCACCGCGCCGCCGGGCGTGAGCGAGTAAGACGCGGCGCGCCAGTCGCCCTGACCGATGCCGTAGGTGCGCACTTCAGCGCCGGCCCTGGCTGCCGCCGCGGCAAGCTCTTCAGCGCGGGGATCTTGCGCGTTGATCACTGCCACGCGCGGCGCCGGATACACCGTGCCGTCAAAGAGCAGCCGCTTGGCCGCGAAATACTTTTCCAGCGTCTGGTGATAATCCAGATGGTCCTGGGTGAGGTTGGTAAAGACGGCAACGTCAAAACCCAGACCAATGGCGCGGCCCTGGTCGAGGCCGTGGCTGGAGACTTCCGTCACCAACTCGGTGGCGCCGCGGCTGACGCCCTCGGCCATGAGCTCAAACAAATCGCGCGACTCGGGCGTGGTGTGCACGGAGGGGCGCACTTCTCCGGCCACATGATATTCGATGGTGCCGACAAGCACGGTGGTGCGGGCAGCCTCGTTCAGCAGAGCCTCCATGAGGAAGGCGGTGGTGGTTTTTCCGTTGGTTCCGGTGATGCCGGTGGCCGCCAGCTTGCGCTCGGGATGGCCGAAGAAGGCCGCGGAAGCCTCAGCCAGCGCGCGGCGGCCGTGTTCCACCTCAAGCACCGGCAGGCCGGGCTGAAAGACCAGCAGGTGGTCGAATTTGGGCGCGGAGTCGGTGATGACGCCGAGAGCGCCGGAGGCGATAGCTTTCTCAACGTAGCGGTTGCCGTCGGTGGAGCCGCCCTTCATGGCCACAAAAACCGAGCCGGTGCGGACGCGGCGGGAGTCGTATTCGACGCCGGTAATTGGCTCGGCGGAGCCGCCGCCCACGCCGACGGCCGTTACTTCTGCTACTAATTCTGTCCAGTTCATCTTGGGTTTCATTGTAGATGGCCGGAGGGTGTTGGATTTCAAGAAGAGCAAGCACAATGTGTAATCAATACCACGGCGGGTATTGCAAGGATGGCCGAAGATCCTCGCCAGACTGAAGAGTTTTCCGGAGACGGGCGCAGCGTTGGGCTGTTCAGGCTTTTTCAGTATCTTCGCACCCAACGATCCGGTCGAAGATCAGTGTGGCGCAGGCTGCGCAAGCAGCTTGAACCGCACTCCAATCGTGCCATTCCGGCGCAAGGAGCTTGTATTCGGCAAGGTCGACTTCATCCAGGTCGTAAGGCAAAGGCATTGCCAGTTGAATCTGGAGCTGCTGGAGGGCCGATTCACCGTTTGGCTGCGGGTAGATGCTATCGAATGAACGCAGCGCCGAGACGGCATCTTCATTTCCGATGGAATCGGCCAGGGCGGCAAAATCGAGGTAATCGCGCGTTGCATTGCGCTTGAGGATCAAGACAGCTTTGATGCGCAGCATCTCGGCCAGGGTGGGAACCGTAAGCCGCTGGCCGAAGCGTTCGATTTCAGTGGTATCCAGCGGCCGATCGCGAATCAATTGCCGCACGCCGGTCTCGATGCCATCGAGGCTGCCCAAAATCTGAACAGGCCGGCGAACCCGCGCTGTCTTCCAGCCTGCGACCGACTCCAACTGGGCCAATACCTGATCGAAACGCTGCCGGAGGCCGGTGAGAACATGGTCGGCATCGGTGGACAGCCTGTGTCCTGCGTAGATCGCAGCTGCGGTTCCTCCCACAAGAACCGCATCCGGCAAAATGCGCTGCAGATGGGCAGCTGAGGAAAGAACCTGTTCCCATTCAGGCAGCTTTGAGGTGCTGTTCGGCATAGCGCCTCCAGAAGTGATACCGCTGCGCATAGGGATCTTGTGCGCGCGTGAGAGCGATGCGAAGGATTTTCTCCATGAGGCCGCGGTCTTCGAGTGCAACGGAGCGCAACTCCGCCCAATCCTCCCGCTTGCCGCGGCCGATCATATCGTCAAGGGCGGCAAGCGTATATTGCCGATGATTGAGATGCCGGTGCAACACGGTTTGTCCTTCCTGAAAACGCCTGCTCCGCGAGTTAGCAAGCACAGAAAACATATCACAAACGGAGCGGAGGATTATCGCAATTTTGACGTTCTTTAATCATGCTATTCCATGGAAATCCGTCCTCAGTGTCCGCAGTGAACCACAATCTGGGTTCCGGGGGGGACCATGGTGCCGGGAGCCGGCGCCTGTTGGCGCACAGTGCCGTTGCCGACGATGCGCACTTCAAGGCCTGCGGCACTGGCCTGCTCAATGACCTTGCGCACCGGCAGGCCGAGGAGCGAGGGAACACGCAGGCGTTTGGCATCGGGGATCATGACGGCCATGGTGGACGGCTGCGCCGGAGCTTTTGAGGCGGCTTGCGGCGCTGCGGATGCGGGCTGCACCGCAGCCGGATTTGCCGCGGTGTTTGCGGCTGGTTGTGCGGGTTGCGCGGGAGCGGTGCGCAGGGGATCGTCGCTGGGCAGATCGTTGACCGCGTCGTAGAGCGCATTGACGTCGGCGGATTGCGTATCGTCTTCGTGGATAGGCGCCTCGGGTTTTTGACCGGGGCGGGGTGCGCGCACATCGGTGTCGTGCGAGACGCCGAGATACTCGAGAATCTGCTGCGCCACCTCGGCAAAGACCGGGGCGGAGACGCTGGCGCCGTAGTAGGCGCCATGGGGGTTGTCCATGACGACGGCCACGGCGATGACCGGGTTGTTGACCGGCGCGAAGCCGGCAAACGAGGCCACGTGCATGGTCTTGGAGTAAGTGTGCGTGGCGGGATCGATTTTTTGCGCGGTGCCGGTTTTTCCGCCGGAGGAGTAGCCGTTGAGCATGGCCTCCTTGCCGGTTCCGAACAGCACCACGCCCTCCATCATCTTGCGCATCTGGGCCGCTGTGAGCGTGGAGATGACGCGATGCGCGCCGTTGGGCAGGGGATTGGGCAGATCGCCACCCGGCTTGAAGGGCGAAGCCTGGGGCGGCATCTGCGGCGCGGCCGGCGCTGCGCTGTTGACGGGGTGGTCCACCTGGCCGGGCAGCAGCACGCGCGGGGGCAGGTAGACGCCGCCGTTGGCGATGGTGGAAACCATGGAGACCAGTTGCAGCGGGGTGACGGCAATTTCCTGGCCCATGGCAATGGAGCCGATGGAGGAAGAACCCCAGCGGTTTACCGGGCGCAACAGGCCGCGGGTTTCACCGGGCAACTCGGCGCCGGAGCGCGAGCCGAAGCCGAAGTCTCGAATGTACTGATAGAAGCGGTCCGGCCCGACTTTGAGCGCCAGTTTGATGGCGGCGACGTCGCTGGACACTTCCAGCGCCTTGTGGACTGGAACGACTCCGTAGTGCTCGCCCTGGTTGTCGTGAATGACGCGCCCGGCCAGGGTGATTTTGCCGCCCTGGCAGTCGATCATGTCGTCGGGTGCGGCTAGATGCTGGTCGAGGGCGGCGGAGTAGGCGACCAGCTTGAAGGTTGAACCCGGCTCGTAGACATCGCTGACGGCGTGATCGCGCAGCAGGGCCGGCGTGGTGTGGCGAAACTGGTTGGGATTGAAGGTGGGACGGATGGCCAGCGCCAGAATCTGCCCGGTGTGCACGTCCTGGACGACAACGGTGCCGTTATCGGCATGGGTTGAAGCCATGGCGTGGTCCAGCGCGCGCTCGGCCAGGAACTGCATATTCTCGTCGATGGTGAGAACCAGGTTCTGTCCCGGCTCGGGCTCGCGTTCGCTGGAGCCCAGGATTTTGCGGCGCGCATCCATGGCGGTGAACATGCTGCCGGGGGTGCCGTGAAGCTGGCCGTCGAATTTCTGCTCGACGCCGCCGAGTCCGTTGTCGTCGACGCCGACATAGCCCAGGACTTGCGCAGCGATTTCGTTGTTGGGGTAGAAGCGCTGGAACTCCTTCTGGAAGTAGATGCCTTTGAGAGCGAGGGTTTTGACGCGCGCCGCGGCTTCAGGCGTGACGCGTCGCGCGACCCAGGCAAAGCTGTGCCCGGAGGTGAGGCGGGCGGCAATCTGCTCCTCGGTGGTCTGCGCATCGTCAGGGTCGGTGTGGACGAGGGCGGCGAGGGCGTGCGCGGCGGTCTGCTTGTCGTCGATTTCGGTGGGCACCGCGTAGATGGAGTCGGCCTGGACGGTCATGGCCAGCTCATGGAGGTTGCGGTCATAGAGGACGCCGCGGCGGGGAGCCACCTCAAAGGTGCGCGATTGCTGCTTCTGGGCGCGGTCCACAAACTCCTGGTGACGGACGACCTGGAGCCAGAAGAGGCGGCCGCCGATGACGCAGGCCCAGAGGAGAAAGAACAGGCAGACGAGCCAGAACCTGAGGCGCTTGAGGGGAACGGAGCGGGCCGTGGTGGAGCGGTTGCGGATGGCGCGAACGGCTGGCTGCATGAGAGATAACTCCGCGCGAAAGCGCCGGCGGCGCGGCTTACTGCGCGGGCGGCGCCGGCGGAGTCACCTGGGCAATGGAAGGAATACCGGCATCGGGACGGGCGTTGGGATGAATGACCTGTCCGGGCTGCGGCTCGGCAAGACCCAACTGGCGGGCCATGGCGTCGATGCGTCCGGGCTGGGTAAGCTGTGCCTCAGAGAGGCGCAACTGGCGGTTCTCTTCGCGCAACTGGTCCAGCGCCTGTTTTTCCGACTCGACACGATAACCGCTCTCGATGGCGTAGAAGTGCTGCAGGCCATAGACCATGACCAGCGAGAAGAGCACGGCGACGGCCGCGGAGAAGATGCGCATCTGGCGCGCCCGCACCGGGTCAGACGCCTTGACCAGGCGGGAGTTGTCAAAACGCTTGGGAAAGGGAACTTCGGGCGTGCGCACACCGCGACGGCGCAGCGGCTGCTGGGCCATGAGCTCCGCGTTCCGTTCCGCGACGCGCGCGTTCCAGCCGCGGCCGGCTTCAAGATAAGTTGTCGTGCATGCCGCCATGGTGTTCCTCCCCGAGAAGCAGTTGTCAGTGATCCGTTGTCAGTGGTCAGTTGCTGACGGCTTTCAGCGATCAGCTATTCCAAAAACAACCAAAACCAATTTCTGCCCCCAACAATCTTGAAACTTGTACTTCCTGTTTGCTTACCGCTGATCCTGACAACTGATCACTGTTCACTGTCTTTCCGCCGCCCTGAGTTTTGCGCTGCGCGAGCGCGGGTTGCGGTCTGTCTCTTCTTCGCCGGCGGTAACCGGCTTCCGGGTTAAAATCTCCCAGACTCCCTGGTGCGCGCCTTCGCGCAGGCTGTCTTTCACGATGCGGTCTTCCAGCGAGTGAAAACTGATGACGGCCAGCCGTCCGGAGGGCTTGAGCAACTTTGGTGCGGCCTCCAGCAACGCCTTGATCTCGTCCAGTTCACGATTCACGTAGATACGAAGAGCCTGAAAGGTCCTGGTCGCCGGATGAATGCGGCCTTGTTTCATTGGCGGAGCGGCTGAGGCTGCAATCCGGGCAAGTTGCCCCGTGGTTGTAACCGGCCGCCCCCGCACAATGGCTCTGGCGATTCTCCGCGACCTCCTTTCCTCTCCGTATTCGTAAATAAGGTCGGCAAGCTCACGCTCGTCCGCCTCATTTACCACTTGTTCGGCAGTGGGACCGGAACGCGTATCCATCCGCATATCCAACGGTCCATCCGCCTGAAAACTAAACCCCCTGCGCGCCTGGTCGATTTGCAGGCTGCTTACGCCAAAGTCGGCCAGCAGACCATCCAGCGAAGCGGGCTTGACGTGGCTGGCAATGGAACTGAAGGCCTCGGCCACGAGGGTAATTTTTGGCGCCTGGCTGCCCAGTTCCGCTGAAACCGCGTCCAGCTTCTCTTTGGCCAGCGCCAGCGCCTCGGGGTCCCGGTCAAATCCGATCAGGTGCCCCTGGGCTCCCAGCAGCCTTGCAACCGCTGCCGCGTGCCCTGCAAGTCCGAGGGTGCAATCCACGTACGTGCCGCCTGGGCGCACCCGAAGAAAGTCGATCGTCTCTTTTAAAAGAACACTCACATGGCGGCCGCTCGTATTCGTCATGTGCTCCCCCCTGAGGGGTTCCGGTGGTGCAGGTTACAAGTCGTAACCGGTTAAAGAATCGATTTCCTGCGCGGTCAGAGGATTGGCCTTGACGCTCTCCCTGAGCTTCTTGAGGCTGGTCACTCTCAGGTAGCTGCCTTCGCCCGAAACCTTTACATCGCCGCTCAGTTCCGCAGTCTGCTGCAGTTCCTCGGGGAAGAGCACCCGGCCCTGCGGGTCCATGTCCGCCCGCCCGCCGAAGAGGTTGTAGCGCTCCAGCAGCTTGATGCGCGCCGGATGGCTCTTGGGCATCTTGAGGATCTTGCCCATACGCTGATGCCACTCGGGCATGGGATAAATTTCAGCCGTCTCGCCGTCCTGGGAGGTGATATAAAAGGCGTTGAAGTCCTTGCCGTACTTGCGTTCGATGAAAGCCTTGAACTCGGCAGGCATTTTGAGGCGGCCGCGCTCGTCCAGTTTTGCTTTTGGGTTGCCGCTGAAGCCGATTTGCAGATCGTCCCAGGTTTCCACACTCCCAGTGACAGCCTCGTTGTTGATAGAAGGCTGGTCATTTGCCCGGGTTTCAGGATTCTCGGTCACGTTTTGCGCTCACTGGGTTCCGGATCGCAATCAGCCGGCCCGCGCTGGCCCTTTTTGGCCCATCCAGACCCGACTGGACCCAGTATCGCGCAAAACCCCTCCACTTGGTAGGTGGAAAACGTGCAGTTTGTGGAAGATATTTTCAGGCTCAGCTGCGCGCAAAGGCCAGGAGAACCATTAAATACAAGTAATGGATAAAGCAAAAAGTTAAACCACTACTAATGGTGTCTGTTTACTCTCATGGTTCCGGGCTGAATGGAAGGGATTGTAGAATTGGTCCGGGTATTGTATGGCGAATAAATAGCGAAAATAGAGAATTTATGCCGGCTGCACGGGCTCAACGCGCCGGGATCGCCCCGCGACCAGCTTCAACAAATAAATGAACACCAGCGTATTGATCAGCAGCAGGGCGGCGCGCGGCCAGGTAGCGCGGCGGAAGATCTCAAAGATTTCCAGGGGCAGGAACGAGCCGGTGAGAATGAGGGTAAAGTACTCCGCCCAGATTTGTTCGAGATACAGGCCGATGCCTTCGATGAGGCTGAGGCCGGCATAGGCAAAGACGACGGCGCTGATGCGGCGCAACATGCGGGCATCGAGGATGGAGGCTTTCTCCAGCATGAAGTTGACGAAGTGCGACTCGGGATTGAAGCGCAGGATGCTGAAAATCCTGGTGACGAAGTCGTCGATGTCCACATGCAGCAGGTGCAGCGCGCCGATGCCGACGCCGACGAACAGCAGCGCCTGCAGCAGCTTGAAGAACGCAATCAGCACCAGCCATTTGTTATGAGGCACGTGCGCGAGGGAGCGTGTGGATGGAGAATCGTTCATGGTCCTGGGGATACCTGGGTGCCTACAGAGCATTTTCGATTCACAAGTTGACACTTGGAGATTCTGGAAGGAGGCCTTTTACTACCACCCCAGCGACGAAGACCTGTCGCCGGGGACCCGGGTCATGAAAAAGCCACTTGTCTTCCAAGTTTCTGTGTAGAGCAGAATCGGAAATGCCGTAGTCCCAGTTTACGTTACCCGGCTTGGGGCAGTTCCGCGGAATTTGGGCCAAATCGGAGGGGGGGACGAGCCGCGGCATTACCATCAAAACCATGGCGCAGCGATTTCAAACCAGCCAATGGCTTCCGTACCCGGTGGAACTGGTTTTTGCGTTCTTTGCGAACCCGGCGAACCTGCCTCACCTGATGCCGCCGAAGCTGAACGTGCAGATTGAAGACGCGCGGATTGAACCTCCTCCGCCGCGGCCTGTTTCACCGGACCCGGCGCGCCGGTTCCGCAGCATTGCGGCCGGCGCCGGCAGCGAAATTCTGGTGAGTTTTTTCCCCATTGCCTGGGTTCCCAAGCGGGTGAGCTGGATGGTGCGCATCACGGAGTTCGAGTGGAACAGCCATTTCTGCGACGAGCAGGTGCGGGGCCCGTTCGACGTGTATCACCATCGCCACTTCATTGTGCCGGAGTTTCGCGAAGGCCAGGAGGGAACGCTGATCAGCGACGAGATCGAGTTTGCGCTGCCTTATGGCATGTTCGGTTCGATGGGCGTCGCGCTGGTGTTGAAGCAAATGGCCCGCACCTTTGCGTACCGGCAGAAGCGGCTTCCGGAGATATTGGCGGTGGCGGCGCGGCAGGCGGTCAAGCGGGGGTGAGCGCGCGCGGCGCCGGTTTTCTCCAGGACTCCAGCATGGGAATTGCGGCTTCCATGGAGTCTGCTGCCGTATTTGTATCAACCGCCAGACGCGCTTTTAACACATCGGCCGGAACCGGGCGGCCGTAGAGCCATCCCTGGCCGAGCAACGGCCTTTCCGAGCCGGCAAAAAAACCGGCCTGCTCTTCGGTCTCGATGCCTTCGACGATCACCATGAGGTCAAGCGACTCGGCCATGGCCAGAATTTGCGGCAGGATGTGGCCGATAACGGCTTCAGTGCCGATGGCCTGGGTAAAGGCTTTGTCGATTTTGATGGTATCGACGGCAAGGTCCTTGAGGTAGGCGAGGCTGGAATAGCCGGTTCCAAAATCGTCAATCTGCACGGAGTGGCCGCGGCTACGGAGCTGGTGGACGGTCTGGATGGCCGCGAGCCTGCACGCGGTGGAGCTTTCAGTCACCTCGATGGCAAGGCTTCGCGGCGACACCCCTGTTTTTGCCAGAGAGCGGTCGAGCATCGGCAGGAATGCGGGATCGACGAGGTCCGATGCGGTGACGTTGATATTGAGGCGGAAGCCGGGATCACCGCGCAACAGTTCGCCGAAGTCGCGAAGTGCGTGGCGCACGACAAGTGCCGTGAGTTCGCCGACAAAGCCGCGTTCCTCGGCGATACGCACAAAGATGTCCGGGCGGACCGCGAAGCCGTCCTCGTCGGTCCAGCGCACCAGGGCTTCGGCTTCGACAACGCGGCGGGTGGCGAGATCGACGATGGGCTGATAGACCATGCTCAACTTGTCGCGGCGGATGGCGCGGCGCAGCTGCGGGCTCATGCTGCGGCTGTGCTGGTAGAGGAAGAAATAGGCAAGCACGAGCAGGACGCCGCTGAGGGCGCCGAGGGCGGCAAAGAGGACGAGCTGGACGCGGTCGGCATAAAGGGCGGCGGAGTAGGATCCGTAGACTACGGTGCAGGAATGAGTTCCGGCGGAGCATCGGGTTGCGTAGACGGTGTTTCCCACCTTGTCTTGCCAGTCGCGGCTGACAATGACGCCGCCGATGTGGGAATTTCTGCCGTTGGGCCGGAGCCACTGGTGATCCGGACCGCTGGGGATGAAGATGTCGTAATCCTTGTAGATTGACTCCCAGTGGCGTTCGAATCCGGGATCCTCGACCACGTACGAATCACCGTTTTGTATCAGGAAGACAGGCCATTTTCCGGATGCATACGGGGGCAGATTTGAGTAGACCTTGAATCCATCCCAGAAAGTGCTGTTGGGCTTGAAGGACGCATGCGGCAGATTCTCTTTGCCGAATTCGGCGGAGCATTCAAACTGTCCGCTCCGCATGCGTCCGGCGTCGCGCAGGTAAGTGGAGTGATAGATGAGATTGCGAAACCATGCAATCTCGGCTTTGGAGCAAGGGGAGTAGCTGGATGTGTTGAGGGTCGAGAGCAGGGAGTTGGACTCGAGCAAAAAGGAGTCGAGCATGCCCTCGAGTTTTGCGGCATTGCCAGCGAGGCGGGCTTCTGCCATGTTCCGCGTGTGGACACGGCCTAGCAGATAGCCGCCGGCAGAGCCGCATAAGGCTGCCAACAGGATTGCGATTACCGCCGCACAGGCGCGGCATTTCAAGAAGAGCATCATGGGCCGACTCTTGCTTCAGAGGATTCCGGGAGAAACAAAACTAGAATTTACTAATGTGTTTATCGGTCTTTGAGGCGGCGTGCTTTAGGGGCATTCCCCGGGGAATGGGTTCAGATCGTAATGAAACGTGCGTATGCGCTGTACGAAAACAGGACAGTTGGACGGATGCAGAACAGAGGACCGGCACCACAGGCTGCGGTTTGGCGGAGATTGCGGGTGACGCGGGGGGCGGGAGTTATTTTGCAAGTTTCAGCAGGGCGTTGCGGTCAATCACGTTGCCGTCGACGATGAGGCCGGAGATGCGGCGCGCGTTCCAGATGTTGACGGTGGGGTCGCCATCGACAACCAGGACATCGGCGCGGCGGCCGGGCGCGACCAGGCCCAGTTCGTTCCAGCCGAACTGAATGGAATAATTATTGGTGGCCGCGGCCAGCGCCTCGCGGGGAGAAAGGCCGAGGCGGACCAGCAACTCCAACTCAGTGTGCAGGGAGATGCCGGGCATGGCGCCATGGAGCGGCGCGCCCGAGGCGGTCAGGTAGTGGGGGTAGGCGGAGAAGATGGTTTCATTGATGCGCCAGAGCCGCATGGCCTGCTGGTCGGCTTTTTTGTGCTGGCTTTCTTCCATCCATCGCTGCCCGGCAGCAGGCAGGCGGTGCGCCCAGGCGGGGATGGGGTAGGGCATCTCTCCGGTGGCGCGATCGGAGGGCTGGAACATGTGGGCGGGATTGAGCAGCGAGGCGGCCGGCTCTTTCCAGAGGTTGCGATGCCCAGGCAAATTGAGGAAATAAAGGCTGAACATGGGCATCAGCGCATCATGGTGGGCGGCCAGAAAGCGGGCATAATTGCGCAGGTGCAGGTCCGCGGGGGGCAGGCGCTCGGAGTAGTCGTAGGCGGTGTTTGCGGCGGCTCCGCCGGGGTCGTCCACCAGCGGCCGCTGCAGTTCGTCGGGAATCACGCCCAGAACGTAGCTGTTCATGTGCAGCAGCACGTCCACGCCGGCGTCGACGCCCACGGCGTAGGGCGTGGCAACAAACTCTCCGTAAGTGACCAGCCCCAACTGATGAGCGCGGGCGATGATCCATTGCGTGTTGGCGGCGGTGAGATTGTGGCCCAGCAGCACCACGCGCGTTCCCAGCCGTGCGGAGTCGGCGAGCTCGCGCAGGGAATCTTCAGGACTCAGCTCCGCGATGCGCATGCCCTCTCTGAGTTTGGGCGTCCACTCCGGCTGCCTGGCCAACAGGTTCCAGTTATCGGTGACGCCGATGGAGTTGATCAGGTAAAGATGCGGGCTGGGATTGGCGGCATAATCGGTGAGCCCATGGCTGTGATCGCTGCGGGTGACGACGGTGGTGACGCCCATGTAGAGATTGGCGTTGGCCTGTCCCTGGGAGTTCATGCCGGCGTATCCGTCGACC
>Ga0316217_10001021_pt1 | contig 38125 bp, 32 predicted proteins | sample 1anoAmetaG_FD_203633 | JGI IMG/M metagenome (GOLD analysis project Ga0316217, IMG submission 203633) | Freshwater microbial communities from Trout Bog Lake, Wisconsin, USA - 1anoA | ecosystem: Environmental > Aquatic > Freshwater > Lake > Hypolimnion/Profundal zone | place: USA: Wisconsin...
CTTCAAGGCCGGCCCCACGGTCGCAGCGCTCTGGATTTATGAACATTTTCCAATCTCAGATCTATCTCTGTAGTTAGTAACCCGGTTCACCTGAAATGCGTCTGTTTCCTAAATCTCTGTGCTAAAAAGAACTTTTTCACGTTGCGCGCAAATCGTTTTGCCCGCCATTCTGCTGGCTTCCATTGCCGCCGTGGACGCGGCGGAAACCATGGACGCCGCCCGCATCCGCGAAATCGCTGCGTGGCTGCCGGCGCAGCCCGCCGCTTTTGCGTGGCCCATCAGCAATCGGCCCGCGTGGGACAAGCTTGCCGCTGATCCGGCCTTGCGCAAGTCCATTTCCACCGCCAAGAAGCTGCTCACCAAGCCGCTGGCCGACGTGCCGGACAGCCTGTTTCTGGAATATTCCCAAACCGGCAACCGCACGCATTGGCAGGGTGCCGAGTTCCCGCGGCGCGCACGCATCGCCCAATTCACCCTGGCCGAAGCTCTGGAAAACCAGGGACGTTTCCTGCCGGCCATTGAGAAGACCATCGCCGTCTTGTGCGCCGAAAAAACCTGGGTGATGTCGGCCCACGACGGCAACCTGGACAACTTTTCCGGACGCGACACAGTTCCTGACCTCGGCGCGACCGGGTTGGCGGCGGAATTGGCCGAAGCGGATTTTGTGCTGGGCGACAAGCTGACGCCGGCCACACGCCAATTGATTCGTGACCATGTCCGCCGCCGCGTGCTGGCGCCCTTTCGCGCCATGATTGAAGGGCGGCAGAAGGAGGCTTTTTGGCTTCGCGCGCCGATGAATTGGAATGCCGTCTGTGTGGGCAACACCGTCTTTGCCGCCCTGGCCTTGCTCGAGCCGCGCGAAGAACGCGCGTTTTACGCCGCTGCCGGCGAACATTGCATCCGCTTTTTCCTGTCCGGCTTCACGCCGGACGGCTATTGCGCCGAAGGGGTGGGGTATTGGAACTACGGCTTTGGCCATTTCATTCTGCTCACGGAAACCTTGCGTCAGGCCACTGGAGGAAAGATTGACCTGTTCCGGGATGACAAGGCTATTGCCGCCGGGCTCTTTTGCCGGCGCAGCGAGGTTCTTCCCGGTATTTTCCCAACCATTTCTGATGTCAACCCCGGCAGTAAGCCCAGCCCGCAGCTCGTCGCCTACGTTTGCCGCCGGCTCGGACTGCCGGAGCGCGGCGCGTCGCTCGTGGGGGCCTCTACCGATTTGTCCCTGGGACTGATGCTGGACAGCCTGCCGGATGACCTGCCTCTCGCGCGCAAGTTGGATCGGGACAACGACAGTCCGCTCCGCAGTTTCTTCCCCGGCGGCGGCGTGTTGATCTCGCGCAACATGGCGGGCGCAGCCTCGGGTCAAGCTGGGGGTGCGGACGGTTCGTTCCCCTCGGCCTTTGCCGTGGCGCTCAAAGGCGGCAACAACAACGAGCCGCACAACCACAACGACGTCGGCAGCTTTAGCGTGGTCTTGGGCGCGAACATGCTGGTCTGCGACCCGGGCGGCGAAGTGTACACCAAACGCACCTTCAGTTCGCATCGTTACGACAGCAAAGTGTTGAATTCCTATGGTCATGCGGTGCCGGTCATCGCCGGGCAGTTGGAACAGGCGGGAGCCGACGCGCGCGGCGTGATTTTGGAAACCAATTTCACCCCCGCCAGTGATGTTTTCACGCTCGATATCCGCTCGGCTTACGCCGTGCCATCGCTGCAAAAACTGGCGCGCACGTTTACCTTCACTCGCGAGGGTACACCCGCGCTGGAAGTGCGCGACGAGGTGAAATTTGCCGTCCCGGAGACCTTCGAGACCGCCTTGGTCACTTGGGGCAAGACCACGGAGGTTGCCCGCAACACACTGGAGATATCCTACCATGGCAGCCGCGTGCGTGTGACGATTGACACCCAGGGCCGGGCGTTCAAATGGCGGCAGGATGAGATTGACGAGGACGTTGACACCAAGGACAAACCTTTCCACGTCGGCATCGCCCTCAACGACAAAATCTCCGACGCGATCATCACCCTGCGCATCGAGCCAATCGGGAAATAAACCGGCTTCGGAGCGCCGGTTTCCGTCCCGGCTCGACGGTGCGCATTTTGATACTTGCCGTGTCGGAGACCGGCGCTCCGCAAATCAAGATCCTGCCCGGCACATTTGTGCGGTTGTCTTTTTACGCGCAAACCTCCATCTTGAGGCTGGCATTTATGTATCGCATCGGCATTGATCTTGGCGGCACGAAAATCGAAGGCGTGGTGCTCGACGCCAGCGGCCAGGAAGTCGCGCGCAAGCGCATCCCCACCGAGCGCGAGCGCGGCTACCAGCACATTCTCCACCGCCTGAAATTCCTGCACGACAAGCTGGTATCCACCGTGCCCGGCCAGCCCACGACCTTCGGCATCGGCACGCCCGGCGCCATCTCGCCGCGCAGCGGCCTCTTGAAAAACTCCAACACCGTCTGCATGAACGGTCAGCCGGTGAAGGCGGATTTGGAAAAGCTGCTGAGCCGCAAAATTGAAATTCAAAACGACGCCAATTGCTTTGCCCTGGCCGAGGCGCTGCTGGGAGCAGGCCGGGGAAAGTCCCTGGTTTTCGGCGTCATCATGGGCACCGGCTGTGGCGGCGGTATTGTCTATAAAGGCGAGGTGTTCACCGGCCCGCAGGCCATTGCCGGCGAATGGGGTCACATGAGCATTGATCCGCACGGTCCCGCCTGTTATTGCGGTCAGCAAGGCTGCGTGGAAACCTTTATCAGTGGCGGAGGACTGGAAAATCGCTACGCGGAAAAATTTGGTGCGCGCCGTCCGCTCAAGGAAATCGAGGCCGATTATTTTACCGGCGAACCCAAGGCCGTCGAATTCATGCAGGATTTCTTCCATCATTTCGGCCGCGCGCTGGCGAACCTGATAGATATTCTCGACCCCGACATCGTGGTTCTGGGTGGCGGTGTTTCCAATTTCCAAGCCATCTATACCGAAGGCGTGGCGGCGGTGCAGCAATATGTGTTCAACGACGAATTGACAACCCCCATTGTAAAACACCAAATCGGCGACTCCGCCGGCGTGCTCGGCGCCGCCCTCGTGGGGATTTGACGCCGGGACAATTCAGTTCAACCACAGATGGACACAGATGGACACAGATGTGAAGGCGAATAAGCACGAACCGGATTAACGCAGTGGGGCTGCGGAGAACGGAGGAGCGCAAAGTTCTTATTCTGCTTCTACAACTCTCTGCGTTCTCTGCGTTTGTTCGGAGTTTCTTCCGCCCGATTTCTATCTGTGTTCATCTGTGTCCATCTGTGGCTAAAAGTCCTGCTATTTTCCCGCAGGCTTCCCGGAATCACCCGGCATTAAATTCTCATTGATGCGTTTGGCTTCCACCAATCGTCCGTCGGCATCGTAGCGCAACTGGATCACCCAGCCGAAAACGTTGTCCGGCCATTTAGCGTTGGGGATGACTTGTTTGGGATCCGCCCCCAGTGCGCCCAACAATGCTGGAATCTGGCCGTGATGCCAGGCGATCAGAATCGCCTTTCCATGCGGTCGGGAGCAAATTTCATCCGCCAGCGCCTGGGGAGCCTTGTCTTTGAATTGGGTGTCAATGGTCAACCCCAGTGCCTTGGCGGTGGGTTCCACGGTCAGGCGCGGGCGCTGGCTGCCTTTGGAATCGGCGGTGGCGAAAATGGCCTCCAGCTTCAGCGGTTTCGCCTCCACCCTGTATTGCTTGAAATAATTCACATAGGCCGCGGCGCGCGCCTCGCCTTCCGGGGACAAACTCAGGCCGCTCGCGGGTTTTTCGGCGTGGCGGATGACCAGGATGACCGTGTTTTTCAAAGCGTCGCATTTTCCGTCGCGGCTTGGTTCCGCGAACAGGACCGACGGCATGGCCAGCATCAAAAAGCCGCAGATTAGGACGTGGAGATTGATTTTTGTTTTCATTTTCTTGGCCATGATATTACGCACAAAATTACTTTTGCCCATGAGATTCTGCTGTTGGAACGATTCAATTCAACCACAGATGGACACAGATAAAGACCGATCGGACGAAAACGCAAGCAAACGCAGAGATGCGGAGGACGCAGAGGAACGCAAAGTTCTTTACCCGCCTCCGCGACTCCCCGTTCTCCGCGCCTCTGCGTTCATCCGGTTTGTGTTTATTCGCCCGCCTGCCTTTCGGTGTCAATCTGAGTTAAAGTTTAGTTCAACTGTCTTCTTCTCTTATCATCGAGCCGGGGCGGTGCCCGGCGCTCCCATGCAAGAAACCCCTTGCGCCTGGCATGATGTATGCTAATTTATTCCTGTTGTGCGATTCATAACGCGCCATTGCAAGCCAGCCAGCCAGGCGGTCATCGCCTCGTTGTTGACCGGCGTGGTCCTGTTGCTGAATGCCCTGGCCGCCTCGCCGACGTTGCACGAATGGTTCCACGCGGACGCCGGCAAAACCGAACACCAGTGCGCGGTCACCCTGTTTGCGCATGGACAGATGGACTCGGCTTCGGTGGCGGTCCCGGTGGTCACCTCGCTGTCGTTAATTCCCTCAGTTCCGTCCGCTGAAATCTCCGTTTTTCATCCCGTCATTGAGCAACTTCCCGCCGGTCGCGCTCCGCCCGCCGCATCCTCCCATTGCTGAAAGTTGTCCAGCCATTGCCGGCTGGAATTTGTTCGTTGGTTAAACCTGTATTTCTTGGTATCGCGTCGTGTGACGGCGTGCCAATTGGCGGATAGAAAAAGTGAAAAATTTAGACCTGAATTCCGAATTGGATGCTGGATGGCTTGTCCGCCCCAGCCTTGACGAAGGTGGATGGATGTTTTTTGGGTTCACGGGGTGCCTTGCCCTGTTGCTGCTGGGCGGTTGCGCGGTGGGTCCTGATTTCAAGAAACCGGCGGCTCCAGCGGTCCGCGATTATACCGCCAGCCCGCTCTCCAGCACCGTCGTGACTACGAATGTTATCGGCGGGGCGGCCCAACGCTTTGCCAACGGGGTCAATCTTCCCGAGGATTGGTGGGCCTTGTTCCATTCCCGGCCCCTGAATGAACTGATTGAACAATCGCTGACCAACAATCCCGATCTCAAGGCGGCGCAGGCGGCCTTGAGCGTGGCCCGGGAAAATGTCCTGGCGCAGCGGGGCGCGTTCTTTCCGAGTGTCGCGGCGGGTTTTTCCGCCACGCGACAAAAGCAGTCCACGGCGCTTGCGCCGGCGCCAAACTACCCGGCGGTGCCCAACGAGTTTCAATACAACCTGTTCACCCCGGAGCTCAGCGTGGCTTATTCGCCGGATGTGTTCGGCGCGAATCGTCGAAGCCTGGAATCGTTGAAGGCACAGGAGCAGGGGGTGCGCTACCAGATGATCGCGGTCTATACCACGCTGACCGCCAATGTGGTGGTCACGGCCATTCAGGCGGCGGCGGTGGAGACGCAGATTGACGCGACCCGCGAGTTGGTTGGCCTCAATTCCAACATGTTGCAAATCCTGCGCTACCAGTTTACCAAAGGTTATGCCAGCCGGCTGGATGTGGTGGCGCAGGAATCGCAGCTTGCGCAAGTCACCGCCATGCTGCCGCCGCTGCTCAAACAAGCCGCCCAGTTGCGCGATTTGCTGGCCGTCCTGGCCGGCCGGTTCCCGAGCCAGGCGCCGATGGATAAATTTGAGCTGTCGGGCCTGCAATTGCCGGAAACCCTGCCCGTGAGCCTGCCGTCGCAATTGGTGGAGCAACGTCCGGATGTCTTGCAGGCCGAAGCCAACTGGCATGCCGCCAGCGCCCAGATTGGCATCGCCATGGCGAACCGGCTGCCGAACATCACGCTCACCGCCAATGCCGGCAGCTCCGCGCTGGCCATTGATCAAATATTCACCTCCGGCACGGGCTTTTGGGGTTTGGGCGCGGCCGCGGCCGCACCCCTGTTCCAAGGCGGCACCCTGCTGCATCAGGAGCGCGCCGCGCGGGCGGCCTGCGTTCAGGCGGCGGAACAATATCGCAGCACGGTCCTGACCGCTTTTCAGAACGTTGCGGACACATTGGCCGCGCTGGAGCAGGACGCCGAGGGTTTGAAGGCGGCGGCCACCGCCGCCGAAGACGCCCAAGTCACCTTGGATTTGTCCAAACGCCAATGGCAGGACGGCTACATCAGCTTTCTGGCCTTGTTAAGCGCGGAACAAGCCTGGCAGCAAGCCCGCATCGCCTTGGTGCAGGCCCAAGCCAGCCGTTATGCCGATACCGCAGCGCTGTTTCAGGCACTGGGCGGCGGCTGGTGGCATCGTGTGGATTTTACGAAGGATAAGGATAACCATGAATGATGAATTATTTTGCACACGGCCGACGGCGGAAGTGTGCCTCCTGGCCCCACCCGCTGCGCGGCTGGATGCTGCGTCGTTGCGATACGCTGCGAGCGTTTCTCCCTCTCCGCGTCGCGAGTCGGCGAGCGATGGGGAGAGGGCCGGGGTGAGGTGCTTCATTGCTCCGCTCTTTACCATCATCTTCGCGGCTACGATTCTGTCCTTCACCGGCTGTTCAGCCAAAGTTGACAGCCAAGCTCCAACCCCCCCCGTGACGGTCAGCAATGTGACCTTGACGGCGGCCCAGCAAAAGAAGGTCCAGCTTTATACTGTCGCGCCGTCCAAATTTCACAAGCTCACGGAAACCACCGGAACGGTTGACTTCGACAACGATCAGGCCACGAGTGTGCTCGCGCCCTTTGGCGGTCCTGTGTCGCGGCTGCTCGTTTCCCCCGGTGATCAGGTCAAAGCGGGTAGCCCATTGGCGGAAGTGGATTCGCCCGACTTTGCGGCGGCCATCAGCGCTTATCGCAAGGCACTAGCCACCGCCCTGACCCTCCGCCGAGTGGCCGACATGGACAAGGATCTGGTCCAGCATAACGGCGTGGCCCAGCGCGAAGCGGAGCAGGCTCAAACCGATGCCGCTAATGCCGAGGCGGATCGCGACGCCGCCTTGCAAACACTGGTTTCGCTGAACCTCGATCCGCAGGTCATCAAAGATCTGCAAGCCGGTCGTCCCGTTTCGCGTCCCGGGGGCATGATCCGCTCCCCCATCGCCGGTACGGTGGTGGAAAAACTGATCACTCCCGGCGAACTGCTAACGGCAGGCACCACCCCATGTTTCACCGTGGCCGATCTTTCACGGGTCTGGGTCATGACGCAGGTTTTTGGCTCCGACCTGGCCTCGATCGCCGTCGGCGATCCGGCTGAAGTGGAAAGTGGCATCGCCACCAATCTCTTTTCCGGAACCGTGGACAACATTTCCGCGTTGGTGAATCCTGATACCCGCGCGGTATTGGTCCGGGTGGTCGTCGCCAATCCGGGCGATTTTCTGAAGAAACAGATGTACGTCCGGGTGCGGATTCAGGCCCGCCAGGAAAGCCTCGGCCGGTTGATTCCGGTGTCGGCGATTTTGCGGGACGATGAAAACTTGCCTTTCGCTTATGTCGCCCAGCCCAACGGCAGCTTTGCGCGGCGGCATGTGACGCTGGGCTATCGCGCCGGGGATCAGTACGACATTCCTGATGGTCTCCAAGTGGGAGACCAAGTGGTGGTGGATGGCGGCCTCTTTGTGCAATTCCTCCAAAATCAATGAGCGACCCATTGCCTCCAATTGAGTCCGCGCCGCGACCGGCTTCGATGATGAACCGGGTCGTCGCATCTTCCCTCCGGCAGCGCTTTCTCACCGTGCTGCTGACGCTCGTGCTGATTGGCGCGGGGTCAAGGTCATTGGAACGGTTGCCGGTCGATGCTTACCCCGATCTCTCCCCGCCGCTTGTCGAGCTCATTACCCAATGGCCCGGCCATGCCGCCGAGGAGGTGGAGCGGCTGATCACCGTGCCGGTCGAGCTGGAAATGAACGGTATTCCCAAGCTGACCACGCAGCGCTCCATTTCGCTCTACGGGTTATCCGACGTCATCCTCACCTATGCTGATGGCACGGACAAGAACTTCGCCCGCCAGGAGGTTTTTAACCGGATTTCCAGCCTTACGCTGCCGACTGGTGTGACGCCTTCGGTGGCGCCGCTGTCCTCGCCCTCGGGTCTGATCTATCGTTACGTGCTGCAAAGCTCCGACCGGTCGCCAATGGAACTCAAGACCTTCGAGGATTGGATCGTCGAACCTGCCTACAAATCCCTGCCGGGGGTGGCGGATGATTCAGGCTTTGGCGGGGGCACCATGCAATATCAGGTGCTGCTGGATCCCGCCAAGGTTGCCGGGGTTGGCTTGTCCGTGCTTCAGGTGGAAAGTGCCCTGGCGGCCAACAACGGCAACGCCGGTGGCGGGTTCTATTCGCAGGGCGGCCAGTTCTATTACGTGCGCGGCCTGGGGCGGTTGGAGACGCTGGAGGACATCGGCAATGTCGTGCTGGCGGTGCATGATGGCACCCCCGTGCTGCTCAAGGACGTCGGGCGCGTGGTTATCGGCATCGCTCCGCGCCTGGGTGAATTCGGCTTTGAGAAACAAGACGATTGCGTGGAAGGCGTCATTCTGCTCCGCACGGGCGATAAAACCCAGGACGTGCTGAAAAGGGTGGAGGCCAAGACCAAGGAACTCAACGATCAAATCCTGCCCAAGGATGTCAGAGTCCTGCCCTTCTACGACCGCAGCGATTTGATCGCGTTGACCACGCAGGTGGTGGAGCGAAATCTGTTGCGCGGCATGTTGCTGGTGGTCGTGATCCTCATCTTCTTTCTCTACGATTTTCGGGCCGGCTTGATTGTCGCCATCACCATTCCCCTGTCGCTGCTCTTTGCCTTTGTTTGTCTCGACCTCCAGCACGCCTCGGCCAACCTGCTTTCTATCGGTGCGGTGGATTTCGGGATCCTGGTGGATGGCGCCATATTCATGGTCGAAAATATTTTCCGCCAGCTCGCCGCGCGCAAGGGCACGCCGCTAAACGTCGTGGAAGTCATTAAGGCCGCCGCCGCGGAAGTGGATCGCCCGCTGTTCTACGCGGTTGCGGTCATTGTGGTAAGTTTCCTGCCAATCTATGTCCTTTCGGGGCCTGCCGGGACGCTGTTTAAGCCGATGGCGGACACGATGATTTTCGCCCTGATTGGTTCCCTGATTGTCACGCTGACCGTGCTGCCGGTGCTGTGTTCACTGTTTCTTCGCCAAGGCGTGCGGGAACGCCGCAACGCCGCCTTGGAAGCTCTTAAGACGGTTTACCTTAAAGGCCTGGATTTTAGCCTTGCCCATCCTTGGGGGACGATGATTCTCTCGGCCGCTTTGCTTGGTGGTTCACTCTTGCTCGTCCCCCGCATCGGCGCCGAGTTCATGCCGCATATGGATGAAGGCGCACTTTGGGTGCGCGCCACGATGCCGTACACCATTTCGTTCGATGAATCGGCCAAAATCACGCCCCAAATCCGGGACATATTGAAATCCTTCCCCGAAGTCACCACGGTGGCCTCGGAACTCGGGCGGCCCGACGATGGCACGGATGCCACCGGTTTCTTCAACGTCGAATTCTACGTCGGGCTCAAACCTTACTCGGCCTGGACCGGCACTTATCGCACCAAAGCCGCCCTGATCGAGGCTATCAACCAGCAGCTCCAGTCCTTTCCCGGCATCATTTTCAACTATACCCAGCCGGCGGAGGATGCCGTGGACGAGGCGGAAACAGGTTTGAAAAGCGCCTTGGCCGTGAAAGTATTTGGTCCCAATTTGGAGGTCCTCGAACAGAAGGGCAAAGCCATCAAACAAATCCTGGAACGCGTGCGCGGCATTCGGGAGGTCACCCTGGTGAAGGAACTGGGTCAGCCCAGCCTGGACATCAAAATCAATCGGGCCATGATTGCCCGCTACGGGGTGAACGTCGCCGACATCAATGGCCTGATCACGACCGCCATTGGCGGGGACGTGGCCACCCAGGTGGTGCAGCAGGAGAAGCAGTTTGATTTGGTGGTCCGACTCGAACGCGAATACCGGGATAACCCGCAGGAAATTGGCAACCTCCTCGTGCCCACGCCTGGCGGACAACAGATCCCGCTTAAGGAGTTTGCCGATATCCAAGTAGCTAATGGCGCCTCGTTCATTTACCGCGAGGACAATTCGCGCTACATTGGCATCCAATTCTCGGTGGCCGGACGCGATCTGGCGGATGCGGTGGGCGATGCCATCCAACAAGTCAAGCAGCTTGCCTTGCCCTCGGGTTACCGTCTGGATTGGGGTGGGGAATACACGGAATATACGGCTTCGAGCCGGCAACTGAATGTCATCCTGCCGCTGACCTTGGGCCTGATTTTTCTGCTGCTCTTCGCGCTCTACAGCAATTTGAAATTCCCGTTCATCACCGTGCTTGGCGTGGTCTTGTCCGCGCCCGCGGGCGGTCTGGTGGCTCTCTGGCTCACCGGCACCCCATTTTCGGTTTCTTCCGGCGTCGGCTTCCTGGCCTTGTTTGGCGTATCGGTGCTGACCGCAGTCGTCTATATCTCCTATGTTAACGAGCTGCGTCTCAATGGCACTGGCCTCGCCGAGGCCATCCGCGAAGGCGCGGTCCTGCGGTTGCGACCGATCATGATGACCGCACTGGTGGCGGCGCTCGGATTGTTGCCGGCCGCCTTGGCCACCGGCGTGGGCACGGACACCCAGCGCCCCTTCGCCCTCGTCATCGTCTGCGGCCTGTTCACGCGCTTGTTGATCAGCATCTTCCTCATGCCCGCCCTCTACACCCTCGTCGCCCGCCCCGGCGACCGGCTGGAAGTCTGAGGGCCCGCGTCGGCTGAAAGCCTCGAAACAGGAAAGCTCCAGCATCGTCCCGGGAATACCTGCCTAAACCGTGTTTTACGGCGAAATCATATAGCCCGCGAGCCCTCACGCCGCGTCCTTTGGGATTCTTCAACGGGCTACTCAGTCATCCCTGTGGGCTTCCTGTTGGCACCGACTTCCAAAGGGTTGGCACACGGCAGACGGATGGCGAGCACCGACCCAAAGGGCTGGAACGGTGCTCAAGCATAGCCGCGAGGTCCAGAATGCCCCTTGCTATTACGGCATTCTTAGCCTGCTGTGGAAAGGTCGACTGCTTTCGGTCCACCATGTGAGCAAGGACCGATTCAAGAATTTCCTTACGAAAGAGATGCAAAATTCCAAGGCAACCCGCGGGCGGGCCGCCCGCGCTCCAAAGACGAAAACGGCGGGGCCGAAGCCCCGCCAGGGAAAATTGCAGGCGCGGAAAATTACTTGGCCGCCGCCGGGGCCACGACCTTCTCTTCCATTTCCTTTACCAGCGTGGCGCCTTTGCCGATGCGCTTGCGCAGGTAGGTGAGCTTGGCGCGGCGGACATCGCCGTGGCGCTCGACTTCGATCTTGTCCACGCGCGGCGAATGCAGCGGGAAAATACGTTCGACACCCTCGCCGTAGCTGATGCGGCGCACGCTGAACGTCTCGTTGATGCCGGTTCCGCGCCGGCCGATGACGACGCCGGAGAAGATCTGGATGCGTTCCTTGTCGCCTTCGACGACTTTGGTGTGCACGCGGACGGTGTCGCCCACGTTGAACTTCGCGTCATCTTTGCGAAACTGTTCGGACTCGATTTTTTTTTGCAATGCCTGGTTCATAAATATTTCGTGCTGCGTGACCAGTGCTGCGTGAAAAGCGGTTTACGTATCACGTATCACTCGTCAAATTCTCGTTTAACATATCCGGACGGGTTTCTTGCGTCCGCGACTTTGCCTGTTCGCGCCGCCATTTCTCAATTTCGGCGTGGTGGCCGGACACCAAAACGTCCGGAACCTTCAATCCGCGAAAATCCGCCGGCCGCGTGTATTGCGGATACTCCAGCAATCCGTGGCTGAACGATTCGTCGCGCGAACTCTCGTCGTCGCCCAAAACGCCGGGCAACAGCCGCGTGACGGCGTCAATCACCACCATCGCGGGCAGCGCGCCGTTGGTCAACACGTAATCGCCGATGGACAACTCATCGTCCGCCAGCGTTTTGCGCACGCGCTCGTCAAAGCCTTCGTAATGGCCGGTGACGAGCAACAAATCGGCCGCTTCCGCCAGTTCGCGCGCGATGGCCTGGCTGAATTTCCGCCCCGAGGGCGAAAGCAAAATCACTTTGGTGTGTTCGCGCCGCAAACTTTCCACGGCGGCAAACAGCGGTTCGGGTTTCATCAACATGCCCGGTCCGCCGCCGAATGGACGGTCATCCACGGTCTTGTGCCGGTCATGCGTCCAGTCGCGCAACTGGTGGATTTGCAGGTCCAGCAAACCGGACTTGCGCGCCCGCATAATAATGCTTTCATCGAGTGGCCCCGTAAACATGGCCGGAAACAATGTCAGCACGTCAATTCTCACCGTTCGTCCTCGTCCTCATCCTCATCCTCGTCCTCGTTATCGAAAGTTTTCGAGGACGAGGACGACGACGAGCACGATTACGATTTTGTGTCGTCTTCCACTATCTCCACCGAACAACGCAGGCCTTTTTTGGCGCTGCCGGCCAGCAGCAACGAGCGGATGACGTTGATCGTGGTGCCCTGCCGGCCGATGATTTTGCCCACGTCCGCCGGGTCGAGGCGCATTTCATAGACGGTCATGCCCGCGCGAGCCACCGGCGTGACCGTGACCGCGCCGGGGTTTTGCACGAGTCCTTTGACGACGTATGTGAGGAACTCCTGCATGGCTTAAATCAGGCTGCGGGGGCCGCCTTGGCCGCCTTTTTGATGAAGCTGGCGACGGTATCGCTCGGCTGCGCGCCTTTGCTGACCCAATATTGCGCGCGGTCCAGCTTGAGCGTGTAATTATCCCCCTGCTTCAAGGGCTGGTACGTGCCGATTTCCTCGATGCACTTGCCGTCACGGGGGCTGCGGCTATCGGCCACCACAATGCGGTACACCGGGGTGTTTTTCGTGCCGACCCGTTTCATGCGAATTTTTACAGACATAAATATATCAAAAGAGCGCGAAAATTATCAGTTGCACCGTAATTTGCAAGCTTTGAATTTATCAAAACACAATCGGCTCATTCAGCTTGCCGCATTGGGTGCACCGGGAGCGGTCCACGTCGGCATCGTCAGTATAGACGAAGCCGCATTTGTGGCAGCGAAAAACGTGGTCCTCCGGGTGGGCCGGGCCGAAGCGGCGCCGGTGGAATTCGGAAAGGATTCCCACCGCGCCCAACGCGCCCAGCGCCAGCGCCACGTAGATGACCAGTAGATGGGGAATGCTCATGGGGCGTTGGTGGCCACGGTGTGCCAGGTGAAAGTAACCTCGCCAAACATCAAGCGCGGCGCGGGGGCGAACCGCAGGTGGCCAGCCAGTTGCAGCGCGAGTTGGTCAGCCGCTTGGTCGTGGCTTGCGTTCGGTTCCAGCACAATCGGGGAGACGCTTGGTTCCAGCACGACGGCGGAGGCAACGTTGCCGGCGGAATCCACGAGCAATTGGACCGTGCTCGGCGCGATCACGTCATGACTGGGCAGCGGCGGCGGCACGAGGGCCTCGGGATTGAGCAGCGTTCGGCGGGCGAGTTCGCCGGAGATTGCCACGCTCGTTGTCCGCGGCGTGGCGTCCGCCCAAGTCACGTCTGGCACGGTGAGTTTGGGTTCCGGCTTGAAGTTCAGCGTCAATTCCGGGGGGCGGCGGTGCTGCACGAAGTCGTGGAAGGTCACCCCGAAGTCTTTGTTGGTGGGCGGCAGATAGCCGGGCGGCGCCGGCCAGTCAAAATTTGGCTGCTCTGCGGATGGCAACCGCCGCCAGAAGGCCGTGACCACGTCGTGTGCGTTTGGCCGGGCAAACAACGTCGGATCGCCGAGCGCGAGGAACTCGTTCGCGCTGTCGGCCAGTTGCAGATGCGGCACCCTGGTCACGAGGCGTGGGACGATTGGCTTTTTGGTTCCGAACAAAAAAACCAGCGCCAAGTGAAAGGCGAACACGAAGCCGACGACGAATAAGAATCTCCGGCCGGTCCAGCCTTCGCCCGGCGGCTGCGGCCCGGTGATCCAGTCTTGGACGGCTGATTTCCGCCCGGGCAGCCAGCTTTCATGGGCGGGCGGCGGCAGGGCGGACGATTCAGCAGGCCGATCGCTCATGGTTGGGCGGCGGCACCTTCGACGCGGGGCAGGGTGGCCAGCCAGGCGTTGGTGATGCCGTAATCACGCGCCAGCAGGGTCAATTGCACGAGCGTGTCATAGCTCACGGCCTTGTCCGCGTGAATAATCAGCGTGAGCGGTGCGCGGGCGGCGTTGGTGGCCGCCCGCAGGTTGGTGCGCAGAACCTGTAAACTGACGATTTGATTTTCGAAATAGAAATTCGAGTTGGCGTCCACCGCCATGGCTACCGTTGGTTGGTCCGTGCCCGGCAGGCCGTCGGCCCTGGGCGGCTGCAACGAAAGCAGGGGCACGCCCGCGACGGGCATCAACGCGCCAAGCATCACGAAAATCAGCAGCAGGAAAAACACGGCGGCAAACGGCGCCACATCGAAGTTGCTGCGCAGGATCTTGGCGTTGCGCGGGAATTTCATTTGCCGTTTTCCGTGACGATGTTGACGATTTCCGCGGCGGCGCGCTCCATGTCCAGAACGATTTTGTTCACGCGGCTGACGAGGTAATTGTAGCCCGCGTGGGCGGGAATGGCCACGGCGATGCCGCCGGCCGCGCAGATGAGCGAGGTCCAGACGCCGTTGGCTAGCGAATGGTCGCCGCTGATGTGCGCGTACAGTCCCTCGGCCTGCAGGTACATGAACAACTGGATGAACCCGAGGATGGTGCCGAACAAGCCCAGCAGCGGCGAAATCTGCGCGATGGTGGCCAGCAGGTTCAATTTTTCCTCCAGCCGCGGCACCTCGATGAGGCCCGCCTCCTCCACGGCTTCCCGGACGCGCTCGCGGCCCTGTTCCCGATGCAGAATCGCCGCCTTTACCAGCCGGGCCACCGGGCCGGCAGTGGCGTCGCAGATGGCAATGGCCTCGACGACGTTGCCGCGCTTGATGACGGTGCGGACGCCGTTGAGGAACTCGGCGGAATTGATCTGGGAGCGGTGGCAGAACAGGGCGCGTTCAATGAACACCACCGCCGCGGTGGCGGCGGCGATGAGAATGAGCCACATGACCGGCCCGCCGTTGGCTAAAAGCGTAGGCATGGGCTTATTAAAGGCTTTTGCGCGCGAAGTTCAAAGCGCAAAATGCAGGTGAGGCGTGAAAGCGTGAAAGTAGGGCCGGCGTCTCGCCTGCCCTGCGAGCGCATCTGCGCGAGCAACGTGTCGGCTTCGTAGACGCGGGCAGGCGAGACGCCTGCCCTACTTTGGGGGTTCATATGGGCAGCCTCCACGACTTTTGGCCGCGCATTGGGACCATGAAGCTGAGGAAACACTCCACATTCCACATTCAACCTCCAATGTCCAAGGGCGTCCGATTGGGGCATTGCTTGAATATTGGGTGTTGAATATTGAACGGTGGGTGTTTTTTGGGGTTCATGGGAGAAACGTCTGCCAGCTCCCTGAAGCCTCGGTTTACGGCGACTCCGCGGCCTCGACGATGGGCCAAGTGGCGCGGAGTTCATCTTGGTACGGACCGATCTTCGCCACTGGAATGGTCTGGAAACCAAGCCGGTACGCAGGTGATGCTGGCTGGAGACGGTAATCATCCTGGGCGGCATTGACAAAGAGCGGATCCGCCACGAGCGAATGGACATCGTTGCCGAGCTTTTGCCAGGCGGTCCATTGTTCATTGGTGGGGATGTCCTTCAGGCTGGTGAGCAACGGCAAACCGCAGTGCCAGACCAGGTTGGAATCAAACCGGTTGTGGGGAAAGGACACGTTGCGCCAAGCGTAGAGCTTCGCCGCCGGGTTTTCGTAGCTGACGAGGTTATGGGTCAGGATATTTCCGGACATGATGGTGCCATCCGGCAGCACGGCATTGGTGGGAGCCAGCCGCATATTGCACATGGCTTGCCAGGCCGGTTGGTCCGCCACCGAGTCGTAGCCTTTGATCATGGTTGGCAGATGGGTCAGCCACATCTGGCTGTGCTCCGTCCAACCGCTGTATTCGATTTGCTGGAGGCGGCCTTCGAGGAAGATATTGTTGTCAATCACGTTGTCCCGGCCGTTGTGGAGATGCAGGCAGGCGCGCGAACACCGCGCCACGATATTGCCGATGACATCCACGCCGCCGGTGTTATCGTCGAGATAAATGCCCCACGCAAAATAGGGCGAGTGCCAGACGCCTTTGGCGTCATGGCCATAACCGAGCATGTCGTGGATGTAGTTGTAGCGGATGACGGAGCCGCGCGAGCCGATCCAATCGCGGCCGCCGGTGTAGATGGCCCCGGTGTCCTCGGTTTCGAGGTTCAGGTGGTGCAGATGGTTATATTCCATGACCAGATTGTTGCCCGCAAACATGATGCCCATGCGCGGGCCGTCATGAATGAGGTTATGCGTAGCGCGGTTGCCGCAGCCCGTGAGACTGATGCCGACGCCTTGTTTGTAGTAAACCCCAAAGTGGTGGATATGATTGTTGTCGGCATAATTTCCGGCGGATCTGAGCTGGATGCGGTCGCCGCCGCTGATGGCGATGCCATCGCTTCCGGTGTCGTGAAGGTCGCAACCGGCGACGCCGTTCCCCGAACCGCCATTGATGCTGACGCCGCTGCCGTGGTAATCGCCAACGTTGCGGATGACGCTGGCGGCAATGAGGCAATTGGTGGCGCCCTTGAGCGTAATGGCGGTGCCTTCGCAATACTCGAAGGTGAACCCACGAAACGTCACGTCGCTGACGCCGGGTTCGAGGTCGAGGATCGTGCGCAGCGTGGGCGCATAAACCGGCTCTCCGGCCAGCGGTGTGGGCGGCCAGAAATAGAGCGTCCAATCTTTCCGGTCAAGATACCATTCGCCGGGGGCATCGAGTTCCTCGAAAAGGTTCTGCACATAGTACCGGTCGCCTGGGCGGATGGCATAGGAACAATCACCGGCCAGCGTGAGCTGGCGGGCGGCGGCGTCCACGGACTTGATTCGCACGACATTATTCCACCAATTGTAACGCGGGAAGATGAACACCTCGCCTTCCTCGGGCTGTGCCCAACGGCGGGCGTCGCCGGGTTTGAACTGGAGCGTGTGTTTGTTTTCACCGGGGACATCCTGGTACATTGGGAGCGGTTTGCCGTCGGCATAAGCCCAGCCGCCACCATAAGGATCATGTGCGTCGAAGTTTGGGTAACGGGCGAGGGGCTGGCGCCGGCCGGCAAAGAAAAGTTGCCGGAAATAAACGCCTTTGAGGCCGGGCGCTTTGAGAATCTGGCCTTGGAAAGAGGTGAAATTGGTGATCGGCCGTCCGCCGATGAGCTCCGGTTTCTCGTTCGCGAACGCGCGCCACGTTACTCCCGAATCATTCGCGTCCAGCGTGAGGGTGTGTTCCAATTCGTAGCGGCCGCCGCGTACAAAGATGGTTTTGCCGTCCGGCAATTTGCGGGCGGCATTGCGGGCCGCTGCGAGCGTCTGAAGCGGCTGCTCCCGGGTGCCGGGATGGTCATCGCGGCCATCGGGCGCCACAAACAGTTCGGCCGCGTTCATGGCCGCCAGCGGCGCCAGTAGCAAAATGGCCAGGGTGCGGAAGAGATTTTTCATGTTGATGTTTCAGAGTTTCCAAGTTTGTCAACCCGGCGGCAAGCCGCGACTGCGCGACTGCGCAAAATGAACAGGCACGAGCGAACATGCCGCCCCACTTGTCGCGAGCGACCCGGCGGAACTCGCGGGATGACGGCGGTACGCCGCGCAAAGTCCAGACAGCGCCGTAGGCGCGGTATCTTGTAGTCCAGGAGGCCCCGCGAATTAAGCTCCGTCAGGAGCGGCATAGTGGCTCGTCCTCCTCGAAGCAGGTTTATGGGCGGTGAGCAGGTCCGAATGGAACAAAAAACTCTCCATGAACCGCGTAGCGCAGGCGTCCCGCCAGCGGGTTCGGGCACCGTCCCGGTGCCTGTTTTCCAAACTGGCGGCGAGATGCCGCCAAAACCCGCAGCCGAGACGACTGCGTTACCATGCGCCTGGTTCATGGTCCCAATGCGCGGCCAGAAGCCGTGGAGACTGCCCACGGACCGTTTGTGAACGATATTTGACAGTGGGGCGGAATATAAAGGGCTTGCACGTTTCAGGGCGGGGATTAAGCTCTTTGAACATCCGAACCAGCGACGCTTGAACCAAATGTCAACCTGTGGAATATGAATCATTTGCAACTTTTACATTGGCCCGGAAGGCTGGTTTCAATATACGAACCGGCGTTCGGTTCAATAACAGGTTGGGCAAATAACTATGGGCCTCGATTCCGTTGAACTTATCCTCGCTTGGGAGGAATCATTTGGTATTTCGATCTCTGACGCGGAAGCTGAGGGGATGTTCACCACCCGCCAAATCGCTGAGCGCATCTTTGAAAAAGTTCGATCCACGAGCCCGGAAGACTGTGGATGCCTTTCTATGCGGGCATTCTTCCGGCTTCGAAAGGCCTTTGAGGCGGAAGGCGTTTCGCGTTGTGATGTTCACCCTGACGCAAAGGTGACGAGTCTGCTTCCGAGCCGACAAAGGCGCGACGTTTTGAGCGTGGTATGTGAGCGTGCTGGTTTCCGCCCACTGAAGCGATTGCCATTCGGCCTCCAATTTACATTTGGTCGCGTCAGAGACATAGTGATCGATACGGTTATAGGGCAGCATGACGTATTGCGGCGTCAGGCCCACGGATGGTCGCTAATCCAAGTTCGGGAAGTTGTGCGTGCGGTCATGTACGCTCAGCTTGCTTTGCGGAGGTTTTCCGATGACGCTCATTTAATCAAAGATCTCGCGGTTGATGGATGATCAGCCCCCATTTTTCTGGAGCGGTCCGCCGTTGACGCTGGCAGTTCCGCTGTGCAGCCAACGTCACGACTCGGCGGCAGCGCGTCTTTTTGCATTCGGCAACAAATCCCTATGAATACCGTGTGGTTCCTTGACGTTTATCGTTCGCATTCCCCAACCTGCGGGCTGAAAGCCCGAAACATGCCTGCCCAGGGCAACGCCCTGGGTTTAGTGGTCGCCATTTTTCATCAAGCCCTGAAGGGGCGAACCAGAATGAGCCATGTGTCATTGAATGAAGGTTATGTGTGAGATTGAATTTATTCCGCCCTCCCAGGGCTGGAATTTGTATTGGACCGCTGGCTATTCTGGCCGTCCCGATATTCATCGCCGCCGCCAAGGGCGTGGGCATGGGGATTGTGTTGCTGACGGTTGCCGCGAACATCACCGTTGTATGCCTGCTGTCTGCATACTTATCATCACCCAAGCGATGGGACCATTGACGCCTATATGAAAACGATTCCCTGCCGTTTGCGCAAATTAGCCATGACCGCTTGCCTCTGGCTGGTGATGATGGTCGCCTCCGTCACTCACGGCGCTGGCCTGATCACCAACGGCGGCTTTGAATCCGGGCTGGCCGGCTGGCGGCCGCTGTGGACACGCGACGCCAAGGCCGGAACGCTGATGCTGGATGGCAGCACGGCGCACACCGGCAAGTTTTCCGTGCGCATTGACCATGATGGGCAGCACGATTGGAGCTTTGAGCCGGATTACCGTGTGCCAGTTAAGCCGGGCGAGGTTTTTCAACTGGAAGCCTGGCTGAAGGTGAAGGGCCTGGGCGGCAGCGTAAGCCTTTGCGTATCCACACACGACGCGCAGGGGAAAGCGCTGGAGTGGTCCTACGGCGAGCGCTCGTTGAGCGACAGCGCGGACTGGCAGCGGGTGCGAACCCGGTTCATCGTGCCGCCGGGCGTGGCGGAAATCCAGCCGCGGTTGATCGGCTCCGGCCCGCTGGTCGTATGGGTGGATGATTTTTCGCTGGAAAAAGACGAGCGGTTGGCCGTGAGGCCGTCGGCAAATCTTCCCGCCACTCTGGGCATCACCAATGCCAGCCTTGAAGTCACGCTGAACACCAGCAATGCCACCCTCACGGTGCGCGATCGCCGAACCAGTGAACGGTTTGAGCAGCATCCTGTTTCCAACGGGGTGATCCTGAGCGGCGCGACCGCGCAGCGCGATCAAATCCAGCTCCAACTGATTCACGCCACCTCCGGCCAGGAAATTGCCGGCACAATTCGGCTCGAAAGCGATTCGCCCGAATTTACCATCGAGCTGTCCGCGCGCGGCGAGTTGCCCGGCGCGCTGCGGTTTCCCCACCCGTTTGTTTCCCATTCTGGCGAATACCTCGTGGTGCCGATGAACGAAGGCATTTCTTATCCGGTCGAGGACCAGAGCATCGAACCCTTCAGCCTGGTGGCCTACGGTGGCCATGGCATCTGCATGGGTTTCTGGGGCGCCACCGATGGCGCGCGCGGATACATGGCCATCATTGAGACGCCGGATGACGCAACCATCCGCATTGAGCGGCCGGACGGATTGCTGGCTGTGGCGCCCCAATGGGATGCCCAGCACGGGCAGTTCGGCTACGCGCGGCGGCTGCGCTACGTTTTTCTTGACCGGGGCGGCCATGTCGCCATGGCCAAACGCTATCGCGCCTACGCGCAGAAGATTGGCCGGTTTAAAACGCTGGAAGCGAAGCGCCGCGAAAATCCGAATGTGGATTTGCTCGTTGGCGCCGTGAATGTCTGGTGCTGGGAACATGATGCCGTGAGCATGGTGAAGGAGCTTCAAACCGCCGGCATCGGGCGCATCTTGTGGAGCAACGCGCAGAGCCCGGAAAATCTTCGCGCCCTGAACGACCTGGGCGTTTTGACCAGCCGCTATGACATTTACCAGGATGTGATGGATCCGGCGAACTTTCCCAAGCTAAGATGGCGGCACGGCGATTGGGTGACCGAAGCCTGGCCGACCGAGATCATCCGCCGGGCCAACGGCGACTGGCAGCGCGGGTGGGGCGTGGAGGGCAAACAGGACGATTGGTATTACTGCGGCGTCCTGTGCGATCGGCGGGCGCTGGGTTACGCGGCCCGGCGCATTTCCGCCGAACTGGTCACGCACCCTTACCGCTGCCGGTTCATAGACACCACCACTGCCGCGCCCTGGCAGGAGTGCTACGACACCAATCACCCGATGACCCGCACGGACAGTCGGGAATGGAAGATGAAGCTCCTGGATTGCGTCTCGCATGACAACCGGCTCGTTACCGGCAGTGAAACCGGCCATGACGCCGCCGTGCCGTTCCTGCATTACTTCGAGGGCATGATGAGTCTGGGCCCTTATCGCGTGCCCGATGCCGGTCGGGACATGGCGCGCATTTGGACCAACGCGCCGGAACGGGTCGTGAAGTTTCAGCTTGGCCACCAGTACCGTCTGCCGCTCTGGGAATTGGTGTATCACGAATGTGTGGTAGCGCAATGGTATTGGGGGGACTACAACAACAAGCTGCCGATGTTGTGGGACAAGCGCGACCTGTTCAACGTGCTCTATGCCACTCCGCCGATGTTCATGTTCGACCGCGCGCGCTGGCAGGAAAACCGCACTCATTTCGTGCAAAGTTATCAAAATACCTGCCCGCTTGTTCGCCGCGTGGGCTACAGCGAAATGACCGACCACCGCTTTCTCACGCCCGACCGGAGCGTGCAACAAACCGCCTTTGCCAACGGAACTACCGTGACTGTGAATTTCGGCTCAACCGCCTTCCCGCTCCCCGGCGGCAAATGGCTGGAGCCAATGGGATTCCGGGTGCAATGACGCCTTGAAGCCCAAAAACATTCAACATTCAACGCCCAACATCCAGTGAATGCTCGAAAGGAAGGTCATTGGATGTTGGATGTTTTTCACTGGTTTATGGGCAATGCCCATCATGAGCGCAAACCCATCATTAACTCCTCCTTTGCAATAACACTTTCGCAAGCACGATGAAAAACACAGCCCCGGCCACGCCGAGGGCCGACTCGGTGAAGAACATGACGGCGGAACCCCAGCGATCATGCGCCCAGCCATCAATGCGAGTCATATAATAAATCGGCAGGTTGGACAGCGAGGCCAGCGCATTGTATTTCGTGGCGGCCGCGCCCTTGCCAATGGCTTCCAAGACGAAGGCGGTAAACGCGGCATAGGTCAGCCCGGCGGTGAACGCATAAACCGATGCCCACAGGACATACATGGTCTCAGTGCGCGGAAGCAGCGCCATGGCTACGGCCCCCGCTGCCTGGAGAATCCCGAACCAAACGTAGGCGGTCTGGCGGTTCATCCGATCACAAATCCAGCCGCCGGCGAGGCAGCCTGTCGCCGACACGATTCCGCCCAAAACCCCGGTAACCAGCGCCACGGTGTACGCCGACGCCCGCCACTCGCCGGCAATAGCTGAAAACGGCGCCGCCCCCGAACCCACCGGCAGGAAGCAGAGAATCAACGCCAGCAAGCCGAGCCGCTGGCGAATGACCTCCCAAAGATCCTTGAACAAGCTGGCTAGGCTGGGAAGCAATCCGGGCGAGGCGGGCGGACGGACGGGCGAGGGCAGATTGAAGAGGGCCCCGCAACATAACAAGCACAGGCCGCCAACCACGCAGCTTGCCATCCACGGAGATGGCAGCCGCTCCGCCAGGAATAATCCCAGGCCGCCGCCGATGCCATAGCCGCCGAGATTTCCCGCCTGAAACCAGCCGCCGGCGCGCCCTTTCAATTCATCCGGCGTGCTGTACGTCATCAAACTTTCCACAGCCATGCCGAGAAAGGTCGTCGCCAGGCTGGCCAGAAAGCCTACGGCGGACAAGGCGGCCAGTCCCGGCTTGGTGGCGGGGAAGAAACCCATCGCGCCAATTCCCAAGGCGCTGAGCAGCCCTGCGAGGATATACCATTTCTTTTGGTTGAGCGTGAGGTCCACCACCGGAGCCCAGAAGAACTTCCAAGTATTTGGCAGGACCGTCAGCGCCACCAGGGCGGCAACCTGCCCAACCGTCACGCCGGCCCGCGTGAGCTGGTAGGCCAGTGTCACGCCGATGTAGCCCGATACCACTCCGAACGGGATGATGAGCACCATGAACACCCAGGGATGTATAGGGCGGGAATTCATGCGGTAAAATTAATCCTTTTCAACCGTTGAAATCTGACAAATCCATTAATTTTCAAAGGGGAACAACAATTTTGTCAATTAACAGCATTCGGAACGGGTGGCGCGGAAAATCAATGGTAGTTTTTAATTTTATGAACCTTTTCCAATCTGTTAACCCATCGGAAAAGTTGGTAGTGCCTTAATTTGAAATTTAGTCAGTGGAGACGCTGTTTCAAATAGAAAAGGAAAGCAGCGGCGGCTATAATAAGGGTCCATATCAAAATTGATGTTACGAGAATTTTCATCGTTTGCCTTTCGTTCCATCCGCAACGATGTTGACATGCACGGCAGTTTCCGGTGAGTCAACGGGCAGAATTTCCAGCACAACAACAAATCGCGTTTGTTCATAATCACCCATATGGTCAGAATCAATACCAAATCCGTTGGACGTGTCAAACCGTGGATTTTCACCCACGCGCGTGCTGACTTGCGACGTTGCCGCGGGTCACAGACCCGCGCTTCTTAAATCAAAACACTGCCTCCAAGCTTTCAGGACTCGATAAATTGTTGCAGCCCTAAACCCAGCAAAGGTGTTCATTGGCAAGGTTTTTCATTCCGCACCTCGGGCAAAACATTGCCGTTAAAACTCAGACTCCTTTTTGATGCCGGGCTGCGGAATCGGGTAGCGACCTTCGGTATCGGCCACCAATGGGGCAGGGGAATCCATCGTCCATTTGTCCACACCCGGCGCGTATTCCGATTCGGAACTGAGGAATTGCTCCAGGGTCATTTCCTGCCCCGTGTGGGCGGCCCGGCGCCCCAGGGAACTGACTGCACTGGCATAGACCCCACGTTCCACCTCGTTGTAAGGCTGGTCATGGCGGATGGCGTCAATCAAGTCGCGCCATTCGTTCAGGTAGGGATCACGTTCGCCCGGCGGCACCTTGGATTCCCACAACAGATTGGTGCGGTCCGGATTCTGTCCCTTGTAAGTGAGGGAAGGCAGTCCGCAATCGCCCGCACTCGAGACCATCGCGCTGCCCTTGCTCCCGTGCGCGTGGCTGGAGTAAATCTCCCGGCAGCCGTCCATGCAACGGCCATCCATGATGAATTTTCCACCGTCGGCAAAAGTATATTCCACGGAGTACACGTCGAAATTCTGATCCACGCAAGGCTTGCCATCGGAGTTGAGACGATAATGGCGTCCGCCCAGGGCTTGGGCCTTGACTGGCCAGGCGTTCTTCATCCAGCAACAATGGTCCACGTGATGGATGTAAAAATCGTTGAAACACCCGCCGCTGGCCCAGATAAAACTGTGGAACCGCTGAATCTGCCAGAGCAATTCACTGGGGCTGCCCGGCCACTTCGTGGAATATGCCGATCCGCCCGGTCCGTGCATCCGATAACCGCGCAGCAAAATGAGGTCGCCAATTTCGCCGTCGTGAATGCGTTGCGCCAGTTCCTGCATTCCGCGGTTATGGCGCGACATCAAGCCCACTCCGACTTTGAGGTTCTTGGCGCTCGCCTCGGCCGCCAGCTTCAACATCCGGCGCGAGGTGGGGCCGTCGGCCGTTAGGGGTTTTTCCATGAAAACGTGCAAACCCTTTTGGATGGCGCAGGCGAAATGCACCCAGCGAAACGCCAATGGCGTGGTGAAAATTGCGATATCACCAGGCTTCAGGCAATCCATGGCCTTCTGGTAGGCGTCGAACCCGATGAATTTCCGCTCGGCCGGCACGTCCATCAGATTTCCCACGGCGCTGCCTTTGATTCGGTTGTAGCTGTCGTCGAGCCGATTTTTGAAAACATCGGCCATGGCCACGAGTTTGAGCGGAATCTGGCCGGTGGCAAGGGCGTTCATCGCCGCCCCGGTGCCGCGACCGCCGCAGCCGATGAGGGCAATTTGCGTGACGCTGTTCTCCGCCGCATAGACCTGTGGCAGGGTCACCCCCGCCAGCGCGGTGACCGCGGCCGCGCGACCGGTGTTTTTGAGAAATTCCCGACGGGTGGTTGGATGGGAGGAGGATTGGTTCATATTGATGAATTAGTCAGTTGGGGCTTGCAGGCTGCGAACAGTAAATTTCGGACCACCACTCGCCGCGTGCGGGCATGCGGCCTGCCAGCGGGCAAATGCGCCTCGGTAGGCCGCGTGCCCTCACGCGGGCGCGTGGTCGCCAATTTTATCTCAGTGTGAGACATGCTGCTTGCGGGTTAATCCGTCCAAGTGTGGAGGAATTTATTGGCGCCGTCCATTGGCATCTTGCGCAGGGCAATGTCCGAAAAGCAAAGCGAAGGATCTTGGCGTGAATCCTCGGCTTTATCTTTGCCCCTGGAATTCAGTTTGTTAGCAGATCGGCCGCTCCTGCATTCGCCCGGACCTGCTCCGGATTCTTGCAGCCGCAGATGACCGATGACACCAGCGGGTCTTGGAGGCACCAGGTCATGGCCCAATTTGCCATCGAGATACCTGCCGGCAGCTCCTCTTGTTTTAATCGCTCCACTGCGGCCAAGTCGCGCTTCATCTTGGCCGCATCGAAATTGGAACGTACGTCGTTGGCGGCGAAAGTTGCGCCCGGTTTGTATTTGCCCGTGAGCAGACCGCTGGCGAGCGGCACCCGGCCAATGATGCCCAGATGATCCCGGCGGGCAAGCGGAAAATAAATCTGTTCCGGCCGCCGGTCCAGCCGGTTGTAAAAAACCTGCAAGCTCTCCACTCCGAACTTCGCCGCCTTGCGCGCCTGCAATTCGCTTCCTTTTTGCATGATGGATACGCCCAGGTGACGGATTTTGCCCGCGCGCTTTTGTTCCGCCAGCATGGCCCAGAGTTGCTCATTTTGAAACAATTCGTCCGAGCCGGAATGAAATTGATACAGGTCAATCGTTTCCACGCGCAGCGCTCGGAGTGAGGACTCAAGCTGGGCTTGCACCCCAGCCACGGAGAAATCATCCGTGCGGTTCATGAAGTGGTTGAAATGATGGCCAAATTTCGTGGCCACCAGCCAGCGCGAGCGGTCGCGGCGCGAAAGGTAGTCCCCGATCAGGCGTTCGGAGATGTGGTCCGGCCCGTAGCATTCGGCGGTGTCTATGAAATTGATGCCGCATGCCGCCGCCGCGTCCAGAATGGCATCCGCCTCCAGCTGCGAAAAATTGACGCCCCATTCGCCGCCAAATTGCCACGTGCCGAGGCCGATGATGGAGGGGCGCAAGCCGGTCTTGCCCAAGGTTCGATAGCGCATGGGCGGCATTGTTTGGGATTCGCATTGGAGAAACAAGCCGACAGTTCTTGATCTTTAAACGGAGCGCGGGTTTGTGATCTGCAGCAACGCCTCACGCCCAAGCGCATCCGCATCATTGTAAACGCCTCCTGACTGGCGGAGCTGCTGCGGGTCACAGACCCGCGCCTCGTTAATTCAAACGCTGCCGCAATTCAAAATATACTCATTGCCAGCTTGCATTGGGGTGCCTTTTGCCCGGAAACTAAACCCCATGTTCAAGGTTGAATTTTTCGCATTATGAATAAAGCCGAGATTGCCGAAGCCCTGCGCCAGGAGGTGGGTGAACTGGAAGTGACCATCAAGAAGCTGCAGTCGCGGTGCGAACGTCTGAAACGCTTCGTGCTCGACTTGGAGGATGAAATCGCCGGCCCGAAATCCCGAATCCCGGAGGAGGACAGTAAATTCAGAAAAGTGATTGACTCGGTCTTCGGCGAAAAACCCAAGCCGCCGAAACACTGACGGCCCCGGGGCGCCGGTCTCCGACCCGGATCGTTTCCATTGCCTTTTCGATCACTGGAATGGCCGGCGTCGCCCGGCTGGAGTTCAAGCTTTAGCTTGTCCCCCTGGCGCGTCAAGCCGCCCACGCCAACGAGCCGGGCGGAGACCGGTGCTCCCTCGGCCTCAGCACCACGTTTTGCCCATCCCATCAATGCCGCTTTGCTTCAAGTCGTCCGGGGTCATGGCGATCCGGAACTCGACCTCGGCCTGAAACGTGAGAAACCACGGTTCAGCCAGCGCGGGTATTTTTGAGGCGTCTGGCAAGTTGACCACCAGCACTGCGCCGCGCGCGCCATGTTGCTCGGTGAAATAGACCGCCTCGGGTTGGATGGTCGTGAGGATTTTATTCAGCTTGGCACCCACCGTGCCGTCTTGGACGGCGGCGTTGAAGGGAGCGGTCGGGAGTTTAACATTCATTAACATGCGCATAATAATTCCTTTTGTTGGTTGCGGTTGAAATCTGACACAAAGACCCGGGGACACAAGCGAAATATGGCAAGAAATTGTTTTAAATGAATCGCCGCGTATGGCATCTAATCCCTGTGCGCTCCATTGCCGCCATATTGTTCGCTGCCTTGTGCCTGGTGCCTTGCCGTCCCTCGCCGGCCGCCGCGCCGCCCGCGTTGCCGTCGTTGGACGGCTTGGACGCCTCGCCCCATACCCAGGTGAAACTGCTGCTGGCCGCCGGCCTAGCCAAGCCGGGCGATACGATTTTGGCCGGCGTGGATATGAAGATGGAGGCCGGGTGGCATACCTATTGGAAAAATCCGGGCGACGCCGGTACGGCCACCAAGATCGAATGGACCCTGCCGTCCGGAGTTTCCGCCGGTGGCATCCAATGGCCGCTGCCGCAAAAGCTGCCGCCCGCTGACGTCACCACTTACGGCTACGAGGACGAGGTGTTGTTGCTTGTCCCGCTTACTCTGGCAACCAATCTGGCGCCGGGAGCGTTGAACCTTTCCGCAAAAGTCTCCTGGCTGGAATGCAAGGACTCGTGCATCCCCGCCGATGCCGTGGTCCGGGCCAAACTGGAAATTGGCGGGGACACCAAACCCTCGGCGGAGGCCGCGCTGATTCAATCGTGGTGCCAGAAGACGCCGCGCGCTGACCGGCCATTTGCTTTTCAAGTGTGGTGGGAAAGACCGGCAGCCGGCGATACGCGGCAACTTATTATTGCCGGCTCACCAACCGCTGCCGAGGTGCTGCCGATTGAAAATGCGGATTTCTTTCCGGACGCCAACGATCAATTTGAAGTTCAGTCCGCCACGGAAAGAATACCGGCCTCCACGGGATTCTGGTTGCGAAAAACGGTAAAGAAATTTTCCGGCGACTGGCCCCAGAGTATCAGCGGCTTGGTAATCATCGAGGGCAATCGCCAGCGAAACGGCTTCGAATTGCAAACGCCGATCAGTGAGCAGGCGCCTGCGGGGCGACCTTTCGCTGCGACCTCCAACGCGCCGTCTTTGCCGACACCATCGCTCGCACGCATGCTTCTCTTTGCTTTCCTCGGTGGCCTCATTCTCAATCTCATGCCCTGTGTGCTGCCGGTCATTGCCCTGAAAATCCTCGGTTTTGTCAGCGAGGCGCACAGCGAACCGCGCTGGGTCCGCAAGCTGGGGATGGTGTACGCGCTCGGTGTGCTGGTGTCGTTTTTGGCGCTTGCGGGCCTGGTTCTTGGCGTCAACGCTGCCGGGCATCGCGCCGGCTGGGGCATGCAATTCAGCAGCCCGGTGTTCGTGGTCTGTCTCACCACCCTGGTGCTGCTCGTGGCGCTGAATCTGTTCGGCGTGTTCGAGGTGGCGCTGGGCGGACGCGCTTTGGACACGGCCAGCGGACTGGCCTCGAAATCCGGCGCGACTGGAGCGTTTTTCAATGGCGTGCTGGCCACGACGCTGGCTACGCCCTGCACGGCGCCCTTCCTCGCGCCGGCGCTGGGCTTTGCCTTTGCGCAAAGCGCGTCCATCATCGTGCTGGTTTTTCTCACGGTCGGGCTGGGCCTGTCTGCGCCGTACCTCGTCTTGAGCTGGCAGCCGGCGTGGCTGGGTTTGCTGCCCAAGCCTGGTGCTTGGATGCAGCGATTCAAGGTTGCCATGGGCTTTCCGATGCTGGCTACTGTGGTCTGGCTATTCAGCGTCGCCTCCGGCAACTACGGCAGCAATGTTGTGTGGCTTGGCGTGTTTCTCGTGCTGGTCGCGTTTGCCGCCTGGATTTTTGGCGAGTTTGTTCAACGCGGCCGTCTCCATCGAACTGCAGCGGCTGTCCTTACGCTTTTGTTGCTCGTGGGCGGCTATGTCTTTGTCTTGGAAAAAGAACTCGATTGGCGCGTGCCGGTGGAAACCAATGGGGCAGGGGCGCTGCAGGAATCGGCCAAGGGCATCGTTTGGCATCCGTGGTCGCCAGAGGCCGTCGCCACGGCACGTGCAGCCGGCAAACCCGTGCTGGTGGATTTCACCGCCGATTGGTGTCTGACCTGCCAGGTCAACAAGAAGACGAGCATTGAAATTCCCTCCGTGCGCGAAAAGCTCAAGGCCTTGAATGCCGTTGCATTCCTTGGCGACTATACGCATTTCCCCGAGGCCATTACCACGGAGCTTGGCCGCTTTGATCGCGCCGGCGTGCCGCTGGTCCTGGTCTATCCCAAAAATCCCGAGTCTCAACCGATTGTGCTGCCGGCATTATTGACGCCGAGCTCCGTCCTGTCCGCCTTGGAGCGCGCGCAGTAGCGTCAGGCATCCCTGCCTGACGTAGCGGGCGGCATCTTTGCCGCCCGGAACGGGCGTGGGCTATCTTTGTGGCTTCTGCCTATTCCAATGCGTTTGGATTTGCACACGGTGTTTTCCGCCGGGCTGGGAAGGCCGAACCTCGGCTTGGCACCGGCGCTACGGCAGGCACGGATGCCCAATGCCACATTTCTTTGAACCAAACTGGTTCCCCAAGTGTCTATGCCCTGGAGAAGGCATCAATCAAACTGAATTGTACTATGAAAACGACTTTAACTTTATTCGGGGCGCTGGCCTTGGCCGCTTCCGCTTTCGCGGTGGAAATTGGCAAACCCGCGCCAGATTTCACCGGCACCGACATCACTGGCAAGACGGTCAAACTCTCGGATTATAAGGGCAAGATTGTCGTGCTTGAATCGTACAACTCCGACTGCCCATTCTGTCACAACCAGTATGGCGGCGCCGCCCAAGCCTTGCAAAAGGAACTGGCCGACAAGGGGGTTGTGTGGCTGATGATCAATTCCGTCAGTCCCAACAACCCCAGCCATCGCACACCGGCGCAGGCAAAACAGGAATGGTCGGATTTGAAAATCGCCGCCGCCGCGTGGATTGACGACAGCTCCGGCACCATCGGCCATCTGTATGGCATGAAGACCACCCCGCACGTGTTCGTGGTGGACCAGAGCGGCAGCCTGGTTTATGAGGGCGCGATGGATGATCATCCCGATCCGTTCCACGATCCGAAAACTGCCCGCAATTACGTCCGTGAAGCCGTGGATGATTTGCTCGCTGGCAAGCCCATTGCTGTCTCGCAGACCAAGCCCTACGGCTGCGCCGTGCATTATTGAGCAAGCAATGTCGGAGCCGGCGTAAGATTCAAGCCTCGCTTGAGGGGGTGTTTTTTGAGGCTCAATTCTCCTCAAGTCGGCTTCTGCACGTTTGTGGGAACGGCATTTGTGGGCTTGAATTCAAGCGCCGCGCCGCGCCGCGCCGCGGGATGCTTGGGAAATCTCTCCCTGGGTTGAAACCTGGGGCAACCATCACCGGGTCGCTGCGCGTCCAAGATATTGGCCGGCGATTTCTGCTGTTTGCCTTCCGGCTTTTCGCCTTTCCCCGTTTTCTCCCCCTTATGTGGTATGGCTGCTCGGTTGAATTGAGGCCAAGCTATGTCGGCTTGCACCGGCTGTGACGGAATTGAAAATTATTTGCATGATAAACTCCGCCGAAAAGGCTATGAATTTGTCCATGACTTCACCTTTGAGAATCCTGGCCCCGTGGCTGGTGGCCATGTTGGTGGGCGCGAGCGCCGGCCTTTGCCCCGGGGCGGGCAGCCCGCCGGCCCGGCCCAACATCTTGTTCATTATGTCGGACGACCACGCTTGGCAGGCCGTCAGCGCCTACGGCGAGCAACGGCATCTGCTCCAGACCCCGAACATTGACCGGCTGGCGAACGAAGGCGTGCGCTTCGACCATTGCCTGGTGGTCAATTCCCTGTGCGGCCCGGCTCGCGCCTCCATTCTCACCGGCACCTACAGCCACATCAACGGCTTCTACAACAACGGCAACTGCCGCTTCGACGGTTCGCAAACCACTTTCCCCAAGTTGTTGCAGGCGGCCGGTTACCAGACTGCCGTGATTGGCAAGTGGCATCTGGAAACCGACCCGATCGGTTTCGACCATTGGGAAATCCTGCCGGGGCAGGGGATCTATTACAATCCGGGGATGATCCGCGACGGGCAGCGCGTGAAGCATCCGGGATACGTCACCGACATCATCACCGACCTGTCGCTGGACTGGCTCAAACAGCGTGATGCGGCCAAACCGTTCCTGCTGCTCTGCTGGCAAAAAGCGCCGCATCGTAACTGGCAGCCGGCGCTGCGCGACCTGGATTTCGATCGCGGTCGCGTATATGCCGCGCCGGACAGTCTGTTTGACGATTATATCGGCCGCGGCAAGGCCGAGCATGACCAGAACATGACCATCGCCAACACCATGACCGTCAATTCCGACTGCAAATTGACCGACCCGCCGGACCTTTCGCCGGATCAGAAGAAGATCTGGGATGACTATTATGCGCCGCGCAACGAGGCGTTTCTAAGACAAAACCTCACCGGCAAAGCGCTCACGGATTGGAAATACAACCGCTTCCTGCACGATTATCTCGCCTGCGTCAAAGGCGTGGACGACAACGTGGGCCGCCTCTTGAAATATCTGGATGACACCGGGCTGGCGACCAACACCATCGTGATCTATTCGTCGGACCAGGGCTTTTTCCTGGGTGAACACGGCTGGTTTGACAAGCGATGGATTTTTCAGGAATCGGCCCGCACGCCTTTGGTCATGCGCTGGCCGGGCACGGTTAAGGCCGGCAGCGTGAACCGGGATTTGGTTTCCCATTTGGACTTGGCCGAAACCCTCCTGCAAGCCGCCGGCGCGGCCATCCCTGAGCGGATGCAGGGCCGCAGCCTGGTGCCGCTGCTGACTGGCGCGAAGCCCGCCGACTGGCGCAGTGCGTTTTATTATCATTACTACGAATATCCCGCCGACCATCATGTGCGCCCGCATTACGGCGTGATCACCGACCGCTACACCCTCACGCACTTTTATTGGCCGGACGTGGACTATTGGGAATTGTTCGACCGCGAAAAAGATCCGCAGGAAATGACCAGCGTCTTCGACGACCCGGCCTACGCCGGCGTGCGGACCAATTTGTTGCAGGAAGTGGCGCGCCAGCGCACGCAATTGAAGGAACCCCCCAAGGACGACCCCAAAGCCTATGGCAACCAGCCAAAATGATCATATGAGACCTCGGAGCCTTGAGCGTTCTTTGGCACGAAGAAACCGGCGTTTTCCAAACCAGCCGGGCAATGCTCGGCGCTCCCAGCGGTCGCACTGTTTTTTTGCGGAGGCCTCAGTATGAATTTGCCAGTCCAATTCCCTCCGAATCCCGAAGTCCAAAATCCGAAATTCCGAGAATTCATTTCTATCTGTGCCCATCTGTGTCCATCTGGGGCTAAGTTTTCGCGCTTCTTTTGGCTTTCGGGGATTCGGATTTCGGATTTGTCCCTCGTCATCCTCTGCCTGCTGATCGGCGGCAGAACCCTGGCCGAAACCGCCGCCCCCAACGCCGCTGAGGATGTGCGAGTAACCACCGCCAAAAAGATCCTCGCCGATTATCAAGCCGGCGAACCGCGCAATCACCGCGTGCTGCACGTGGCCTATTTTTGTCCGGCCGATCGCACCCCGGCACCGGATTATCAGGCGCGGCTCGGTCGCGTGCTGGACGACATTTCCGGTTTTTACGCCGCGCAACTTCGTCAATACGGACTGCCGTCCGACGGCATTCCGCTCGCCCGGGGTACGAATGGCAGCCTCATCATCCACCTCGTCAAAGGTTCGCGTCCCGCCGCCGAATATTCCGAGGCCAAGTCCGCGGACGAAATTCGCCGCGATGTTCGGCAGGTGCTGGCCGCCGAGGGCATCGGCCTGCGCACCAACCACGTCGTGGTCTTCACGCGGCTGGGCAATTACGACGGCACGAACACCTCGCACAATAGTCCCTATTGCGGCATGGGCGATTGTCACAGCGGCTTCTGCTGGCAGTTCGATTCGGAACTGCTCGACCCGCGCCAATTGGAAAATGCCAATCAATGGGTGCAGGATCACCAATATGGCCACATCAATCTGGGCCGCTACAATTCCATTTTCATCGGCGGCGCCGCGCATGAACTCGGCCATCTCTTCGGCCTGCCGCACAATGCCGAAGCCCCTGGCGAATTACTGGCCCGCGGCCACGCGCTTATGGGCGACGGCAACCGCCATTTCCGCGAGGAACTACGCAAGGATGGCCCCGGTTCGTTTCTCACGCTCGCCCACGCTTTGCGCCTCGTTTCCAATCCCGTCTTCTCCCAGGTGGACAAGGGGCTTGCGGAAAGCTGGCACGGCACCGTGACCGACTGTCGCTTTGACGCACCCGCCTCCGGCTATCTGAAAATCACCGGACAATATAAATCCAACCAGCCCATCTATGGCGTCGTGGCCTATGTGGATCCCGATGGCGGCAGCGATTACGATGCCGTCAGCTATGCTGGCACGCTCGGCCCCGATGACAGCTTTTCCTTAGATCTTGCGCCTTTGCCCCGAAGCAAGAAGCCCGGCGAAATCCGCATCGTGCTGCTCTGCGTCAGCGGGCAGCACTTGAACGCCGGCGCCGTCGGCCAGCTCCGTCGCCGCTACACCGTTGATTCGGACCAGCGCATCGTGGTGGAATCCCCCGCCGCCGAACCGGCGCCCAAAGCCGCTTCCTGACTCCCGCCCAACCTGCGAACCGCGCGCCGTCCCGGCGCGCAGCGGCCTGCAACAGCCAGCGATGCCCGGCAACCCCAGGAGCCCGTGCGTGAATCCAGCGCCGCCGCGATAGCACTCCATCCCGCGCTCCGGCCAGCCCGTTCAATCCTCAATCAACGAGCCGATGGACCGGCCAGCCAGTTTGTCGTGGCCGTTCAGAAGCTTCAAATCGAGTGGGGAGCGCGGACATTCTTGTCCGCGCGAACGAGCCACAACAACCACGAACGCGGTCAACCCCGGCTTCAGCGACCTACCGCCCGCCAAGAAAGCCATTGTGTGCGGCCAGATGACGCTGGTTATGTACACCGGCGCACGCCCCAAGGCACATGAACACGTCGCAATGAAACGGTTCGAGGATGTCGAAGCTGTGTTGCAGCTCGTCTTTCATGCCTTCGTTGTTGGGGTATTCCTGACGGGCGGCATTGAGGGCGGCCGTCAGCTTGTGCCGAGTCATGGTGGGCATGGCCGACAGGCGCTTGTAGTGGCGCTCGAACATGGTGGCGCGCTCGTCGAAGAATTCCCCGGCGTCGGTGTCGGTGAGACCCAGGATCTGCATCATGCCGACCACGTTGCCGGAATCAAACGCGGGGAACTGGGTGACGCCGTTGCCGGTGAGCTGGGTGTAGCTGGTGAGGTAGTAGCCGGGCGGCAGTTAGCGCTTGCCGTTGCGGCTGTTGACGGTGGACAGGCGGATGAAGTCATCCTGGCAATTCATGGGGATGACCTTGGCCTTCATCAAGACGGCATCTTCGGCGATGGTCTTGTGGTGCAGGTCGCCGGGAACGACGAGCAGGACGGGGCCGAGCGGGCGCAGGGCGCGCGGTTCGCCGGGGGTGAACTCGGTCTGAAAGCCGACCTTGAGGGCTGGCCAGGTGAACAAGTCGAGGCTCTTGCCACCGCCGGTGTCGTGCCCCAGCACGAGGCCGTCGTGGAGCGCGCCGCGGGCGTAGTCTTTAAGCTGGAAATTCTTGAAGCCGAAGTGGTTCTTGCCGGACGGGCCACTGATAACTGACTGGATGATTTGCGGGTAGGTCATAGGCAATTGCGATTTACGGTTTGCGATTTACGGTTTACGATTTGGGAAATGAAAAGCCCGCCGGGAGGCGGACGGACACAGAAATGTGGATTATCAATGGTTTACAACTTTTAGATTGGCCGAAACGCCGGTTTCACTCAACGATTCGGCAGTCGTTGAATAATAGTAGACAGCATTGAGCGCACATGGATGAAGATACGAGACATTTTATTTGGTTGTTCGTAGGCGCGTGTGTCGTCCTTGCCATCGGCATTGGCTTGTTGCGGTTTATGAGAGCTCGGTCGGTTGCTATTTTACGCAAGTGGGCCGATGAGGGTGGATTTGAGATTTTGCAACGTGATCAGGAGTTTATTGGTGGCGGCCCATTCAAATGGACAAATCGGAATCAGACCGTTTTCTTTCTGCGCGTGCGTGGCCGCAACGGTTGTGAGCGTTCCTGTTGGGCACGCTGCGGAGGTGATTTGCTTGGTGTTTTTTTTAGTGATGCGATAGAAATTATGTGGGATGAACCATGAAATTGCTGCCTAAATTTCTGGAGCCGTCGCCGCTTGATTCGGACAGGTCCGCTTTCGTGGTCAACATTATCGAACCGGCGTGGCTCACTGCACGCACATTTTGCTTCATCCTGATTCTGCTGGCAACGGTTGTCGGCAGTTCTTGCCATTCCGCACCATCGGTCACGAACTCGCTTGCGGGCACTTACATTTGCGACGGGGTTCTGAGCATCACGATTCGATTAGTTGTCAAACCGGACGGTACATACGAGGCGTCAGCAGAGCAACCTGCCGGTGTTCGGCACGAGAGCGGAGTTTGGAAAGTCAGTGGTGAGGATTTGCTTATGCAGCGCCGGGGCGGAGACATCGGCCATCCGATACGGCGGCTGCGACCGGACCAAGAGATTTCAGGACGATTGCTTTGGATAGTTCCCGGCGCTGGCGGCACAGGAGGGGCAGTCACGTATCCATTTTTCCATCGAGAGGTTTCGCCAACTAACAAACCGCAGGTAGGGTTCAGGTTTGGAAACGGGGGAATTTTGGGCGCATGATGGCCACGATGTTGATGTTGGTGAGTTTGACCCGGTCAATGAGCAAGGCGAGTTCGCCTGCCCGATAGACGGCCCAATCGCCAATGAACGGCGAGCGGGACGGGAACTGGACGCGGAAGTAAACAGAGGTCAGAGGGCGGAGGTCAGAGGTTGGGGGAACGCGCCAGACCATGTTGACGCGGCCGACCATGAGGCAGTCGTACGCGGTCAACCCACACGCCTCAACCCCGACTTGCTTGCAGCGCCCGGCTGTGGTAACCATCTTCCTCGCATGAATACCTCTTTCCAAGTTTCGCGCCGTTCCTTTCTTCGGCGTGCCACGCTCGCGGCGGCGGCCAGCGGCTTGCCGGTCTGGTTTTTGGAGCGCCAGTTGGCGGCGGCGGAGGCCACCAATTCCGTGACCAGCCCGAATGAGCGCCCCAGCGTGGCACTGATCGGCTGTGGCGGCATGGGCCGGGGTGACGCCGGCAAAACGCCCGTCGGTTTGCGGACATCGTGGCCGTGTGTGACGTGGACGAGCGCCACGCCTCGGCCGCCGCCACGCAATTCACCAGTGAAGGCAAGTCACCCGCGAAATACACCGACTTCCGCAAGCTGCTGGAGCGCCAGGACATTCACGCCGTCATCCAAGCCACGCCCGATCACTGGCACACGCTCATTAATATCGCCGCCGCCAAAGCCGGGAAAGATGTCTATGGCGAGAAGCCGCTCACGCTTACCGTGGCTGAGGGTCGCCACGTCATCGAAGCCGTTCGTAACCACCAGACCGTTTTCCAGACCGGCACCCAGCAGCGTAGCAGCAGTTATTTTCACCTCGCCTGCGAACTTGTTCGCAACCAGCGTCTGGGGCGGCTCCAGGAAGTGCACGTGTTCGTGCCGGCGGGCATTCGCGGCAACCATTTCCAGCGTGTGGCCGTGCCGGCGGAATTCAATTACGATTTCTGGCTCGGCCAGGCGCCGGCGGCCGAGTATTTCACCGAGCGCTGCCACCAGACTTTCCGCTGGTGGTTCGACTACGCCGGCGGACCCGTCACCGACTGGGGCGCGCACCACAACGACATCGCCCGCTGGGGCATCGGACTCGACGGGCCGGTGGGCATTGAAGCGCGGGTCATTACGCCGCCGCTGCCGGATGGCTACACCACGCCCAGCGAATTTGAGGCCACGCTCGACTGGGCGAACGGCGTGAAACAAATTGTCAGGACCACGCTGGCCGACAGTCCTTTCGGCGCGATTTTGGACGAGAAAGGTCAGCGCAACGGCGTGAAATTCATCGGCGCCGACGGCTGGATTTGGGTGAATCGCGACGGCCTCAGCGCCAGCGATCCCGAACTCCTGCACACTCCGCTGCCCGCCGATGCCGTGAAACTGGAAGTCAGTCGGGATCACATGCGGAATTTCTTTGACTGCGTGAAGTCCCGTCGCGACCCGGTGGCCAATGTTGAGAACGGCCATCGCTCCGCCTGCATCGGCCACCTCATTATCATCGCGTTGCGCACTGGCTTGAAATTGCAGTGGAATCCGGCAGCGGAGGAGTTTACGGGCGAGGGCGCAAGTGAGGCGGGCAAGCACCTCGTCCGGGAAATGCGCGCGCCCTACGACTACAAATTTGCAGTTTGACGCGTACCCTGAAGTCTGGGGCCCGGGCTGCTGCCGCGGCAATTCCGGTCTCCCTTGCGCTGCGTCGTGAGCGTCTGCTGCGACGCTGCGGTCCGTTGGCGTGCTCGCATTTCCGTGTTTCCGCGTTCCCGCGGTTTTGCTGCTCTGGAGGGGAAGAAACCGGCTAAATGCGGCGATTGAACTTGCGTGTCTGGCAAAAGGAATCTACTGTATGCCCCCGTTAACGGCGGGGTAGCCAAGTGGTAAGGCAGGGCTCTGCAAAAGCCTCATTCGTCGGTTCGATTCCGACCTCCGCCTCCATCCTGAACCGCTTGAGCGGCAAGGGTTTTGCGTCGCAGGAGTCCACAACGGACACCAAGACGGACACCGGTTTTACTACTCCGTCACAATTCGCCAGTATTCGCCAAAAAGCGCCTACTACGCGTTAACGTAACGGAATCGGCTTCAATTATACTCGCAGTCGCATGTTTAACATGACGACTCGATACCGTTTGACCTGCCGCGGACTTCGTGGAGGAATGTTCTATTGCGTGGACAAAACCACCGGCAAACGCACCAGCCTGCAAACCACCAACCACGACGAAGCCCAGCAGATCGTGAACGCCAAGAACCAAGCCGAACGCCAGCCCGTGCTCAACCTCCAAATCGCCAAGGCGTATCTGGCC
>Ga0316217_10001022_pt1 | contig 38070 bp, 45 predicted proteins | sample 1anoAmetaG_FD_203633 | JGI IMG/M metagenome (GOLD analysis project Ga0316217, IMG submission 203633) | Freshwater microbial communities from Trout Bog Lake, Wisconsin, USA - 1anoA | ecosystem: Environmental > Aquatic > Freshwater > Lake > Hypolimnion/Profundal zone | place: USA: Wisconsin...
GGCTTGGGGGCCGTTTGTATGAGGAGGTGGGTCGCGCCCCGTCTTGCGCCCGCTCCTTGAGGGGCGCGTCCAGCAAAAAGCCGATCGGCGCCCTAGACCGTTTTATTGGCCCGCGTTTTGCGGGCGACACGTTTAACGCCGCCAAGGGTGGTGCGCTTTTGCGTCGTCGACGATTGAACAGTGCCGTTGATCCGCATGGAACTTCCAAACCCTACTGGCCGTACCAGAAACCTTAACCTAGAATGGGACAGTAAGACTGTCCTAATTCTTCGCGACAATTACATGTTTTTTTATAGGACACAAGAGGGCAGCGCGGTTAATCTTTATGGATGCCATGCAGCCTTTTCAAAGAAGTTATCTCAGTGCAGTGTAGGGCTTGGAATCAGAGGGAAAAAGCATGATCAATTTAGCCAGTGATAATGTCGTTGGTGCCTCAAAGCAGGTTTTAGAGGCTTTATTCGCCGCAAATTCAGGGGCTGAAGCGGCTTATGGCTCGGATCCTTATTCCGCTGAGGCCGAGGCGATGCTGGCCGATCTCTTTGAACATGAGGTCAAAGTCTTTTTGGTGGCCACTGGCACGGGGGCTAATGCGCTGGCTTTGGCGGCTCTGTCCCCGCCCTGGGGCGCAATTTTCTGCCATGAGGAAGGCCATGTCGCCGATGATGAATGCGGCGCGCCGGAGATGTTCACCGATGGCGCGAAGCTTATTGGCTTGCCGGGGGTGAATGGCAAGATAACCCCAGAGCGGCTTGAAACCGCCATTGCCCGGTATCCGAAAGGCGTCGTGAAGGCTGTTCAACCCTCAGCCGTCTCGATCTCCCAGGTGACCGAATGCGGCACGGTTTATACGCTGGAGGAAATCGCCCTTATCGGCAACATTGCCCGCCGTCACGCATTGGGGTTTCATTTGGATGGCGCGCGCTTTGCCAATGCGCTTATCACCCTTGGTTGCTCACCCGCCGAGATGACATGGAAGGCCGGTGTCGACATCGTTTCATTTGGTGCCACCAAAAACGGATGCCTTGCCTGCGAGGCCGTGATCTTTTTTGACCCCGCAAGAGCCGAGAATTTCGAGTTTCGGCGTAAGCGGTCGGGGCATACTTTATCGAAGGGTCGGTTATTGGGCGCGCAGATGTCTGCCTATCTTCGCAACCATCATTGGCTCGATAATGCCAGGCACGCCAATGCAATGGCTCAGCGTCTAGTGAAAGGGCTTGCTGGTTTGCCGGGTGTCCGCCTTCCTTGGCCGTGTCAGGCAAATGAAGTGTTTGCGGTGCTTCCCAAATCAACTGCGAAAACGCTTTCCGACGCCGACATTCGCGCTGCCCCTTGGTATGCGCTCAGTGCCAGTCTGCCGCCAGATGAAAAGATCGCCAGGGATGAAGTGTTCTGGCGTTTTGTGACGAGTTTTGAAACGAAATTAGATGAGATTGATCAGGTGATCGAGTTGGCGCAAGGATAAAAATGCCTTCTCCTTTTAGGAGAAGGTCCCTGCGGAGCAGGGGGATGAGGTTCTGGAGGTTGCAGTAAGAGGCTGAACTTTTCAGCGCTTAACGATAACCATCAGACCCTCATCAGTCTGCTCCGCCGACAGCTTCTCCCACGGGGAGAAGCGGGCGCTCATCATGGACCGCGGGCGTCCTCGCCCGCAAAGAGTGCGAGCCGGGAGGCTCGCGGTCCAAAAGATTTCCTTCTCCTTGAAGGAGAAGGTGTCATGCGAAGCATGACGGATGAGGTTCTGGTGGTGACAGTAGGAGGCTAAACTTTTCAGCACTTAACGATAACCATCAGGCCCTCATCAGTCGGCTCCGCCGACAGCTTCTCCCATGGGGAGAAGCGGGCGCTCTTCTTGGACCGCGGGCGTCCTCGCCCGCCAGAATGCGATGCCTAAGAGGCTCGCGGTCCGGGAGATTTCCTTCCAAGAAATTATTCTTTTCCAAGCATAAGTGAGCTTTTTAGTATGATTACTCGCCCTTTGACACATCGCTGAAACAATCGCGAAGGACATTTACGCTTGCGTCATTTCTGGCGTGTTTTGACGGTTGCAATACCGTCTAAGGGGGCATGGACCATGACAACACTCAAGCACGAATTTGATGATACTTCACTGGCTTATTTTGAAATGGGCGAAGGCCCTGCCGTTGTCATTATTCATGGCGTCGGTGGTCACAAAGAGGATTGGCGCGAGGTGGCGACCCATCTCGCGGAAATGCACCGCGTATTTGCGGTTGATATGTTGGGTTTTGGTGAATCCTCGAAGCACCATGAGGATTTATCGATGCCCGTTCAAGCCGCGGCGATCAAATCGCTTCTCGAAGCGCTTGAAATCGATGAAGCCGATATCATTGGAAACTCGGTTGGGGGCTGGGTAGCGGCGACCTTTGCGGCACATTATCCGGAAATGGTGGATCGGCTGATTCTCATTGACGTTGCCGGGTTTAAGGCGATGTTTGAGGGCGAACCGCCAGTTAATTTTGATCCTTCAACGGTTGAAGAGATGCAGGCGCTGATCAATATCACAATTAATTCGGATGTGGCCCAAACGCCCGGACTGGCTGAAAAAGCGCTTGAAGCCTATGTCTCCAGCGGCGAAAAGGCTGTTTCAGAGGTATGGGGCAAGAGCCTGTTCATGTCGCCACGGTTAGAAGAGGTGTTGCCAAAAATATCGGCACCGACGCTCGTCTTGTGGGGCGAGGATGACAAACTATTTCCTTCCATTCTGGCCGAAGTGTTTGCCGCGCAAATCGACGATGCTGTAAGCGAATTAATTCCAAATGCAGGCCATTTCCCGCAATTGGATAATCTGGAAGACACCATCGCCGCCATTGATGATTTTCTCGAAATCGAAAATGAAATGGAAGACGAAGAGTAAGAGTGTTGTAGATAAAACGAAATGCCCTTCGACACGGGCCTTTGGCCCGGCTCAGGATGAGGTGAAGACAAACCCCTCACCCTGAGCCATGGCAAAGCCATGAGTCGAAGGGCCCTTTTATTTAAGCAGCCTTCGCTTCAAGCACCTTGGCTTGAGAATTAGCGGCAATCGGGATTACGCGCGGCTTTTTTGCCTCTGGCACTTCACGCACTAAATCGACGTGCAGCAAACCGTTTTCCAAGCTTGCGCCTGTCACCTGAACATGATCGGCGAGTTGGAAGCGGCGCACAAAGGCGCGTGCGGCGATGCCCTGATGCAGGATTTCAAGCTTAGGCGCTTCGTCTGATGGCTTTTTATCGCCCGAAATCGTAAGCGTTGCTTCCTTCACCTCGATTGAGAGATCAGGCTCCGCAAAACCCGCCACCGCAACCGTGATGCGGTAGGTGTTCTCGTCGGTACGCTCGATATTATAGGGCGGATAGGTGGTGCCTTCAGGACCTGCGGCCTGATCGAGCAAAGAAAAGAGACGGTCAAAACCAATGGTTGACCGATAAAGGGGAGAAAGATCAAAGTGACGCATACGCATATCCTCCAATAGAAGCGACATGAAGTCGTAAGGTACGTCCCATTGGGCCCGAACCTATAGACGGACAACCGGAATGGCCTGTCCGATCATGAGGTAGGAAGTGTAAAGCGTGGCTTCAAGAGGTATATCGGAGGATTATGTGCCGCTAAGCGTTAGACTCAATCTGGTCTCCATTCCCGATCATCCAATCCCCGATGGAGGGCAGGTCGAAGGGGTAAAAACCAAAGATGGCGTGATGCTGCGGGCGGCCTATTGGCGTCCTTTAGGAGCAGGCAACGGCAAGCTTATCGTTGTCCTGCAAGGCCGCACCGAATTTATTGAGCGATATGCGGAAACGATCGCTGAATTATTGAAGCGCGGCTTTCACGTCTTAGCCTTTGATTGGCGTGGGCAGGGTGGCTCTGAACGGTTGATCGCCAATCCGAGGAAGGGGCATGTTGCGCGATTTGATGATTATCGGACTGATCTGATGGCTATTCTCGATCAGGTCGCGATACGTTTTGATGGTCTTCAGCGCGTGGCTTTGGCGCATTCGATGGGCGGAGCCGTTCTGCTGCGCGCGTTATCGCAAAAGGATACTTTATTTGACCGCTGCGTTTTATCCGCGCCCATGATCGCCCTTTCAATGGTCAAGCAACGAAAAATGGCGCATCTCGCCGCTAATCTTCTGGCTTATCTGGGGTTTAAGCACGCTTACGTCCCCGGCGGGTCGGATGGCGCAACCTTTCCTTTTGAGGATAATCCCCTAACCAAGGACGAGAATCGCCACGCGATAGCCGGGAAAATATTCAAAATCGCGCCTGATCTGGCGATTGGCAGTCCGACCATTGGCTGGACATCCACCAGCTTTAACGCCATGGCCGAATTGCAACGGCCTTCAACGGCGCAGCGCATCAAGACGCCGATTTTAATTGTGGCTGGTCCTGAAGATCGGATTACATCCACGGTTCACGCTCAAAGCTTCGCCGATCACCTGCCGAATGGGCGGTTTTTGGCCATCAACGGCTCGGAACACGAGATACTTTTGGAAGTTGACCCTATCCGCCAAGCCTTCTGGCAGGCGTTTGATCAGTTTCTGCGATAAAATTCACGCGTTGAGAAGTTCCATGGCGGCTGCGTGGATGCGCTTATCGCCTGCCGCAATAATTGCGCCCCCATTGACGGGTGATCCACCCTCCCACGTCGTGACGATCCCGCCCGCGCCTTCGATAATCGGGATCAGCGCTACGATATCATAGGGCTTTAAATTGGATTCGATCACCAGATCGATAAATCCGGCAGCTACCATGCAAAACGCGTAGCAATCATAGCCAAAGCGGGTTAATCGCGCCGCTTTTTCAACTTTTTGGAAGGCTTGCAACTCTTTGGCACTAAACATCGTGGCCGATGTGCAAGAAAGTGTTGCCTCAGCAAGGCTCGCACAGGCGCGTGTCTTGAGCGGACGCTCGCCCGAGGGTGTTCGCAGTGTTGCCGCGCCGCCATCGCCAAAAAAGCGCTCTTTGGTGTAGGGCTGGTTCATCATTCCGAAAGCGGGATGCCCGTTTCTTGTAAGCCCGATTAGCGTACCCCACAGCGGCAGGCCGGAAATAAAGGCCTTGGTTCCATCAATCGGGTCCAACACCCAGACAAATTCGGCGTCGGGCTTTTCGGAACCAAATTCTTCGCCGATAATGCCGTGATTGGGAAAAGTCGTCTTAATCCGCGACCGCATTACCGCCTCGCTCGCGCGGTCCGCTTCTGTTACCGGATCAAAGGCCCCACCATTCGACTTATCGATCGCGCTCAGCGACGAGCGGAAAAAGGGTAAAATGGCCGCTCCCGAAAGAGAAGCAAGCTCGTCTACAAAGGCTGAAAAATCGACGGCGGACATGAAAAACTCCGGTCAGAACGAGGAGGTTTCTGATAGCCTGACCGGACCGGATTCGCAATTCGCCTTCGAATCACGTCGAAATAGGCACGATTTTGGATCAAAAAAATTAACGGCATAGCGTGCATCTCAGCTATGCGTTTTTTATAAAAATTTGTTATCCTATTGATATTAATATAATTTTTATAATTTTGTGACTACACTATCGATAATTTATCGGATTTTTTCGATAAAGGACTTGCATTTTGTGCAATGCGAGAGCATTTTGTTGCAGTGCGATATCGCTGCATCAGTGATATCCGCAGCCCTTCTTGGGCGTTTCCTCCCTAGACTTGGGCCGCCCTCAGGGCGGCCTCTTTTTTTTCTAAAATGTGAAATAGCCTATTCGGCGGCCAGGCTCAAGGGCCGATGCTCCGCATCGATAAAGGCGATTAATTCACCCGCCATGATGGTTAAATGCTGTTGCAAACTCTCAAATCCAGCCAAGCGTTCTAAGCGTCTTTCGTCAAGATAAAGTCCGCGATTGATCTCGATTTGAACGGCGTGAACGCCCGAATCCGGATTACCATAATGCTCGGTAATATAGCCTCCCGCATAAGGCCTGTTGCGCGCTACGACATAGCCTAAATTGCGCAAACTGGCTTCAATACAGTCTGGAATCGACGGATCAGCGCTGGTGCCAAAGCGGTCGCCGATGACGAAATCGCAATAAAGGTTTTCGCTCCGCCCTACCGCTGCCGAAGGCATCGAGTGGCAATCGACCAACACCGCCACGCCATGCCGCCTTTGCGCCGTGATCAAAGCGCGGGCCAGCGCCCGATGATAGGGCTTATACAGCATCTCGATCCGCTGAAGCGCTTCATCAAGGGTGAGAGGCGCCCGGTAAATATCTTGGCCATCGCCCACCGTGCGCGGGATCGTACCCAATCCGCTCGCCACCCTTAAGGATTTCGTATTCGCAAAAACCGGCAAACGGTCGCTGAACATGCGCGGATCAAGCTCATAGGGTTCGCGGTTCACGTCGATATAGGCGCGGGGAAACGCGACCTGCATCAATGATCCGCCCATTTCGGGGACGTGACCGAAGAGGGCGTCCACATCCACATCTTCCGAGCGGCGCAGCGCCATCGCGTCTAGTCGCGAGGCGGAAAGAAAGCTTTGCGGGTAAAAAGCACCCGAATGGGGAGAATTAAACAAAACGGCGGATGGCCCGGTCTCGGGATGTACGAGCCGAAAAGCAGGATCAAAAGGAGAGTTATGTTCGTTTGTCATCCCATTTCGCAACGATTGAGAAATTTGACAGGCTATGACCCATGGACTCGTAAGACTATCGTAGACTATTTTGATCAGATATTAAGATCATTGTCCAATTTCTATTCCTCTTTCACGGGTTGTTTACCAAATCGATCTCATAACAGCGTTTACAAAGGAGTGAGGCGGGATGAACGGTAGCGAACTTTCAAGGCGTATCCTATTGGCGGAAGACGATAATGATATGCGTCGGTTCCTCGTTCGCGCCCTCGAACAGGCCGGATATCAGGTCGCCTCCTTCGATAACGGGCTTTCCGCCTATCAGCGCCTCCGCGAGGAGCCTTTTGAACTGCTTTTGACCGATATTGTGATGCCCGAAATGGATGGCATTGAGCTTGCCCGCCGCGCCACCGAGCTTGATCCTGATATTAAGGTGATGTTTATCACGGGCTTTGCTGCTGTGGCGCTTAATCCGGATTCGGACGCACCCAAGGATGCCAAGATCCTGTCAAAGCCGTTTCATCTCAAAGACTTGGTCAACGAAGTCCAAAAACTGCTCATCGCGGCCTAAATGTATCGGATATCGCTTGCAACTCTTGGCTTCTGCCGCTATACGCTCGCGACACCTTAAGGCTAATTGGCCTGTAAAGGGCGCGTAGCTCAGCGGTAGAGCACTACGTTGACATCGTAGGGGTCACAGGTTCGATCCCTGTCGCGCCCACCATTGGGTGAAGGAATTGTTGGGATTTGGCGCTGGTAACGGCACATATCCTATTGTATGGAAGTATTGACGCGGGAAACCGCACAGAATTTTGAACAGGATAATGTTATGAAAATCCGCAACAGCCTCAAAAGCCTCCGCGAGCGCCACCGCGACAACCAACTCGTCCGCCGCAAAGGCCGCGTCTACATCATCAACAAGACCCAGCCGCGCTATAAGGCGCGTCAGGGCTGAGGATGATCGCGCCGCTCATTTAGGCGGGGCAGGAACATCGTGATGGATCTGAGTTTGCTTGAAGCCCCGTTCGCGGGGCTTTTTGCGTTTATCGACGAGCTTTATGAGAGACTGAGCTGATCGCGAACTATGCGCTGTAGCGATAGTATTTGCCTTCGCCGTAGTCATAGATCGTGATGGAATTGTCATTCACCGTTCCCGAAAAGTGGTGACTATCCCCATAGTCGAAGCCACTGAACGTGTTATCATTTACGCTAATCGTGTAATGTGTCCTGTTGCCGTAATGATACGAGTTCGAATAATGGGCACGGGCATCATAATCGTAGCCGCCTTCCATGTTCGTGTGCCTACCAGTGCTGTAGCTGTAGAGCGAGGAAGGGTATGAACCACGGACCTCCTTCAAAACTGTAGCAGCCGCTGCTCGGCGAATTTCTTCTTTCATCAGTTACCTCCTGATACAAGTAACGACCGGAGCCTAAAAAGTCGGCAACCAATTTCATCTTGTATCTATTTCGAGATTTTCAAGGGTTGGGCATAATATCTTGTAACTTTTTATCTATAGGCCGTTATCGATAGCCCTCGGAGCATCGAACGTCGTCCGCCCTCGCTGTCTCGCCAACAACTTCCATAGCCCAGTTTGCTCAATTAGAGCGTAACGAACGCGAGTCATGTGGGTGACGATAGCTACCTGCATCGGCTGCGGGTAATCGCTATGAAGCCGTAATTAAGCTCACTACGGTTTATGCGATAGCGGCGACTTCCTGATTGGACTAGATTTTCGTTTGCCGAAAGAAACAGGGGTACGAGCTTATCTACATTGAGGATGCTGCCGACTTGTCCGAACTCAAGATGCCCCGCTAAGAGTAAAAGTGAGATAAAAGGCGGCCGCTTCTGATGGACCTGAATTTGCTTCAAGCCCCGTTCGCGCGGGGCTTTTTGCGTTGGACGGTTATAACCTGTTCGCTTATCGGTTGTGCTTCATGAATTTTAGGATGTTTCATGCGAAAAGGGCCGTCGACGACGCTTCTTCGGCATGATATTGCGTTGTCGGTTGAAGGATAACGGATTATGATGCGGCGGCTGTTTAGCCTCTTATTGGTGTATAGCGTGTTATTGACGCAAGGGGTTGCGCCAATATCCGCGTCGCTTGCCGCTGCACGCTCGCTCGATCCCCTTGCCAATGCTATTTTATGTTCAGAGTTTGCGGGGAACGCGCAAGACTCTACCGGACATCAAGGAACATCCGGCGAGCATTGTGCGCAATGCACCACTGCCCTTGCCAGTTTTGCTCTGCTGCCGCCTGAGATTAATAGTCAATGGGCGGCCCCCTATCTGACGCGTATTGATGCTTGGCCGTTTACCGTCTATCGCGCCGATGCTCGGTTTTATTACGATATAGCGCAAGCGCGCGCGCCTCCCCTGCTGATGGTTTAATCGCTTCATCCGATCATCCATCATTAAACCACCTATGCCGCTTGCTCTTAGCGCAAGGGCGATGGTGGGCAGGGAATCTAATCATGTCTATTGAAACTATTCGGGACGGGGCCGAGAACGCCTCCGTTGAAACAGGTCTCTATCGCGCGGTTTGGCGCTGGCATTTCTATGCGGGGCTGCTTTGTCTGCCCTTTATGATTTTGCTCGCGGTTACTGGCGGTCTTTATCTCTTTCAGAATGAACTGAACCGTATCCTCTATAAGCCGCTTATGGTCGTTGCCGCACAAACGACAGCGCCCTTGAACGCGAGCGATTTAATCGCCCGCGCGCAAATCGCCGTGGATGGCGCGGCTGTGCGTTATGTACCCGCAGCGGTACCAACCGATGCCGTTGAAATCGGTATCAAAGGGTCGGACAAGGTAACGCGTTCGGTCTATGTCAATCCCTATACAGGCGACGTTTTGGGCGCGATTGGCGATCAAGACAAAATGATGTGGATTGTCCGAAAGCTCCACAGTCTCAAATATTTTGGCACCGCGCCTGAGCGGGTCATCGAGATTGTCGGCGGTTGGGCGATTATTCTCGTGATCACCGGATTTTATCTCTGGTGGCCGCGCAAACAAACAGGCGGCGTGGTGACCGTTCGCAGCACGCCTAACAAGCGCGTGTTCTGGCGGGACCTTCACGCCGTGACAGGTGCCTTTGCGGGACTATTCATCTTTTTTCTCGCGTTTACGGGTATGCCATGGTCCGGCTTTTGGGGTAATAATTTCAATAATTTCGTCAATAATCACGGTTTGGGATATCCGCCCGAATTTTGGGATGACGTGCCTAAATCAACCGTACCGATGAAGGACGCGCTGACCGAGACGAATTGGACACTATCTAATCAACCCATGCCCGTTTCCGAAAACCATGGCGCTGCGCCCATTGGTATCGACAAAGCGATTGCCATCTTTAACGAGCGCGGCATTGCGAAGGGCTACACCATCGATCTACCGGGTGGCGCAGACGGCGTCTATTCCGCCTCGGCTTTTGGCGGAACGGCAACCCAAGAGCGCGTGATCCACCTCGATCAATATACAGGCAAAGCATTGTTTGATGGTGATTTTGCCAGCATTGGCGCAGGTGCCAAGGGCATCGAATGGGGCATCAGCGTTCATATGGGGCGAGAGTTTGGCCTCATCAACAAGCTCGTTATGGCAGCGGCTTGTATCGCCATCGTTTTGATGGCGGTTGCAGCGATTGTGATGTGGTGGAAGCGGCGGCCTAAAGGTTCGTTGGGCGCACCGCGTTATCCGTCCGATGTCAAGATCAATCGCGGGATTCTGCTCATTGCGGTGGGTCTTGGAATTCTCTATCCGCTGGTCGGCGCGTCGCTCATTGTGATGCTGATCATCGATAGGCTCTTGCCGCGCGCGCTTCATGCTCGTTTAGGGTAAAAGGATAGGGCTTAATAACGCGTGATGGCCCGTAGCGGAAATTTCGCTACGGGCTTTTGTATATGAGGCTTTAAGTCTTAATTCTTTAACGCCCATCATTGCTCAATCTTTTAGCAATCCTGTGTGGCGAGCGCCTAAAGTCTCCGCTTGACCGTTTCAAAAACACTTCTGATACTCAGGCTTTGCAATCGGAGGTCAGATCATGAAATTACGCTTCCTAACGCTCGCCATTGCCTCAACCCTCTTGGCTCCTCAGCTTGCCTTCGCCCATGTCGGACTAGGCGATGCGCATGATGCGCTTCACGGGTTTAGCCATCCGCTGACGGGTATTGACCATATCTTAGCCATGGTTTCGGTTGGCCTGCTCGCCGTTAATCTTGGGGGAAGAGCCGTATGGGCCGTTCCGACCAGTTTCGTCGCCATGATGATCATAGGCGGGGTGCTCGGTATGGCCGGATTTAGTCTGCCCCTTACGGAAGTGGGTATTGGCGTCTCTGTGCTTGTGCTGGGTTCGATCATCGCCCTGTCGGTGCGGTTGCCCGTATCCATCGCGATGGCACTGGCGGCCACTTTTGCCCTTTTCCACGGTTTTGCGCATGGCGCAGAGATGCCGGAAAATGCATCGGGTCTGTTGTTCGCTTCCGGCTTTGTTGTATCGACCCTATTGCTTCATGGCATCGGTATAGCGCTGGGCATGGGTATTGCGCGCCTTTCGCAGGCAGCCTCTCGCATGACGCTGAAAATAGGCGGAGGAGCCATCGCGCTTGTGGGTGTTGCGCTGGTATCGGGCGTCATCTGATTAAGGTGTGTGTTTAACGAGGGGATTTTTCAATTTATTTTTAGCGGGTGACACTCGAAAACGAATAGAAGCCCCGTTTGCGCGGGGCTTTTTGTGTTGGACGTTATCTCAGCTTGGGTTACTCTATCCTGATGGACAACACATCAGCGCAACGAAAGCTCGCCCAACAACTCGCCGAGGTGCGCGCGTGTACCTTGTGCGCGAAGGACCTGCCTTTAGGCCCGAAGCCGATCTTTCAATTAGGGGCAAGCGCTAAAATTCTGATCGCGGGGCAAGCGCCGGGGCGGATCACCCATGCGATTGGCCATCCTTTTGATGATCCAAGCGGGGATCGGCTCAGGTCCTGGATGGGGATCGACCGGGCGACTTTTTATGATGAGACGAAGATCGCTATTGTGCCGATGGGGTTTTGCTATCCGGGGACTGGAAAATCAGGTGATCTTCCGCCCCGTCCCGAATGTGCGCTTACATGGCGAAAGAAGCTTTTGGGCCTCTTAAGCGATATTCAACTGACCCTCGTGATTGGCCAATACGCAATAGACTGGCACATGCCACATTCCGATGCGCGTAGTTTAACAGAAAACGTTGCGGATTGGCGCAACGCGTGGCCCACCCAATTGGCCATGCCGCACCCTAGCCCACGCAATAATCTATGGTTGAAACGCAATGCTTGGTTTGAAACGGATGTTTTGCCAGCTCTTAGGCAAAGAGTACGAATGTTAGTGGAGTAAATAAAGAATACCGGATAAATATCCGTTATAATCCTCCAAATATCATCAGATTAGCGCAATATTTCTTCCCCAAAGCCTGTTTTCGCGCGGCTCGTAAATCTTATACCATCTTTAAGGTCGCCCCTGTTAAACCGAGAGGCTTGCACAAGGCGAAGGATCGCGGTAGGTCGTAAAGCAAGCTGATAAAGGATATACCCATGGCAAAATCAGGCCAGATCAATCTCAAAAATTTGGTAACGCTGGCAAGCGTCGGTGTTCTGGTTGGAACCGAATTTTTAGGCGTCGCTCTTGCGGCAGGATGGGCCATTGCTGGCCTGTTTCAGCTTGGAAATACCATCGCTCTCGTGCTCATGGCGGCTTTTGGCCTTATTAGCCTTTATGCCCTTTTTGAATTTATGAAGCGGGCAATTTCGCTTGAGCCTATTCGCGGTTGATCCAAAAACGAAATGTTATAATATTACATTTCTCTTTCTATGACCTGCGTAAAATGATAGAAAAAAGAGCTTCTTTCATTTTGCCCTTGGTCCCATGTCCTATCGTCATCCCCATAACCACCCGGCGGATTTGCCCTTAGCGGGTGGCAGAGTCGCCCCATCCTTGATGCAAATGTCGGTGGCGGCCCGGCTGATGGGTGCTTGCCTGATCATTGCTTTGATATGGCTTGGCGTTATCGGGGTGCTCCTATGACCAAACCTCGCGCCAGTTTTGTTCAATTGAAGGATGTAACGCTCGGCTATGATCGGCATCCGGCTGTTCATCATGTGAGCGGATGCTTTGAGGCCGGAAGCCTTACCGCGGTCATAGGGCCGAATGGTGCGGGTAAATCAACGCTTTTAAAGGCGATTGCTGGCACGTTAAAACCGTTAGACGGGACGATTGTGATGGGAACGGATAGCCCTCGCCTCGCCTATTTGCCGCAATTGGCCGAGCTTGATCGCGACTTCCCCATCTCCGTTGAAGATTTAGTAGGAACGGGCTTTTGGCGGAAAATAGGCTCTTTTCGGCGCTATTCGAGCAATGATCGGTTATTAATCGATGAGACGCTCGAAAAAGTTGGCTTAGTCGGCTTTAATAAACGCCTGTTGGGGACGCTCTCTGGCGGCCAATTGCAGCGGGTGCTTTTTGCACGTCTGATGGTGCAAGACGCTGAGATAATCCTGATTGATGAACCCTTTGCGGCGATCGATACCAAAACGGTTAGTGATTTAATCGGTCTGGTTCAGCATTGGCATCATGAAGGGCGAACGATCATTGCCGTGCTTCATGATATGAGCCTCGTAGCCGAGTTTTTCCCAGACTGTTTGCTCCTCGCCCGGGAATGCGTTGCGTGGGGTGCGACCTCTCACATATTAACGCCGGATCATCTTGCAAAAGCCCGCACCATGATTGAAGCGAATGATCCCCATGCCGACACATGCGAGCGCGCGGCATGATAAATCTCTTTGATCTTCTGATAATGCCCTTTGCCGATTTTGCCTTTATGCGGCGCGCATTGATTGGCTCCATCGCGCTTTCCATTGGGGCTTGCCCGATCGGTGTTTTTCTCATGCTTCGGCGCATGAGTCTTGTCGGCGATGCGATGGCCCATGCGATTTTGCCCGGCGCCGCATTAGGCTATCTCTTTGCTGGTTTATCGCTCGGATTTATGACCGCTGGAGGATTAATCGCGGGCTTTATCGTAGCTTTACTCGCGGGCCTTGTGACGCGCATCACAATCTTGAAGGAAGACGCTGCGCTTGCGTCCTTCTATCTTATTTCGCTGGCGGGCGGCGTTGTGCTTGTTTCCTTGCGCGGTTCGAATGTGGATGTGTTGCATGTGCTTTTTGGATCGGTGCTGGCGTTGGATGATCACACATTGCTATTGCTCGCCATAGCCGCGTCCGTGAGTTTGCTTTCTCTCGCGGTACTTTTCAGGCCACTGGTGTTGGAATGCGTTGATCCCTCGTTTTTACGAACGGTAAGTAACAGTGGAAGCCTATCGCATTACGGCTTTTTGGCCCTTGTGGTGCTTAATCTGGTAGCGGGCTTCCATGCACTTGGCACCCTTCTTTCTGTCGGGCTGATGATGGTACCAGCCTTTGCGGCGCGCTTTTGGAGTTCGACCCTTGATGGCATGATCCTTTTTGCAACTTTGATCGGAGTTTTATCAAGCAGCCTTGGTATCGTGATTTCGTATCACGCAGGTACGCCGACCGGACCGACCATTATTCTATCAGCAGGCGCGTTCTACTTGCTTTCGATCCTGTTCGGCCAGAAAAACGGGCTTATCCTTCGCCTGTTGCCCCGCAAGCATTTGGTGGCGTGATGCTGCGGCGTCTTACACTGTGCATGTTGTTAGGCTTATTGAACGGTGCGCCTAGCCATGCGGCGGAGCCTGTTGCTGTTGTGGCAAGCTTTTCGATTGTGGGAGATATCGTTCGCAATATCGGCGGTGACCATGTGAGCGTTGATACGCTTGTTGGGCCTGAAGAAGATGCGCATGTGTTTGATCCTGCTCCCCGCGATGCAGCGCGAATTGCAGCGGCTAAACTCGTGGTTATGAATGGATTAGGCTTTGAAGGTTGGATGGATCGGTTGATGAAAGCCTCCGGCGGAATGCCTAAGGTCGCTATTGCCTCCGAGGGAGTTATATCGCATTCGGCAACGATTGACGGCCACGAAAGTATGGATCCCCATGCTTGGCAGGATGTTAGCAATGTCAGAATTTATGCGCGAAACATTGCCGATGCTTTGATCCAAATCGATCCAGAACATGACGGTCTTTATCGCGCCAATTTGGCCCGTTTTGATGGTGAACTCATAGCTCTCGATCACGATATTCGCTCAGCTATCTCCGCCATTCCTGCTGAACGGCGCAAAATCGTTACGACCCATGATGCCTTTGGTTATTTTGCGCGGGCGTATGGAATTGAGATGATAGCCCCTCAAGGCATTTCAACGGAAGCCGAAGCATCGGCAAAAGACGTGGCGCGGATCATTCGACAGGTTAAAGCCGAGAAAATCCCTGCTGTATTTCTTGAAAATATTTCTGATCCCCGCCTCGTCGAGACAATCGCGGCTGAATCGGGAGCGCGCATCGGCGGAAAACTCTATTCCGATGCCCTTTCTCGCGAAAAGGAGCCAGCAGGGACTTATATCGCGATGATGCAATCCAATATAAGGGAATTGACCAAGGCGTTGATGCCGTGACAATCGTTCTAAAGAGATAAGTAATGGACCCTTTTATAATTCAATTGGCGATAATATTTGTTCCCGGAATGATTTGGGAGCGGATTGACGCACTCTTTGTTCAAAAATATCGACCCAGCCAATTCGATATCCTGCGCCGATCATTTGCCTTTGGTTTGTTGGCTTATATATTTACGTTTTCTTTATATAAGGTTTTGGGAATTGAATTTAAGCTATTTGAGCTATCTAAAGACGGAGCGATTATATCGATTGAGAATTTATATGAGATTGTTGTTGCGAGTATTTCAGCGCTTATCCTTTCAATCCCATATACTTGGGTCATTAATAGGCGCTATCATTATCGGATTTTGCAGGCCGTTGGTGCCACAAAACGATTTGGTGATGAGGATGTTTGGGACTTCACACTGAATGCTCGCAATACAAGCCTCAAATATGTCCACCTTCGAGATTTTGACAAGCGAATAACATATGCTGGATGGGTCCAATATTTCTCTGAGACAGAAAAAATTCGTGAACTTTTGCTGAGCGATGCAATATTATATGATTTTGATGGTAATAAAATCCTAGAGACGCCTAGAATTTATCTTGCGAGATCGATGGACAATATCGATCTCGAATTTCCCGCTCATGATAGTTGAGGAGGTCCAATATGGGTTCGCACACACAAATCAAGCCACTTGATCGGGGCTATGGCCAGCTCGACAAAGGTGGATCAAACGATCTATCGAATATAGGAAATCGACCGCCACCACCTGCGCCAATAAATATTAGCCCGTCGACAAGTTCTCCATCAATCTCCTCTGGCGGAGGCAGTTCTAACAAAACGCCGCCCGCTAATGCAGAACGCAAATGATCAACATCATGTCCGAAAAAATCCCCGTTACCGTGCTCACCGGCTATCTCGGAGCCGGAAAAACGACGCTTTTGAACCGCATTCTCACCGAGCCGCATGGCAAGAAATTTGCCGTCATCGTCAATGAGTTCGGCGAGATCGGCATTGATAATGACCTCGTGGTCGGTGCCGATGAAGAAGTGTTCGAAATGAACAATGGCTGTATTTGCTGCACTGTGCGCGGCGATCTCATTCGTATCATCGAAGGCTTGATGAAGCGCAAAGGCAAATTTGATGCGATTATTGTCGAGACAACAGGCCTTGCCGATCCCGCTCCTGTTGCCCAAACCTTCTTCGTCGATGAAGACGTGTCCGCCCGCGCACGGCTTGATGCCGTGATCACGGTTGTCGATGCAAGGTGGCTGAAGGATCAGCTCAAAGACGCACCTGAAGTTAAAAACCAGATCGCCTTTGCAGACGTGATTGTCTTGAATAAAATTGATTTGGTCAGCGCAGAAGAACTCGTCGACGTCGAGAAAAATATCCGCGCCATCAACGCCTATGCGACCATCCATAAAACAACGCGTTCGGCGGTGTCGCTTGATGCGGTGCTTGGCAAAAATGCGTTTGATCTTGATCGCATTCTCGATATCGCGCCCGAATTTCTCGAAGATGTTCATGTGCATCATGACGAGAGCGTTCAATCGGTTGCGATTCCAGGTGATATCGACCCCGAAAAATTCATGCCTTGGATAAACGAATTCACCCAAGTCGAGGGACCTAACATTTTGCGCTGTAAGGGCATTTTATCGTTCAAGAACGAGCCGAAGCGGTTTGTTTTCCAAGGTGTGCATATGATTTTGGATGGCGATCTTCAACGCGAATGGAGACCTGACGAAGTAAGGCAATCCAAAATGGTTTTTATCGGCCATAGGCTTAACCGATCCATGATCGAGAAAGCGGTTGAGGCCTGCCGCGTATGATTGACGCTACGGAGTCTCTCACGCAACGGGTAGAGCCGCTTGAAACTAACGGCCATGTCATTGCCGCGCGGTTTATAGGCGAGCAGCCCGTTTTGGCTTTGGCCGATGGAACGGTGACACTGGGCATGAATAATCACCACGTTCGCCCGCATGGCGACGCGGCCGTCCTTGTTGCGGACGCGGATGATGCGATGCTGTTGACGGGCGGCGATGATGGTAAAATTATCAGCACCAAGCCTGATGGTAGCTCAATGATTTTAGGCGATGAAAAAGGTAAATGGATTGATGCCGTTGCCATTGGATCGTCGGGCGCAGTCGCATGGTCAGCGGGAAAGAAAGTCGTAGCCCGCGATGGTAAGGGGATCGTGAAAGAATGGCTCGCGCCGACAACTGCCCAAGGGCTTGTTTTTGCGCCTAAGGGCTATCGGTTGGCCATCGGCCATTATAATGGCGCAAGCCTCTGGTTTCCGAATATCGAAGGCAAGCCCGAATTACGCGAATGGAAGGGCTCGCATCTCGATGTAACCTTCTCACCCGATGGCCGATTTCTTGTTACTTCCATGCAGGAAAACACTTTACATGGTTGGCGGCTGGCGGATGGCAAAGACATGCGGATGTCGGGCTACCCCTCCAAAACCCGCAGCTTCTCTTGGTCGCATGACGGCTATTGGCTGGCAACATCGGGGGCTGATGCAGCCATCATCTGGCCCTTTAAAGACAAAGATGGCCCGATGGGCAAAGCGCCGCGCGAATGTGGCGTGCGCCACTCAAAAGTCAGCGCCGTATCCTTTCATCCGCGCGCGCTTGTTGTGGCTATCGGGTATGAAGACGGGTGTATTTTGCTCTGCCGTTTAACAGATAGCGCGGAATTGCTGGTGCGACCAGCCGTTCAGAAAGAAGGCCGCGTTACATCGATGGGATGGAACAAGACCGGCAATCGTATGATTTTTGGGACAGAAGAAGGGGCAGCGGGCATTTTGACACTGCCATAGATTTATAAAATCAACGGCACACCGGAGGCCTTGCAGGCGCGGGTCAAAGCATCGTCCAGCGTCGCAAGAGGCACGCGCTTACGCTGCGCCAGCTCAAGATAGGCGGCATCGTAAATCGTGAGCTGGTAAAGATCAGCCAGAGCGACGGTAGCGAGCCAGATCCCGTCAAGATCGCATGTATCAATCGTAATAGCGAGTTTGGTTAAATTCATGAGCGCCGCTGAACGGGTATCCATCGAAATACGTCCGCGCCGCATGGCGTAGGTAAGACTGTTAGCAACTTCATAAGGCCACAGATTTGGAACGCTGGCATCAAGGCGAGAAATCGACTCAAAAAGTGCCATCGAGGCGAGACTACGCTCGTCTTCTAATATGAAGGCAAGCGTTGCCGATGTATCAAGAACAATGCTCACCGCCGCCCCTCATCGCGATAGAGTTTCCATTCATTCCAGTCGAATTTACCACGTGACATCCCCTTCGCCATTTGCCGAAACTCCTCGACGAGCAGTTTGGCCTCCTCGGGTGTGCGCTTTTTGCTCACCGTCGATTCCGCCACAAGACGGGCAACCACTTTACCGTGCCGCGTGACGACAACCTCCTCACCCTGCTCGACGAGATCAAGCAAAGTGCCGAATTTGTTCTTGGCCTCAAAGGCAGAAAATTGACGCATGATCATCTCCTTTTTAAACTAGATTAAGCTAGCTTAAATTTGCCAAAAATACAATGCTATTATATCGACTTATTGATCAAAGCATCTATCGCAGATCGAGTTGAAGCATATGATTGGCGATCAGCCGACCCGTTTCAGGCAAACGAATGGCACCAAGCTCCGTCCCGAAGTGGACAAATCCTAGCTTCTCGTAAAGCTTCAGAGCGTCGTTATTTCCCTCAGCAACTGTTAGTACGATAGCCATAAAGCCTAACCGTTTTGCTTCTTCTATCGCGGTTAGCATGAGGGCCTTGGCCAGACCTTTCCCGCGATGTTCCGGCGCGATATAAACGCTCCAAATTTCTGTCTTATGTCGTTGTTTAGTGCTTCTGCGGGCGATAAGGGCCAACATGACAACCCCGATCAATCGGCCATCAATAAACGCACCAAGCACGACATTGGACGCGATGCGTTCAATGGCATGAGCGAGTGGAACGTTCCACTCTTCAGCCGTTGAGGTATAGATATCGGGATGGTCGGTTAAAGCGCGCTGACGCAGAGCCAAAAAAGTCTCTGCGTCAGCGGGTACGAGTTGGCGAATAGAAGAGTCGACCATGGCGCAAAGTCTCTTATCGTTTCTGGCCTTGCGATCTAGTGGAAAAACAATGACATGACCGTGACGCTCTTACCGCACCAAAATATTCCGAAACTGCCACGGATCGGACGTATCAATATCTTCTGGGAACAATCCGGGACGTCCGTTAAGCGGTGTCCAATCGGTATAATGGCCTTCGATTGAACCGAGATAAGGTATTTGCACCTCAAGGCAACGGCGGAAATCCATATCATCGGCTTCAACAATGCCCGCTTCAGGGTTTTCAAGCGCCCACACCATCCCGGCGAGTACGGCGGAGGTTACCTGCATACCTGTGGCATTCTGATATGGAGCCAGCTTGCGCGTCTCTTCAATCGATAGGCGCGAACCATACCAGTAAGCGTTTTTGGCGTGTCCATAGAGCAACACGCCCAATTCATCGATGCCATCGACGATCTCGTTCTCGTCCAGAATTTTCCATTCCGGTTGACGCACGCCTTCTTGGCCGAACATTTCATGCAAGGACAGCACCGCATCATCGCACGGGTGATAGGCATAATGGCAGGTTGGGCGATATACCGCCTTGCCGCCCGCATCCTGCACCGTCAAATAATCCGCAATCGAGATGGCTTCGTTATGCGTGACCAAGAAGCCATATTGCGCGCCCGGTGTCGGTGTCCATGAGCGAACACGGGTGTTGGCACCAGGCTGCATCAAATAGATAGCCGACTGGCATCCGGTTGCATGGGTGCGGGCATTCTCAGGCATCCATTTTTCATGGCTTCCCCAGCCGAGTTCTGCGGGTTGTAGACCTTCCGAAATAAAACCTTCAACCGACCAGGTATTGACGAACATGCCGCGCTTTTTGGGAGCATTCGCGCGTTGTGTGTCGCGTTCGGCGATGTGAATGCCTTTGACACCCAAACGTTGTGCGAGCGCGGCCCATTCGGCCTTAGTTTGTGGCTCGGCACCTACAACACCGATGTCTTTTTGCAGGTTGAGCAAGGCCTGCTTAACAAACCATGAGACCATCCCGGGGTTCGCACCACAGCACGAAACCGCCGTCGGCCCACCGGGGGAGCGGCGGCGCAGGTCAAGAATAGTTTCACGAAGGGCGTAATTCGACCGCTCGCCTGGACCTTTTGAGCCATCAAAGTAAAACCCAAGCCAAGGCTCCGCCACGGTGTCGATATAAAGCGCGCCCAACGAACGCGCTAGATCCATGATATCATGCGAGGAGGTGTCGACCGAAAGATTGATGCAGAAGCCCTGCCCGCCGCCGTTTGTTAAAAGCGGCGTCAAGAGCGCGCGAAAATTCTCGCGTGTCACAGCCTTGTGAATAAAGGTAATTCCGCGCTCATCTAACAGGCCACGATCCGCATCCGATGGATCAATCACGACCAAACGCTTCGCATCAAAATCGATATGGCGTTCGAGCAATGGCAAGATGCCGCGTCCGATCGAGCCGAAGCCAATCAGCACAATCGGGCCATCAACACGGGCTAAAACTGCATTTTCCATGATTATCTACACCTTACCAGCGACCCTTAAGCCGCGTCGCGCAAGCCTACGATTCCGCTCTTAATATCCACCAAAACCGCATCCTGCCCAGCCCATGCGCCAGTTGCTTTTACGGGGCCAAAAGCGTGAGAAAGCGATCCGGCTTTCAATTCAAGCGCCAAAAACCGCTCGCGCTCGACAGGGCCGGGCATCCACAGCCCGTCCGTCAACGAAGCGGAGAAGCCGAAACGGTTGTAATATGGCGCATCGCCGACCAAAAGAATGGCAGAATAGGCGGCAAGCGATGCCCTGTTCAGCGCCGCGCGCATCAGACGTGAGCCAACGCCTTGCGATTGAACTCCTGCTGATACCGCCAATGGCCCCAAAACAAGCGCATCCTTCACATTGCCTGCCTTAATGTGCCAAAGCCTAACCGTCCCTACGATTTCACCATCGAGTTCCGCGATCAAGGCGAGACCATTCGCCGGCAAACGGCCCTCTCGCAGCCGCTCGCAGGTTTTCTCAAAACGCTCAATCCCAAACGCCTCGTCCAATAGCGCTTCGCGGGCCGAAAAATCAGCCGCATTTTCTTCGCGGATCGTGATCATGTTCGAACTCCTTGCCCGGCGCTCAAGGCCCGGGCCGTTCCAAGTGTCGTCAAAGGGTGACAGTGGGACAGGCAGGGCGGATAACCGCCGTGCCTTGAGGATGCAACGCCGAAGCGTCGTTTCAGATCGTGTAGGATTTCAGCGGCGGGAAACCGTTAAAAGCAACGGCTGAATAGGTGGTCGTATAAGCGCCCGTTCCTTCGATCAGCACCTTATCGCCGATCTGGAGGGAAACGGGGAGCATGTACGGGACCTTCTCATACAGCACATCGGCCGAATCACAGGTTGGACCCGCCAGCACGCAAGGTGCCATCGCCGCGCCATCATGCGGGGTGCGGATCGGATAGCGGATCGACTCATCCATCGTCTCGGCCAAGCCGCCGAATTTGCCGATATCGAGATAAACCCAACGCACATCGTCCTCTTTCGACTTCTTTGAAATCAGGACGACTTCCGACTCGATGATGCCTGCATCACCAACCATGCCGCGGCCCGGCTCGATGATTGTTTCAGGTAGATCATTGCCAAAATGCTTGACGAGACCGCGAAAAATCGCCTCGCCATAGCTCTCGACACCGGGGACGGGCTTCAAATATTTTGCCGGAAAGCCGCCGCCGAGATTGACCATGGAAAGATGCATCCCGCGCTCGGCGCATTCGCGGAAAATCGCGGAGGCCGAACCCAAGGCCTGATCCCACGCCTCGACATTGCCCTGCTGCGAGCCGACATGGAACGACACACCATAGGCTTCCAAGCCAAGGCGATGGGCGTGTTCGAGAACATCGGCGGCCATTTCAGGCACACAACCGAATTTACGCGAAAGCGGCCATTCAGCCCCTGCACCATCGCAAAGGATACGGCAGAACACGCGGGCTTCTGGCGCCGCACGGGAGACTTTTTCGACTTCCGCCACGCAATCAACCGCGAAGAGGCGCACACCTAGGGTGTAAGCTGTGGCGATGTCGCGCTCTTTCTTAATGGTGTTGCCGAACGAAATGCGATCCGCCGTTGCGCCGGCTGCCAGCGCCAACTCAATTTCAACAACGGAAGCCGTGTCAAAGCAAGAACCCATCGACGCGAGCAGGCGCAGAATCGCCGGATCGGGATTGGCCTTCACCGCGTAATAAACGCTGGTGTCCGGCAAAGCGCGGGCAAAGGTTTGGAAATTGTCGCGAACGATGTCGAGATCAACAACAACGCAAGGACCATCCTCGCGTCGGGTGCGCAGAAATTCACGAATACGTGCGGTCATGGCACGAACTCCCCTTCGGTAAAGCCAGTGGCTTTCTATTACAGAACATCGGACGACAATTTCCCGCACCAGCGCGTTGGAAACGCCAGAGGGGTTTAAGTCAACCGCGTGAACTGCCTTAGATTGGAAGGGAAAACCCCGCCGCACTGTTGGCAAAGATGGACAAGCCTCTTCGGATTCTCTGCCTTTGGAGGGCAGAGGGAGACCAAAAAAGCCCGCTCCGTCGTTGCTTTAAGTCGCGTCCCTCGGGGAGAACGAGGTACGCCGGTTTCGCCTCCGGCTGCCGGTTGATTATCGGGCTCGTCGAGAAGTCTGACGAACCCGGGCGGCTGTCCGGCCTCTTGTCCGGATGCCCACCAACCGACACACGACCACAGGCACGTGCGAAATTGGGCAAGAGGGGAAATAGGGGCATTGCCCCCCTAATGCAAGCGTTTTTTTTGTCATAATTTATATGACAAAGGGCAAGGCGGAAAACAGGGTTAAGATTTTGAAAATTCGACGCTATTTCAACATAAAATTGTCATGATTAAGAGAGGGCCGCGGATGGGGTTTCTTGAGTATTGGCTTCCGTTGTCTGATCAACGGGAAAGGAGATTTCTTTCGGTTCAAGATTCGTCTTCCGCACGATATCGATCCGGTAGCCGAGCGCATCCAGCACCTTGGTGATAGTGGCAAAGCTTGGGTTACCCTCCGCCGAGAGCGCCTTGGTGAGTCCCATCCGGCTGATGCCGGTATCGCGTGCCAATTGGCTCATCCCGCGCGCGCGGGCAACGTCGCCAAGGGCGCTGGCCATCAGCACTGGATCATTATCCTCCGCAATAGCCGTGAGATAATAATCGATGTCTTCCTCGGTTTCCAAAAAATCAGCCGCGTCAAACCGTTTAAGCTTCAGTGCCATTCTGGACCATCCAATTCTTCAGCCATAAGTTTTGCTCTTAAAATATCACGTTCTTGAGTGCTTTTATCGCCACCATTCAATAATACGATCACTTTATTGCCCCGCCTGACAAAATAAACCCGATAGCCCGGCCCATAATGAATACGAAACTCGCTCAACCCGTCACCGACAGAGGCAATATCACCCAAATTCCCTTCAGCAGCACGCTTTAGCCGAGCAACAATGACCTGACGCCCGTTACGATCTCTCAGGCGCTTAAGCCAATCAAGAAAAGCTTCCGTATAAATAACCTCAAACATTGTATACCATGGTTATCAATTGTCAACTCTGGTTAGCAATAAAAAATATGCTTTGATCAATCATATTGCTTTTTGTATACCCCCCTTCAATCCCTTCGTGGTATAATTCCGTTCAATACCGCAGCGAGCTTCCGCCGCTCTTCCATCAGCTCAAATTGCATTTGCAGGCCTAAAAAAAAGCCTTCGGAGACGCCGAAATAACGCGCTAACCGCAAATCCGTGTTTGCGGTAACGGCACGTTTGCCGAGGATGATTTCGTTGATCCGGCGGGGGGCCACGCCAATCGCTTTCGCGAGCGCCGTTTGGCTCATGCCCAAAGGCTTCAAAAAGTCTTCCGCCAAGACATCCCCTGCATGGGGATTTTTCAGCACCTCATCGGTGGTAATCGACGATGCCAACGCGGAAGGCGTCGCCATTTTGCCAGATGAAACAGATACGCCATTGGTCATTGATCCTGTCTCACCCTCTGCAAATGATTAAATCATTTATACCACATAACGTTACATGGTTCAAAATTTTACTTTGAAACAGGGCCTCACCCCGCCGGATGCACCTCTCGCCAATGCCGCGCGATATCGATACGGCGTGTTACCCAAACCTTGTCGTGGCTCTGCACGTAATCGAGGAACTTCTCCAACGCCAAAGCGCGGCCCGGTCGGCCGACCAAGCGGCAATGGAGGCCTATATTCATCATTTTTGGCGCGCCTTCCGCGCCTTCGCGGTAGAGCATGTCGAAGCTGTCTTTGAGATAGGAGAAGAAATGCTCGCCCGTGTTGAAGCCTTGTGGGGTTGCAAACCGCATGTCATTGGCGTCCAGCGTGTAAGGGATGATGAGATGCGGGCCTTTCGGGCCTTTGACCCAATAAGGCAGATCATCGGCATAAGTATCGGAGGAGTATAAAAATCCGCCCTCCTCCATAATGAGCGCTTGCGTGTTCATCGAGCAGCGGCCTGTGTACCAGCCGAGCGGGCGTTCTCCAGTGAGTTCCGTATGCAGGCGGATTGATTCGGCAACCTGTCGACGCTCTTCCTCCATCGGCATGTCTTTATGCTCGACCCATTTGAGGCCGTGCGAGGCGATTTCCCAATCGGCTTCCATCATCGCTTTGAGTTGATCAGGGCTGCGGGCCAAGGCGCTTGTCACGCCATAGACGGTTACGGGCATGTTGCGCTTGGTGAACATGCGGTAAAGCCGCCAGAAGCCCGCACGCGCGCCATATTCGTAAATCGATTCCATGTTCCAATGGCGCTGGCCGGGCCATTGCGCCGCGCCGACGATTTCGGAGAGGAAGGCTTCCGAGGCGGCATCGCCATGCAGAATATTATTTTCACCGCCTTCCTCGTAATTGACGACGAATTGCACGCAGATATTGGCCCCGTTCGGCCATTGCGGATCGGGTGTGTGCTGGCCATAGCCCAGCATGTCGCGGGGGTAATCGTTTGTCATCAATGCCTCCTCAAACCATGAAGGTTCAAAAGAAGCCGAGTATCGCAGGCAAGGCAAGCTTCAATAAGAGGCCCATGGCCGTTGTTACCACAAGCGTAACACCAAGCCCGCGATGCAAGACAAGCAAAAGCACGAAAGCCAGAACGGATAAGGCCAGAGCATCCGGCCGGACAGAGGAGAGCGTTACCAGGGGGAATTGGATCAGCCCATTCACCGTTTCACCGACATCGGCAAACAGCACATGCAAGCCAAACCAGAAGGCGACCCACGCCACGACACCAACCACAATGGCGGTAATGGCGGCAAGCGAAGCGGAGAGCCGTTGGTTGGACCGGAGCCGTTCGAGATAGGGGGCGAGCGAAAAAATCCAGAGAAAAGAGGGCGCAAAAATCATCCATGTCGTGAGCAGCGCTCCCAAGACGCCCGCCAACACCGGATTGAGCCCACCGGGCGCGCGCATGGCCGCGAGAAAGCCAACAAATTGGGTGACGAGAATCGTCGGCCCGGGGGTGGTTTCCGCCAGTCCAAGGCCATCGACCATTTCATGCGGTAAAAGCCACCCTTTGCTTTCAACCGCCGCCTGCGCCAGCCAAGCCAAAAGCGCGTAAGCACCGCCGAAAGTAACCGTTGCGAGTTTGGCGAAAAAGAGGCTGATATCAACAAGGCGGTGATCGGCACCCAACATCAAAACGGTAACGCCTAAGGGCGCGAACCAAATAGCTAACCATATAAAGATCGTCCGCAGGGTGCGAGATGTCTGCCCCACTGCAATCTTCACAGGAACGGCGGGCGAAGGAGCCAATGCAAAGGCTTGCGGTACGAAAGGACTGATCCAATAGGCCACAATGGCTGTGCCAAGTACCAGCGCCGGAAAGGGTACGCCCAACACTCCAATGGCGATGAAAGAAGCAACGGATAAGGCGACCAGCGCGCGCGTCTTAAAAGCGCGTTTGGCGATGCGAAGAACGGCCTCGACCACGACCGCCAGCACCGCCGCCTTTAACCCAAAGAACAACGCTGAAACAAAAGGAACATGGCCTAACAGGGCATACACCAAGGATAGCCCAAGCATCACAAGAGCGCCGGGCAAAACAAATAGAATACCCGCCGCCAACCCACCTTTTACGCCATGCAGACGCCAGCCAATATAGGTGGCCAGTTGCTGTGCTTCAGGCCCGGGCAACACCATGCAGAAATTAAGGGCGTGCAAGAAGGTTGTCTCGTCGATCCATTGACGCTCGTCGACAACGCTTTTATGGAGCATCGCGATTTGGGCCGGCGCCCCGCCAAAGGACAGGCAGCCGATCTTGAGCCAAAGCAGGATGGCTTCCTTAAACACGATATCCGTTTTCAATTCGGCCATGATTCGATCCCGCGACACACGCACCTATCCGCTAGCTGTGACGGAGATGCAACGGAGATCAGCTTGCCCGGAGGTCGCGGATCAAAGGGTTACGCGCTATGAGTTCAATAATGCTGCGAGAAACGGTAACAATGACCTCTCATCCATTGGACTCTGCTGCTTCTGATCTCGCCCGCCAGCGCCTGATGGGAATCGGGCTGATTGCGGGCGCGTTCTTTTTATTTTCCCTGCTTGATACGTCCGCCAAATGGTTGAACCACACCATTCCAACCATGGAAACGGTTTGGTGCCGTTATGTCTTCAGCGTTATCTTCGTGATGATCGTTATCAATCCGCGGACGAAGCCCGGCGTGTTAAAAACAAAAAAGCCCGGCCTTCAAATCATTCGCTCGCTGTTGCTTTTTGCGTCGACGGTATTCAATTTCATCGCGGTTAATTATCTCCAGCTCTCGCAGACGATTTCCATCGCCTTTGCAACGCCTTTATTGGTTGCGCTGCTTTCGGGGCCTTTGCTGGGCGAACGCATCAGCCGTGATCGGCTGATCGCGATTGTCGTTGGGTTTTTGGGTGTGCTGGTTGTTGCGCGTCCAGGCTTTGGTGGTATTCACCCGGTGGCCATACTCTCGGTTTGCGGTGTCGTGTGCTATGCGATGTACGCGATTATGACACGGCATCTTGCGGCGCATGATTCGACCGAGACGACGCTTGTCTATTCAGGACTTGTTGGCGCCGTCCTGTTGACGCCAGCGCTGCCATGGTTTTGGCAAAATCCGCCGGATTTTTTTACCACGATCACCATGGTGGCCCTTGGTGCCTATGCGGCTTTGGGTCATTTCGCGCTGATTAAAGCGCATCGGTTTGCGCCCGCCTATATCCTCTCGCCCTTTATTTACACCCAACTGATTTGGATGGTCATTTTGGGCTATCTTGTGTTTGGCGACGTGCCTGATGGCTTTACGCTTTTGGGGGGTATGATTGTGATCGCTTCAGGACTTTATCTTTTAGCCCGCGAACGCAAACGGCAGGGCATTACCCCTGCCGTTATCGAATAATTTTTTCCAATCACTTCTTTTCAAGCGACGTGCCGTTGGCCTCAGCAATCACATCGGCAAGCATGGGGACGAAATCATTCGCGCGTCCGCCATTGATCGCAACGGCATAAGCGTTTTTAACGGCGTTGCCGAGAGGATTGGCAATGCCTGCGTCATCCGCCATGGATTCAAGGTAACGCATATCCTTAAACGCGTTGGCGAGCGTGAACTTGTGCGCATCACGATCACGCTCAAGCGTATATTTCATAAAGGTCTGGTAGAAACCGCAATCCATACGACCGCCGCGAATAACACTATCAAACCGATCCGGTGTGATGCCGACCTTCTGCGCCAAGACCATGGCTTCGGAATAAAGCGCGGCATAGCCTAACGAGAGGAAATTGTTGATCAGTTTCATCTTATGCCCATCGCCCGGCCCACCGATATGAACGGCACGACCGGACCATGTGGCCAGTACAGGCTTTAAGCGCTCAAACACGGCATCCGTCGCGCCTACCATTGTATCGAGTGTGCCTTCCCATGCTTCTTTGGGTGTGCGGCCAAGGGGGGCATCGACCAAAGTAATGCCGTGCGCTTCGCATTCCTTGAATAGCGCCATGGTCGATGTCGGGTCGGATGTTGAACAATCAACAATCAGAGACCCCTTGGGAAGATTGGCAACGAGGCCATCCGGCCCGCGTAATACGGCTTCAACTTCCTTCGATCCCGTCACGCAAAGAAAGACGATGGTTGAGGCCTCAGCCAGCGCATTGACGCTTTTTGCCTCTTTGGCACCGCGCGTTAAAAGATCTTCAATCGGGGCGCGGTTACGATGGCCCATCACGGTGAGCGGGTAGCCCTTTTCAACGATATTTTTGGCCATGCCGTGGCCCATAAAGCCCACGCCGATAAAGCCGATGGTTTCTTGTGACATATTGATATCCTTCCCTGATTATTTTTTTAATCCGGCAATATGCCGATAGGCTTCAACGACTTGACTGTCGTCTTTTGATCCAAGTCCCATGGCGGATGCCGCGAGAAACATTTGCAAGGCAGCGGATGCGATCGGCAGGGGCGTTTTGGAAGCGCGACCCGCATCGACGACAATACCAAGGTCTTTGACAAAAATATCGACAGCGCTCGCCACCATCGGCTCTTCCTCAAACATGCGCGGGCCGCGATTGTTGAGCATCCAGCTTGAAGCCGCCGATCCGCCCAGAATTTCAAGCGCGAGTTTGCCGTCAATTCCGGCTTTCTCGGCTAAGGCTATTGCTTCGGCAGCTACCGCGATATGAACACCACATAGCAATTGATTGACGGTTTTAACCGCAGCCCCTTGCCCCGGCTCTTCGCCAACATGAAAAAGCTTATCGCCGAGCGTGGAAAGCACCGGATGCAGTTGATCGAAGACCGGTTTGGGAGCCGACGCCATAATGGTTAGCGTACCGCCCTTAGCACCAACCGTTCCGCCAGAAACAGGCGCATCGATGATGTGCCGCCCTGTTGCAAGGATGCGAGCAGCCATTGACCTGACTGACGATGGCGCGCAAGTGGCCATAAGAATAACGCTACCTGTCGGGGCCATTGCATCAAGCGCGCCTGCCTCAAATAGCACACCTTCGGCTTGCGCCGCATTGACGACCATCAGGATCAAAACATCCGCATGGGCCGCCGCTTGGGCCGCCGTCGCAGCCCCCGTGCCGCCTAGCGCCTCGAAAGCACGAACAGTTTCGGACCGGACATCAAAGCCCGTGACGGAATACTGCTTTTTGATGAGATTTTCGGCCATGGGCATACCCATGGCCCCGAGGCCTACAAACCCAATCTTCATGACCGACTTACTCCCCAGCCTTATCTTTTTCTATCCGAAAGATCATCGCATGCGTTGCGCGGAAATCAAGAAAAGGTCATACCCGTTTTACGCAACTCACTCGGTCATTTACAAGCGTGTATCATAAAAATGGAGAAGGAAACCCGATGTCGGCCCATGAAATTCTGATGCCAAAACCCATGATGCCCTTGATCATGGACGGATTAAAAGCGACAGGCCACCTGCATTGCCTTTGGGAAAAGCCTGATCCGGACGCCTTTATCCGAGAATATGCTGCACAGATTGGCGCTATCGCAACGGGGGGGCATATCAAAGTCGATGGTGCTTATATGTCGCAGTTCCCGAACCTTAAAATCGTTTCAAATTTTGGTGTTGGTTATGACACGGTGGATGCCTTTTGGGCAGGCCAGCATGGAATCATCGTTTCAAATACGCCCGATGTGTTGACCGAAGAAGTCGCCGATACGGCATTGGGACTTTTGATTATGACCATGCGCGAATTATCCCAATCCGAGCGCTATTTGAGGGCAGGCTTATGGTCCTCAAAAGGGCCGTATCCGCTGACCCACACGACCTTGCGTGGCAAGACCATCGGCATATTGGCGCTGGGCCGCATTGGGAAAGCGATTGCAAAACGGTGTGAGGCTTTCGGGCTTCGCATTGTCTATCATGGCCGTAGCCAACAAAAGGATGTCTCTTATCCCTATTATCCAACCCTGGTTGGCATGGCCAAAGACGTTGATATTCTGTTGAGCGTTGCGCCCGGCGGCCATGCAACGTTTCACACGATCAATGCAGAAGTGCTTGAAGCGCTCGGGCCTGAAGGTGTGCTGATCAATATTGGACGCGGTAGTGTCGTGGATGAAAAAGCGCTGATCAAAGCCTTGCACGATAAAGTGATCTTTTCAGCCGGCCTTGATGTGTTCGAAGACGAGCCTCATGTCCCCGCTGAATTGATGGCGATGGATAATATTGTTCTGCTACCGCATGTTGGTTCAGCTTCCCATCATACGCGTAATTTGATGGGGCAATTGGTGGTCGATAATATTCTCGCCTTTGAAGCAGGCAAGGCACCGATTACGCCTGTTGTGGAAACGCCCTTTGTGAAGTGGTGAAGGGAGCGAATGGCGAATGGCGAATGGCGAATGGCGAATGGCGAATGGCGAATGGCGAATGGCGAATGGCGAATGGCGAATGGCGAATTTTTTCAATACTGATATAAACGTCAAGCCCCTATTCGCTATTCGCCACTCCCTATTCGCTCAACACGGCGGCGTCTTGCTAAAGAAAAATACTCTTCATGGACCGCGCGGCTCCTGCCGCGCATGGAATGCGATGCCTAAGAGGCTCGCGGTCCAAGATAATCACGCCCTATTCGCTATTCGCCACTCCCTATTCGCTTCTCTTAACCTATTCTACCGCCTAATTCATCTTCAATATGAACGCGGATAATTTCTTCGAAGGTCGTTTCTGCTTTAAAGCCTAAAGATGTTGCACGCTTGGCATCCAAGCGTGTGGCCCAGCCATCGACAATTTTAATAATGGCTGGATCGGGCTCGCGCCGAATACGCGCAGCAACTTTTTCGCCCGCAACCTTGCGTAAGGCTTCGATCTGTTCACCCACCGTTACCGACAGACCCGGCATTGCTAGGTTCCGCCGTGGACCAACGCGATTTAAATCGAGCGTTGCGGCGTGCATCAAAAAGCCAACGGCGGAGCGAGGGCTTGCATGCCAATGGCGGACATTTTCGGATACTGGCAATACGGCTTCATGCCCCGCCAAAGGCTCACGAATGATATTGGAGAAAAAGCCCGATGCCGCTTTGTTAGGCTTACCCGGACGAACACAAATCGTGGGCAGGCGAATACCGATACCGTCAAAAAATCCTTTGCGCGAATAATCGGCCAATAATAATTCACCAATGGCTTTTTGCGTGCCATACGATGTCAGCGGCGTCGTAAAAAACTCATCGCCAATCGCCTCTGGAAACGGCGCGCCATAAACTGCAATGGACGAGGTAAAGACAACGCGTGGTTTATATCCATCCCCTACCGCACGGATTGCCGCAAAGAGTTCCATGGTACCGTGAAGATTAATACGATAGCCAAGGTCAAAATTTTGCTCCGCCTCACCCGATACAATCGCTGCAAGATGAAAGATGACATCCGGTCGACCAGCGACCAGCTTTACCGCTTCACCCGGAAGCGAAAAGTCCGATGCGGTCAGGGTTGACGAGAACGTAGCACCGCTTGGTGCTATCGGCTCGACAACATCATGCAAGGTTGCGTGTATAATTTCTTCGCCGCCAAGATGGCCGTCTTTTGCGAGCCGATCTGCGAGCTTGCGACCAACCATACCGGCGGCACCGATGATGAGAATATGCATGATTACGACGTCCTTCCCTTCACGCGACCCGTGGATTTCACCGACCCGCTTTTTGTTAAATTTTCAGCAACAAGTTTCTCAATCGCAATGCGAATAAGCTTTTGATACGGCATACCTTGACTTTCCGCACGTGCGCGCACGGCTGCGAGTAAGGATTCAGGCAAGCGCATCGTGACGCTTTTTGACTTCGGCTCAAATTCAAACGATGTCCGCTTGAAACTCGAAAAATCATATTGCGACAGATCAGCTATATCGACGAAGCGCTCCGCCTCACGATCTGTTTTCAATTTTGGAAATGGCTTTTTCATAAGCCGCTATCTCCTTAGCGTGCATAAAGCGTGCGCTGATGGGGCGAATAAATTGACGCTCAAGCCTGACCCGAAATGTAAAAACAACGAAGATATAACGTCCACTTTGTATCTGCCCGACAGCATGAAACCGATTCTCAAAATCCGAATGACGAGGGTCTGGCGCAATATAAGGCCCGCGATAAAAAACCTCTTCAATCTCAGTTTGAGAGACACCATGCTTGAGCACTTTCGGGATATTGCCATCATCCCATTCAAATCCTGCAACCTGCATGAACCTATTTCCAGATAAGATCGCATCAGCTTTTTGTCAATACAAATGTACGCACAAAACCAGACATGCAAACCAAGCCATCACTCATAAAGCAAACCCACCATCGGCGAGATGGATCTGACCTGTCGTATAACTTGATTCATCAGAGCCAAGATAAACCGCGAGCCATGCAATTTCTTCTGCTGTGCCAAGCCGACCCATCGGCTGACGATCGATAAAGGCTTGGCGCGCGGTTTGTTCCGTAATGCCTTGCGTTTTCGCGAGCGTTGCAATGCGCTCATCAAGGGACGGGGACTGAATGGTGCCCGGACAAATGGCATTGGCGCGAATGCCCTTTTTGATAAAATCGGCGGCCACGGCTTTAGTTAAGCCAATCACTGCCGCTTTCGACGCCCCGTAAACATAGCGGTTTGGAATGCCTCTTACCGAGCCAGCACCCGAGGCTATATTGACGATGGAGCCATGCCCTTTTGTCAACATGCCGGGCAAGAAGGCCTTAATGGTGCGATGCATGGATTTGACGTTGAGATCAAACGTGAAGTCCCAATCCTTATCATCGCATTCAAGCACGGTGCCGTGATGCACAAAGCCCGCTGCATTGACGAGAATATCAATCGTTCCCACTTTTTCGGCGAAGTTTTTAACGGCTTTATCAGAAAGCACATCAAGCTTCCGGCGCTTGGCGCGGGTAAGGCCTTCTAATTTATCGGTATCGCGATCAGTGGCCCAAACAATGGCACCCTCGCGAACAAAAGCCTCGGCAATCGCGCGACCGATGCCTTGACCTGCCGCCGTTACAACCGCAATCTTATCCTTTAAACGTAGAGCCATCTTCGTTTCTCCCTTGCTTTATTTAAATTCGCTCAATCTTCTTTTTTGTTGCCCTAACGCGTTAAAATTATGGGGTGATAACCAGGCTTCAAACGCCGCCTTTTGGTGTGGCCATTCTGACTCCAAAATTGAATACCAAGCCGTGTCGCGGTTTCGCCCCTGTATGATCATATGCTGACGAAATATACCCTCAAAAGAAAACCCAAACCGAACGGCTGCGCGCCGCGATGGCTCGTTTAACGCGTTGCATTTCCACTCATAACGGCGATAGCCAAGCGTATCGAACACATAGCGCATCAAAAGATATTGCGCCTCTGTTGCGCCCGGCGTTTTCTGCAAAGGCGAGCCATACATGATATTGCCGACTTCAATCACGCGATGAGTGATATCGATCCTCATCAGGGTTGCGTAACCCACGGCTTTGCCGGATGCTTTGTCGATGATCGCATAAAAGAGTGGATCGTCAGATGCCGCTTTGCGTTCGATATGCGCTTTGAACGCGGCATGGTTTTCGAATGGTGTTTCAAACAAATATTGCCAGATCACATGCTGATCATCACCATGTGACGCGGCATAAAGATCATCCGTATGCTTTGCGACATCGAGCGGTTCCAGCCGCACAAAGTGTCCTTCGATCACAATCCGCTCTGGACGCGGTGCGGGATGTGCATCCACCTCAATACCAATGGGCAGGCCCGAGAGCGGGTCGGGAACGAATGCGGGTTTGAAAGTGGTCATTACAATATTACCTGAAGAAAACAGGTGTGAGATTTGTGTAAGGCAATCCCATCGAAGCACAAGCGTAGCATAAGGATCCGTCAACGGATAAAATATGATATTGGCCCTTCTCGAGCTTTAAAACTAATGCATCTGTTAGCCCCAATCGGAGAAAAATCGGATCATCAATGATCATTTTTCCCGGGAGGTGAATCTCCGAAATCGCGGAGATAATTTTGGCTAACACTTTGCGAAGTTCTAACTTTTTTATCGAATCCGTTTGATCCAAAAGGTTAGATACCTCCGTCAAAATATTTGCGGTCGACGACAGATTCCCAATATGTCCAATGATTCCAACGAGTTTGTTATAATGCTCGGCGTTAAATTTAAGACTGCGTATATTCTTATGGCGTTCTAGCCACAATTCATCTGCTGTACCCACCGCAAGAAGGAGCATTACATTAGTATCAAGAATATATTTCACAAGCCTAATCCGTGAACCTGTCATGCATCGATATCACTTCTCCCGTATCATCAGAAATCGAAACAACTTTTAGGGCTTTTTCATATTGCGACGGTTCTGCTGAAATTGTTAACTCTAAGACAGTTACTCTAGTGACGACACGCTTTCGTTTAAACCCTATTGTTATATACCATTTTCTCTTTCCAAATCGCACTTCCTCTAGGGTAATGTCTTTTATGTCTTCATCATCATATTGCTCCGCCACCCATTGCTTTGCGAGAGCAATGACCTCTTTCGAGGAGCGTTTGGCTTTAGCTAGTACGTCCATTATAGACTCCTCTTATTGGTATCGTTAATGATTATCCCTCGCCACGCCAAACTTCTGCGCTACGCGCTGATATTTGACAGCGGGCTTCAACACCATGCCGTCCGACAATTGATCGACCATGCTGCGCTGAATTTCCTGCCACGGCGTCTGACTGGCGGGATAATGGAAGCCACCATGTTTCATCAAATCAGCGCGGCGTTGCGCCAACTCCTCTTTTGAAATCAAAATATCGGCGGTGCCTTTTTTCAAATCAATCCGCACACGATCATTGGTACGCAAGAGGGCCAATCCACCATTCGCCGCTGCTTCGGGCGAAGCATTCAGAATAGAAGGCGATCCGGAGGTGCCCGATTGGCGGCCATCTCCAATACAAGGCAAAGCCATGATACCCTTCTTAATCAAAGCGGCAGGTGGCTGCATATTAACCACTTCCGCAGCCCCCGGATATCCGATGGGGCCAGCGCCACGGATGAACAGCATACAATTGGCATCGATCTTTAATTTTGGATCGTCGATGCGATGGTGATAATCCTCAGGTCCTTCAAACACAATGGCGCGACCTTCAAACGCATCGGGATCATCGGGATTAGAGAGATAGCGCGCGCGGAACTCGTCCGAAATAACGCTCGTTTTCATAACAGCACTATCAAATAAATTTCCTTTAAGAACAAGGAAGCCTGCATCTTTTTTCAAAGGCTTGTTGACGGGATAAATCACATCCTTATCGATCACCGTTGCATGGGCGCAATTCTTGCCAATAGGCTTGCCGTTAGCGGTTAAGGCGTCCTCACGAATGAGCTTCTTTTTCATAAGTTCATGGATCACGGCAGGAACGCCACCGGCCCGGTGAAATTCTTCGCCGAGATATTTTCCGGCTGGCTGCACATTAACAATCAGCGGAATTTTATGACCAATCTTCTGCCAATCCTCGATCTTCAAATCGACGCCGATGTGACGTGCAATGGCGTTGATATGAATCGGCGCATTGGTGGAGCCACCAATCGCCGAGTTGACAATAATGGCATTTTCAAAGGCTGCGCGCGTCATAATGTCGGATGGTTTTAAATCTTCCCACACCATCTCAACGGCACGAACGCCCGTCTCATAGGCGATCTGCCCCCGCTCACGATAAGGTGCCGGAATAGCAGCGCATCCCGGTAGCGTCATGCCCAAGGCCTCCGCCAAAGAGTTCATCGTGGAGGCCGTACCCATCGTGTTGCAATGGCCGACGGAGGGGGCGGATGAGGCAACAATTTGCATAAACTCTTCGTAATCGATTTCGCCCGCCGCCAGTCGCTCGCGTTGACGCCAGACGACGGTGCCAGACCCCGTGCGCTCGCCGTGATACCATCCATTCAGCATGGGGCCGCCACACAGCACGATGGAGGGAATATTCACCGTTGCCGCCGCCATGATGCAGGCCGGCGTGGTTTTATCGCACCCCGTCGTCAGCACCACACCATCGAGCGGGTAGCCGTAGAGCACTTCCACAAGCCCAAGATAGGCAAGGTTACGGTCCAACGACGCCGTTGGGCGCTTGCCGGTTTCTTGGATCGGATGAACGGGAAACTCGAAAGCAACACCGCCCGCCGCCGTAATGCCTTCGCGGACGCGTTTGGCGAGTTCAATGTGGTGGCGGTTGCACGGCGAAAGGTCCGATCCGGTTTGGGCGATACCGATGATCGGTTTGCCCGATTGCAGCTCTTCGCGGGTCAGGCCAAAATTGAGATACCGCTCCAGATAAAGCGCGGTCATGCCCGGGTTTTCAGGGTTATCGAACCACAGCTTGGAGCGGAGCTGGTTTTTCTTGATGCCCTTTGGCTTGGAGACCGCCTTAACGGTCGCTAGCTTCGGTTGCGACTTTTTCGCCGAGGTACTTTTTGGCTTCGCCATTTCCATCTCCCATGATGTCTTATCAGGCATGTGGACAAGTATTCTCACACGCGCATTGATTTCCTACCTACCATCGCCCTAAATGCAACCAGAAATCAATAAGATTAGGTCCACCCTCGTGGACGTAGGAGCTTTGCCTATGCTGCATATCACCGACGCCTTCTCGCGCATTGGCGAGGAAAATGCCTTTGCCGTATTGGCCCGCGCCACCGAATTACAGCGCCAAGGCAAGGATATTATCAATCTCGGCATCGGCCAGCCGGATTTTCGCACGCCGGAGAATATTGTCGAAGCGGCGATTAAAGCGCTGCGCGACGGCCATCACGGCTATACGCCCGCCACGGGGATTTTGCCGCTGCGCGAGGCGGTGGCTGCCGATCTCCACAAGCGCTTCAATGTCGAGGTCTCGCCCGAACTCGTGATGATTGTGCCGGGCGGCAAAGTGACGATGTTCATGGCGATTTTGATGTTTGGCGAGCCGGGCGCGGAAATACTCTACCCCGATCCGGGTTTTCCAATCTATCGCTCGATGATCGAGTTTACGGGGGCGAAAGCTGTGCCTGTGCCAATACGCGAGGAGAACGGCTTTGCCTTCTCAGCCGACGAGACGCTTGCGCTCATCACGCCAAAGACGCGGCTGCTCATCATCAATTCACCCGCCAACCCGACAGGCGGCGTAACGCCGAAATCCGAAATCGACAAGCTCGTCAAAGGGCTTGAACGCTTCCCCGATGTCGCCGTGATGTCGGACGAGATTTACGCGCAAATGACTTATGATGGCGAACAGCATCAAACGCTGCTTGCTTATCCCGAAATCCGTGATCGTTTGATTTTGCTCGATGGCTGGTCAAAGACTTACGCGATGACCGGATGGCGCATGGGTTATTCCGTCTGGCCGAAGCCGCTTTATGACGCGGCGCGCAAGCTTGCGGTCAATTCATTCTCTTGCGTGAATGCGTCGGCGCAATATGCGGGGCTTGAAGCGCTCACGGGGCCACAAGATGCGGTTCATGCGATGGTCGCTGAATTTGACCGCCGCCGTAAAGTGGTGGTGGAAGGGTTGAACACATTACCAGGCGTATCCGCCGCCACGCCGAAGGGCGCATTCTATGCGTTTCCGAATATTTCAAAAACCGGTTGGCGCGCCAAGCCCTTGGCCTCGGCATTGTTAGAAGAAGCAGGTGTCGCCACCATCGGCGGGCCGGATTTCGGTGTTTATGGGGAGGGGTTTATTCGTCTCTCTTACGCCAACTCCACCGAGAATATTCTGCGGGCGTTAGAGCGCATTCATCGCTTTTTGAACGATAGTCCTAAAAACTGACTAAAGTAAGTTACCTCAATCATCTGTCAACGCAACATGAGAATGTCCCCTTTTATTGCACAGTGAGAATGTCCCCTTTTAGCGGGAGGTATGGTTTTAGTGGTGTGGGTAAATTCGGTCTGAGCGCGCTCGGCTTGCGC